>Ga0209373_10000345_pt1 | contig 83010 bp, 78 predicted proteins | sample Higcelweek5metaG_FD_187173 | JGI IMG/M metagenome (GOLD analysis project Ga0209373, IMG submission 187173) | Freshwater pond sediment microbial communities from the University of Edinburgh, under environmental carbon perturbations - High... | ecosystem: Environmental > Aquatic > Freshwater >...
ATAGAGCTATATAACCCAATATTTTCCTGCACTATTCCTTAGTGTTTTATATCCTTTATCAACCATATTATTACTTTTATAGTATTATATTGATTGTGTTGTTTTTGCGCAATTTCTTATAAAGTAAAAAAGTTAATTAAAAATTAACTGCGCCTGAGGGCGCAAAAGCATAGGTAAACTTTTATGCAACAAGCAAAATTGTTGCGCAATTTCCTATGTTATAAAAAATATTTTAAAAAATTATGGAAATTTGATTTAAAATGTGATATACTATATATTATTCCTAATAAAACAAAGGAGTTTAGTTTAATGCCTCAAAAAGTTGTTAGAAAAAAGAGTAAAAAAACAGAAAAAAGTTTAATAAAAAGAGAAATTTTCGCCATCGCAGCTATTGGTATAAGTATTTTCTTTATTGTAAGTATATGGTTTAATGTCGGCGGCAAAGCAGGTGAATTTTTAACAAACGCACTGCGTGGTCTTTTTGGCAACGTAGCTTTTGCTCTGCCTGTTTTTTTGATAGCTTCCGCCGTAATGGCAATGCTTCCGTCAGAAAATAAAAAATACACAAAACCAATTATAATATCAACAGTCCCTGTTTTAATTTCAATGCTGTCACAGCTATCTTACAGAATAACCTTTCCGGCGCCTGAAAAAGGTATTTTAGAGCTATATAAATTAGCAGAAGGCGGCAAGGGAGGCGGAGTTATAGGCGGCATACTTTCAGAGCCTTTATTATGGCTTTTAGGCTCAGTTGGAAGCTTTATTATAGTAATATCCGCGCTTCTTATTATGTTTGTTATGCTGTTTGAAATATCTGTTGTTGAGCTTATCAAAAAAGGAATTATTAATTTAATAAATTTCTTTAAGTCACTAAAAGAAGAACAGCCTTCAGGGAAAACGAAAGTTACACAAAAAACTCAGCCTATAAAAGCCTTAGTTGCAGAAGAAAAACCGGCAGAAACTCACGCGCTTGAAGAATATAACTGGGCTACGGAGGATCTTGTAATCAACGATCTTTTTGACAAGAAAGAAGAGCATGCAAAACCATTAATAGAAGCAGATGATAAAAAAGAAGAACCTAATCAGGTTGAGTCTGATAAAATTGAACCCATTGAAATCGAAGCGCCGCCGATACATATGGAATATGTCTTCCCTTCACCCGATCTTCTTTATGAAGGTCCAAAGGTACATACGGGAGGAAAATTAGAACAGCTCAAAGAAAACGCGCAGAAGCTCGTTGAGATATTTGAAAGCTTCGGAATAGAAACAAAGGTTACAAATATCACTCGCGGCTCAAGCATAACACGCTATGAGGTTGTTCCTGCCGCAGGAATAAAAGTTAATAAAATTACAGCGTTAGATCAGGATATTGCTCTTCGTTTGCCAGCCAATAATGTCAGAATCGAAGTTTTGCCCGGTTATATCGGCGTCGAAGTTTCAAATGACTCTGTTTCGGCGGTATATCTTCGCGGACTTATTGAAAATCCTGAATTTAAATCACATTCGTCAAAGCTTGCGGTTGCTGTCGGCAGAGATATTAACGGAAATATAGTTACTATGGATATAGCCAAAACTCCTCACCTTCTTATAGCCGGCGCAACAGGTTCAGGTAAGAGTGTTTGTATAAATACAATTATTTCAAGCATATTATATAAAGCGTCTCCTGACGAAGTAAAGCTTGTAATGGTTGACCCTAAGGTAGTTGAGCTTGGAATGTATAACGGAATTCCTCATCTTCTGGTGCCTATTGTGACTGACCCGAGAAAAGCGGCGGGTGCTCTTTGCTGGGCTGTTCAGGAAATGGAAGACCGTTATGCTAAATTTGCTGAAATGGGCGCGAGAGATTTAAACGGTTATAATAAAAAACTGCTTGCGGGTAATGATAACGCAGCGGCGCTGCCGCAAATCGTTATAATAATAGACGAGCTTGCCGACCTTATGATGGTAGCTCCCGGCGAGGTTCAGGATTATATTTGCAGGCTGGCTCAAAAAGCCAGAGCCGCAGGGATGCACCTTGTGCTTGCAACCCAGCGTCCTTCGGTAGACGTTATCACAGGGCTTATTAAGGCTAATATTCCGTCCCGTATTTCATTTGCTGTTTCAAGCGCGATAGATTCCCGCACAATACTGGACTGCGGCGGCGCTGAGAAGCTTATGGGCAAAGGCGATATGCTGATGATGCTTGCGGGCGCCTCAAAGATGACGCGTGTTCAGGGCGCATTCGTTTCGGATACTGATGTTGAAAACATTGTTAACTTTGTTAAAAAACAAACTACAGCGGAATATAATCATGATATATTAAAAACTATTGAGGTAAGCTCAACCTCCGGCAAAGATAATAATTCCGTTGAAGGCGCTGAATTTGATGAATTATTTGAGGAAGCGGCCGAGGTTGCGTTTGAACTTGGACAAGTATCCGCTTCCATGCTTCAAAGAAGACTCAAGGTGGGATACGCAAGAGCAGGAAGACTTATAGATATCTTAGATAAAAAGAAAGTAATCTCTACATATGACGGCAGCAACAAGCCTCGCACGCTTCAAATGACTCGTCAGGAATTTAATGAAATGATGGAAAAGGAATAATAATTAATGAAAAATAATTTTTTGTCTGTTACAAAAAAGGATATGGAAGAACTCGGCTGGCAGCAGGCCGATTTTGTATTTGTCAGCGGAGACGCTTATGTTGACCATCCTACATTTGCGACGGCAATTTTATCAAGAGTTCTTGAAAGTGAAGGCTTTAAGGTGGCGATTCTGCCCCAGCCGGATATTAATAATTTAGATGATTTTACAAGGTTCGGCAGACCCCGTCTTGGATTTTTAGTTTCCGGCGGTAATATAGATTCCATGGTTGCTCATTATACCGCGGCCAAAAAGCCCCGCAGCGAAGACTTATATTCTCCGGGAGGCAAAGCAGGTTTCCGCCCCGACCGCGCCACAATTGTATATTGTAATAAAATAAGGCAATGCTATGGTGATATTCCTATAATTATAGGAGGAATCGAGGCCAGCCTGAGACGGTTTGCGCATTATGATTACTGGGATAATAAGGTCCGCCATTCGATACTATCGGACAGCAGTGCAAATTTACTGGCATATGGTATGGGCGAGCGAATATTATCAGAAATTGCCCATGCTTTAAATGACGGGTTTGATATATCTCAGCTCACTTATCTCGACGGTACGGCATATATTGCCAAAACCCTCGAAGGGCTTACAGATTACGTTAGCTGCCCTTCCTTTAAAGAGGTTAGCGCTTCTGCAACACAATATGCAAACGCAGTTAGGATTCAATATCAGCAGAATGACCCGATAACAGGGAAAACTGTAGTTCAGGAAAGCGGAGGGAAATTTATTGTTCAAAATAAACCCGCCATGCCGCTCAGCCGGAATGAGCTTGATAATATATATTCATTAAATTATGAAAGAACTTATCATCCTATGTATAAAAAAATGGGCGGTGTGCCCGCAATACAGGAAGTGCAGTTCAGCATAAGCAGCTCCAGAGGTTGTTTTGGTAGCTGCAATTTCTGCGCTCTTACCTTTCATCAGGGGCGGATTGTGCAAAGCCGAAGCCACGATTCCATATTAAATGAAGCTCAAATGCTGACAAAGCATCCTGATTTTAAAGGATATATCCATGACGTGGGCGGCCCTACCGCGAATTTTCGTCAGCCGGCCTGCGAGAAGCAGCTAAAAGACGGCGTATGTCAAAACAGGCAGTGTCTTTTTCCGACAGTTTGCAAGAATGCCGATGTTACCCATGAGGATTATATTAAATTACTTAGACAGCTCCGAAAAATAGATAAAATTAAAAAGGTATTTATTCGTTCAGGATTAAGGTTTGATTATATAATGGCTGATAAATCCGATACTTTTTTAAATGAATTGTGCGAGCACCATATCAGCGGGCAGCTCAAGGTCGCTCCGGAACACATCAGCCCCGAGGTTTTAAAACGTATGGGCAAACCTTCTAAAGAGGTATATCAGGCATTTTGCAAAAAGTATTATTCTATAAACGAGAAATTAAAAAAAGAGCAATATCTGGTGCCGTATCTTATGTCAAGCCATCCGGGTTCAACGCTCGATTCAGCGATTGAGCTTGCATTATATTTAAAGCAGGAAGGCTTAAACCCACAGCAGGTGCAGGATTTTTACCCAACTCCGGGTACTATCTCAACCTGTATGTATTATACCGGTCTTGACCCGAGGACTATGGATGAGGTTTACGTTCCGAAAACTCGAGAGGAAAAGCGTATGCAGCGCGCTCTTCTGCAATTTAAAAAACCCGAAAATGCTAAAATTGTGCGTGAAGCACTTTTAAAGGCTGGAAGGCAGGACTTAATAGGCTATGGGAAAAACTGTCTTATTACGCCGTATAAAAATATAAATGGAGGAAATAGAAATGTCAGCACAAATATTAGACGGAAAAAAAATATCGGCAAGAATAAAGGAAGAGCTTAAAGCCGAGGTAGAAAGTTTAAAATCAAAGGGTATCAACCCCGGACTTGCCGTTATTATAGTAGGTGATGACCCTGCATCAAGAATTTATGTAAATAATAAGGAAAAGGATTGCGCCGAAGTTGGTATATATTCCAAAGAATACGCACTGCCTGCCGAAACCACCGAGCAGGAGCTTTTGGATTTAATCCGGGAGCTTAATAATACCCCTTCTATAAATGGAATCTTAGTGCAGCTTCCTGTTCCGAGGCATATAAACGAGAAAAAGATATTGGAAAATATATCAGTTTTAAAGGATGTTGACGCTTTCCATCCTGTAAATGTAGGTAAAATAATGATAGGCGATTATGATTTTTTGCCATGTACACCTGCCGGGGTAATGGAGATGATTGCCGAAAGTAAAATTAACATAGAGGGGAAAAATTGCGTTGTTGTGGGGCGCAGTAATATTGTGGGAAAACCACAGGCAATGCTTTTGCTTCATAAAAACGGCACAGTAACAATTTGCCATTCAAAAACAAAGAATCTGGCGGAGGTATGCCGCGGGGCTGACATTTTGGTTTCCGCTGTGGGCGTCGCCGGTTTCATAACCAAAGATATGGTTAAAGAAGGCGCTGTCGTAATTGATGTCGGTATGAATAAAAACGAGCAGGGCGCGACCTGCGGCGATGTCGATTTTGAAAATGTAAAGGAGATTGCCGGAAGCATTACCCCCGTACCGGGTGGAGTAGGCCTCATGACCCGCGCAATGCTTTTGAAAAACACTGTGAAAGCGGCAATTTTGCAAAATCAATAATTTTTCTAATTTTACTTCTTTTGCGCTATAAGCTGTCTGATTGTGTATAATATTAGAACAAGCAAAATAAATATCACTGTCATTGTAACTGTCATTAAAAAATAAATTCCCGCATTATAGTAAACTCCCGGGATATTATAAATTTTGCTTACAGGAATTGACGCTCCGTTTATTGCTTTAGAGAATATTTTAAGCAGCAAAACGGTATACAGCGGTGATATTACAGCCATCAAGCTTTTCCCGATAAAATAATATTTCGGGGAAAGCTTTTGACTTTTTATAATTCCTAAAACCTGCATATGCACTGAAATTCCTGACCAGCCGATAATTGACGACAAAAGCATATACAACAGTATCGGGTGATTCTTTAATGCTGAAGCCGCCGCTATACAACCGTTTGTAGGTTCAAAAAAACCGAAAATAAATGCTTTAACAATATTATAATCAATTCCATATGAGGCAATTGCGCCAACCAGCCCAAACTGTTCCGCAGAGCTGAGTAGAATATTAAAAATAACAACAAATCCGCTGATGGTGAATACCATTTCGGCGGCTTTTTTTATACAAGAAGTTAAAACTTCTCCGAAAGACCCGTTTGCCTTCATGGCAATGCTCATTTTTCTGTCATATATCTCACATTCTACTCCGCGCATCATAAACGCAATTGTTATTGACGACAAAAAATGCGCGGCATATAAAATAACGCCTATTTCAGGCTTTCCAAGCATTCCGCTTCCTACCGCTCCTAAAATAAAAAGCGGCCCCGAGTTATTGCAAAAAGCCAAAAGCTTTTCCCCCTCGGACGGTGAGCACATATTTAATCTTACTAAATCCGTTGTAGTTTTGGCGCCCACCGGATAACCGCTTATAAGCCCCATAATCATAGCAAGGCTGCTGCCGCCGCTAAGCTTAAATACAGGCTTCATAACAAAGGATAAAATCCGGCCTAAAAAGCCCGCTACGTTTAATTCAACCAAAAGACCGCTGCATACAAAAAACGGAAAAAGCGCCGGAATTACGGAATCCACACATATTTTTAATGCCTGTTTTGTATAATTTAAGGATGCCATAGGATTAATTAGTATTAGAAAAGTAAATAATGAGGCAATTAAAACTTTTATAATATTTTTCCATTTCATATTTAATCTCCATTCCGCCGCCAAAAAACGGAGGCAAAAATTATTTTTTATTTTGCTTAGCAACGCTTTTGCGAACATTTAGCAAACGATGTTAATTTTTCCTCTGCCTATTAATATGTATGCAAGTTTTTATCATGAACATACTTTTTTTTGCATAAAAATATTATAAAGATAGTATATAGTATACATAAAGGAGGAATTTTGCTTGAAAGATAACCAAACAGGGCAAAAAAGCATAAAAGAAAAAATGGTTGGCGTACTTGCTCTGCCAAAGGAATCAAGCGGAACAGTTACATTGGTACATATGACAGATAATGAGGAAGCCATTATAGAAGGATATAAAGGAATCGTGGAATATACAGATGTATCAATACGGCTGATGACACATAAATTCATGCTTAAAATCTCAGGCAAAAATTTGGAAATAAAATCAATAGCGTCTGAATATATAAGCATTATAGGATTAATATCGGGGGTTGAATATATAATCTAAGGAGGATGACAATGCTTATAATAAAATTGCTTCATTTTCTTCGTGGGTATCTTAAAATAAAGCTCACTGGAAGTTTTTTGGAAAGATTTATTAATATCTGCATTAATAGAAATATATATATTTGGAATATTAAGAATAAGGGAAATAAAACGATGACCGCATGTATCAGTATTAAAGGATTTAAAAGGATACGGGATATTTGCGCGAAAACGAGTACCAGGGTACATATTCTTTCAAAAAAAGGATTGCCTTTTTTACTCGCAAAGTTTTTTCGCCGCAAAGGATTAATTATAGGCCTAGGGATTTTTATTTTTTTAATTGTTTGGCTTTGCTCGAATATATGGTATGTAGAGGTTGCAGATATTGAAGGAGTCGATAAATCGAAAATTATGATGCAGCTAGAAAAATCAGGCGTACACCCCGGCATGCCTATATACAGCATTAACCCTGATAAAATTCAAGCTGAAATGCTTAACCAGAACTCTGATTTATCGTGGTTATGGCCTGAAGTTAAAGGTACAAAGGTATTTGTGGACTATAGAGTGCGTGTGAAGAAACCCGACATTATTGACGTCAATAAGCCATGCAATCTTATTGCTAAAAGAAGCGGAAGAGTTACCGATATGATAGTTAAAGAAGGAAGAAAAGTGGTATCAAAGGATATGTGGGTTTCTGAAGGCCAGTTACTTGTCAGCGGAATATTTGACAGCAAAGCTGTAGGGGTTAGATATGTACATGCTGACGGAGAAATATGGGTAGATACTGATTATACTTTAAGCGGAAGTTATTTGTTAAAACCGACTGTAACACAAAAAACAGGGCGATACAGCAGCAGATATACATTTAATATAGGAAAAAACTCTTTTAATTTGCCCATTCCATATACTCATTATGCCGCATATACCGAAAAAACTGAAAATTATCCGATGAAAATAGGAGATATATATTTTCCGTTTTCAATTACAAAAATGCTATATTATGAAACTGCGGATAAACAATTGGAATTGCCAAGAGAACAAATAATTAATGAAGCTGAAGATTATCTGATAAAAGTATTGCAAAAAGAGATAGAAAATGGTATTATTAAAGAGAAGAATTTTAGTGTTAATGATATTGATGAAAACACAATCGAAATTAAACTTAACGCTTTATGCAAACAGCAGATAGCGCAAAAACAACCTATAGAGGGGGATACTAAAGATAATGGCAGAGAAAATAATTGAAACAGGCAGTATTGGAGAAATTATAGGATTATTCGGCAGCTTTGATGAAAATGTAAAAATTATCGAAAAGGAACTTAATGTTCATATTATTAACCGTGAAACCACCTTGAAAATTGAAGGCGGCGAAGAAGAAGCAGAAAACGCTGCTAAAACTATAAAAAGTCTTTTAAATTTAATTAGTAAAGGCGAAACCTTAAATGAACAGAATATTCGTTATACAATATCAATGATTGCGGACGGTATGGAGGAACATATATCTAAACTCGGCAGTGACGTTATTTGTATAAGCACAAAAGGTAAGCCAATAAAGCCTAAAACTTTGGGGCAGAAGGCTTATGTTGAAACTATTTCTAAAAATAATATAGTATTCGGAGTAGGACCTGCCGGCACCGGCAAAACTTATCTTGCTGTTGCAATGGCAGTTAAGGCTTTCAGAAATAAAGAGGTAAGCCGCATTATACTTACCCGTCCCGCTGTTGAGGCAGGAGAAAAGCTTGGCTTTCTGCCCGGTGATCTGCAAACAAAAATAGACCCTTATCTTCGTCCTTTGTATGACGCTTTATATGATACCATGGGTTATGAAAATTATCAGCGCAATGTAGAAAAGGGCGTAGTGGAAATAGCTCCGCTTGCATATATGCGCGGAAGAACTCTGGACGACGCATTTATAATTTTGGACGAGGCTCAAAACACTACGCCTCAGCAAATGAAAATGTTTTTAACCCGTATCGGGTTTGGCTCTAAAGCTGTAATAACCGGTGATATAACGCAGGTTGACCTGCCCGGCGGAATCTTTTCAGGATTAAAAGACGCTATAAGGGTTCTAAAGGATATTGAAGGAATTGAATTCTGTTATTTTTCTGAACGTGATGTTGTCCGCCATCCATTGGTACAAAAAATTATAAAAGCGTATGAAAAAATTGAGCATAAAAAAGATATTAATAAAAATGAAAAACCGCGTAATTATACATTTAAAGGCAGGTGAATATAATGGTTGAATTAATTTTGGATTATACCGGCGAACATTTATCTGCGGAAATGGAGGAAATAATAAAAAAAGCGGCTTCTCAGACGTTAATTGATGAAAATATAAATTTCGATGCTGAAATTTCAGTTACCATAACCAACGATGAAGATATCAGGGAAATTAACAAGCAATACCGCAATATTGATAAAGAAACAGATGTTTTGTCCTTCCCTTTATTTGAGTTTGAAAATCCCGCCGTTTTTAACGAAGCTGATTTAAAGCTCGAGCAAGGCGCTGTTGTTTTAGGCGATATTATAATTTCTATGGATAAAATTTATTCTCAGGCTGAGGAATACGGACATTCGCCTAATCGCGAGCTCGCTTATTTAACAGTACATTCCATGCTGCATCTTTTGGGCTATGACCATATGAAAGATGAGGATAAAAAAATTATGCGTGAGAAAGAAGAACGCACGCTTGCGAATATTGACCAGATAAGGTAAAATTAAAGGGGCTGACGCAATGGATTTTAATAGTCCATTGATCGTCAGCTCCTTTTTTTATGGTAATCTAGAGTTTAAATTAATGAAATCTTCCTCCAAAAGCATCTATTTCCTTATTATAGTAAAAGTTTAATATAATCTAAAAAGGTTTTTTATATTAATTCAATTCTTTCTATTCTTCTATCACATATAACTCTTTCAAGCAATTCTCTTGCTACAGAAATAGGAAAATCATATTTTTTAGCTATAAATCTGTAAATAGCATTTTTCCCAACACCTTGTTCTAACATATTTAAGCATTCATTTTTTAATGTATCAGGCATATATAATTCTTGATCATCTATAATTTTTGAATTCTGATCAGGAAATTCTCTTCTTAATTCTTTTTCCTGCTCTATATTGCTTATTCTCTTATTCAAACTTCTAACAACATATAAAACCTCACTAAGAATATCAGTATCATTACGATTTTCCGTAATAGTTTTTTCATCTTTTGTATTTTTTAATATTTTCTCAAAATCCATTTCAAATTGTTCCCAATATGTGCTAAAAACTTTATTTAGTACTTTTTCTCCTAAAGCCCTTTCACCTAGTTTATTATCAAGCATACTTACAAGCTTAAACATACTCTCTTTTGTTGGAAGAGTATGGTTAAATTGTGCTAATGGGTCTTCTATATCTTTTGGTTCAACATCAATTAAAAAAGTGCAAACCCTTGAGGTTGATAACCCTTTTGCTAAAGCTCCTGCTTCAAATAATATCCAAGGGTTATTTTTATTTTCTGCTGTTAAGCAAACAATTCCATTATGGGTATCATTCAAAGCTTCTGTTATTTGTTGAAACCAAATAGAACCACCATCTATATCCAGTGTTGAAACCCATGGATTCAATGCTTGCAGAACACATTTTAACCATTCTTTTAATAATTCTGCGACTTGCTTGCTTCTTTCACCTGACCAACTAATAAATATTTTCATTAGCATTCCCCTCCTAGATGTATTTAAAATTCATTTATGTTTTAAATATCCATATGCGAGCCTAAAAAAAGTCCTAAACCTAAAAGGTAATTGGACTTTTGATCGATATATTTTTATACTAAAGCAAAGCTGATTTCGCCAGCGGCTACAAGCGCGTCGTCTATCTTTGCGACAACATTTGCCCTGCCTATATTCATACGCATACCGGTTACTTCGGCGCTTAACGTAAGTGTGTCGCCCGGGAATACCTGTTTTTTAAATTTCATATTATTAATCCCGGTAAACATACCGAGTTTGCCTTTATTTTCAGGCACTGAAAGCAAAGCCACACAGCCTACCTGCGCAAGCGCTTCGACAATCAGCACTCCCGGCATTACCGGAAAATCCGGAAAATGCCCCTCAAAAAACGGTTCATTCGCTGTAACGTTTTTTATGCCTACGGCAGATTTGCCGGGTACCATCTCTATTATTTTATCTACAAGCAAAAACGGATACCTGTGCGGAAGTATCTCTCTGATTTCTTTATTTGTAAGCATATGCCCTCCTGATTTATTAATATATTAATTTTCTTCTGACAGAATCATCCTGAAGCTTGTTTATGTAATCAAGCGCTTTTCCTGTTCCGATAGCCACGCATGATATTGACTCATTTGCAACATAAACATCAATACCGGTACGTTTATGAAGTAATGTATCAAGCCCCCACATAAGTCCGCCGCCGCCTGTTAAAACTATACCATTCTGACTGATATCCCCTACAAGCTCCGGGAGGGTGCGCTCCAGCACGCTATGCACCGCGTCCGCGATTAAAATAGCCGTTTCTATAAGAGCTTCGGCGATTTCAGTTGAATTTATCATAATAGTTTTAGGCAAACCTGTAACAAGGCATCTGCCTCTGATTTCGGCTGTAAGCTCCTCTTCACGCGGAATAACGCAGCCTATATTAATTTTGAGCTCTTCTGCAGTACGTTCGCCTATAAGCATATTATATTTTTTACGAACATATTTAACTATAGCGTCGTCAAATTTATCTCCGGCTACCTTAATTGATGCCTGTTCAACCATTCCGTCAAGTGATATTACAGCTATATCAGTTGTGCCGCCTCCAATATCAACGACCATGTTACCGCAAGGCTGTGTAATATCTATTCCGGCTCCTATCGCGGCTGCTATAGGTTCTTCGATTATTCTCACCTTGGATGCTCCTGCCTGAATTGTCGCATCAATTACCGCTCTTTTTTCCACTTCCGTTACACCGCTGGGAACACAAACGATTACACGCGGACCTATAAGGCGAGGCTTGCAGGCTGATCTTAAAAACTCTTTAAGCATTTTCGCTGTATAGTCGTAATCGGATATAACCCCATCGCTAAGCGGACGAACTGCAACAATACTGCCAGGCGTTCTTCCAAGCATGCGCTGAGCCTGATACCCTACGGCAAGAGACTCTCCGGTATTTATGTTAACTGCAACAACGGATGGTTCCCTAAGCACAATTCCTTTACCCTTGACATATACCAAAACTGAGGAAGTGCCAAGGTCTATACCAACGTCTTGTATATAATTCCAAAACATACAAATCATTCCCTTCCCATACTTATCCTAATTTATTATACAACATCTTTTCATAATTTGCAAGTATTATATTAGATCCGACAAAATATAATTTGATACGTCAAAACCTTTTAGTGTAAAGGCTGTCTTTCCGTCTTTTTCTGTCATAAATCCTTCTTTAATATATTCTACTATTTTATCTTCGCACTCTAACTTTTGAAAAACTTCATTTTCTATTCCTGAATTCAGCCTAAGACCCATTATAAGCCTTTCCACAGCTTTATCCTTATCAGATAAAACTGAAATATTTTCTATAATATTTTTTCTTTCATTAATATTTCCAATATATTCAATTATGTCCACAATATTGTTATATCGTCTGCCGTTTAAATATGAATGCGCTCCCGCTCCGAGCCCGATATATTCCATGCAATTCCAATACAACAGATTATGCTTTGAATATTTTTTATTCCTTGCAAAGTTGGAAATCTCATATTGCTCAAAACCGTTCTTATTTAATATATCTACAGCGTTGTGATACATTCTGCGGTCAGTATCTTCATTTAGCGGCATAACCCCTCTATTATAAAAAGGAGTGCCCTCCTCTATTTTCAGTCCGTAACATGAAATGTGCGATATATCAAATGAAACAGCAGTTTTTAAATCCTCTGCCCACATTTCCTCGGTCTGCCCCGGCAAAGAAAACATAAGGTCTATGCTTATATTATCAATCCCAGCAGCCCGCGCTTCATAAATGCCGCTTATTGTATCTTCGGCAGAATGAATTCTTCCCAAAGCTTTGAGCGCAAGCGGGTTAAAGGATTGTACCCCTATACTTATTCTGTTTACGCCGCTTTCTTTCAGAATTTCCAGCTTTTCTTTATCTATAGTCGCAGGGTTAGCTTCAATAGTAAACTCCGCGGCTTCTATAATATTAAATAATTTATTAATAGTTTCTATTATCTTTACTAAATTATTCGTATCTAAAAAAGTGGGAGTGCCTCCGCCGATATAAATTGTGTCGATTTTCGCACCCTTAAATGATTCCGCTTCAATAACAAGACTTTTTATATATTGCTCTTCATACTGCATTTTGCCTGCGTACGAATTAAAATCGCAATATGGACATTTACTTTTGCAAAAAGGAATATGAATATACAACCCCGTCAAGCCAATCATTCCTTACTCATCTAATTTCAATACCGACATAAACGCTTCCTGCGGAACCTGAACACTGCCTACCTGACGCATACGTTTTTTACCTTCCTTTTGCTTTTCGAGCAGCTTCTTTTTACGTGTAATATCTCCGCCGTAACATTTCGCCAGCACGTCTTTACGCATTGCTTTTACAGTTTCTCTTGCTATAATTTTGTTCCCTATTGTAGCCTGTATAGGAATTTCAAACAACTGGCGCGGAATGTGTTCCTTTAATTTTTCCGCTATTTTTCTGCCTCTGGAATAAGCTTTTTCCGAATGAACTATAAACGAAAGAGCGTCAACTACATCTCCGTTTAAAAGAATGTCCAGCTTAACCAGATCAGATTTTATATAACCCTTTATTTCGTAATCAAAGGAAGCATATCCTTTGGTTCTTGATTTCAGAGCGTCAAAGAAATCATATACTATTTCATTGAGCGGCAAATCATAATGAAGCACCGAGCGTTCACTGTCGATATATTTCATATCTTTATAAATTCCTCTGCGATCCTGGCAAAGCTCCATTATATTTCCGACATAATCGACAGGCGTTATTATAGAGGCGCTGACAAAGGGCTCCTCCATATGGGCGATATTTGTCAAAGGAGGCATATTTGTCGGGTTATCCAGCCACATCTCCTGCCCGCTTGTCAAAATAATTTTATAAATAACACTCGGGGCTGTTGTAACCAAATCAAGATTATATTCACGCTCCAGCCGTTCCTGCATTATCTCCATATGCAAAAGACCTAAAAATCCGCATCTGAAACCAAAGCCAAGGGCAACAGATGTTTCCGCTTCAAATGTCAACGAGGCATCGTTGAGCTGCAGCTTTTCAAGCGCGTCGCGCAAATCCTGATATTTGGCGCCGTCCGCCGGATATATACCGCAAAATACCATTGGCACTGCTTTTCTGTAGCCCTCCAGCGGAGCGGATGTCGGGCGCTCAAAATTTGTTATAGTATCACCCACTGACGTATCTTTAACATTTTTTATACTAGCGGCCAGATAACCTACTTCACCTGCATACAGAGTATCACAAGCCATATGCCCGAACGCGCGCATATGTCCTGTTTCAACAACTTCAAAATCCGCGCCTGTTGCCATCATTTTTATATGGGTTCCCGGCGACACGGTGCCCTCAATTACTCTTATATATACTATTACGCCTTTATAGCTGTCATAATATGAGTCAAAGATAAGCGCTTTTAAAGGAGCTTTTACATCTCCCGACGGAGCCGGAATTTTTTTTACCACCTGCTCTAAAACTTCCGGAATATTAATCCCCTGCTTTGCCGATATAAGCGGAGCGTCCTCTGAGGGAATCCCTATCTCATTTTCAATTTCTTCTTTTACAAAATCAGGACGCGCGCTTGGCAGATCTATTTTATTTATAACAGGCAGGATTTCTAAATTATGATCTACCGCAAGATATGTGTTAGCAAGCGTTTGCGCTTCTATACCCTGAGACGCGTCAACAACAAGGATTGCGCCTTCGCAAGCCGCGAGGCTTCGTGAAACCTCATAATTAAAATCCACATGTCCCGGCGTGTCGATAAGATTAAGCACATATTCCTCGCCGTCAGACGCTTTATAATTCATTCTGACCGCGCGCGCTTTAATCGTTATCCCTCTTTCACGCTCCAAATCCATATTATCTAAAAGCTGCTCCTCCATATCCCTATGAGATACCATACCTGTTACTTCAAGCAATCTGTCAGCTAATGTGGATTTTCCGTGGTCAATATGCGCTATTATACAAAAATTCCGTATTTTACTCTGGTCATATGCCATACAGAACATTTCTCCTTTTTATAATAAAGTCTGATTAATCTTGTTTTATCTCTTTTTTAGTTAAAATATACGCACTCTAAGTATACCATAAAAGTTGTTATATTGTCAAAATATTTTTTAAAAATCGCAACCGCGTAGTTCTGCGCAATTTCTTATAACTTAAAAAAATAAACCCTACAAAATTCTTTGCAAGGCTTACTTATGGTGGAGGGAGATGGATTCGAACCATCGAAGTCGAAGACAACAGATTTACAGTCTGCCCCCTTTGGCCACTCGGGAACCCCTCCGTATTAACTTGTCCGCTTTATAAAATGGAGCTGGTGATGGGACTCGAACCCGCGACCTGCTGATTACAAATCAGCTGCTCTACCAATTGAGCTACACCAGCATACCCCTTTTGTCAAGCGACTTTTATATTATACTATATCTTATTGATGTTGTCAAGCATTATTTTTTACTAAAACAAAAAAATTATAAATGTAAATAATAGAAGTTTTAATACAATTGAAAATTTACTATCCGCGGTCTTTTTTTCTTGGCTTATGAGCCCTGCTTGCTAAAAATGAATAATAAGCAAACAAACCTATAATATATAAAACAGAAAGTATAACTCCGATTTTCTGCCCTCGCGCGGCATTTACTATAGGTTTTTCTAAAACCTTTGACCATTCATTCGGAATATATCGGATAGCGCTCATTAAGATAGACGTATAAACGCTGAAAGAAAACAGCGACCATAGCATTTTCTTTTTCCCGGCAAAAATAAACAACACCGAAATTGCGGCAGTAATTAATGAAATAATTAAAATAGCCGGCACTACCTTGCTCCACATAGCTCCTGTAAGTGTTGGGATTGCAAATCCATTATATATAAGAAGCTGACCTATTAATAAAACCATTGCCTGTACAACGGCAATAAGCATAAGATTTGTATAATAATCACTTTTGGAGATTTCCTGATTTTTTGAATTATTTAGCGCATATTGAGTATGATTTTTTTTATAAGATTGTTTATTCACTATTTCTACCTCCGCAACAAAATGTTTAAGCCAAGTTTATCTGGGTTAAAAACATATAATATATTATATACTAATTTTTCAGACAAGTCAATATTATATTTTTCTTTTTAATCTATTAGAAAGAAATTTTTTTCTTGACAAATAGTTTACATTATAGTATAATAATAAGGTCCTTCGGCTTATATGCTGGTGTAGCTCAATTGGTAGAGCAGCTGATTTGTAATCAGCAGGTCGCGGGTTCGAGTCCCATCACCAGCTCCATTTAATTAAAATTTATTATTTAGTAATTTAAAAAGACTGTATATATTATATGATTTCCACAGTCATATTATCAATAAATCTTGGAGGGGTTCCCGAGTGGCCAAAGGGGGCAGACTGTAAATCTGTTGTCTTCGACTTCGATGGTTCGAATCCATCTCCCTCCACCAATAATTGAATTACCGGGGGTGTGATGTGTGTCACAGCCCTTTTTAACATATTGAAAAAAGTTTACTTTAGGAGAGGCCTTACTATGAAAATTTTTCGTAAAGTTATTGCGTTGTTTTTTATTGTTTTAATAGCTTTTGGAGGTTACTTTGTCGGCACCTGGGTTTTTACAGGCAATCCTCCGGAAATAATTGAGTCGGTGCTCCCAACAAATTATTCTAAAACTATTCTTGTTTTAGGAATGGATAATGAAGGCTTGCGTTCAGACGTTATGATGCTGGCTTTTATAAACTCAAAAACAGGAAATGTGGATTTGTTATCCATACCTCGCGATACAAGAGTTCTTATAGGCGGCAAAGCATACAAAATTAACAGCGCCTTCGCGCTTGGAAAGGAACCGCAGTCAATAGATACAGTTGAAAAGCTTCTGGGTGTAAAAATAGATAATTATGTTAAATTTTCATTTGATACTTTTAGGAATGTAATTGACGCTCTCGGCGGTGTTGATTATGACGTGCCTCAGGATATGAAATACAGCGACCCTGAGCAAAGTCTCAAAATTAATCTAAAAAAAGGCATGCAGCATTTGGATGGAAACAAAGCGGAGCAGCTGGTTAGGTTCCGTCATTATCCGATGGGCGATGAGGACAGAATAAAAGTGCAGCAGGCTTTTGTAAAAGAGCTTATAAAACAAAAGCTCAATCCCGCTATTATCGCTAAAATTCCGCAGCTTGCATCCGAAATAGGCAATAACGTTAAAACCGATATCCCTGGAAATGAATGGCTTGGTCTTGCCAATATCGCGCGGAAAATGTCATCAGAATCTCTGTCGACCTATCAAATCCCCGGGGAGGCTAAAACGATTGATTCCTTGTCTTATTATATTGTATCAGATTCAGAAACAAAAACATTAATAAGTGAAGTTATTACAAGATATAATGCAACAAAATGAAAAAGAGGTTAAATGCAAATTTTACATGGAACTATAAATACATATGGCTTGTCTATAATATGTATACCTCTTTTTACGCAACAAAATTTGCGTCATCGGGGCTGTTATAAAAGTAAAAAATCATTTAACAAAACTATTGATACTTTTATTTTTATATCGGCCCTGCTTTTTTAAACAGGCGGGGCCTGCACCCAAATTATCGCAGCCGCATGGTTGTGCTCAATTTATTATAACGCAAAAAAGAGATACCGCAATAGCAGCACCTCTTAATCTTTTGAATACCTAAAATTTCAGCTTATCTTACAAAAGCTTTTAAATCATTCATAAATTGATCGCAATCATCAATACGAACTTCAACTTTTATAGGTTTGCTTAAATCCAAACTGAAAATACCCATTATTGATTTAGCGTCAACAACATATCTTCCGGATACAAGATCTACATCAAAATCATAATTATTAACAATATTCACGAAGTTTTTTACATCATTAATCGAAGTAAGCATAATTTCACAAGATTTCATAAAAACAATCCTCCTTATAGCAAAAGCTATACAATAAAATTTATTAGTTTTAACTAATTAATATCATTATAATATATAAATTATATTAAGTCAATTGGCATTATGTTTAAAAAATATTAAATATTATTGGAGAAAGTGATAAATATGCGAAAAATTGCCTTTTATACCTTAGGCTGTAAGGTTAATCAATATGAAACCGAAGTTATGCGGGAGCAGTTTGAAAAGCGAGGATATACAATATCAGATTTTAATGAAAATGCCGATATATACCTTATTAATACCTGCAGTGTAACTTCGGTTGCCGATAAAAAATCCCGTCAGGCAATCAGAAGAGCTCATAAATCAAATCCTTCCGCTATGATAGTTGTCACAGGCTGTTATTCGCAGGTTAATTCTGAAGATGTATCAAAAATTGAATATATAGATATTATTATAGGAAACACTGAAAAATCAGGCATTGTGGATATTATAGAAAATCATCAGGGAGGCAAGTATACACAGGTTGATAATATAATGAAAACTAAAACATATGAAGAAACAAATGTAATTGCTCATACAGGGAAAACCCGGGCTTTTATTAAAATTCAGGACGGGTGTGATAATTTTTGTTCCTATTGTATTATACCCTATGCACGAGGACCTGTACGCAGCCGGAATATGGATGACATTTTATCAGAAGCAAGAGCGCTTGCGCATGGAGGGTACAAAGAAATAGTTTTAACCGGTATACACATAGCCTCATACGGTAAGGATACAAATGATTATGATTTGGCTGACGTATTATTAAGGCTTCATGATATTTCCGGAATAAACAGAATAAGGCTTGGTTCTCTTGAGCTTACGCCTGTACTTGGAAAAATCGCCGATATAGCCGATAAACTGCCAAAGCTATGCCCTCATTTTCACATTTCACTCCAAAGCGGCAGCGACAGTGTACTATTGCGTATGAGAAGAAGATATACAACAGAAGAATACAAAAATGCGGTGGACAGGCTTCACGAAAAATGGCCGGACGCCGCGATTACTACTGACATAATGGTCGGATTTCCCGGTGAAACCGAAAAGGAATTTAATGAATCTTTAAAGTTTGCAGGTATTGTTGAATTTGCAAAAATGCACATATTTCCTTATTCAAAGAGGAAAGGAACCTCCGCTGCCGAAATGCCGGATCAGGTTGATGAATCTATAAAAAATAAGCGCGCCGGCTTAATGCAGCAAACAGCTGAAAAAATTGAAAAGGAATTTTATATATCCTGTATTGGAAAGATAATGCCTGTGCTAATTGAAACCAAAAACGAAAAAGGTTTATACGAAGGGCATGCTCCTAATTATGCCATAGTTGAGGTTAAAGGCGGTCCATCTATATTGAAGCAAATCGCGGATGTAAAAATAACGGGTTATGAAAACAGCGTATTATCAGGAGAAATAGTTTAAACATATAAAGAGGGGCATATGCCCCTCTTTATTAAAATAACGGTTTAATATAATCTTCTATTTCTTCTATATCTGTTGTGGGTTCAAATCTTTCAATGCAGTTTCCGCTTCTGTCAATCAAAAATTTAGTAAAGTTCCATTTTATACTTCCCGATAAAGCGTATTCCTTATTTTCCTGCGATAAAATATCATCCAGTTTTTTTCCCAGCGGATGACTGAAATTAAATCCTTTAAATTCATGCTGCAGTACTAAATATTTATACAAGTTATCAGCATTGTCACCATTCACATCAATTTTCGCAAACATGGGAAATGTAACGCCGTAGTTTGTTTTGCAAAACTCAAATATTTTATCATTGCTTTCAGGGTCCTGATTCGCAAACCCATTGCACGGGAAACCTAATACTACAAATTTTTCATCCTTATATTTTTTATACAGCATTTCTAAATCCTCAAACTGATGTGTAAATCCGCATTTACTTGCGGTATTAACTATAAGTGAAATATAACCCTGATATTCTTCTAATGATTTTACCTGTCCGTCTATGGTTTTTACTTTAAATTCGTAAATATTCATTTTGACAACTCCTCTCTTATTTTATTATTATCAAAATAAATATTAAAAAACCGCATTCACAAAAATTTTGTTAAATGCGGTTTTAATTTGTTTACGGCATGCTGTATCTGTTTACTGTGTTTTCGCATTGCGGCACAAACGGAATCGGTATTTCCTTATTTTCAAATGGCTTTTGATATTCCTTTTGTTTTTTAACCAGTGCGTAACTTAGCACCTTATCCATTTCCGACGCGCAAACAAAGCTTACAGTGTCCTTTACACTTTGAGGTATTTCCTCTAAATCTTTTTTATTTTCTTTCGGAATAATTATTGTTTTTATACCTGCTCTGTATGCAGCAAGGCTCTTTTCTTTAAGCCCGCCAATTGGCAGTACACGTCCCCGCAGTGTTATTTCCCCCGTCATGGCTACATCGTGGCGTACCGGGCAGCCCGTTAAAGCCGAAACGATAGCTGTTGCCATTGTTATTCCGGCTGATGGTCCGTCCTTTGGCGTCGCTCCTTCGGGAACATGCACGTGAATGTCCGTGGTTTTATAGAAATTCTTATCTATTCCAAGATTGTCAGCTACCGAACGTATAAAGCTGATAGCCGTATGAGCAGATTCCTTCATTACATCACCGAGTGAGCCTGTAAGCTCAATCTTGCCGCTGCCTTCCATTACATTTACTTCAATTGAAAGCGTATCACCGCCCACCATCGTCCAGGCAAGCCCCGTTGCCACGCCTACTATATCCTCGCTCGGAGCAAGATCATAGCTGAATATTTTTACACCTAAAAACTCCTCCAGATTCTCGCTTTTTACGATAATTTTGCTTTTCTTTTCAGATACAATCATCTTTGCGGTTTTGCGGCAAAGCGCCGCTATTTTTCTTTCCAGGCTGCGGACTCCCGATTCACGCGTATAGAAATTTATAATATCCTTTATAGCTTCGGTATCTATTTTCAGATTGGTTTTTTTGAGTCCATGGCGTTTAATCTGCTTAGGAATCAAATATTTTTCAGCTATATTTATTTTTTCTTCCTCAGTATACCCCGGTATCTCAATAATTTCCATTCTGTCCAAAAGCGGACGGGGAACTGTATCCAAAGTATTTGCTGTTGTTATAAACATAATATTTGACAGGTTAAACGGAAGCTCAATATAGTGGTCTCTGAACGAGAAATTCTGCTCACTGTCCAAAACCTCGAGCAGCGCCGCAGACGGGTCTCCCCTGAAATCCGAACCCATTTTGTCAATTTCGTCAAGCAATACAAGCGGATTTGAGCTTTGCGCATCTTTTATCGCGGAAATAATTCTGCCCGGCATTGCTCCCACATAGGTTTTTCTGTGTCCTCTTATATCAGCTTCGTCCCTTACTCCGCCAAGTGAAATGCGTACATAATTTCTGTTCATGCTGCGGGCGATTGATTTTGCGATTGAGGTTTTACCAACTCCCGGAGGGCCTACAAGGCATAGTATTGAGCCCTGAACATTACCTGATAAAATTCTTACAGAAATATATTCAAGGATTCTTGCTTTTACCTTTTCCAGTCCATAATGATCGGCATTTAAAACCTTATCTGCACGAGTTACAGAAATGTTTTCTTTGGTATTTATATTCCACGGAAGATCAAGTATATATTCGATATACGAACGGATTACACTGCCCTCGCCCATACCGGCGGGAGTTTTTTTAAGTCTGTCCAGTTCGCGGTTAAGCTTTTCAGATACTTCATCCGGCAGGTTAAGACTAGCCATTTTATTTTTATATTCGGCTATTTCCTCATTCATTCCGCCTTCTCCGAGCTCTTCCTGAATTACCTTCATCTGTTCACGCAAATGATATTCGCGCTGCTGTTTATCAATATTAGCCTTTACCTTTGAGGCAATTTCCTGTTCTAGGGATATTAATTCAACCTCTTTTGTAACAATATATATAAGCTGCGTCAGACGCTCTTTTACATTTAAACATTCAAGCACAAGCTGTCTTTCATATACTGAGATGTCAACATTTGCGGCTATGATATCCGCCATCTGATCAGGTTCACCGGCATTCATTATTCCCATTGTTGCCTCGGGGGCAATTCTGCCTGTTTTCTCCAGATAATTATTGAACAGCTGCATTGCACGCCTTGCGAGAGCCTGAATTTCTAAATCAGATTCATCAAAAATGGTATTATGCTCCTTTACTCTCGACAAAATAAAGGGTTTATTTTGAATAATCTCAACAAGCTCGCCGCGGCTGATACCTTCTACAAGTATTCTTAGGTTACCGTTAGGCAGCTTTAGCTGCTGTTTTATTTTTGCTATTGTACCTATTGTATATATATTATCTGCTGTCAGCTCATCCTCACTGCCATCCTTTTGAGTAACAAGAAAAATAAGTCCGTTGCCGTTTTCAGCCTCTTTTACAGCTCCAACAGAAATTTCACGTCCGACGTCAAAATGCGTAAGCATATAGGGCAGCACCACAAGCTCACGCAGCGCAACAAGCGGAAACTCTTTTATATTTTTATGGTTCATGGAAATATACACCCTTTCAACCTAGTATCTTTTAATAGTATACAACAGATTTGCATTTATTGCAATAATATATTTATGGGTTTAATTAAAAATGTAACCAAAAAGTAATAGGATGGTTATACGTCTGTTACACATATGTTGTATAATAGCATTGGGGTGTTATACAATGAAAAAAATACTTGTGTTTATTCTAATAACTATTTTTATAGCAAGTAGTTCAATGGCTGCGGAAAATAAAAGCTACATAAAAGAATTTAATATGGCGAAAGCAATGGGCTTTATGCAAAGCGGCGCAAAGCCTGATTCTATTTTAACAAAAGCAGAAGCTGCGGTTTTGATTTGCAGAATGCTTGGATATGAGTATTCAAATATAAAAGCTAATCCGGCTTATGCGGATGTGCCGGAAAATCACTGGGCATACGGAGCGATACATCTGCTTGCACATGAAGGTATTATAACTGACACAGCTTACTATTATCCAAGCTCCGAAATTAAACCCGAACAATTTATAAAAATGCTTATATCCTCTTTAAAATATGATTTACTTTTAACCAGAAATGGATATGCCAAAGCCGCAAATGAGCTGCAGCTTATAGCTTCTGGTGAGGAAAACCAGCCTTTAACAAAGGCTTTCACGGCTTATCTATTATGCAACGCAATGAATGTAAATCCGCAAATATTTGAAACTCCGTTTAAAAGCGGTTACAGCGTTATGCAGAAAAATCAGATAACTGAGATTTGCGGAAAAATAGAGAGCATTTCTTTAGATAGCTTTACCTTAAAACCCTACAGCATTAAAATTCAGGCGGAAAATGCTGAATATAATAAAGAAATTTCCGCAAGCGATGAAGGCTGGGAGTTAGCTGATACAATGACAATTTTGACTTCTTCCGCGCTTACTTCGGCAATGTCCGGCAAAGAATGTATAGCTTACATATATAGTCCGCTTTATAAGCCTCAGCTTAAATTTCTTGCAGCAGATGATTTCTATACTGCTATGGAAGTAAAGCCGGAAAAATCCGCAAGGGCAGAAACTGAAAAAATTGTATTTTCGGGTGATTTATATGATTATATCAGTAAATTTTCAAACGGCTATGCTGCTATAAAAAAAGACGGAAAATGCGGCGCAATTGATGAAAAAGGCAATATTGTTATAAATCCGGAATATGAAGAGTTAGGAAGCTTTGCCGATAATCTATTTCCTGTTAAAAAAGACGGGAAAATGGGATATATTGATTTAAAGGGCAAGCCGGTAATCTCCTGCAAATGGAATTACTGCAGTTCATTTTCGGGCGGAGCTGCGGTTTTCTTAGCGGATAACGGTAAATACGGGCTGATAAACAAAAATGGAAAATACATTGCGGACGCAATATATGATTCTTTAGCAATATATGAAAATGGTTTTAGTATTGCTTCTCAAAACGGAAAATTCGGAGTTTTGGGTAATAAAGGAAATACAGTTATTGCATTTAAATATGATGATATTTCATATTTGGGCTGCAAAGTATTCACAGCCGCTTCCAAAGGTAAAACAATCTTTATAAAAGCTGACAGCGGAAGTTATTTTGAAAATAAATGGGAAAAAGTATCTGAATTTTATGAAGGCTATGCTTCTGTTTTAAAGGCCGGAAAATGGGGTCTAATTAATGATAAAGGTACTGTTATAATACCTCCGCAGTATGAAGAACAAATAATATTTAAAAATGGATTAGCTGTAGTGCGGCAGGGTTCATTTCAGGGTATTATTGATATAAAAAATAATTTTGTTATCCCTGCCAAATGGACAGAACTTAAAATTTCAGGCGAATATATACAATATAAAAGCAAATATTCGGGTTTATACGGTCTAATGGATAAAAGCGGCAAAATAACGTGCGAAGATATTTTTATAAGTATAGAAAATGTATCCGGAGGTAAAATCTTCGGCGTATTATATGACGGAAAATCCGGATTTTTAGATACAAATAATAAATTTAAATATTCAGATATATATAAGATTAAAGAAAATTCAACCGGCGGCTTCGTTTTTAAAAACGAAATAAATTACGGTTTTATGGAGTGGTAGGTTTTGAAAAAAATTCTCGGTTTATTATTAATAATGTGCCTTATCCCCTTTTCGGGTTCAGCCGTTAAATATCCGGACGGTTATCCTGTAATCCCTGAGGAAATTGTAGGGATTGCGAAGGATACCTTTAATGTCGACGATACAAACGGTAAGCTTTTATATGAAAAAGTTCCTATAAGCGAAGGCTTTAATGCCTGGATGCTGGGATGGTTTTGGGATAATTTAAAAATAGTAGTTGGTATTACAGATTCCGGTAGTATTATATATTACAATTATTCGGCTTTAAACAATACTGTTTTACCTTCCGGAGATAATGAAATTTCCAAGGAAGAGGGGTTTGAAATTGCCTTTGAATTTATAAACAGAGTTATTAAAAATAAATCTGTTAAGCTTACTAGTTCAAAGGCATATACATATAATTTCGCGGAATATAAAGGCGGGATTCGTATAGCCGGGCATGACGCAACCGTAGTTGTTGATAAATCATCCGGAAAGGTGTATTACTACAAGGGATTTGGAGATTATGAAACAAATTTTGAGTTGATGGAGAAATTAATTTCCAAGGATTATGCTTATGATTTATATTTTAAAAATATAGGACTTGAGCTTGTTTATTATACAAAATATGATAGTATATCAAAATTAAAATCATCTAAGCCTATGTATATTTTTAACGGCAGAGCAAAAAAGGCAGTTGACGCGCAAACCGGAGAAGTCCGGCAGACTATAATGTATGATTATAATTATTATTATAACGATAGTTACTATAATAAAAAATTTACCTATAATAATAATATAAACGAAAACGAAGCTGTGTTTTCTGCAGGCGATAAAACATACTATGACAGCAAAGCTTCTGAGGAAAAGCTTAAAACTCTATTTTACAGTCTGCGCAACGGCTATAGCTTTTACAGCGCAATCGGAGAATATGAGTACTATTCAGAAAAAGGCGGATTAGGCGGCACGTTTCCTGTATGGCAGATTAATATAGTTCCAGCGCAATATATTAACGCCGCAAATGATTTTTCTTTAATGTACGATAAAAATGATTATGACTGGCTTAACAAGCATGAAACACAGGTGGAATATGTTTTTGCAAGAGCATATATAAACGCGCAAACAGGCGAGCTTTTGAAATTCGATAATGTTCCTAATCAAATTTACAAACCTGCAAAGCCTGCTAATTATACCGAAAGTGACGAAATTCCCAAACGCATTTATGAATTTGCCGAAAGAGCGACCCCAAATTATAATAAATTACAATTTTTCGGGCAACAATATGAGAATAAATACACGCAAAAATATTGCTTCGCAAGATACGAAAACGGTGCCAGGGTTATAGGCGAAGGAATGACTTTAACCTATAACAAATATAATAAGGACATAACAAAGTATTGCCTTAATATGAGTCTGCAGCGCTTTACGCCTTTAAATGGCGTTAAAACTATTACGCAGATGGAAGAATTGATCAAAGACGAAATACCATTTGAATTATTTTATATCGACAAGGATAAAAATAGTAAAATTTCCGTTTACGATATCTCAGAAAAAAGCGCCTCGTTTGACCCGATAACCGGAAATCGCATAGACAGATTGGGAAGCAATGATACTACCCGCATATTTATCTGCAAGGTTGGATCCTCCTCATATACAGTAAACGGGGCCGATATAGAATATGCCGCGCCGTTTATAAAGGATAATAAAGTTTATATTCCTTTAAGGCTTTTTGCAAATGAGCTGGGATATGAAATAAATAAGATTGATAATGAAATTACGCTTGCGTCCTCTTCGGATACCATAAAAATAAGTTTAAATTCAAAAATCTGTTATATTAACGACAAACCCGTAACAATTGACTCGTTGCCGGTAATTACAGACGACTTAACTTATTTGTCATCTCTCAGTATAGCAAATATTTTCGGCATGCATACCTGGTGGGATGAAGCCTCCAATAAGATATTTATTTTAAACTGATGATTTAATGCATTGTTACTGCGGCTTTTATTGTGCCATATTTTGGTATAAATATGGCACAATATTCATTTATTTAAAAAATATCTTTACAATATATATATAATATGATATAATTCTATTGTTAAATGTCTCGGTAGTCTAATGGATAAGATGGCAGATTCCGGTTCTGCTGATACGGGTTCGATTCCTGTCCGGGACGCCAAAATTTTTATTATAAACAATATCTTAAATCTTTAAGGAGATGTTTTTTATGGCAATCACTGTAGAAAAAACCGTTTATTCAACTTGGGGCAACTGCATTCGCGTAAGCAACGGTGTATCAGAGCTTTTCGCTACCTTGGATATAGGCCCTCAGATTATCAGATATGGTATTATCGGTAAGTCTAATATGTTTTTTGAGGATATAAACAATAAAGTTAATAAAGATTTATCCGCATTTAAAAAATTCGAGAAGGATACCTGGCGTATATATGGCGGACATCGTTTTTGGGTAAGCCCAGAAGCTGAGCCGCAAAGCTATTATCCGGCTGCCGATCCCGTAGATTATGAGATTTTGTCTGATGGGGTTATCTTAAATCAGCGCACGCAGGAGTATACTAATATTCAGCTGACAATGACCGTTACAATGGCGGAAGACGGCACAGTTACAGTAGTACACAAATTAACAAACACAGGCGCTTGGCCTGTTGAGCTTTCTCCCTGGGGTTTGTCTGTTTTATCTCAAGGCGGAGTTGAAGTAGTTCCTCAGGTAACCAGAAGTACAGGTTTGCTTGGCAATCGTGTATTTGCGATTTGGCCATATACGAATATGTCGGATCCGCGTGTAACATGGGGGCAGAAGTATATTATTCTGCGTCAGGATCCTAATGATGAAAAACCATTTAAATTCGGTTCAAATAATGAAAACGGTTATGCTGCTTATTTTAATCACGGCTGTTTGCTGGTAAAAAAATATAATCCTGCCACAGGCGGGAAGTATCCTGATTTCGGTGTTTCATTCGAAACCTATACAAACAATAACTTTCTGGAAATGGAAACCTTGGGTGAACTTAAAACAATCGCACCGAATGATTATACTTCGCATACTGAAACATGGAATTTATATGATAATATAAATATAAATGATTATAACGAACAGGAAATTGAAAAAACTTTAAAAAGCGTTGGCATCTAATTTCATATCTTTAAAATTTACTATTGACAAAATCTTAAAAAGATTGTATAATATTTTTATATGTGCTTGATGCCATAGAATTGGAGGCAATTAATGTTATTAGATTTAATTGGCATTTTAAATAATAATGGCGCATCACTTGATTTTGAAGACAATATTACCTTTGAAAATATAGAGTATTCCGGTGTATATTATAATTTCACTGCCCCTATGCACATAAAGGGCAGTATTACTAACTTTATCGGAAGTTTAGAGCTGACCGCACATGTTAATGGTGTCGGAAATACCGTCTGCGCACGCTGCAATAAGCCGCTAAATGTGGATATTTCTTATGATTTTAAAGAAACAATATTAAACAATTCTGATAATAATTCAGATGATGATAAAATTATTATAACAGGCTCTGTAATAGATATAACTGATTTGGCATTTAATAATTTTCTCACTGAGGCTTCAATGAGATATTTATGTAAACCGGATTGCAAAGGTTTGTGCCAGTACTGCGGAGCAGATAAAAATGTTACTGAATGCGATTGTGAAAATACAAATATCGACCCTCGCCTGTCAGTACTGGATGATTTGTTTAAAGACTGATTATACACCCTTATTCAATGTAAGGTTTACGAATGTCAGATTTAATAGATAAATAAGTGCATAATAAAATGTTGCTTAATACAAGGAGGTGTTTGAATATGGCAGTACCAAAGAGAAAAACATCAAAGGCAAGACGTGATAAAAGACGTGCTAATTGGAAGCTTGCTATTCCAGGTATGGTGAAATGTCCTCAATGCCATGAATTTAAAATGCCGCATAGAATTTGCGATGCTTGCGGATATTATAACGGAAAAGAAGTTGTGGCAATCGGTGAAGAAGCCTAAGAATGAAGGGGGTAGTAAACCCTCTTTATTTTTTTGGCAATAAGCAGGCGGGGCCTGCACCCAAATCGCGCACTAACGCTACGGAATACTTACATCGCAGCCGCGTAGTTCTGTGCAATTTCTTATAACGTAAAAAGGCAGGCGGGGCCTGCACCCATATCAATGAAACGGAGGTGGTTCCCGTTAATGAATTTAATAAAATTGAATCTGTTATATACGGCAGTATAGCGAGTGAGGCGGGAATTGCCAAAGGCGATATTCTGCTTAAAATTAATGATAAGGAAATCCATGATATACTTGAATATAAATATCACTGCGCAAACACAAGCATAAGCCTTGAAATTTTAAAGGCGGACGGCGATATTGAAATTATTGAGATTGAAAAAGATGAATATGAGGATTTAGGTATTGTTTTTTTATACCCTCTTATGTCAAAGCCGAAAAGCTGCGCCAACAGGTGCATATTTTGCTTTATAGATCAGCTTCCAAAGGGTATGCGGGATACATTATATTTTAAAGATGATGATTCAAGGCTTTCCTTTTTGCAGGGCAATTATGTTACGCTTACCAACCTTTCAAAGCGTGAGATAAAAAGCATAGCACAGCTCAAGGTCAGCCCGATTAATATTTCCGTTCATGCAACCGAGCAGGAGCTCCGCCGAATGATGATGGGCAATAAAAACGCCGGCGGGGTTTATGAAATTATGAAATACTGGGCAGAATGCGGTATTATTATGAACTGCCAGATTGTTCTGTGTAAAAATATTAACGACGGTGTTCATCTTGATAAAACAATAGAAGATTTAACTTTGCTTTACCCTCATGTAAATTCTGTTTCGGTTGTGCCCGTTGGGCTGTCCGACCACAGGGAAGGCTTATTTGAGCTTGAACCGTTTAATCAGCAGGATACGCTGCGCGTTATATATCAGGTGCAAAAATGGCAAAGCCTTATGCTGGAGAGATATGGAAGCCGATTTGTATATATTGCGGATGAATTTTACTTAAAAGCAAATCTGCCTATTCCTTCGTATGAAGAATATGAGGATTTCCCGCAGATTGAAAACGGCGTCGGGCTTATAGCATCAATGAAGGATGAATTTGATAATAGTCTGGGAGATGTAAAAGGCTTAACAATCATCAATAAAGTCAGCATTGCAACAGGCAGCGCGGCATATGAATTTATTTCAGATATTTCAAACAGGCTCATGCAGGCAGTATACGGCCTTGAAATTTCTGTTTATAGAATAGAAAACACCGTTTTTGGGAAAAACGTGACTGTAGCAGGGCTTATCTGCGGACAAGATATTATAAATCAGTTAAAGGATAAGCCATTAGGCAAAGCCTTGTATATTACTTCATCAATGCTTCGGGACGGTGAAGAGGTATTTTTGGATGATTATATTTTGAAAGATTTGGAAAATATACTCAGCACCAAGATTATAACAGTTGATAATGATGGTTATGACTTTATATCTAAGTTGACAAAATCATCAATTTAGTATATAATCTGTGATGTATGCTATTGTTTGAGCGGAATGGAGATTATTTATGAAACCTATTGTTGCGATTGTGGGCAGGCCGAATGTTGGCAAGTCCGCATTATTTAACAGGCTTGTAGGAAAGCGCATTTCTATAGTTGAGGATACCCCGGGGGTAACCCGTGACCGGATCTATGCCGAAACGGAGTGGAGAAATGTTCCTTTTTTGCTTATAGATACAGGCGGTATTGAACCGGAAAGCAATGATGAAATTTTGGTTCAGATGCGCAGGCAGGCACAGGTTGCTATTGAAAACGCGCACGTTACTATATTTGTTGTCGATATAAAAACAGGAATGACCGCAACCGATAAAGAGGTTGCTTCCCTGCTTTTAAAAGCAGGGAAACCTGTGATACTTGCTGTGAATAAGGTTGACAATGTCGGCGAGCCTCCTATGGATTTTTATGAGTTTTATAATTTAGGGCTTGGTGACCCAATTGCAGTTTCCGCGCTGCATAGTTTAGGTCTCGGCGATCTTCTTGAGGCGGCATTTGAGTATTTTCCATCTCATGAAGAGGCTGATAACGAGGATGATATTATCCGCGTTGCGGTAATAGGCCGCCCTAATGCCGGCAAATCCTCATTAATCAATACTATTATGGGTGAGGAAAGGGTTATAGTAAGCGATATTCCCGGAACAACGCGTGACGCAATTGATACTTATTATGAAAAAGACGGAAAGAGATATTTATTTATAGATACTGCCGGTATACGCCGGAAATCAAAGGTTGAAGAAACCCTGGAGCGCTACAGCGTTATGCGTTCACTTGCGGCAATAGAAAGGGCGGACGTATGCCTATTGCTGGTTGACGGATATGGCGGAATTGCCGAACAGGACGCTAAAATTGCAGGCTATGCGCATGAAGAAGGAAAAGCTTCTGTGATTATAGTAAATAAATGGGATATAGTTGAAAAGGAAACCGGTACAATGAATGAATTTAAAAAATTGGTTCAGGAACAGCTTTCATTTATGACCTATGCTCCTATTGAATTTATATCAGCTAAGAAAGGTTCAAGGATAGATAAGATTTTTCCGTTAATTAATTCCGTTGCGGCTCAACATTCCATGAGAATTACAACGGGAGCTTTAAACGATATTTTAAATGAAGCTACCTTAAAGGTTCAGCCTCCTTCTGATAAGGGCAAACGTTTAAAGATTTATTATGGCACCCAGCCTTCCACAAAACCTCCTACATTTGTTTTATTTGTAAATAATAAAGACTTAGCTCATTTTTCATATATTAGATATATTGAAAATCAGATACGCGGAGCTTTTGGGCTTGAAGGAACGCCCGTAAGATTTATTATACGCGAACGCGGAGAAAAAAAGCTGTAAAAGATTTAATTTCACGCGATTGCATCGCAATTTCTTACGATATTTGAAAGGATTGATATAGTGAACTTTACTATAATCGTTATTTGCGGAATAATATCCTATATGCTCGGCAGTATCAACAGTTCAATAATTGTTGGTAAGCTTTTCGGAATTCAGGATATCCGCAAACATGGCAGCGGAAATGCCGGTGCAACAAATACCCTTCGCACCATAGGCAAGCGCGCCGCAATTTTAGCCTTATTCGGCGACGTATTAAAAGGTGTTATTGCAATAATTTTAGCCCGTTTGATATCCGGTCAGTTTATAACTGAATCATATTATAATATTTCAGTTTTATTATCGGGTTTATGTGTTATTTTTGGACATGATTTCCCTTTATATTTTGGTTTCAGAGGCGGCAAGGGAATTTTAACAAGCGCTTCTGTTATATATATGCTTGACTGGCGAATCGGTATTGCAGTTACATTACTAGCATTAATAATTATGGCTACAACTAAGTTTGTATCCCTTGGCTCTATTTTAAGCGCGGCTTCTTATTTTATATTTATATTAATTTTTTATTTTGGAGATTACGCATATATTTCTTTTGCTCTGATTGTTTCTCTGCTTGCAATTTTAAGGCATAAACAAAATATAAAACGCCTTATCGCAGGTAATGAAAATAAGCTGGGAGCTAAAAAGAAAAATTAACGGAGATTTACTTATGACTAAGAAAAATGCAGCAGGTACTGTCAGCTTTATTTTAGTAGCAATTTTGCTGTCTAAGGTATTAGGTCAGGCAAGAGAGATGGTTATAGCCGCTCTCTATGGAATAAGTATTCAAACCAGCGCTTATGTTATTGCGTCCCAGCTGCCCGTAAACTTTTTTGACATGATACTTGGTTCAGCAATATCATCTGCATTCATACCCGTATATAATATGTATATTGAAAAAGACGGAGAAAAAAGGGCTAATTTATTTGCCACCCGTTTTCTGAATGCAGTTGTAATTATTACTGTGCTGCTTTCTTTATTGGGCGTAATATTCGCCCCTAACATAATTAACATATTCGCGCCCAGTATGAAAGATGAAGTGGCAAAGGCTATTGCTTCGGATTTGCTTAAGTTGATGTTCCCGATGATTATATTTACGGGTCTGGCATTTACACTTGTAGGGCTTCTGCAATCTTTAGGCGAGTTTAAAATTCCCGCAATAATGAGCCTTATTTCAAATACAGTATGTATTATATACTTATTCACTTTAAATAATAGGTTTGGAATATACGGGCTTGCTGTTGCGTTAACCTTAGGCTGGGTGCTTCAGTTTTTAATATTGGTTCCTCCCTCATTAAAAACCGGGTATCGTTATAGCATATCAGCAGGGATAAAGGACGAGGGTATAAAGCGTGTTGTAATGCTTGCTTTGCCTGTTCTATTCGCGTCCTGGGTGCAGCCTATAAATACAACTGTTAATCTCAGCATTGCATCCGGAATGGATAACGGCAGCGGAGTAGCGGCTTTAAATTATGCCAATCGTTTATATATTATGGCGGCGGGAGTGTTCGCTGTTTCAATTACGAATTATATTTTCCCCCATCTTTCAAGACTATCGGTAGCGGGCGACAACGCCGGCTGGTCCGATGTGATTTCAAAGAGTATAAAAATCGTAATTATGCTGGTGCTTCCGGTTGCGCTTATGTTCTTAATTCAGGGTAAGGAGATTATAAGAATTATATACCAGCGGGGCGAATTTAACGAATCTGCTGTAATCTTGACCTCTTCCGCAATGCTTTATTATTCTATAGGCATGATTTGGTACAGCCTGCAGGAAATATTCAATAAGGCTTTTTACTCCGTTCAGGATACTAAAACACCAACATTTGCTGCTGTTGGCGGTATTATAACTAACATAATTTTCAGCTTTACCTTATCAAAGTTTATGGGTATAGCAGGGCTTGCTCTTGCAGTATCATTATCCGCAGCTATATGGTGTATATTTTCATATATAAAAATAAAGTCAAAGCTTGAAACAGGAAATTTTGAAAATATGCAGTTTTTTAAAATTATAATTATGGGCGCGGTTACTGCTGCGGTAATCTTTTTTGCCCGCGGGATTATGATGAAGATAGTAGGCAGCCAAAGTTTTATCAATGCTTTTATAACCCTTGCGGTACCGACTTTCGCAGGCTGCTTAATATATGTTGCGCTAGCTTTTATTTTTGGTATAGATGAACTCAAGGAAATCACAGGCAAGCTAAGGAAAGGAGAAAAATCGAATGTTTAAAAACAGTATTGTTTTATCCGCCGTAATCAGGCTGATTATAACTCTTCGAAGCTGGTTTGAAGCAAGCGGTTATTTTAAATTGTTTACTAAAATCGCCGATTATTTTGGCAGTTTGTATAAAAACAGTTTTTTATACAGATTTTTTGATAAAAAACCTTATAAAACAACAAGCAGTGTTTCATTAAATGTTATAAACTGGATATTTAGTTTGTTTTATAAGCTGCTTCACAATTTTTCAATTAAAATAAAGAATTGTGCTGAAAAAAGCTTGATTATCCGCTTTATTCAGTTCATGTTAAAAAACTGGTATTGTATCAGCATAAGAAATTATTCATTGACGCTTCTAATATTTACAACAGTAAGAATGGTATGCAAACACATTTCAATAGGTAAAGGATTAGACAAATTTACTATTCTTTTAGGGGTTCTTTCTATTATAGGCGCACTGCTTGATGTATCAATCGCGGGGCTTTATCAGGGCTCAATATTAAAAAAAATTATCGGTTTACCCGATTTAAATAATAAAATCAGGCTTTCAATTGATATTAAACAGCATATTGCTACAACTGTTGTTATTATTACAGGCAGTCTTTTGGGAATGGCTACTCTTCTTCCTATGTGGTACCTCGCGGTAGGCGGAATTGTCGGATTTATTTTAGTTATTTCACGCCCGAAGGCGGGAGCTTTTTTGATTGTGGCATTTTTCCCGTTTTTACCTACAATGGGTGTTGTGGGTATAAGCCTTCTTGTTATGTTTGCAATGTTTATTCAATATATATCCGGTGATAAATCAAAAATTAAAATGGATGGTATTGATTTTTGTATTTTGGTTATGTGCGGCATTTTAGTCTATGGCATAGTTAATTCATATGCGAGAATGGCAAGCATTCCGGCTGCTTTGGTATATATAGTTTTTGTAAGTTCATTCTATATTATACGTCGCTCTATAACTGATAAAACATTTTTGTACAGTCTCATAGATACTATGATAACCGTTGCGGCGCTTGTTTCGCTTTATGGTATTTACCAAAAAATTTCCGGCCAGGCTGATACAACATGGCAGGACACATCGATGTTTGAAAATATGGGCGGAAGAGTCTATTCCACTTTCAGCAACCCTAATGTCCTCGGTGAATATCTGCTTATTACCATACCGCTTACAATAGCAAGGCTATTTTATACGGACAATTCAAACCGTAAATTCTCATATTTATGTATGTTTGCACTTCAATTAATTTGTATGGTGCTAACCTTTTCAAGAGGCTGCTGGATAGGTCTGCTGTTGTCAATCGCTCTGTTCTTTATGTTTAACGGAAGAAAAACCACAGCGTTTTGCATACTTGCCTTATGCGCGATTCCGTTTGTAATGCCTGACGTTATAGTGCAGCGTCTCGCTAGCGTAGGTAATACCTCGGACAGCTCAACCTCTTACCGTGTTTATATATGGGAAGGCACATTCCGAATGCTCAGGGATTTCTGGTATTCCGGAATAGGAATTGGCACAGAAGCTTTTAATACTGTATATCCTATGTATGCTCTTAATGCTATTGTAGCTCCTCACTCACACAATCTTTATTTGCATATACTTGTAGAAACCGGAATTATGGGTATGTTAGTAGTACTTACATTATTGAAGATGTTTTTCAAGCATCTTACAAACGCCGCAAAAAAAATCATAGAATTCAGACCGCTCGCTTTCGGTATAGGCACAGGCATGGTAGGTTATCTTATTCAGGGTATGTTCGACAATGTATGGTATAATTATAGAATTTATTTTTTCTTTTTTATAATTTTAGCAATCGGAACGGCTGTATACGATTTATCTAAAAAGGAGAAAACAAATGGATAAAATAAAAGTTGCAAATATTATAACTGATACAAATATAGGCGGAGCGGGAAAGTGTATAATTACTTTTGCTAAAAATTATGACAAAGATAAATTTGAGCTTACGGTTATAATACCAAAAGGCAGCCTTTTGAAAAAAGAGCTGGAACCTACAGGCGTTCATATAATCGAGGCAGACGATATTGCCGATGAATCCATGAGTATTAAAGGAATCATGACGCAAAAAAAGCTGCTTAAAGCATTAAACTGTGATATAGTTCATACACACGCCGCCTTATCAGCCCGCATTGCGGCAAGGCTTGCCGGCGCCAAAGGAATTGTTTATACACGTCATTGTGTTTACGAGCCTACCGGATTTATGAAAAGCTTTATCGGAAAATTAATCAATCGAATAATCTCTGAACTATTCTCTGATAAAATTATAGCTGTTGCGGCAGCTGCTGCCGATAATTTAACCGATGTCGGTATAAGCAAGAAAAAAATTAATATTATACTTAATGGCATTGAACCTTTAACCCCCCTTTCGGAAGATGAAAAGAAAAAACAAAGAGAACGCTTCGGAGTGGGCGGAGGTCAAAAAGTAGTTTCACTTGTAGCAAGGCTTGAAACCGTTAAAGGCCATGATGACTACATAGAAGCTTCTAAAATACTAAAAAAACGAAATGTTAATGTTAAACTTATTGCCGCAGGAAACGGCAGCAGAGAAAATGAATTAAAGAAAACAGAAGATGTATATTTCACAGGGTTTATTCCCGATGCTTTTAATCTTATCGGAATTACGGACATCAGTGCTAACGCCTCATTTGGTACGGAAGCTACAAGTATATCTCTTTTGGAAGGTATGAGCCTTGGAATTCCCGCTGTAGTGACTGATTACGGCGGAAATCCCGGAGTTATCGCGGATGGTGAAAACGGGCTGCTTGTGCCTACGCATAACGGCGTACAACTTGCGGACGCAATTGAAAAAATCCTTTGTGATGAAGCACTTTACAATAAACTTTCGGCAGGCGCCAAAAAAATATTTGCAGAAAAGTTTACAGCTCAGGCTATGAGCAGGCAAATTGAGGCTGTATATTCTGCGCTTATGGGAGGAAAATAAAATGGCAGAAAACGTAAAGAAAAAGTTTGGAATCAATATTATTGATATTTTAATTATATTGGTATGTTTGCTCGCGTTAATAGTATTTAGTTATTTTGCTATGGGCAAATGGGAAGCTAACAAATCTGATTCAGCCGGAAAGGCCGTTTTAAACTATACGGTTGAAATAAAGGATGTTCCTTTGGAAACCGCTTCTAATTTTTTTGTAGGTGATATTGTTAAGGATATCCGTAAAGGAACAAATATCGGCAAAATTGTAGCTGTAGATGAACCTTCCGTATTCCGTACAGTTACTGAAAACAAAGCTGACGGGAAATTTGAAATGTCCGAAGTTCCCGGCAGATTTAAAACCCGTATTACTGTTGAAACCTCTTTCAAGGAATCTATTATGGGGTATTCCGTTGACGATGTTGATATAAAGGTAGGCAAAACTCTTACCATTAAAACGGATAAAGCGGCATCCGATTCTGTTATACTCAGCATTGAGAAAAAGGAAGGAGTGAAATAACATGATAATTAATGAACAAGGCAAGCTGTTCGGCAAAGTAAGTATTGTGGATGCCGGTATAGTGCTGGTTATTTTACTTACTATTGTAGTGTTATTTGTCAGATTTATAAATCCGGTAAATATGTTTGGGCAGTCAAAAAGCCTAAATTGTGAATATACTATAACTGTGAAGAATGTACGGGTGGAATCCGTTGAGGCAATGAAAAAAAGTATAGGAGAATCTATGTTTGATACGCAAAAGATTAATTTGGGCAAGGTTAAGGAAATAACGGAGATTATTCCAAGCGAAAGTTATGTTTATAAGGTAGACGGTACTGTCGTAAAAGCGCCGCAGCCGGAACGCTACGACATGAAGGTTAAAATAGAATCACCGGCGAATAAAGGTAAAAGCGGCGTTCTTGTCGGAGGTAAAAAAGAAATTTTAATAGGGTCGCACATAACTATGTCAACACCCGAAATTACAGTTGAAACCACAATAAGCGATGTTAAAATAAAATAAGCGAATTTTGTTGATGGTTTTATGTTTTATTTTTCGTTTGTTATGGATATAATTTATATATAATGTACATCAATTTATAAATAATTTGTATAAAAAGTGTATTGAAAAAATAGTAATAAATAAGTTATAATAATCTAATAGTCAATAATTAGGAGGAGATCCCCATGAAAGTTACAAAAGAACAGTTAGAGACAAATAAAATTCAGCTTGAAATAACCGTATCACCAGAGGAATTTGAGCAGGCAATGCAAAAGGCATATATTAAAAATGTTAAAAATATAAATGTACAAGGCTTCAGAAAAGGGAAAGCGCCTCGTAAATTAATCGAGAAAACCTACGGGGAAAGCGTCTTTTATGAAGAAGCAGCCGACTTTATTCTGGAATCTACATATCCGGATGCTGTAGAAGAAGAAAAAATTGAACCGGTTGATCGTCCTGAAATCGATATTAAGCAAATAGGTTCTGATAAGGAATTTATATATACAGCTAAAGTAACCGTAAAGCCTGAAATTGTTTTGGGAGAATATAAAGGTCTTGAGGTTGCGAGAATCGAACACGCTGTCACAGATGAGGATATTAACAAAGAAATTGATAATATGAAAGAAAAGGCTGCCCGTTTTGTTGATATAACGGATAAAGCTGTTGAAAACGGTGATATCGCTGTAATTGATTTTGAAGGTTTCACGGACGGAGTGGCATTCGACGGTGGCAAAGCTGAAAACCATAATCTCACAATCGGTGCAGGTCAGTTTATCCCGGGTTTTGAAGAACAGATAATAGGCAAAAATATCGGCGAGGAATTCGACGTTAATGTAACTTTTCCTGCCGAATATCAATCTGCTGATCTTGCAGGCAAGGAAGCCGTATTTAAAGTAAAATTAAACGCGATAAAGAAAAAGGAGTATCCTGAGCTTGACGACGAATTTGCAAAGGATGTCAGCGAGTTTGACACCTTTGAAGAATTAAAAAATGCAACAAAAGACCGTTTGCAGAAAACTGCTGAAGCTCGTTCGAAACATGAACAGGAAGATGCAATTATTGAAAAGGTATTGGAAAATATCACAGTTGAAATTCCTGAAGTTATGGTAAACAATCAGATTGAAGAGTATATTCAGGACGCGAAATACAGAATTCAATCGCAAATGCCGGGTATAACATTTGAGCAATATCTTGAATATACAGGAGGTAATTTAAACGACTTCCGTGCAGGCATGAAAGATAAAGCTTTTAAAGATGTTAAAATTACATTAATGCTTGAAGCAATTGCTAAAGCTGAAAATATTGAGGTTTCCGATCAGGATGTTGAAGATGAAATTAAGAAAATCGCAGAGCAATATAAAATGGAAGAAGAAAAAGTAAGACAAATTTTAAATGTAGATCAAGTAAAAGAAAACATTCTGCCTCGCAAGGTAATAGAATTTCTTGCTGAGGAAACAAAATTATCATAACAAGAAATAACGATATGGAGGTTAATTATGATAGAGAATAACTATATTCCCGTACCTTATGTTATTGAACAAACAAGCCGTGGTGAACGTTCCTATGATATTTATTCAAGATTATTGGTTGATCGAATAGTATTTTTAAACGGACAGGTTACTGATGAATCTGCATCTGTGATTATAGCTCAGCTTTTATTTCTTGAAAGTCAGGACCCTGATAAAGATATTAATTTCTATATAAACAGCCCGGGTGGTTCTGTTACAGCAGGTTTTGCTATATATGATACAATGAATTATATAAAATGTGATATATCCACCATTTGTGTGGGGCTCGCCGCAAGTATGGGTTCGTTTTTATTGTCCTCCGGAGCAAAGGGGAAGAGAATATCTCTTCCGAATAGTGAAATATTAATTCATCAACCTCTGGGCGGAACACAAGGTCAGGCAACTGATATAAAAATTTATACAGACTTTATATTGAAAACAAAATCTAAATTAAACAGAATTCTTTCTGAAAATACAGGAAAACCACTTGATATTATAGAAAAGGATACTGACAGAGATAATTATATGACAGCTGAGGAAGCATTAAACTACGGTTTAATTGATAAAATCATTACGAAGAGATAGTTCTCTTGCCTTTGTATAAGGTATATTTTGAACCCGGAGGTTAATTATGGCTCGTGATATTAAAAACCAACGCTTTTGCTCTTTTTGCGGCAGGAGTGAAAATCAAATTAACGGAACCCTGCTGCAAGGTCCTGAGGCATATATATGCAGCGAATGCGTGCTTGAATGCACTAATTTGCTGCATAGTACCACTTTTGACGCAGATGAATTTAAACCTTTTGAAAATATTCCAAAGCCTAAGGAAATTAAAGAAAATTTAGATCAGTATGTTATTGGTCAGGAGCAGGCGAAAAAAACTTTATCCGTAGCTGTTTATAATCATTATAAAAGGCTTGGCAGTAATGAGTTTTTAAATGATGAAGTAGAGCTTCAAAAAACTAATATATTGCTTTTGGGCCCAACCGGTTCAGGCAAAACTTATTTAGCCCAAACCCTTGCTCGTATTTTGGATGTTCCATTTTCAATTTCCGATGCTACCACACTTACGGAAGCAGGTTATGTAGGTGAGGATGTTGAAAATATTCTACTTAAGCTTATACAAGCTGCAGATTATGATATTGAACTGGCACAGCGAGGAATTATATATATTGATGAAATTGACAAAATTTCACGCAGGAGCGAAAATCCATCTATTACACGTGATGTGAGCGGCGAAGGCGTTCAGCAGTCGCTTTTGAAAATTCTTGAAGGAACTATAGCGTCTGTTCCTCCGCAGGGAGGCAGGAAGCACCCGCATCAGGAATTTATACAAATAGATACGTCAAATATTTTGTTTATATGCGGAGGCGCTTTTGACGGGCTTGAAAAAATAATCCAAAGCCGCATCGGCAAGACAACTATGGGCTTTGAATCACAGGTTATATCTGATAAGCAGGTAGAAAAGGGGAATATATTCGCGAATGTAACTCAGCAGGATTTATTGAAATTTGGCTTAATTCCCGAATTCATAGGCAGACTTCCTCAAATTGCTACACTTGAAGCTTTAGATGAAGATGCCTTGCTTAGAATTTTAAAGGAACCAAAAAATTCTCTGGTTAAACAATATGCAAAAATGTTTTTATATGACGGTGTTGATTTAGAATTTGAGGATGACGCATTAAAAGAAGTGGCAAAAGAAGCTATATCTAAAAACACAGGCGCAAGAGGTCTTCGTTCGATATTGGAAGAAGTAATGCTTGATGTTATGTATGTTATTCCTTCTGATGAAGATATTGAAAAATGTATTATCACCTATGATACTGTTATAAAAAGAGAGTTTCCTAAAATAATTAAATTTAAAAAGAATAAAAAGCTTACTACCGGTGAGGAATCGGCATAAAAAATTAGGCGTGGCTACCAAATCGCGCTCCACCTCTGCAAAATCGCTTATATCGAAGCCCGTAGTTCTGTGTAATATAACGTAAAAAAAGGGGCTGTATGACAAATCCCAATTTTATTTTTACATTATATTTCATATTAATAAAGAAGACAAAAAATCACATTTTTAAAAATCTGTAGATTCATAAAAATGTGATTTTTTTTTCTTAATAGGGCTGAAATTTGTGACTTATGTTATAGCCACATTTTTTTGTTTTATAAAATTGCTGGGTGCAGGACCCGCCTGCTTTTTTATTCAACTATATTTGTTAATGTTCCAATACCTTCAACTACAATTTCAATCTTATCTCCTGGCTTCATAGCGCCTATTCCCGAAGGAGTGCCTGTTGTAATAACATCTCCCGGCATAAGCGTCATAATATCCGAAATAAAGCTGAAAAGCTCATACACATTCCAGATAAATTCTCTGGTGTTTGAAAATTGCTTAAGCTCGCCGTTAAGATAAGATTTAACGTCTAACTCAAGAGGATCGACCTCGTCTGTTACGACAGGTCCTATCGGACAAAATGTATCAAAGCCTTTTGCTCTTGTCCATTGACCGTCCATAGACTGTAAATCGCGTGCTGTAACGTCATTTAAGCAGGTATAGCCTAAAATATAATCCTTTGCATTTTCCGGACTTATATTTTTAGCTTGTTTTTTCACTACAATAGCCAGTTCTGCTTCATAATCAACCTGTTTGCTTTGAGAAGGGCGTATTATTATATCTCCGTCACCTATTACGGCAGTTGAGGGCTTTATAAATATGATTGGATTTTGAGGCATGGTATTATTCATTTCTTTGATATGATCCCTGTAATTCAACCCTACAGCCACAACCTTAGAGGGGACAGTGGGGGAGAGATAGCTTATTTCAGAAATTTGTGCGCTTTCTCCTGTTAATTTGTAATCACTGATTATTTCATTACTTATAAAATCTATTTTATCACCGCATATAAAGCCAAATTTTATATTATTATTATGTCTAACCCGCGCATAAATCATTTTGTAACATCTCCTATTTCACAAACATCACAGATTATGTTTAAAGCGTCCTCTTTACCTAAACCTGTTTCCGTGGAAAATGGCAGTAATATATCACTTTCGTCTAAATTTAATGTATTACTGATTAAACCCAAATTTTCGTCAAGCTGTTTTTTTGATATTTTATCCGCTTTTGTAGCAAATACTATTAACTGACCATGCCTGTGTGCTATCCAGTTTGCCATTCTTATATCATCAGCGGTAGGTTTATGCCTAGCGTCTACGAGCAATATGGTTTGACGAAGCTGCTCTCTGACTTTAAGATATTCTTCAATCATATTTCCCCAACGCTCTTTTTCCTGTTTTGAAACAGCCGCATATCCATAACCCGGTAAATCCACCATATGAATAGCGTCATCAATATTATAAAAATTAATTTGAGCTGTCTTTCCGGGTTTCGCACTTGTGCGTGCAAGTTTTTTTCGGTTTAATATTTTATTAATAAAAGAGGATTTTCCCACATTTGACCTTCCGGCAAAAGCAACCTCCGGGATATTATTTGTCGGGTATTGAGCTGCTTTTACAGCGGAAACAACAATGCTGGCATTGTGAAGATTCATTTTAAGCCTCCATGCGTGTAACACGCTCAAAAATTTATGAAATTTTAAACCACACATGGCGGCTTAAAATTTCGCATCTGCCTGTTTGCAAATATACGGTTTTGCAAACATATGGCTGGCGATTTATTTTGGTTAGTTTGAAAGAATATACGGTTTTTTTCAAACTATAACTCCTTATTAATTTTTAAAACTATATCGACATTATATTTTTCTTTAATATACCGAATATTTTCACGTTTATTTCCTACAATTTTTGAAACCATACAAGGCTCTGAATTAATAATAAGCGTGCCTGACGCATGTTTTGCTTTTTCTTCAAGCTTATCACGCATAAGCCTCGATAAAACCAGCTCGCCAAAAGAGCTATGATAAGGCCCTGCGACAATATTGCCTTTTTCGGATATGTTATCCGTTGACTGCAACCCCATTCGTATAACCCGGATATTTTTATCGTCAAACAGCTTGTAAAGCTTACTGCTAACATTAATAGTATCCTCGAGTGGCGGAGGAACATAATCTCCGTTTCTGTAAAATTCCGCCAGCTTTGTATTTTCCAATACTATTGTAGGATAAATTCTAACGGTAGCGGGGGATAGGGACGCGATTTTTTCTCCTGTTTCAATATCTTTTTCAAAAGTAGAACCATACATTCCTGTCATCATTTGCAGACCAATTTCGAAATTATAATCTTTAAGTATCCTTACAGCTTTATATACTGATTCAGAGGTATGCCCGCGCTCGTTTCTTTTGAGCACTTCATCATCCATTGACTGAACTCCAAGCTCAACGGATGTAACCCCGTAACGCTTTAAAATGTCAAGAATTTCATTTGAAATATAATCAGGGCGCGTGGATAGCCTGATACCTGTTATTTTACTCGATTTTAAGTATTTATTAGCAATTTCAAGAAGAGATTTTTGTTTTTCAACCGGAATACCGGTAAAGCTTCCGCCGAAAAACGCAACATCAACTCTGCTGCCTTCAGGAATTGTAGAAAGATGCCGGATAATTATATCTTCAGCCTCCTCCGGCGTCATTTCTTTTAGATGTCCTGTAATATTTTTCTGATTGCAGAAAACACAATCATTAGGACAGCCGCAGTGGGGGACAAATACTGGAATATTATAATGTCGCATTACCTTCACCCTGAAGCATTTTTATAGCTGATTTTGCAGCCATTTGTTCAGCTTCCTTTTTGCTTCTGCCTTCGCCTATACCTGCATTTACTTTATTTATTTTTACCTCAACTGTATATGTCCTTTGATGGTCAGGTCCGCTCTCTTTTATTGTTTCATACCGTATAAAATTATTCGGGGTACGTTGAACAATTTCCTGAAGCGTGGTTTTATAATCCTTTTCTCCCACGTTTTCAGCAGTTTTAATTATGCGATTTTCAATAAGAGGTAAAAGCACAGATTTTACTGTTGTTAAATCAGAATCAAGGTATACCGCTCCCAGCATTGCTTCAAAAGCATCCGCGAGAATAGATGACCTAGTTCTGCCGCCTGTCTGTTCTTCACCTTTTCCGAGCAGAAGCTCTCTGCCGAGATTTATTTTTTCTGCTATTTCACATAAGCTTTTTTCGCAGACAACATCAGCTCTTATCTTTGTTAATGAGCCTTCAGGAAGCTGAGGATAGTGTGTATATAAATATTCACTTACAACAACGCTAAGCACGGAATCTCCTAAAAACTCTATACGTTCATTGTCAGCTCCGTGTCTGCCCTTTGTTTCATTTGCATAAGAAGTATGTGTACGGGCAAGCTCATATAAATTTGTATTTTTAAATGTATATCCTGCAAACATAATTAATCACCATTCCGCCGCAAAATCAGCAGCATATTATAATTATATCTCTTATTATCCTCTGATTTAGCAGAGGAATGAAAAGGGATTAATTTTATATTATGAAAGAAAACTTAATCAACATATTTTTTCAGACAAATAGTAGCATTGTGACCGCCAAATCCAAATGTATTTGAAAGAGCGGCGTCAATATCAAGTTTAATGCCTTTATTAGGAACATAATCCAAATCAAGTTCGGGGTCCGGATTATTATATCCGATTGTAGGGGGAACAAAACCTTCTTTAAGCGCAAGAGCAGTTATTATTGCTTCTATACCGCCGGCTGCTCCAAGCATATGACCTGTCATTGATTTAGTTGAGCTCACCTTTAATTCATAGGCATGTTCTCCGAACAAAGATTTTATTGCAATAGTTTCAAATTTATCATTAAACGGCGTAGAAGTACCATGCGCATTAATATAATCAATATCGCCTGTGCTTAAGCCTGCTTCTTTTACGGCAAGGTTCATTGAGCGCATAGCGCCATCGCCGTTTTCGGCAGGCGCGGTAATATGATAAGCGTCATCTGTTGCGCCGTATCCTGTAATTTCAGCAATAATTTCAGCGCCTCTGGCTTTAGCGTGCTCAAGCTCTTCAATTACTAATATTCCCGCGCCTTCGGCCATAACAAATCCGTTGCGTTCTGCGTCAAAAGGAATGGATGCGCGAAGAGGATCTTCATTTGTGCTCATTGCTTTCATTGAGCAAAAACCGCCAAACGCCAGAGGGTTGATTGAAGCTTCGCTGCCGCCTGTTACAATAACATCTGCATAACCATGCTTTATAGTTCTGAACGCTTCGCCAACTGCGTTTGTACCGGATGCGCAAGCGGATACAACGGAATGGTTTACACCTTTGATATTCCAAATAATCGCTATTCTGCCTGCGGCGATATTAACAATCTGCATTGGTATAAAGAATGGGCTTACTCTGCCCGGACCTTTTTCGATTAAAACCTGACATTGCTCGATAAACGTATCCATACCGCCTTCGCCGCAGCCAAGGATTACGCCGCCTCTGTCCGCGTCCAGTACAGAGAAGTCAATTCCAGATTGTTCAATTGCTTCCTTTGCGGCGGCAACAGCATATTGAGTAAATCTGTCCATCCTTTTTGCTTCTCTTTTATCCATATATAAAGAAGGGTCAAAATCACGGATTTCTGCCGCTACTTTACACGGATACTGCTCAATATCAAAACGGGTAATACGATCTATTCCGCATACGCCATTTTTTATATTATTCCAAAAAGTATCAGTTTTATTTCCGAGAGAGGAAATAACTCCTGTACCTGTAATTACAACTCTTCTCATGATCAGTCTCCATTCTGGTTATTATTTTTTCTCTACATATTTTAAAGCATCTTCTACGGTTTTAATATTTTCTGCATCCTCATCAGGGATTTCAATTCCGAACTCCTCTTCCATAGCCATAATCAGTTCCACTAAGTCAAGAGAATCTGCACCTAAGTCTTCTTTGAAGGAAGATGTGAGAGTAATTTCATCAGTATCAACACCAAGTTGTTCCACAATTATTTCTTTTAATTTTTCTATCATTATAATTCTCCTTTTTTTATGTTATAGGAAATTGCGCAGATTTACGCGGCTGCGATGTAAGTATTTCGCAACGGTGGTGCGCGATTGGGGTACAGGCCCCGCCTGCTTTTTTATATCAATAAATTTATTTACATTAATAATCCGCCGTCTATCTGTATTACCTGACCTGTTACATATCCGGCATTATCTGACGCCAAAAATGCAACCACATTAGCTATATCCTCGGGAGTTCCGAATTTTTTCATCGGAATAGCGTCTAAATAATCCTGTTTAACATTATCGGTTAATTTGTCAGTCATTTCGGATTGAATAAACCCGGGCGCAATTGCGTTGCATCTGACTCCTCGCGGGGCAAATTCCTTTGCAACAGATTTTGTAAGACCAACTAACCCGGCCTTGGACGCAGAATAATTTGCCTGACCTGCGTTACCCATAAGTCCAACAACGCTTGATACGTTTATTATGCTACCGCTGCGTTGCTTGGTCATCTGGCGGGCAATAGCTTTAATTCCGTTAAACGCACCTTTCAGGTTTATAGAAATAACATCATCAAAATCCTTTTCGCTCATTCGCATAACTAACGCATCTCTTGTTATTCCGGCATTATTTACTAAAATATCAACAGCGCCGAATTTTTGAACCGCTGCGGCTACTGTTTTCTCCATATCTTCTAAACTGCGTACATCTCCAAGAACTGCAATAGCGCACCCGCCGTTTTGATTAATTTCATTTACAGTAGCTTCTGCATCTGCAGATGTTGGAATATCATTTATTACGATATTTGCGCCATATGAAGATAATTTCAAAGCTATAGCCTTTCCTATTCCTCTTCCTCCGCCTGTAATAATTGCTGTTTTATTCTTTAACATAACCTATCTCCCTTATAATAAAGCGTCGAGAGTGGCGTTAAGACTTGCCATATCTTCTACGTTTAACGCTTTAACGTCCGTATTTATTTTATTAATAAACCCGCAAAGTGTTTTACCGGGACCTATTTCAACAAAAGTATCAACCCCGCCTGATATCATTTTTCTTATAATAGATTCCCATTTAACAGGGCTTGTAACCTGAGATATAAGAAGATTCTTTATATCGTCCTTTGATACTATATAATCGGCAGTAACATTTGTGATTACAGGAATAAGCATATCGAAAACTTCCACGTTTTCAAGTTCAGCTTTTAATTTCTCTCCCGCTTCTTTTAACATTTTGCAATGGAAGGGCGCGCTTACCGGAAGGAGCATAGCTCTTTTTGCGCCTTTTTGCTTGCATAGCTCGCATGCTTTTTCGACAGCCTTAATCTCACCTGCTATTACAATTTGACCGGGACAGTTAAAGTTTGCAGGAGCAACATAGCCTATATCAGAAGCAAGGTTGCAGCATTCCTCAACATCACTGTCGCCAAGCGCTAAAATAGCGGCCATCGCGCCAACTCCTACAGGAACTGTTTCCTGCATATATTTTCCGCGTTTTTTAACAAGCCTTACAGCATCGTCAAATTTAAGAGAACCTGAGGCAATATGTGCTGTATATTCACCTAAGCTTAATCCTGCCACAACATCCGGTTTAACGCCCTTTTCGTGCAATACGGCATATACTGCGCTGCCCATTGTAACTATACATGGCTGAGTGTTTTCAGTAATCATTAATGTGGCATTATCGCCATTCCAAATCATATTTTTTATATCAAATTCTAAGGCGTCATTTGCCCTTTCAAATACATTCATGGCAACAGGGAAATTTTCGGCAATCTCCTTTCCCATACCTACCTTTTGAGCGCCCTGCCCGGAAAATACGAACGCAAGCTTACCCATTTATAACACCTCCGATATTTTTATAAATATCATCAAGCCCGCATACTAATTCCTGCATTATTTCATCACAGGATTTTATATTTGATACTAACCCGGCAATTTGACCAGCCATAAAAGAACCTTTATCCTTGTCGCCGGCTAAAACTGCCGCCCGAAGCGATCCTACGCCGAGCTTGTCAAATTCCTCTTGCGGCGCTTTACGTTCTTCCAATTCCGCAAAGCTTTTTGTTAATTTGTTTTTTATCGCTCTGACGGGATGACCGGTATACCTACCGCTTACAACAGCGTCTCTATCCTTTGAATTTATTATAATTTGTTTATAATTTTCGTGCACGGTACATTCTGTAGAACAAATAAACCTTGTTCCTATTTGTACACCTTCAGCGCCGAGCGCCAACGCTGCGATTACGCCTCTTGAATCGGCGATTCCGCCTGCTGCCAGGACGGGTATATTCACTGCATCAACAATCTGTGGAACTAATGCCATTGTATTTAATTCTCCTATATGCCCTCCGGATTCAGAGCCTTCCGCGATTATGCCTGAAACGCCTAAACGCTCCATTTTAACAGCGAGAGATACTGCGGATACCACCGGAAATACCTTTACATTTGCTTCTTTTAATTTATTAATATATTTACCCGGGTTTCCTGCCCCTGTCGTGATAGCGTCTATCTTCATTTCACAAACAACATCTATAACTTCATCAGCATGTTGTGAAAGAAGCAGCACATTTACGCCGAAAGGTTTATCTGTAAGCGTGCGTGCTTTTATTATTTGTTCTTTAACCCACGCGGCTTCACAATGCGCAGCCGCAATTAAACCAAAACCACCGGCATTCGAAACTGCAGCGGCAAGCTCGGCTGTCGAAACCCAAGCCATTCCTCCTTGAAAAATTGGATATTTAATGCCAAGTATATCACATATTCTGCTTTTCATTATTGACCTCCCATTATAATTTCCATTTAATAAACGCTGATGCCCAGGTTAAACCGCCTCCAAAGCCCACAAGTATTAAGTTATCGCCATCCTTTATTTTCCCATCCTCCAATGCTCTGCATATTGCTATTGGGATTGAAGCGGATGACATATTACCATATTCACTTATATATCTTAAAACTTTACTGTTGTCTATTTTCATGCGTTTTGCGGCACCGTCAATAATTCTTAAATTTGCCTGATGGGGGACAAGAACATCAACATCATCATAGGTTTTCCCTACTTTGTTAAGCAATTCTTTAGTACTGCTTACCATTGCGCGAACTGCAAATTTAAAAACCTCACCTCCGTCCATCCATAAAGTCTGCGGAATTTTTGAAACTCTTCTCTCCAACTGCTCTTCGGTAATCTTAGTATTAAGGATTGTCAGAAGCATTCCGTCCTTTCCGTTTGCACCGAGGTCGGTAGCTACAATTCCGTAATCCTCGTCAGAAGCTGACACTATAGCAGCTCCCGCTCCGTCACCGAATAGTACGCAGGTTGTTCTGTCCTTCCAATCAGTTACTTTGCTCAAAGATTCAACAGATACAATCAGTATGTTTTTATATTCATTGGATTTAATATAGCTATTCGCAACGCTGAGGGCGTATACAAAACCTGTACACGCAGCGTTTAAATCCATAGCCGCCGCGTTAATTGCTCCTATTTTCCCCTGTATAATACATGCATTAGATGGAGTTGCCATATCGGGAGTTACGGTTGCACATAATATCATGTCAATATCCTCGGGATTCATTTTCGCGTTTTCAAGAGCATTTAAAGCTGCCTGTATTGCAATATCCGTTCCGAATTTATCATCATCTAATATATGACGTTTTTCTATGCCTGTTCGCTCAACAATCCATTCATTTGATGTTTCCACCATTTTTTCCAAGTCATAATTTGTTAAGATTTTAGGAGGTACGCAGTAACCCATACCTGTTATTACAGCATTATTCATTCTCTTCACCACTTACTTTCAAATTAATTTTTAAAACATCTGTAAGATTTGCTTCAACGGCCTTTTTCGCCTGCCTTACCGCATTATAAATTGCGCGGGAGTCCGAGCTTCCGTGGGCTTTTATTACTATGCCGTCAACACCCAGCAGCGGAGCTCCGCCGAACTCTTTATAATCAAGCTTATTTTTAAATTCCTTAAGTCCGTCTTTTACAAAAATAGATGCAATTTTAGTTTTAATATTTTTTAAAAATATACTCTTTATTTCTCCTGTAAAAAATTTACCGAGCCCCTCTGTCAGCTTTAATATAACATTGCCGGTAAATCCGTCTGTTACGATAACATCTGCATCTCCGTAAGGAATATTTCTCGCTTCAATATTCCCAATAAAATTTATAGGAGCTTTCTTTAAAAGCTCAAACGCTTCTTTTGTAAGCTTGCTGCCCTTGTGTTCTTCAATGCCGATATTCACAAGCCCGACGCGAGGATTTTTAATATTCATTACTTCCTGCATATAATATGAACCCATAATCGCGAAATAATATAAGTTTTCCGGAGAACACATTGAATTTGCTCCGGCATCTAAAAGTGCGGCTGGCCCTTTTTGCGTAGGTAAAATAGGTGTCAGAGCCGGTCTTTCAATTCCCTCAAGCCTTCCTAAAGTCAGTGAAGCGGCTGCAATTAAAGCTCCTGTATTACCGGAACAAACAAAAGCGTCACCTTTACCATCTTTTAGAAGCTGCATTCCTACAACAACGGAAGAATCCTTCTTTTTCCTTACCGAACGTATAGGGTCATCGTCGTTTTCAATTTTTTCGCTGCAATGATATATTGATACAGATGATTTATCTCCGTTATATAATTCCATTTCTTTTTTTATCTGATTTTCATCGCCAACAAGTATAATTTCGACTCCTAATTTTTCAGCGGCAAAACAACCGCCTAAAACCTGTTCCTTGGGAGCAAAATCTCCGCCCATCGCGTCTAGTATTATTTTCATATCTACCTCCATATTAATTCAATTGTTCCTCTTTGCCGACGGGGCATAAAATAAATTTGCCTCTGAAAACTTCATTGCGGTTCTCATATATAAATACCCATACGATAAAGTCTGTTACTCTGTCATGCTTAACCTGAGCCTTTGCTATTAAATTTGCGCCGGAATAAACAGGATTTTTATATTTTATATTAGCCACTTTCACAATAGCGCCAGGAGCGTCGATTGCCGCAATGCTGAGCGTTTCTGCCATTGAATAAATGCAATCTCCACGAACCACCTTTGTATGTTCAAATACCATATTGTCGTTTGTAACCAAAAGTGACATAGCGCTTTTTCCGGGAACGATATCAACAAGCTCGCCTACAATTTCGTTCGTTTTAAGCGCGGTAACCTTTTCATAATTACCTGCTGCCATGCTTTGAATCCTTTTTTTATGCTCTGATATGTTAAGTGTAATTCTATCCAGCCTTATTGTCGGTACGCTTACTGATAATGCTTCCGCCAGTTCCTCATCTGTCATAAAAGGATTTTCCGTGAGTTTTTCAATAAGCATTTGTTGTCTTATTTGTTTTTTGTTACTGCGTGTCATAAAATCCACCAGCTTTCAAAAATTATTACTTGGTCATAATATCAAGTTATATTATAAGCTAATATGTACTTGTATGTCAAGTTATATATTATATTTAAGCATTTTTTACAAAAAAATAGCGTAAGGCTTGTTAATTATGCCTAACGCTATTTACTGTATAGGATGTATTAAATACAATGCTTTTTTAATATCTATTATCTTTTGGCATAATATAATCGACTAAAATTATATCATCTCCTACTTTTTTTATGTTATTCCATGGAATTACATAATCATTATTCCCGCCTGAAAAAAAATTTAAAATTCCGGATGGGCCGGGAACAATAATCGCGTCAATTGTACCTTTTTCAAAATTAATATCAACGTCACTCACAAAACCAAGCCTTTTGCCGCTGTTAATGCTAATAACTTCTTTATTGCGGAAATCAGAGCTTTTATTCATATCAGTACACCCCTTATTAAATTAGTCTTATATAAATAATTATACGTTGATTTTTTTAAAATAATGTTATATAATATTTATATATAGAAAAGAAAGGCTGGTATCATCCATGAATGCCCGTAATTTTGCACAAAAACTTAATATGAAAACAGTGACTGCCGGAAATTTGGAAAAAGAAATAAAGGATTGCTATATTTGTGATATGTTAAGCTATGTAATGACAAAAGCGAAGGAAGGCGATGCATGGATTACCATACAAACTAATGTTAATGTTGTAGCAGTGGCTTCTCTATCGGAATGCGCATGTGTTATTATTCCTGAAGATATACATATTGAAGAAACCACAATTAAAAAAGCGGAAGATCAGGGAATAAATATCTTCAGCTCTCAATTAACTGCATTTGAAATCGCGGTTGAAATCGGAAAAAGCTTAGGAAAATAATAATTAGTTTGGAGATAGAAAAATGACAAATCGGAGCCGTTTTCATTTTGATATGCTTTATGAAGAATATATTAAAACAATCGGGAATATTGTTCTATATCAAGTAGGAGATTTAAGCTGCGAAGCAGGCTATGATGTAGGAGAGCATATTCAATGGTGCCATGAAATAACTTATGTTGTTTCGGGTAAAGGCGAATGCTTTGCCGCAGAGGTAAAGTACCCGATAAAAAAAGGGGATTTACAGTTTTCAAAGAAGGGTGAGCGCCATAATATTATATCCGATTTACTTGACCCGATAAGGTTTATATACATAGGCTTTGACATTATAAACGGTAAAGAGCTAACTGATATTTTAAATTATTTTTGCAATATGAAAAATATTATTGCAAATGATAAATACGATGTATTTTCAAAGTTTTATTCAGTATTTAACGAGCTTATTGACACACATCCTTATTCGGATATTGTATTAAAAAATGCGGTTGAAAATCTCTTAGTGTATGTTTATAGAAATTTCAATTATGACGAAAATAAATTATATTCCGGACAGGATTATAAAGACAGTATTGTTTATGATATATTATATTATATTGACTGTAATGCGCGAAAAATTGATAAGCTTTCAATTATTGCTGATGAATTCGGGTATACTTACAGCTATATATCCAGAATATTTAAACGGGTTACCGGCAGAACTATAAAAGAATATGTTTATGAACGGCAGTTTAAAATAGCGTCCGACTTGCTTTTATACAGCAATATGAAAATTACTGAAATTGCGGAGTATTTAAGCTATACCTCTATTCACGTTTTCAGCCGCGCTTTTAAAAATTATACTGGAATGTCGCCTCAGGAATTTAAAGCAAAAAATGCAAAAGATGAGGTATAAAAATGACAAAGACTTATTAAATAGTTATGTTATAATGTATTTAATTCAAACTTTTATGAGGTGATATAAATGAGTAAAATTAAAATCGGAATTATCGGTACAGGCAGTATCAGCCATGTTCATATGGCAGGTTATAAAAAATTGGATAATGTAGAGGTAGTTGCAGTATGTGACATAAATAAGGAAAGAGTTGAGAGCTACGCGAAGCATTATGATGTAAAACAGGTTTTCACAGATTACAAAGAGCTTTTAAAGCTTGATCTTGATGGTGTAAGCGTATGTACATGGAATAACTCGCATGCGGAAATCTCAATTGCAGCGCTCAATGCCGGTAAAAATGTTCTTTGTGAAAAGCCTATGGCTATGAATACCGAGCAAGGTCTTAAAATGCAGGAAGCCGCGCGTAAAAACGATAAGCTGCTTATGATTGGATTTGTACGAAGATTCGGTTTAAATACTGAAATTGCCAAGGATTTTATTGATAATGGAGATTTAGGAGAAATCTACTATGCAAAAACAAAATGTATACGCAGAGCAGGTAATCCTTGCGGTTGGTTTGCAGACAAAAGCCGTTCCGGAGGCGGCCCTTTAATTGATCTTGGCGTGCATATGATAGACCTTTCAAGATACTTAATGGGTAAACCAAAGGTTATTTCTGTATACGGCGCAACCTTTGATAAACTTGGCGCCCGTACCAATGTTAGAGGTGTGGAGCGTTATTATGCAAGTGACAAATCCGGTGAATGTACGGTAGAGGATTTTGCAACTGCGCTAATCCGGTTTGATAATGGCGCTTTATTGCATGTTGAAGTAAGTTTCAGCGCGCATATTGAAAATGATGAGCTGACTCTGGATTTATTCGGAACTAAAGGCGGAATGAAATTAGAGCCTAATTTTGAGATATATTCAGAGAAATATGATTACATGACAAACATAAAACCTATATACTCCATACCTAATAATGATTTTTCTGATTTCTTCAATAAAGAAATGGCTCATTTCGTAGAATGTATTGAAACAGGAAATCCATGCAGAAATCCTTCAGATGACGGTGTTGAACTAATGAAAATTTTGGATTCTATTTATAAATCAGCCGAAATGAAAAAAGAAGTTGTTTTATAAATGTCTGCTGAATAATTAGCTTCGCGATTATTAATAATAGTAAACAGAGAAATATATTTTTTAAATTTTCGTGCCGTCGTTTTGGCGGCGGAATGGAGCTTAGTTTAAAAGAAACCGTATATTCTTTCAAACTAACAGTTAACATCGCCTGCCATCTGTTTGCAAAACCGTATATTGCAAACAGGCAGATGCGAAATTTAAGCTCTTTTCATTCCTCTGCAAAACTGCGGGCGAAAAGAGAATAGATTTATTAATTTTTATGCCGTCGGTTTTGGCGGCGGAATGGAGCTTAAAATGTCAAAAATAATAATGGGTATACAGTTGCAGCAAAGGCATGATACTGCGCGGGCGGTGCAGGATATTTTGACAGATTTCGGGTGCTTTATTAAAACTCGCGTTGGCGTGCATCAGACATATGAAAATGCCTGTACAGAACTGGGGCTGATATTAATAGAATTTATGAATGATGTTGATGATGAAGCAGCTAAAATGGAACAGGCTTTATCGGAATTAAACTATGTAACGGTAAAAACTATGAAATTTGAATAAAAAATGAGGCTATAAAAAACCGTATAAAATTTTTTGAATTTTAAACGGTTTTTACATTATGTGGGACTTGTGTAATAGTCCCTTTTAATATGCTATTTTTAAAAAAACAGGCGGAGCCTGCACTCAAATCGCACCCCTACGCTGCAAAATCATTTACATCACAGCCTCGTAGTTCTGCGCAATTTCTTATAACATAAAAAAGACTATCAATGTTTATTGGTAATCTTTTAATAAACTATATTACGAGGACCATTACTCGGTGCGGAACTCGCACCGGGCAAACAGTCTTATTAGCCGATTGCATTTAAGGCCAATGTAAGTTTTGATTTTCTGCGCGCTGCTGTATTTTGATGTAAAATACCTTTTGCGGCAGCCTGATCAATTTTTTTAATCGCTACTTTATAGGTAGCATCAGCTTTTTCTTTATCACCGCTTAAAACTGCAACTTCAAATCTTTTAATAGATGTTTTAAGAGCAGATCTAACCATCTGATTGCACAATGTTTTAGTACGAATTATTTTAACTCTTTTTTTCGCTGATTTAATATTAGGCATCAATTTCACCTCTCAAGTAAGAATATACAAATTATATTTTATCATATATTTTAAAATATTGCAAGTCTTTTTTGAAAAAAATTAAAAATTTATTATTGCATTTACTACTTTTCCCAAAATTCTATATTTATCATTATTGGAATTAATCAAAACGGGGTTGCACTTTTTATTATAACTGTCGGTTAAAAGCATAATAACATCGTTATCGTCTTTATAAAATTTGCGGATATAATAATCTTTTTCATTTACGCATACAACAGCAATATCTCCATTTTGAACATTATCCTGCAGCCTTATTATAGCAACATCACCATCATGCAAACGAGCCTTGTTTAAAACGTCCCCCTCAATTTTTATGCCAAGATATTCTGCATTATCGTTATAATTTGTTGATGGAATAGAAATACAGTATATAACATTTCTATTGTCTTTTCTATCTATATCTATTAAATCATCAATAACCATTATTTTACAAACTGGTTTATATGCATGATTATCCTGAGTAAATTTAGGAGATTTTGCCGTTATAACTTTTTGACCTAATAAATCATCTAAAGAAACATTATAAATTTCACTTAATTTAATAAGCGTTTTAGAATCAGGAGTACTGTAACCGGTTTCATAATTTGAAATAGTTGTTTTACGAACCTGAAGCAAATTAGCTAGATCTTCTTGTGTATGTTTATTCTTTTTTCTTAGATTTTTTAAAATTTCCGGAAATGCATTTGTCATAAAATCACCTGCTATTATACCTTTAATCATATTGTATCATAATTTGACAAAAAAATCAAGGAAAAAGAGATATATTTAATATTTGATTTTTTTTAAAATAATGTTGATTATTCTTTAATTCTATGATATAATATATATTATTATGCTATAATCTTTTGTGGAAAATGTGAATAAGTTATACACAGTCTTTGAAAAAAATGAACTTTTCGATAGAGTTATCCACAATATTTTATTTAACATTTTAATTGGAGAGTAATAAATGAATAATTTAAACGAAATTTGGAAAGAGGCACTGGCTATTTTAAATAAAGAGGTTTCATCTGTTTCTTTTGAAACGTGGTTTAAGCCTGTGGTTGCTGTAGACTTTAGCAGTGGTATTTTTACCATAGCGGCTGAGTCAGATTTTTTTAAGGGTATGCTTAACGTTCGTTATAATACTCTTATATGCAACGCTTTATCGCAGGTATTATCCGAAACTGTTAATTTAAATATTATTTTGACCTCGCAAATAGATGATTTTTTTAATAATTTGATTGATGATAATAAATTTAATTTTTCAAATACATCAACAAATTCTTTTAACACAATCGGTCTGAATTCAAAATATACATTTGATACCTTTGTTGTAGGCGCGGGAAACAGATTTGCACATGCCGCTTCTCTTGCAGTAGCGGAAACTCCTGCTCAAGCTTATAATCCATTGTTTTTATATGGCTGTTCCGGTCTGGGAAAAACACATCTTATGCATGCAATCGGTAATTACATATCCTCAATGAATCCTAATTTAAAAATTATGTATGTTTCATCCGAGGTTTTTACCAATGACCTTATAAATTCAATTAAAGACAATACAAATGAAGAATTTAGAAATAAATACAGACAAATAGATATACTTCTTATTGATGATATACAATTTATAGGCGGTAAGCATACCACTGAAGAAGAATTTTTCCACACATTTAACCATCTGTATCAGGCGGACAAGCAAATTATACTTTCCAGTGACCGTCATCCTAAAGAAATAAATACGCTTGAAGAAAGACTTCGTTCCAGATTTGAATGGGGGCTTATATGCGATATACAAGCTCCTGATTATGAAACCAGGCTTGCTATACTTCAAAAAAAGCTTCAAACAATTGATACTGATGTTCCTGTTGAAGTTTTAGATTATATCGCAAGCAACGTTGACAGTAATATCCGTGAGCTTGAAGGAGCTCTTACAAGAATTACTGCCTTTAGCCAACTTAATGGAACACTCATAAATATGGACCTTGCCGAAAATATTTTAAAAGAATATTCCGGTCAAAAAAACAGAACATACACTGTAGCGCAAGTAATTAAATACGTATCAGATTATTTTGATTTAACTCCGGAAGATTTAATGTCACAAAAACGTACAAAGGAAATATCCTATGCCCGTCAGCTTGCAATGTACATATGCAGAAACTTACTTGATTATTCGTTTCCTAAAATAGGACAGGAGTTCGGGCGGGATCATACAACAGCTATTCACGCAATAAATAAAATGGAAAGTGATATAAAACGTGATATAACTGTTAAAAATGACTATAACGATATTATGAAATCACTTCAAAACGGATAAATTTTTTTACCTTTATATTTATCCACATAATTAACATGATTGCTGTTAAAATGTTTATAATAATTTGGGGATTAATTTTTTGAGTAATTTTTATCCATAAATTTATACACGCTTAATGTAATTTTATCCACATGCCATGTTAATAAAAAATATAGTATTTTAAATCGTTTTTTTGGGTTATTAACATTATAAAGACCCCCTACTACTATAACTAATATTTAATATATAAATAATATACATACGAGGTGGTTACAATGAGATTTTCATGCACTAATACAGACTTACTTGAAGCTGTTACAGCGTCTCAAAAGGCATCCGCTACTAATACTTCATTTCCAATTCTTGAAATGCTGCTGATTGAAGCAGAAAATGATATTAAAATTACAGGTAATAATCTGGAGATTGCTATCGAATACTGCATAACCGGTAATATTTATAATAAAGGTCAAATTGCGGTTAACGCTAAAATTATCTGTGAAATTATAAGAAGAATGCCTGATGGTATTATATTTTTTGAAGTTTCCGGAGATAATAATGTTAATATACGCTGCGGAGAGCTTGATTTTAATATAACTGGTCTGCCTGCTGAAGATTTTCCTAAAATTCCTTCTGTAGATTTCACACAAAGCATCAGCGCCGATGCGGAAACAATCTCCGCTCTTGTAAAGCATACGTCCTTTGCAGTTGCACAAACTGATATTAAACCTATGCTTACAGGAATAAAAATTGAAATGAAGGAAAAAGAGATTAAATGTATAGCTGTAGATGGTTACAGACTGGCTATAAAAAAAGCGGAATGTGAAAACGCTTTGCCTGATTGTGACTGTATTGTACCCGGAAAATCACTTATAGAGCTATGCAAAATTTTAGGAAATTCAAAAGAAAAAATTAATATTCATTTAGCTGATAAAAATATATTGTTTGAATTTGAAAATTGTAAGTTTTTTTCAAGGCTTCTTGACGGAGAATTTGTAAATTACATGAATATATTACCGAAAGAATATAAATACAGCGCTAAAATAAAAGTTGATGATTTTATAAAAAGTATAGACAGGGCGGCTTTGCTGATTGAATCCGACGGCAGCAAAACACCTGTAAGAATAATATATGATCAGGACAGGATTACTGTATTATGCAATACTCAAAAAGGAAATGTAAAAGATATAATACCTGTTTCGGCAGACGAAAATGAAACTTTTGAAGTTGGTTATAATTGTAAATTTTTATTAGATGCTTTAAGAGCAGCTGACTGTGAATTTGTTAGACTTGAGATTATGGGAAATATAAATCCTACTGTAATTAGACCGGTAGAAAATGAAGATTTTATTTATATAGTTGTGCCGGTCAGGTTAAAATAAGGAGAATAAGATGGATATCGTTGAAATTAACACCAGTTATATAAAATTAGATCAATTTTTAAAATATTCCGGAATTGCTTTTAGTGGCGGAGAAGCTAAAATGATGATTCTGGACGGTATTATTTATGTTAATGACACTAAAACTGTTGAAAGAGGTAAAAAATTATATCCGGAAGATATAATTAATATAAAGGCTGATGATGGAGATATATCATTTCAAATAAAAAAGGCAGAATAAATATGTATATTAAATCTGTTTATTTAGAAAATTTCAGAAATTATACAAAACAGAATGTTGAGCTTGAACATGGAATTAATGTTTTCTATGGAGATAATGCTCAAGGAAAAACTAATTTTATTGAGAGTATTTTTATAGCTTCAATGGGGAAAAGCTTTAAATTTATAAATGAAAAGGATTTGATTTTATTTACTGAAAAAAGAGCTGAAATTTGCATTGATTTTTATAGTTTTGGATTGAATCAGAATACTACCGTTATTTTTAATGAGGATAGACAAAAAATTATTAAATCTAATGGTATACATATTAAAAAAAGGATGGAGTTAATCGGAAAATTAAACGTTGTTTTATTTACTCCTGGCGAGCTGAATATTATAAGAGAAGGTCCCGGACTCAGAAGAAAATTTATTGATATGTGTGCAGGCCAGCTTAGATGTAAATATTTATACGCTATTTCAAATTATAATAAAGTATTGGAACAGAAAAATAAATTACTTAAATCTATTAAAAATAATGTCTCTCTTAAGGATACTATTTATATTTGGAATGAAAAGATGGCCGATTACGGAAGTATAGTTTTATGGTACAGACAATCATTAATAAATAGAATAAAGAATATGATAAAACCTATTTATTATGAAATAACAGAAGAAAAAGAAAATTTATCAATAGCGTATGTAAAAACATTTAATTTTGATGAGAGCTCAAATATTGAAGAAATAAGAGACAAATTTATATATAATTTAAATAAAAATTTAGATAAAGAAATAGAAACTTCAAGCTGTATAACTGGTCCTCACAGAGATGATTTGATATTTTATATAAATGGAAAAAGCGTAAAGCCTTTTGCTTCTCAAGGTCAGCAGCGCAGTATAGTTTTGGCACTTAAATTGGTACAAACTGAATTGTTTTATGAAGAAACGGGTGAGCAGCCGGTATTATTGCTTGATGATATTACAAGCGAGCTGGATATTAACCGAAGAACATATTTATTTAATAAAATAAAAGACAGACAAGTAATTATTACCTGTACTGATGCGGAAAAAATAGCCGTTTCGGATAAAACGGTTTATTTTAATGTAAAAAATGGGTGTATTACTAAAGATAATTAAACCTCTATATGGGGTTGAATCATGTGGAGGTAGCATAAATGTTTTTACATCTTGGAAGCGATGTTATGGTGTTTGTAAAGGATATAATAGCAATTTTAGATTTTGAAACAACAACTTTATCTAAAATAACAAGAGAATTTCTAGCGATTTCTGAAGAAGAAGAATTTATTATAAATGTTTCACAGGAAGATTTGCCAAAATCTTTTATCATAACTGAAGTGGACAGAAAAAGCAAAATATATATTTCGCCAATATCTTCAGTTACATTAAACAAAAGGTTTGATGAGTTATATTCTGAAAATGTTTTATATATAAGTGATGATTTATTAAAGTAGTGAAATATGGAGGTAGTTATGGATAATCAAATGAACAATTCGCATTATGACGAAAATCAAATTCAGGTTTTAGAAGGATTAGAAGCTGTAAGAAAAAGGCCTGGTATGTATATTGGCAGTACTTCATCCAGAGGACTTCATCACTTAGTATACGAAATTGTTGATAACAGTATAGATGAAGCTTTAGCGGGATACTGTGAAAACATTTTAGTTGACATAAATGAAGATAATTCTATAACAGTAGTGGATGACGGACGCGGTATTCCAATTGGAATTCAGCCTCAAATGGGGATTCCTGCTGTTGAGGTTGTATTTACCGTTCTTCATGCGGGAGGTAAATTCGGCGGGGAAGGATATAAAGTATCAGGCGGTCTGCATGGTGTTGGTGCGTCTGTTGTAAACGCTTTATCAAACTATCTTGAGGTTTATGTTCATGATGGTAAAAATATTTATATGCAGCGTTACGAAAAAGGTACAGCTGTAAATCCCCTCAAAATTGTCGGAGATACTGATAAAACAGGTACAAAGATAATATTTATGCCTGATGACACAATTTTTGAAGAAGTTGTCTTTGATTATGATACACTTTTGACAAGGCTTAGAGAACAGGCATTTTTGAATAAAGGGATAAGGATTATATTAACAGATAAAAGGGAAAATCCGGAGAAAGTTAAAGAACTTAAATATGACGGAGGTATTGTCTCTTTTGTTGAATATATTAATAAAAATAAAGAACCTATACATGAAAATATAATTTACTTTGAAAATGAAAAAGAGGATTCTGCAGTAGAGATAGCGATGCAATATACAAACACTTATAGTGAAAATATAATAAGCTTCGCTAATAATATTCACACTCCAGAGGGAGGAACTCACGAAACAGGTTTTAAAACAGCTTTAACTAAAGCTATAAATGATTATGCCAGAAAATTTAATTTTATTAAAGAGGCTGATAAAAATTTAAGCGGTGAAGATGTAAGGGAAGGCTTAACCGCAATTATAAGCGTAAAACTGCGCGATGCTCAATTTGAAGGGCAAACAAAAACTAAACTTGGAAACAGTGAAATCAGAACGATGGTTGATAGCGCTGTAGGCGATAAATTAGAGGCATTTTTGGAAGAGAATCCTGTTGAAGCAAGAACTATTATAGAGAAAGGATTAACGGCTTCTAGGGCGCGTGACGCGGCTAGAAAGGCAAGAGAACTCACAAGACGTCAATCCGTGTTAAATGGATTATCACTTCCCGGTAAGCTTGCAGATTGCCGAATAAAAGAAGCAGCGAACACTGAAATATATATTGTGGAAGGAGATTCTGCGGGAGGCAGCGCAAAGCAGGGAAGGGACAGCAGTTTTCAAGCTATTCTTCCTCTATGGGGTAAAATGCTTAACGTAGAAAAATCCCGTATTGATAAGGTATTCGGAAATGAAAAATTGAAACCGGTTATAATGGCGCTTGGCGCCGGTATTGGTGATGATTTTGACTTATCTAAGCTGCGGTATGAAAGAATAATTATAATGGCTGATGCCGATGTCGACGGAGCACATATTAGAACATTATTACTTACTTTTTTCTTCAGATATATGAGGCCGCTTGTTGAAAACGGTAATATTTATATAGCTCAGCCTCCTCTTTATAAAGTTGCAAAAGGAAAGTTTGAAAAGTATGCATATAGTGATAAAGAGCTAGAGATTACGTTAAAAGAAATCGGCGGAGACGCTCGTATTCAACGATATAAAGGTTTAGGTGAAATGAACCCGGTTCAGCTATGGGAAACTACAATGGATCCGGCTACCCGTATTATTTTAAGAGTTGAAATGGAAGATTTTGTTGCTGCTGATGAGATTTTTACTATTTTAATGGGAGATAAGGTTGAACCCAGAAGAGAATTTATTGAAGAAAATGCAAAATATGTAGTGAATCTTGATATTTAATCTACCGCGTTGAAAGGAATTGAGTACTATGGAAAATAGCGGAAAAGTAATACCTGTTGATATACGAAAGGAAATGAAAAAATCTTATATAGATTATGCTATGAGCGTTATTGTAGGGCGTGCGCTCCCAGATGTTCGTGACGGATTAAAACCTGTTCATAGACGTATATTATATACTATGTATGAAGATGGGTTTACACCGGATAAACCCTATCATAAATGCGCAACCACTGTCGGTGATGTTTTAGGTAGGTATCATCCTCATGGTGATGCTTCTGTTTATGACGCGTTAGTTAGAATGGCACAGGAGTTTTCTTTGCGTTATCCTTTAATTGACGGGCATGGTAACTTTGGTTCAATAGATGGGGATCCTCCGGCTGCATATCGTTATACAGAATCAAGAATGTCTAAATTATCTTTGGAAATGCTCACTGATATTGACAAAGATACTGTTAACTTTGTTCCAAACTTTGATGAAAGTACAAAGGAACCATGGATACTTCCATCAAAATACCCAAATTTATTGGTTAATGGGTCTTCAGGTATTGCTGTTGGTATGGCAACTAATATACCGCCGCATAATTTAAATGAGGTTATAGACGGCTGTGTGGCAATGATTAATGATCCTGAAATTGATATTGACGGACTTATGGAATACATAAAAGGTCCGGATTTTCCGACAAAAGGTATTATATATGGTATTGCAGGGATTAGGGCGGCATATAAAACAGGCAGAGGCAAAATTATAGTAAGAGCCAAAGCTGAAATTGAGGATCATGGAAATAAACAGTCTATAATCGTTACTGAAATACCTTATGTTGTTAATAAAACCAGATTAATAGAAAATATAGCAGAACATGTTAAAAATAAAGTAATTGAAGGTATAAGCGATTTAAATGATGAATCCGGCAAAGAAGGTATGAGAATTGTTATTGATTTAAAACGTGACGCAAATGCTAATGTGGTCTTAAATCAGTTATTTAAATATACGCAAATGCAGGATACATTTAGTGTAATTATGCTGGCAATCCATGATAATCAACCTAAAGTACTTAATTTAAGACAAGTTCTCGAGTATTATCTTGAACATCAAAAGGATGTTATTATCAGAAGAACAAAGTATGATTTATCTAAAGCAGAAGCAAGAGTCCATATTTTAGAAGGTTTAAGAATCGCAATAGATAATATTGATGAAGTCATAAATATTATAAGAAATTCGCCGACTGTAAGTGAAGCAAAAGAAAATCTAATAAATAGATTTGAATTTACTGATATACAAGCTCAATCTATTGTAGATATGAGGCTTGGCAGACTTACAGGCCTCGAAAGAGATAAAATTGAGAATGAATTTAAAGATTTAATGGCGAAAATTGAATATTATAATAAAATATTGTCGGATGAAAGTATAGTTATGACAATTATTAAAGATGAGCTTTTAGCTATAAAAGAAAAATTTGGAGATGAAAGAAGAACTGAAATAACAACATCGGATTATGATATTGATATAGAAGACTTGATTCCAGTGGAAGAAAATGTAATCACTATGACACATTTTGGTTATATTAAACGTCAGCAGGTTGACACTTATAAAAGCCAGAAACGCGGAGGCAGGGGTATAACCGGTATGAGTACAAGGGATGAAGATTTTGCAGAAAATATTATTGTTGCTTCATCACATGATTATATTATGTTCTTTACAAATAAAGCAAGGATGCATAAGATTAAAGCTTATAAAATCCCTGAGGTTGGCAGACAGGCAAAGGGTATGGCGATTGTAAATCTTCTGCAGCTAGAGGCTGATGAAAGAATTACTGCTGTTATTTCTGTAAGCCAGTTTGAAGAAGATAAATATTTGATTATGCTTACTAGAAACGGTATTATTAAGAAAACCGAATTAATCAGATATAATACTAAGATAAAAGGCGGGCTTATTGCTATAAAACTTGATGATGATGATGAATTAATTGATGTTAAGCTAACTGATGGTAAAAAGGAAATGATTATCGGAACTCACCTTGGAATGGCAATAAGATTTGAAGAAAATGATGTTCGTGTTGTTGGAAGAGATGCGAGAGGCGTTCGTGCTATGAAGCTAAAATCAAAAGATTATATTGTCGGCATGGAAATTGCAAATGATGGTGATTATATACTTGCTGCATCAGAAAAGGGTTATGGAAAACGCACGCCATTAAATGAATATAAAGTTCAGTCTCGTGCCGGAATGGGAATTAAAAATTATTCTATAACTGAAAAGACCGGTAATATTGTAGGTATTAAGGTATTAACAGATGAGGATATTATAATTATTACCTCTGAAGGTATAGTAATAAGAATACATTCTGATGAAATAAGAGCTTGCGGAAGAGCATCGCAGGGTGTTAAGCTTATACGAACTGACGAAGAAAATGTTGTCGCATCAATTGCAAAAATTGAACGTGACGATGATAATGAAGAAATAATTGAAACAGATGATAACACAACTTCTGTAAATGAGGATGTGACTGAATAATGTTTCACGTGAAACATTTAAATTAAGCTTAGTGGCGGGTATATAACGATATTTATGGTTATATATCCGTAATTTTTTAAAATGTTTCACGTGAAACATTTTAAAAAAACTATTGAAATATAATTCAATAAGTGATATAATATATAGCATAATGTTAAAAAAGAGGATATACATATGAGTAAAATAATCGCGATTGCAAATCAAAAGGGCGGTGTTGGTAAAACCACTACTGCTATAAATTTATCAGCGGCAATAGGTGAACTGGGTAAAAAAGTATTACTTATTGATGTTGATCCTCAGGCGAATGCTACAAGTGGACTCGGAATTGAAAAATCAGATAATTATAGCATATATAATGTATTAATAGACGATATGCCAATAAGCGAGGCAATAATTAAAACAGATTATAGAAATTTATGGGTTTGTCCATCGGCAGAATCGCTTGCCGGAGCTGAAATAGAACTTGTTATGTCTGAAAATCGTGAATATAAGCTGCGTGATGCAATTGATAAAATAAAAAATGATTATGATTTTATATTTCTGGATTGTCCGCCTTCACTGGGGCTTGTAACACTCAATTGCCTGACAGCTACAGATAGCGTGCTGATTCCGATTCAGTGTGAATATTATGCACTTGAGGGTGTAAGCTTACTTACAAGTAATATTAAAAGAATAAAAAGCTCGTTAAATCCAAAGATAGATATTGAGGGAGTATTATTAACAATGCTTGATGCAAGAACAAATTTAGGCTTGCAGGTAGTTGAAGAGGTTAAAAAATTTTTTCCGGGAAAGGTGTATGCAAACATTATTCCTCGAAATGTTCGTTTAAGTGAAGCTCCAAGTTATGGACAACCTATACATATATATGATCCGTCATCAAGAGGCGCTGAAACATATTTGTCTCTTGCGGAAGAATTTATAATGCTGAATGAAGAATAAGTTTAAATCAGCAGAATGGAGGTCAACATGAAAAAGAAAACAGGTGGGCTAGGGAAGGGTATATCAGCTCTGATACCTGAAGTGGAAATAGATGAAAAACAAGCTGGTAATATATCAGTTCTTAAAATATCTCAGGTTGAACCAAACCCAAAACAGCCACGAAAAACATTTGATAATGAAAAATTGCAGATTTTAGCCGATTCAATTTCGCAGCATGGAGTATTACAGCCTATTGTTGTATCAAAAAATGAAAATGGATTTTATACAATAATAGCAGGGGAAAGACGCTGGCGCGCGGCAAGAATGGCAAAGCTGAATGAAATTCCGGTTATTGTGAAAGAATATGATGATAAAACAATTGCTGAAATTTCTCTTATTGAAAACCTTCAGCGTGAGGATTTAAATCCGATTGAAGAGGCAATGGGATACGACCGGCTTATAAAGGAATTTAATATGACGCAGGAAGAAATAAGTCAAAAAGTGGGTAAAAGCAGACCTGCTATAACCAATACTTTAAGGATTCTAAATCTTTCACCGGCTGTTATAAAATTAGTTGAGCAGCTTGAAATTTCGGCTGGACATGCACGGGCGCTTTTAAGCATACAAAATGTTGAGCTTCAGGAAAAAACAGCTTATTTAATTATAGAAAAGGATTTATCAGTAAGGCAGATTGAAAATTATGTAAACCAATTAAATAAAGAAAAGCCGTCTGAAAAGAAGCAGCCTGAAAAGCTGAATATAGCGAAGGATGAGCTTGAAAATTCCTTAAGCAGTATATTAGGCACAAGGGTAAAGGTAAGTCAGAATAAAAATAAAGGTAAAATCGAAATTGAATTTTATGATAAGGAAAGCTTAGATAAAATAGTGAATTTATTAAGGAAGGATTGAATATAAATGTTAGACATTAAGGTTTTACGCAATGATTATGAAAGAATAACCGAAATTATGAAGGTTAGAGGAGAAAGCGTAGGGGACATAAGCAAAGTTTTGGAGTTGGACAAGCAAAAGAGAGAATATTTATTTGAAACAGAGAACCTCAAAGCTAAACAAAACGAGGTATCAAAGCAGATTCCAAGGCTAAAAAAAGAAGGTAAAGATGTAAGCGCTATATTTGAAGAAATGAAAACTATCTCTGAAAGAACGAAGGAGCTTGATAATTTAATCAGAGAAGTTGATATAGATATAAATGATATTATGCTGTCCATTCCTAATATTCCTCATGCGTCCGTTCCTATAGGCGATACTGATGAAGATAATGTAGAAATAAGAAAATGGGGAGAGCCAACAAAATTTGATTTTGAACCTAAAGCGCACTGGGATATAGGTGAGGACTTAAATATTTTAGATTTTGCAACAGGAGCTAAGGTTTCAGGTTCAAGATTTACTTTTTATAAGAATCTGGGAGCTAAGCTTGAAAGATCTATTATAAGCTTTTATTTAAATACTCATACTTTAGTAAACGGCTATGAAGAGGTTCTTCCACCGTATCTTGTTTTACGAGAAAGTATGGTAGGAACGGGTCAGCTTCCCAAATTTGAAGAAGACGCATATAAAACGTCGCCGGAAGAATATTTTTTAATTCCAACTGCGGAGGTTCCCGTAACTAATATGTATAGAGATGATATTTTAGACGGAAATAAACTTCCTATAAAGCATGTTGCTTATTCCGCGTGTTTCCGTGCGGAAGCAGGTTCGGCAGGGCGTGACACAAGAGGGCTTATAAGACAGCATCAGTTTAATAAGGTTGAGTTGGTTAAATTTAGCAAACCCGAAGATTCTTATGAGGAATTAGAAAAACTAACCCGCGACGCGGAAAGCGTATTACAATTGCTTGGACTGCCATACCGGGTTGTTAGTATATGTACCGGGGATTTAGGCTTTACTGCCGCGAAAAAGTATGATATAGAGGTTTGGATGCCAAGCTATAATAGATATGTTGAAATATCTTCCTGCTCTAATTTTGAAGATTTTCAGGCAAGAAGAGCTAATATTAAATTTAAAAATGATATTAAAGAAAAAGCGCAATATGTTCACACATTAAATGGCTCAGGCGTTGCAATAGGCAGAACAGTAGCCGCAATCCTTGAGAATTTCCAAAATGCGGACGGCAGCGTAACGGTCCCAGAGGTTTTACGTCCCTTTATGGGCGTTGACAAAATAGGTTAAAAAGTACCCTCCAATAAACCTTAATTTTATTGGAGGGTACTTAAATTTTATGCTTTATTACGAGTTTTATTATCTTCAATCTTTTTTAAAAATACAAATATATATCCAAGCAGAGTTCCTAAAGTTGAAATAATTACTATTATATATAATGCGGGCATAGGTATAATAGAATTTTTACCAACTGCTATTAGATATATAATTGTAACAGCGGCAACTACTGTACCGAATTTACCTAGCTTATTGGCGGGAACAACTATATTATTAAACAGAAGGTATAAAGCGCCGCTCATCATTAGAACCTCTTTTACAATAACGACAACAACAACAAAGGTAGGCAAAATATTCGACTGATATAAACAGATCATTGCAAAAATTTGAAGTAGTTTGTCTGCAAGCGGGTCGAATAACATACCAAATTTTGAAACAACATTGTATTTTCTTGCAAGATAACCATCTATTACATCAGTGATACATGCTATAGAAAATATAACCGCTGCAATGAAAGTATTATTTAAAAATATCAATATAAAAAAAGGTATTAAAAATATCCGTAACATAGTCAATATGTTTGGAACATGTTTCATAATCACGGTCTTCACTTTCTTTTCAATTTTTATATATTATATATTATATATTATATACTATAATTCCATAAATGTAAATAGCTGATATTGATTATAACCTATATTAGCAATTGCATAAATCTATGAGCCCGATGCATATTGGTTTTATAAAATATGTGTAGGAGTAAAATTAAGATAATCGCTTGATACCAGATTAAACTCTATGCCGTCATATACTCCTTTATAAACTTCATTACTATCTAAATTATGCAGGTGGCCAAAGATACAATGGGTTACATTATATTTTAAAAGTAAACTCAAAACATTTTCATCAGGAGTATATTTGTCTTTTAAAGGCGGATAGTGAGTCATTACAATTTTATTATTAAACCCGGCTTTATTCGCAGATTCGAGAGATAATTCCAGGCGGTTAAGTTCACGATTATATATCTTAATATCCTCTTCTTCATTTGAAAGAAGTGTCCAGCCTCTGTTACCGCATATTGCGGTATTATTATAAGAAAAATAATTATTCTTTAAAAATTCAATTGTATTTAAATTATATTTAGTCTTTAACTCCGATAATTTCTTGGCGGTTGTCCACCAATAATCATGATTGCCTTTGGAAATAATTTTTTTCCCGGGTAAATTATTAATAAATCTTAAATCATCAATGGCTTGATCCTTATATGTGGCCCATGATATATCGCCCGGAATAAGCAGCAAATCATCTTCATTTAAGATTTTATTACAGTTAATATATATTTTATTGATATAATCGACCCATTTGTCGCCGAAGATATCCATGGGTTTATCTTTAACACCTACACACAAATGAAAATCGGACATAGCATAAAGAGACATGTTTCCACCAACTTCTTTGTATATTATAATTAAAACGGGAAAAACTAAAATCATACCACTATAATGGGAGGGAATTTTAATGTCAGATAAAGCTAAACGAACAGATGATAATTTATGCGGAGTTAACTGCTCTGTTGCTAATTGCAACTATCACTCGTTAGATGATACTTGTCATGCTGATCATATAAAAGTTGAAAACAGAGCTGCAGTGACAACCAGTGAAACTAATTGTTCCACTTTTCAAATAAAAAGATAATTAATAATATATTTTAAATACACTCCGTAACCTTATTGTTATGGAGTGTATTTATATTTTCATTTTAAAAAATCATTCACTATTTCAGGCATTTGATTTTTCTCGCATTTGGTATTAAACCTGATAATTTTTGTTTTAAGTGCGGCAAGTGAGTCAGGAACCTTTTGACCTGTGAGTTCTGATAAATAATCAAGAAGTTCAAATTCATTAAGGCTCTGGTCCGGATTATCATTTATAGCCTGCAATACGCTGCTGCTGAACTTATATGGATTTGCAGTAGACGCAATTATAGTCTTAGTTAAATCACCGGTAGTGTTAAGATAGTTTTCATATACCTTGCAAGCAACGGCTGTATGTGTATCAATTAAATACTTATATTTATCCCAGATGTCTTTTATTGTATTTCTCGTTTCATCATCATTGCAATAACCACCGTAGAAATTAGTACTTATTATTTGTTTTAATTCGTCAGAGATTTCATACTTGCCTGTATCTGATAGCTTCTTCATACATTCAACCACATATTCTGAATCTGAGATATCAAATAATAAACGTTCCAGATTACTTGAAATCAGTATATCCATAGAAGGAGAAATAGTTGTTTTAAATTCCCTGTTTTTATCATAGACGCCTGTATTAATGAAATCTGTAAGTACATTATTTTCATTAGAAGCGCATATTAATTTTGCAATAGGAAGACCCATTGATTTTGCATACCATGCGGCAAGTATATTACCGAAATTTCCTGTTGGGACACAAACATTAACCGGGTCGCCTGCTTCTATGCTGCCGGATTTAATAAAATCACAATATGCTGAAATATAATAAATAATCTGCGGTACGAGCCTGCCCCAGTTAATTGAATTAGCAGATGAAAGCTGATACCCTTTTTCAGCGAGCTCCTGCGCAAAGTTTTTATTATTAAATATTTCTTTAACTCCGTTTTGCGCATCATCAAAATTTCCGAAAACGCTTGATACTAAAACATTTTGACCATCCTGCGTCAGCATTTGAAGCTTTTGTATTTCGCTTACTCCGTTATCCGGGAAAAATACGATAATTTTAGTGCCCTCTACATCACTAAAACCTTCAAGAGCCGCTTTGCCCGTATCTCCGGAAGTAGCAACAAGGATTACAATTTCTTTATCTACGCCTGTTTTTTTCATTGCTTTAGTAAGCAAATGTGGCAGAATTTGCAGCGCCATATCTTTGAAAGCACAGGTTGGACCATGCCAAAGCTCTAATATATACGCACTTTCAGTAAGCTCATATAATGGCGCAATGCTGTCTGTTTCAAATTTCGTTTTATTATATGCCTTTTCAACGCAATCCTTTATCTCTTCAAATGAATAGTCAGGTAAAAATAAACTCAAAATGCCGCACGCACGTCCGCGATAATTCATAACGCTAAGACGTTTAATATCCTCAATTGATATTTTCGGCTTCTCGGTGGGAATAAATAAACCTCCGTCGGGCGCAATGCCTTTTACTATTGCTTCGGCAGATGAAACCGTGAGTTTATCATCTCTTGTACTTTGGTATACCATACAGAATTCCTCCGTTCATATAATAGAGAATAGCTTTCTCTAACTCAAATTATGGATAAGATTGGGCGTATGCCGCAACTTAACCAAAAATGCGTGCCACTAAAAATATTTGCGGCACGCATATACTGATAAAATCAGTTTTTCATAACATAGGGTTTAAACCATACCGCTAACGCCGGTTACCGTATTAAAGATATTTATTAATAAATGCCGGTGCCTCAGAAGCGTCAATGCTAGCAGTGATGGTAAGATTAATATTATTATTTTTACAAATCTCTTCAAGATCAGCTGATGTCTTTTCAGCGCCTGAAATACAATCATCTAAAACTATTTTTGTTATGCTGTCGATAAATATATTTGAAATATCATAATCCTGTGAAATAATTCCGCAAAGAAACCCATATAGCGCTTGATATGATGATATTTTAAATTCTGCGGTATCAATTAGTCTAACTTTATGGTCTAGGTCAAAAATATGTCTGTTACTGTCATTAATAAAAACAATGTGACCGTTATCTGTAGCTACTGCTTCATTAACTCTATCGATTAATTGCTTTGTTTTGCCGGAACCTTTTTTGCCAATAATGAATTTAACCATAATAAATCCCCCTTATATAATATTTAGAGTTCTTTTTTTTATTGTACCATACTTCACAAAAAATATCAAGCTTTTTTTATATATTTATTTTTGCATTTTACATAATATTACATTGATATTATTATAATAAGTCGCTTAATTTTTTCTCCAGCTCTTTTTTGAATTCTTTATCAGCGCCGGGTTTATCAAGAAGGGCAAACATATTTTTCTTATATGCTTCAACACCGGGTTGGTCGAACGGATTAACCCCAAGAATATAGCCGCTGATTCCGCACGCCTTTTCAAAGAAGTATATCAAATATCCAAAATTATATGCGTCCATCTTTGGAATATTTATTAATATGTTCGGAACACCTCCTTCTGTATGAGCGGCTAGCGTTCCTAAAAACGCTTTTTTGTTAACATCATCAAGAGAAGCGCCAGCAAGGAAATTTAAACCGTCAACATTATCCTGTGTGGACTCAATCATAATATTTTTTTCTGGGGTTTTTACGTTTAGTACCGTTTCAAAAATATTTCTGCGGCCTTCCTGAATATATTGACCCATTGAGTGTAAGTCTGTTGAAAAATCTACGGCAGCAGGGAATATTCCTTTATTATCTTTGCCTTCGCTTTCACCGTAAAGCTGTTTAAACCATTCCGCCATATAATGGAGGTTAGGCTCATAATCAACCATTATTTCAGTAGTTTTGCCTTTATTATATAATATGTTTCTAACAGCGGCATAAGTATAGCACGCGTTGTCCTTTGTAAGCGGCTTAAAATCTTCATAAGCCGTATAAGCGCCTTTTAACATACTGTCGGTATCAATGCCGGATACTGCAATCGGCAGTAAACCTACAGCTGTAAATATGCTGTATCTTCCGCCTATATCATCAGGAATAACAAAGGTTTCAAGGCCTTCAGAATCGGCAAGACCTTTTAGCGCGCCTCTTGCTTTATCAGTTGTGATATATATACGTTCTTTTGCAGCCTCCTTTGAATATTTTTCTTCTAAAAGCTTGCGCAAAATACGAAAAGCAATTGCAGGCTCGGTTGTTGTTCCGGATTTTGAAATTACATTAATTGAAAAATCCTTATCTGTAAGCAGAGCGGTTAAATCTGCCAGATAATTTGAACTGATGGAATTACCGGCATAAATAACTTGAGGAAATTTTCTATCCTCTTTATTTTGCAGATTAAAGAAATTATTATTTAACGCTTCAATCGCGGCTCTGGCGCCGAGATATGAACCGCCTATCCCGATTACAACGAGCACATCTGAATCTTTTTGTATTTTAGCAGCAGCTTTTTTAATACGGGCGTATTCCTCTTTATCATAATTATTCGGCAATTCAATCCAACCTAAAAAGTCATTGCCAGCCCCGGTGCCTTTATGAAGTTTTTCATGCGCCGCTTCCACACCATACCATATTTTGTCCACTTCCTCAGAGCTTACCGCTCTACTGTAGTCTAATGTAAGTTTTTCCATTTTGAATCTCCATTCCGCCGCAATTTTATGCGACTTTAATTTATAATTTCACTCTATTCATGCTAATTGGTTACTATAACCTTTAGCTTGGGAATAGAATCAATATCTGATTTAATATAAGTTTCTCCAACTGACACTCCTGTTATTCTTCCGCTTAGAGATACTGTTGCAATGTTACTGTCACCGCTGGTCCATGTATAACGATGCGTTAAGTCACAATTAAAGCCTCCGGCTGTACCAAGTAAATTAAGGCTGCTGTAACCGCCTGCTTTTAGGGTTACTGTGTTTTTTGAATAATAAGGTTTTAAAATGCTGTTTCCGCTTTCTAAAACCGAAAAAGTTTTTAAAACAGGCATTGGCATATTATCTTTATCAAAAATCATTCCTTTTATGTAATAACCTCCGTCCGCAGGAACGTTAAAGGATACATCGCTGATTTTATTATTCGACAAATTTGACAAATCGGCAATTTTTATATCATAAAGCTTATTATCTTTATATAATGCCGCTATGCCGTTTAAATTAACAGCAGTATTTGTATTATTGGTAACCTCAAACTTTGTTTTAACTGTTCCCGATTGTATAGTTTCAAGCAATGTGTTATCTGATTTTGTATATGATATAGTATAATCAAGGTTGTCAATAACAGGAGGGTTATCAGTTAAGGCTTTTATACAAAGACTTCCGCCTAATATAGTTGCTGCATCATGCCAAGCGGGCTCTTCTTCTACATTATCTGTTAACTTACAATATATATATCCTTCACCTTCATTTTGTGAAGCTTGTGTAAGATATGGATTACCAAGAGAATCATTACAGTTTTTTTCATATGGAATGTACGCAGTGCTTCCGCCGTTGCCATTATTAGAAACAAAAACGATGAGAACTGAGAAATCGATACCTGTAAGTGTTAAAGGATTATCAAGAGGAATTGTATGATAGCCTGAATATGGGAGTATACCTGTTGTTATAGGGTCATTCATAGTATCAAAGTCGGCTGTATCATTTCCTTCATCTTTATTAATATAAACTTCATAATACATATTTTCCGTAACTGTAAAAAAGCCTATAGCTTTTAAGATTTCTCCGGGAATGCAGTCATATTGATTAGCAATAACAGAGCTTGCACCTGTCGTAAAGGCATTAGTGTAACCAAACGGGTCATATTGATGGATATTATCATAGCGTACATCTTTAGACTTTGCTATGCAAGACGCTTCAGTTCCTACCCAGTAATCATAATAAGATAACCAAAAGTATCCGCCATTGGCGTTATAATTACCCCAGCTGTTTTTTATTAAAAAAGCTCCATTACCGGAAGGTATGTAATTACTGTTAAAGTTTGTATTGGAATAATTATCATTCCAGCCTATAATGGCAACAGCATGATTTGGAGTTTTTGAAGTTCCGGGATAGTAATATGCGGTTTTGTTGGAATTATAATATGTATCAGAGGAATAAAACGCAGTATTAACGGCACCGTATTCCATTACCATTCTTTTAATTTTATCATAGTGTGTGGAAATATCTTCATCATCCGGCAAAACATACATATCGGATACATATCTGTCAACAGGCTTTGATTTTGTTATAGCATAATTACGTCCGGACGCAAGGTTTGTGTAAGGGTCGTTTGATTCTAATACAGGACCGCTTCCCCGGGCATAATATGCCATTGCCATGGAAAAATTACCGCCGCCGTTTACACTACGTTCAAAACCCCAATCATTATAAACATCGGATATGTCTGTAAATTTACTTAAAGAATATGCCATATGTGCTTCGGAATAATCCAAAAGACTGTTATATTTTTTCAGCATATTTGATTCCAAAGACGCGCTGCTTGCAAATGACCAGCAAACACCTTCACTTCCTTGATCTTTAATGGGAGTCACATAATTAACATTATTTACATTACGCAAATCAAAGCTTGCAGGCAAAGGGTCTTCCTCTAATAATGAAATTTGATTAGAAGATGAACCATAAAATTTAACAGGTGACGGAATATAACCACTAACACTGCCGTCATTTGGGGAGGGAATATAATTTGTAAAAGCATCGTTTTTAGTTTCAATAGAAATAGAAGAAAAATCTTCTAATGGTATAATTGCGATGGCAGCAGATTGAGAAAATAATATAAATGCTATTAGGGAAATTAAAAATTTGTTTTTTCTCATAAAAATTCCTTTCGTACGTCAATTAAGACGTTTAACTGTGTTAATTTGTTACTATTACCTTGAGCTTTGGAATTGTGTCATCATTTGATTTAATATATGTTTCTCCGGCTGATTCACCGGTTATTTTTCGGTTTAACGTAACTTCGGCTATTTTACTGTTACCGCTGAACCATGTAAAACGATGCGTTAAATCACAATAAAAGTTCTGGGTTGTTCCAATCAAATTGATGTTGCTTGTTTCACCGATTTTTAATGTTATTGATTTAACCAGATATTTTTTGTTTGAAACAGTGTTTCCGTTTTCTAAAACAGAAATATACTTAAGAACCGGCATAAGCATATTATTCTTTTTTAATATTATGCTTTTTATGTAATATCCATCGCCTTCAGGAACATTAAGAATAATATCATTGCTTGTATTAGAAATACCCGTAATTTTAATTTCATAAAGCTTATTGTTTTTATATAATGCTGCTATTCCGTTTAAATCCATTGAGTTATCAGTATTATTAACAACTTCAAATTTTGTTCTTACAATTCCGGGCTTTATATTTTTCAATGGAATATTGCCCTCATCATAGTATGATATATTGTAGTCAAAATCATTTGTGATTTTAGGATTATCAGTTAAAGCTTTTATACAAAGACTTGCATTTCCGAATGCGGCAACATCGCACCATTTTTCATTTTCATAGATAAATCCTTCGCCTGTATGCTGAGTTGCTTGCGATATATAACCGTCGAGGTTACATTCAAATGGAACATATACAGTATTACCGCCATTTGTTTTAAAATATATAATTACTGAAAAATCATTTCCCGTCAGTATGAGAGGAGCGTCGAGTTTTATAGTATGGTAACCGGCATATTTTAAAACTCCTTTTTTTACAGGAGAGCTTGAAAATACAAAGTTTAAATCATTAATACTGCTGCCGTTATCCTTATTAATATATATTTCATAATACATATTTTCCATTATTGTATTGAAACCGACAGCTTTTAAGATTTCTCCGGTTTTGCACTCGTACTGATTTGCGGCATATATATGGGAAGATAATCCATTGCTATACGATTTAACAATACCGAAAGGATCATACTGATGAATATTGTCATAGCCTATATCTTTAGTATCAGCAATACAGCCGGCTTCATATCCCGCATATTTATCATAGTATGATAACCAGAAATAGCCTCCGTTGTTATTAAAGTTTCCAAAGCTGTCTTTAATAAAAAAAGCTCCGCTACAGGAAGGAGTATAACTGCTGTTGAAATTTAAATTATTATAGTTATCATCCCATCCTATGATTGTTACCGCATGGTTTGGAGAATATTCACCATTTGACGGATAGTAATATGCAGTTTTACTGTCGTTATAATATATGTCTGACGAATATATTCCCACATTAACAGCGCCATATTGCATTATTAATTGCTTTATTTTATTCCTATGCGCAGTTTTTGATTCGTTATCCGCTAAAACATACATATTCGTAATATATCTGTCTACTGGTTTGGAATTTGTTATGCTTAAATCACGATCGTTAATAAGGCTTGAATATATATCATTAGATTCAAGGACAGGACCGCTTCCGCGAGCATAATATGCCATCGCCATTAAAAAGTTACCGCCGCTTTTTGCAGTTCTTTCAAACCCCCAAGGATTATAATATCCGGATACGCCTGTATATTTACTCAGAGAATAAGACATATGGGCTTCTGAATAATCATATAGCTCAGCTTGCTTAAGTAAATTCGATTCTAGTGAAGCATTGCTTGCAAAAGCCCAGCATAAGTTTTCATTTTCCTGAGTTTTTACCGGTGAAATTAAATTATGATCCCGTAAGTCATAGCTTGACGGAAGCGTTGGAATTTCTAAAGAAGCTGCGTATATCTCACACGGAAACGGAATATAACCATTTACATTTGCATAGCTTTGCAAGTTATTATTTAAAGAATTGTTGTCAATTGATATATAAGCGAATGATGTCAAGTGAGCTGTTAATAATGCTATAATTATTATAAGAGAATGGTGCTTTTTCATATACGTCCTTTCCTACATTAAATAAGGAAGGCAGAAATTCTATGATTTATTCATCGCTTAGCATTTCATATAATGCTTTAGCCTTTGCTTTCTTTTTTATAAAACGCCGAGGATCAATATATAAATCCGCTAATTTTTTTATTGCTCCTTTAATACCGTTTTGGACGGCAATTTTATAATATTTTTCTGCCAGCTTTACCGATGTATTCAAATAATAATCGCCAATAATCTCCGCAGACTCGCCGTTTCCCTGATTCGCGGCCTGCTTATAGCAGTAGACAGCCTTTTGTATATCTTCCTTTTTTATATAAAAATCACCCATCATTTTAAGTGATAGAGTATGATTATAAACAGCGGCTTTATTAAACCATTCGTATGCCTTATCTTCATCTCCTTCAGATAAGAAGCTTAAAGCCAGTTCATACATTGCATCCGAGTTATACTCGATCATATTATTTAGATTAGTTTTTGCTGCTTTGTTGCCATTGCTTGAAGCTCTTTCATACCAGTAAGCAGCTTTAATATAGTTTTTCTCGGCACCAATTCCGTTTTTATACATATTACCTAAATTATTTTGAGCTTTATCAAAATCTCTTTTGGCAGCTTTTTCGTACCAATAAAATGCTTTCTCCAAATTTTGCTCTACAAGCTCTCCTTTGTGATATAAATTTCCCAAAGTAAACTGAGAGTATATGTCTCCTGATTCAGCGCATTTTATATAATATTTTATGGATAAATCCATGTCTTTTACAACGATTTGACCATCTTTATATATTCTTGCAAGATTCTGTAATGATTTTAAATGACCCTTTTCGGCAGCTAATGTATATAATTCAACGGCTTTTTTGTAATCACATTTACCTTCATGCGCATACATGAGACTATTTGCCTTTTTATATAATTCTTCCGCTTCGCACATGATTTCCTCCAAAATATAACATATTTCGATTTAATGTTATTAATATATAAATATTATACTAATAAATAAGATTTTTTGCAAGTGTTAATATTAAAATAATTAATATATTAAAAAGTTAATAATTGTATTTATTGCACAAATTTTTATTAATCAATAATATTTGCAATAATATCTTTAATATAACTATAAGAAAAATTATTATCAAAATTGCGGCATCCATGGCTTAAAGCTAATTCTTTAGAATAATTCTTCCAAAGATATATTTTAACATTTGAATATTTATTTTCATAATGAGTAATGATGGGGATAATCTCAAGCTTGTTAATATTCATATTACCTTTAACGCCTTTAAACTCGGCGGTTAAAATACCGCCGGGTATATTCTCGGCTCCGTTTTGGCATGATACAAAATTACCAAGTGAATATGCGACAACCATATCCTTATTATCCGCCCTCTTTATAACTTCTGTTTGCTGCAGAACATGAGGATGATGACCTATAAGCAAATCAACATTTAAAGACGCTGCAAACCTGGCGTATTCTCTTTGCTGTTCATTTGGAAACATTTGATTTTCATTACCCCAGTGCATATTAATAATTACAATATCCGCAGTAAGCTTCGCGGTTTTAACCTCCGTTTCAATTAGCTGCTTGTCCATTATTGATACGGAAAAACTGCTGCTATCTGGTATTTGTATATCATTTGTGCCGTATGTATAGGATAAAAAAGCAAAGGTTATGCCATTTTTACTGATATATTTGATTGGGTTATCTCCCTTTTCATATACGCCGGTTACGGGAATTTTTTTTGATTTCCAATAGGAAAGTGTATTTTCTACACCATAAATTCCGGCGTCCATAATATGATTATTAGCATGGTTTACTATATCAAACCCCGCTGAAACAAGGTCGTCGCCAAGCTGCTGAGGAGAGTTGAATAAAGGATATGACGATAATCCAAGCTCTGTTCCTCCTAGGGGAGTTTCCTGATTAATAATACTTATATCATTTTCTTCTATAATTGATTTTACGTCTGAATATACAGGAGAAAAATCATAGCCGTTTCCGGCTCTTTCATGGGCCTGTTTATAAATCGGGCTATGTATTAAATTATCACCTGCAGCGGCAAGAGTAACTGTTACTTCTGTTTGCGGAGCAGGGGAAACCGGCTGTATATCGGGTGTATCTTCGATTATAGTATACTTTTGACTAATAATAATTAAAATTATAATGAATAATAAAATCTTTTTGTACATTAATATGACCCCCTTTATTTTAAATTTATTATATACTAAATTAATTTTAGCGTCAATATTTATTGACAATCGAGAGGCGTTATGTTAAAATATTCTTGTTATTAATTTTTTAAAGGAGTATGATATGGATTACTATAAAATCGCGGATCTTTGTATTGCGGCACAAGGGTTCGAATACGAATATTTTAAAATGCGTATGAGTGAGTATAAGATTCCAAATCATCACTCTCCTGACATAATAGTAAATTTTAAAGAAGAGCAGCATATTGGCCGGCCGGACGGAAATTATATTGCTACAAGCGCGGGGTTCAGGCAATATTTTGTTGATGAAAAAAATCAATATAAGTTTTTTGATTTATTAAAAAACCCTGATATTTATTCTGCCGCAGTTACATTAAACAGCGATATAAGCAGAGCTGAAACTGCATTATTTGATATTGAAGATCTTGGCGGAGCAAATATGGGTATTCGCAGTCATAATATGCTGGGCGAGATTTTCAGGTATTTTATTCTGAAACATGACGGTATAGTAGTTCATTCCTCTTGTATAGATTATAATGGACAGGGAATAATTTTTTCTGCTCCTTCAGGCACGGGCAAATCAACACATACCGGATTATGGAAAAAATATTACAAAGATGAAGTTACTATAATTAATGATGACTCTCCGGCGCTTAGGTTTAATAATGGAAAGCCTTATGTATACGGAACTCCGTGGAGCGGTAAAACGGAAATTAATAAAAATATCTCATCACCTTTAAAAGCTGTGGTTATTCTCGAACAAAAAAAAGAAAATAAATTACAAAGGATTAGTACGGACGAAGCGATATTCAGGCTAATGCAAGAGGTTATAAGGCCTGTTTACAGAGAATTTTTAGATTTAACCTTAAAATATATAGAGAAAATCGTAACAGATATTCCGGTTTATATTTTGGGATGTAATATGGAAAAAGAAGCAGTTGAGGTATCAAAGCAAGTTCTTCTATAAAGAAAGGAAGATTAGTTTGAAAATTAAGGATACATTTATTTTAAGAAATATTGCCGGAAGTTTTATTGTTGTTCCGATTGGAAGCGACATGATTGATTTTAACGGTATGATTACTCTTAATGAAACAGGCGCGTTTTTATGGGATACACTGAAAGAAGATAAGTCAATCGAAGATTTAGTAAGTTCGCTTTTAGCTGAATATGAAGTAAGTTCCGAGGATGCTAAAAATGATGCGGTAGAATTTGTGGATAAATTAAAAAAAGCAGGTATAATTGTAGGCTAGCGATGAGGTGAGTATGGAAAACGGTTCAGCAAGCATGAAAGATATAGCACCTATAATTTCAGATGTGGTTAATAACGGAGGCAAGTTCAGGTTAACAGTTACGGGAAGCAGTATGTATCCTATTTTTATTGAAAATCGCGACAGTGTAATGTTAAAGAAAGCCGTTAAATTAAAAAAACTTGATATTATACTTTATAAACGAGATAACGGAAATTATGTGCTGCATAGAATTGTTAAGATTAAAAAAAACATTTTGTATCTTTGCGGTGACAATCAGACTGTTATAGAGTATCCGATAAGAAAAGATCAGGTTATTGCAGTCGTTGATGGTTTCTTTAGAAAAGATAAGTATTTTAAAATAAATAATTTTAAATATTTTGTTTATTCATTTATTTGGGGCAATCTAATTCCAGTTAGAAAAATAATGTATAAATCATATATAAAAATAAGAAAATTAATTGAAAAAAAATAGTTTGAATTTTTAAGATTAAAAAAGCACTTTCTGGTAATAATAATTAAAGAAAATTATTGCCGGAGGGTGCTTTTATGATAAATAAAGTTGAGATCTGCGGTGTTAATACATCAAAACTTCCTATATTAACAAATGAACAAAAGAAAGTGCTGTTTGAAAGAATTAAGAAAGGAGATGCCTCGGCAAGAGATGAATTTGTAAACGGTAATTTAAGATTGGTTTTAAGCGTTATGAAACGATTCTCCGGTAGAGGAGAAAATGTTGATGATTTATTCCAGGTAGGCTGTGTGGGGCTTATTAAAGCAATAGATAATTTTGATACATCTCAGAATGTTAAATTTTCTACCTATGCTGTACCTATGATTATTGGGGAAATAAGAAGATATTTGCGAGATAATAATCCTATACGTGTCAGCCGCTCAATCAGAGACACAGCATATAAGGTTTTACAGACAAAGGAAATGCTGATTGCAGATACAGGCAAAGAACCTACTATAGAAGAAATAGCAAAAAAAATGGAATTATCGCGAGAAGAGATTGTATTTGCTTTGGAAGCAATTCAAGATCCGGTTTCCTTGCATGAGCCTGTATACCATGATGGCGGAGATGCGATCTATGTAATGGATCAGGTTAAGGATAATAAAAATTCGGATGAAAACTGGATAGAGGAAATTGCACTTCGCCATGCAATGGAAAAGCTAAATGAACGTGAAAAGCATATATTGACTTTGCGATTTTTTAACGGACGCACACAAATGGAAGTAGCCGAGGAAATCGGTATTTCACAGGCTCAGGTTAGCAGACTGGAAAAATCGGCGCTTAGCCATATGAAAAAATATATATAGAAATTATGCAAATATGTAATTAAAATATCCCTATAACATGTGATGTGAATACAATTTGCATTTCATATTATAGGGATTTTCTTTAAATAGATCAAAAAAAGGGTTGACAAGGTAAAAGAAATGTGGTATACTGAAAATCCACTCACGGGAAGACAGCGATTTTAAAGGATTTAAAATAAAAATCGAAAAAAGTCGAAAAAAGGTCTTGACAAAGCAGAAGTGATGTGGTAGAATAATAAACTGTCACTGCAAAATGCAGAGCTTATGCAAACGGAGATACAAAAAAGATAAAATCAAAAGAAAAACAAATTCCATAAGGGAAT
>Ga0209373_10000346_pt1 | contig 82628 bp, 67 predicted proteins | sample Higcelweek5metaG_FD_187173 | JGI IMG/M metagenome (GOLD analysis project Ga0209373, IMG submission 187173) | Freshwater pond sediment microbial communities from the University of Edinburgh, under environmental carbon perturbations - High... | ecosystem: Environmental > Aquatic > Freshwater >...
GGACCTCCGACATCACCTACATCTGGACTACTTTCGGATGGGTTTACCTCGCGGTGATTCTGGACCTGTTCTCCCGTCGGATTGTTGGCTGGTCAGTCAGTGACAAGCCCGATACGGCGTTGGTCAAGAGCGCGTTGTCCAAAGCGATTCGGCTGCGGCGACCAAGACGGTGGCGGCTGATGTTCCACTCCGACCAAGGCTGCCAATACACGTCCATTGAGCTTCAGCAGTACCTCAGGGATTCGGGAATCCTGCAGTCGATGAGTCGGCGAGGCCAGTGCTGGGACAACGCTCCAACGGAGAGCTTCTTCGGAACCATGAAGCAGGAAACCGGCATCGCGAAGTTCATTCTGGACGACTGCGGTGCCGTGGAGATCGCCATGCTAGATTGGATCGACGCCTGGTACAACCAGACCCGTAGACACACCACGCTCGATGGATGCAGCCCCATCGAATTCGAACTCAAGATGGCTGCGTAACTTGTCCGCTCAGAGGGGGACGGGTCAATTCGGTACAAAAGGTGTACTCGGCCAAAGAAGGTTGGCCTATCTTCGAAAGGATGCTCCCCCCGTCATGCTCCGCGACAGCAATCAAATCAGTGACTCGGCAGTCCGATGCCAGCTCGGCCATAAGGTGACTGCGGCGGAGCAACATAAAGGCTACTCGGCCAATGCATGCGATGCCGACTCGGCAAATGGTCAATGCGACTCGCAAAGATGCATGTTAGCAAACAAACTGTAAGCCAGAAATGACACGAAATGAAAGAAGTATGCCAAATGTCTGATCAAGAAGATAAAATCATTGCGGTCTGCGAACGGATTAAAGAGATTCGCGACCTCAACAATCAAGAGAATGGATTAATAGATAATCGTTTTACATGGATGGCGGTTGTTGAAGGCCTGATAATCAATGCATACATTGCCTTGATAGTCGAATGCATGAAATTGGATAAGATGAGCATGGTTTACTTGGCTGTTCTCATTGTATTGTGTGTATTAGGTGTCCTGATTTCATTAAGCTTCCAACGCACATTTCGTGCTGCGCAGGATTCGCTAACAAAACTAAAGACGCGCTACCGCAAATTAATTGATAAGCTGAAGTCAATCAGCAAAGATGTAGATGCATACCCAATAGCAATTGGCCTGTATTCAGATGACCGAGATATGGAGAATCTGGGGGGTAATGATTATCTGAAGAAAAGATGGCTTGATCCCTGGAACATACTTCCGATAATTTTCATATCTGTATGGGTTATATTACTTGTGCTCGCAATTTTCCAATATAATGGTGCACCCGGATCTTGATTACATGCAGCAACAATACAAATGTTATCGGCAAGAATCGTAAGGTAGATGGAGCCTGAGCCTTCGTGGAGCCTCCGGTCCTCATGCGCGCTGTTTGCCCGTCTAGGACCTTGCGAACCACATCGCGTGAAGTCCACGTTCCGAGGGTGCCCCGGGGGGTAATGCGCAGGCCACCCACGGCGTGATGAGATTCTTGATCGTATGAGCCAGCCGGGAGCACCTTCTGTGGCCGTTTTGACCGAGGAGACAGGCATCAAAGTTGCCATGATTTATGGTTGGAAACACAATTCCCGCCGGAAGACGTTCCTTGCTGCGGTCGAGCCGTTGGGAGGCCAAGGGCGAATCCATGCGGCAGTTGACGTCTCGTTGGGTCAGTGTAATGGATTGTAATGGACTTGCATGCAAGTGAAGCGTAAACTAGTAAATCATTAGGCATAGCAGTATTGTTTCGTATAACAGTAAAGACCAGAGATTAGCGTATTGTGCTCTCAGAGAGGGCCTCAAGCTTGCCGAAATTTGCTAAAAGGGACAGGTAATAATGCACGGAAATCTTTTTTCAGTATTCCTGCTAGGCCTTAAAAATGAATGTGACTTGGCAAAAGTCCGCCGCAGTTTTGCTGCTACTTCGGGCGTCTCCGTTTGACTTGGGTCGCCAAGTGATTGATTTTGGTGTTCATGAATGAATGCCAAGTAATGCGTTCTTCGAGTATACGAAGAATTGCAATCGAACATACAACCGCGCACAAAATCAAAGGATGACAATATGGCGATGACAAAAGTTGGCAAGTTTGAGCTGTACAATGACGGTGGATTTGTTTGTGACATTCATGCCATTTATACTGACGAAAATGGTCAGCAGCATGAGGCGTGTAATCATGACAATTTCCCGATTGCTCAAAGTCGAACGATGGATCTTTCAACCAAATGTGCGGGAATTATCCCTGGAGCTTTTGTTCAGTTGAAAGTTTGGGTCGCATTGGGCTACGATAATACATATGGACAAGTTTTTCAGTTTGATCCTAACGGGCCAACGCTAAAATTTAAAATTTCGGGATCTACGCTTAATAATTCAATCCAATACGTCGGTTGAATGTGTGATCTGCTAGGATGATATAAGATCAAGCATGAGTTCACTCATGCTTGATCTTTTTAGATGGGAATAGCTTTCGATATTCCTCCTGTGCTGGATGAAATACTCAATTTCAATACTGTTCAGATTGCAAGTTTGATTGTTGGCGAGAACAGCATCCCAGTCGGCGTTCCCCGTCTTCGAGCGTTGCCGTTGCTGATGTGTCGTTTGACACCTCGTGGTGTCCTCTTGCCTCGACTGCTTGAGCATCGCCCTTGAGTGATTTCTCTTAGCAACTGGTCACGCCAGATCTTGATCTTCCCAGGGGGGTAGCCTATGGCATCCGGCGTTTGATGGCTCGGGTAGCGTGGATGAAGCTTAATCGGGTCTGCTGGAGGGGGCTAATTAATCTCCAACAGGACGTCTGTGGTTAAAAGTACGATTGGTGGAATTGTGGTCAGTCCTGTCGAACGTTCGAATAACGGCTGAAGATCTTCACAATACACATCGTCGAAAGGCCCGAGTACTGGAATAAATCCTTTTGCTGAAGGTCGTCCAAACGTGACTCTATACGTGTCTAGTGCTTGAACAAGAGTTACTGTCATTGCTTGAATTCCTTCTCGTGATCTTGCTTTCCAACGAAATACTGCTGTGACTTCTGCTTTTTCGTGATCGCTTTGGACGAGGATTGGCGTGATCATGCCGATCATGCATGAAAATCCACGACCACCCATTTGTTGGAATATGGTATTGGCAATCTGTGCGGCTTCTGCGTCAATATGAATCATGGTTGTTCCTTGAGTATGGGGATAGCATTTCACAATACCGAGTTGTTCTCTGTATCGCTGAGAATGCTGGTGTGTAGGGTGATCGGGGACGCTGTTAGCGTTTGAGTGTCGTCACATTTATGTTGGCATTAATGAGTGATGACGTCAATTTCAAAGGAATTGACTTCTCTCTCCATCTCGTTGAAACATCAGCGCGGCATAAATGGTCTGTTGAGCAGCCGTTTTTCGTTTGCTGACTATAAAATAAAAAGGTCGCGGGGAGCACGTTCTGATCTGGCGGCAACAGAATCAATAAGGTATTTGCTTTTACTTATTACTTAAGCGAGTATATGCGCTTCCTTGGGCTCTGGAGAATTTGTTGTGGGGAAGCATCCAAACCCACTACTGCGCGTTATTCCACTCCTGGAATTGTTCGACCTCTTCCAGTTGTTGTAAGAATTTATCCTCAAACAAGTCGCCAGAAATTTCAAAGACTTTTCTTCCCTGACCCTTGCCTTGAACCCACACCCGCAATGAGCCATCGAACATGGCCGGGAGGCCTTTCTGCTTGGGGAAATCGCCAACAATTGCTTGACGATCGAAGAGTTCAATGGATGCTCTCAGGGCGACGATGGCGTCATCACGAGTGCTTACCACTTCCTTCTGAGTCATGAACTCGCTGAGAAGCTTGATCTCAATCAGCGTCGAATCAAGCCACTTCATGCTTGGGGTGAAGGCAATAACCCATTGGATCGGTGTTCCGGGAAGAAGGCCTTTGATTTCTTCTGCATGTCCAATGAGGCAGCTTCCAAAGATGATGCCAACAAGTTCTGTCCCATTCTCTTTAAGTTCGGCGACGTAATCTTTGATGGCCTCAATCATGGATCCAATTTGAATGCCACCGACTTTTCGAGTCGAGGCGTGCGCAGCGATGTAGAGAACTGCGGATTTCGCTTGAATATTGGAGGCTAATCCAAGAGCTTCCTTGAAGCTGTTCGAGTCGAAGAATTGGAAGTAGATGGTATCGAATGATTCCGGATTCGCAACACGTTCAAGCCCTTGAACGAACGGCAGGATGGATGCCATCTTCGGATTCTCCGAAGGGCTGAACCATGGCTGTTCCAGTAGAATCAATGCTCTGCTTGTGTGCTGCACGGTCGTTACTCCATTGAACAAGAATTATACCGGCGGGAATTTTATCCCCACCGATGGATGCGTGGGGAATACGTTCTTACTTGTACCCGACCAGCGACTTGATGACGAACTTGCCGTCGTTCGCGTCGGAATTGTCGAGCTTCAGCAAACCGTTCGCGTAGGTGCCGGAAAGTTCGGTCGCCTTGACGCCAGTGTACAGATACGTGGCGTACGCTTTCAGGTAGGCTTGAATCGCGATGGGGATGCTTACCTGAGTGAGGTAGGCTACGTACCTCCCGTATTCCCCGTTGTAGACATAGTAGCCGTCGTTGGGCACGAACCTCAACGAGATAACATCGCGGTTGGTGAACGCCTTCGACGCAACCAAAGCGTTGTCGCCAGCCTTCAACGCGACGGTATCGCCGAAGAAGGTGATGACGCTGGGCTTCTCGCTCCAGATTGTCGCCTTCACGCCGAGGTAGCCAGCGAGATCGAAACTATCCAGCAGGACAGTTGCGAGCGTCTTCTTGTCGGTAACTGCGGTATCGGTCTTCTGCAGGACGTTGGCGCTGTCGTACTCAGTGATGAAAATCCTCTTCGTCGCATCGAGCGAGGAGATGTTGATCGTGTCCCCGTTCGCGCCGCGCTTGTAATTGTCGGAGTTGTTAACCACCTTGAAGTCGCCTACGCTGATGGTATCGGTAGGACGACTGCTGTACTCCATGTGGCCGTCGAGCGTGGCGACAGTATCTGCGCGAACAACCACGGTCTTGCGCGATCCGACGTGAGCGCTGAATCCGGAAAGCTTCGTCGCACCAGCGGACAGATCGAAGCAGTACTGACTCTCGGTAACCAAGGAGTCCTGATCGTCCACGACCTTGACGGCGTAGCAGGAATCGCGCAGAACCGAAGCGTCGATCTTCACCGACAATGACTTCGAACCCAAGACCCAATTGCTGGAACCGTTGGTAACGCTACTTCCTACGCCTCCGGCAGTTCCTACGCCAGTTCCTCCGGCGGTTCCGGCGGTCACGTGCTTCCAGAAGATCGAGTTCTTCGTGTTGTCGGAGATCATGTAGCCGTTCACCACGTCGGTGTCGCCCACTGTCGCGGTGATGGTCACTTCGTTGTCGATCCTCACCGCGCCGGAGACCGAGAGCGCCACCGTAGGTGTGATGTTGCGGTACGAGAACACCGGGATGGTAACGTCACCAGCCGTCGAGTTGAACGGCACCACCGGGGACAAGCCCGTGATGGCGGAATCCTCACGAACGATGACTCTGACCGAGTAGTCCACGGTCTGCGCGGTGTAGACCGTGTAGATGAACCCGGAGAACGCGTGCGCGACCGTGTTGTGCCACAGCGGGATCACCTTCGTCGTGGAGTCTGGGAAGGTGAGGTAGGCGGTAACCGTGTAGGTGCCTTCCTGGAAGTTGGCGAGCGATCCGTAGAGATCGCGCTGGACGATGTAGAGCGGTGGTAGTTCCGTCGTGTAACTCGTCACCGGCTGTGATGCGATGTACTGGGAATCTTTCGAGACGATGACACTATCTGTCGCAGCTTCGGCAGTTCTTCCCGCAACGGAACGAGCCGCATTCGGCTGGAGCGTCCACTTGCCGTCCGCATCGGTCAACGTGGTCTGGCCGCTGCTTCGCAGCTTTATGGATGCATTTGCGATTCCCTTGCCGCTATGATCGAGGACGGATCCCGACAGGATTCCATCTCCGTTGTCGGTGCTGCCTGTCGACTTGCTTGATGAATCGCAACCCATCTGCAAGATGGCTGCGATCGCGAAAGTGATCATGCTGGTAAGGCATGCCTTCCGATGACGTGGGGTGTTCATCATGATTTTTCTCCTGTTTCGTGTGGGGCAAAACGTCAGGTGCATCTCATGGAACTAACTCTACTAATAGTTGAGCAAATTTGGATACATCTGACAGTAGATGACTGAGCGTGTTCATTGAGCGACCTTCCTCAGTCATGGATCAAGAGCGTGCAGCGAAATCTTCGAAGATCGGCGAATCGATCCGACGGGCCAGGAAGTCCAAGGGGATCGGCCAGAGCGATCTGGCGAAGCAGTTGGATATCTCGTTCCAGATGCTGCAGAAGTATGAGCAGGGAGTTTCACCGTTGCCTTCTGACCGGCTTCTTGAAATCAGCGAGGTTCTGAAGGTGTCCTTGGATGACATGCTGCAGATTCCGAAGGTTCGACGACAAGGGGCCGCACCGAATCCGTTCAAGATGGTAGCGGTTCTTCCCGAGGAAGGAAGACTGATCGAACTCTATCGTGGATTGATGAGCGCTGGTGCTCAGAAGGTTTTCATGAACCTTCTGGAGCTTCTACCTAAGAAGGAGAAGCGCTAACCGCTTCAGCGGTTCGGTCACTTCGAGATGACGAGGTGATGCTGCGTTGCATCAATACGTTCTTTCAAGGGGGAGTGCCCGTTAGGTGTTGGAAACATCAGAAGGAATACAGAACAAGCATGGCAGATCGGATCTAGTCGGGAAATTGCCAAGATCTTGGCAATTTCCCGACGCAAATCATGTCGGCTCAGCTTCTAGAACGGACATGGCATTTTCCAAATAGCGACGAGCGCTCCTGTCGCAGTCACATGAGCTGATTTTTTTGATTAGTGTCCTGATGATGGAAATCGATTGTTTGAGGGTCAGTTTACGCGAAGGTGGCTTGGGTGATTGATCTTCATCCTTAAGAAGACTCCGCAGAGTTTCGTCGCTGATGCCAAACCGCGTCATAATCAGTTGTCTGGCCGATCCTGGAGCACCCTTTTTGGGGCGCCCCACCTTGCTAGAGTAGCCTAGCTCAACAAACCTATGGAAGAGGGCGCGAATCTCCGCTCGGTTTGGATGCTTGCTACGAACAACATTTTCTGTCAGTTCTTCAAAGCGGGCTTTCTCTGGATTCTCTTGAACCCGATACGATGCGACGGAACACTTAACCATGAGCTTGCGGACACCGAGTCCTTCAATCTGTTCGCGCAACTTTGGAGTCAGCTCCCCAACGACCTTCTCTCGCTTGATCCTCTTCATGAGCCAAGCAATCCGCTTCTCAGGTGTGATACGAAGTAGCCGAAATGCAGCAACTCGAGTCGCTCCGCTGATCAAGAAGTTGTCCGGGTCGATGCGTACAGCGGTCTTGAGTCCCACCGAAGCAATGCTCTCAGCGATCATGACAATATTCGCGAGCTTGACGGGCATCAAGTCGCCGTATGGCCGTTCCTGGATCGCCTTAACTGAAATCTGAGTCAGGTTGTTCGGTTCCGCCGTCTTCCTTGTGTCCATGGTGATCTCCGTGTGTTGGTTGGGACGAGAGGTTCCTGATGGGCAGACACCCGTTCAGGAGTGCACCTCTCTCCCCTTGCATTTACGGAATCACTTTCTTGAGATTCACAAAATTCTCAGGGCCGTAGAATTTCGCCAAGCCCACTACCGGAAGATGCCCTTCCGACGGTAGGTGCGACGCTTCTTGAGCAGCTTGAGCAACTCGGTCACCTTGTTCAAGTCGTCGATCTCCCATGGGTTCAGCATGTAGCTGTGGCACTTTTCGATCGACAGTAGAAGAGATGGCTTTTTTGTCGTGGGCATAGGCGTTGGCTTGATGATTATGGGGACAGCTTTCTTCCTGCGGCGGGTCTGGCCCGTCACGTCTTTCCACATACAACAGAACTTGTCAGCGAGTTGTTTCGTCGAAGCGGAATGGTTGCGACTCACAGCAAGGATGATGTGCCAATGGACGTGCCAATGATCAATGTTGTTGGGATGCAAACCGGCGACGACACCGACGTAGGGTGATCCATGCTTGTTACGCTCGTTCTGGCGATCGATCTTGTGGAACAGGTTATTCAAGCTATTGTACGCGAGTTCCAACTGGCGGGCACCTTCGTCGAAGGAGTCCTGCCGATTGTGCGGGACCGTGAGCGCTATGCTGTAGAAGTTGACGCCGCTCATGCTAAGACGAGCGCAGACCTTCTTCCAACGCCGTTTACGCATCCTCCGGCAGCAACGCGTGCAGAAACGGTGCTTGTCGCAACGAATATTGTCTTCGTGGTAGTGGAAGCACTTTTTCATACGAACGCCAAGCAGTTGAGTGTCGACGTTCGCAAGGGCTTGTTCGTAGAGTTTCATGTTACGGAAGCGCTGTGGTTGTTCCTTGGTCGGTAGAGGCTTGCTCTTCCTGAGCTTCAAGTTCTCGGGTTTCTTCGTTTCGGCTGTTTCGGACATTATGTCCTTCCTTTTGTTCTGGATTCGATGTGCGTACAAGCGGACGTGATTGAACAGTTCAGCATTTACGGAAGCAGAAAACGGATGGACGCACATGATGCCAGTCCATCGAACCAGTAAGCAGGGAAGGTGTCATAGCAGACCACGACAATGATGACTTGAACTGCTGGACGGTTATGTCAGTTGAAGCGAGTAGGAAATCGATAGAAGCAGGAAGTGGGGGATATTCTGCAACGAAGCAAACAAGAAGTAGCGGAGAAGCAACGGAGAAGAATCGTGGGGATGAGGAAATGGGGGGGTAAAGTGACCCCTTTATAGAACTAGAAGGTTCTAGAAGTTGTACACATGCGGCAGTAGTTCGTAGTTGTCATCGACTTGCGCTTTACTTGTGTAAAATCGTACCAGAGTCGGTGAGGATGACATGCATTCAGGGGTACGCGGGACTTCCGTACTGAATCGTTGTCGAGCGTGAACAAATCCATTGGTTAATCAATGACTCACGCCATCGGACACAGTGCGGTCCTAAATGTGCAGCAGGAGGAAATTTTCCCTCGCTGATGTATTGGTAGATCGTCGTCTTACTCAAGCTGACACGACTCATTACGTCTGGAAGCTTCAACAGGCGATCGGGTGATGTATTCGATTCCATTTTCATTTTCCTCGATTAAAATGCTGATTTGCAGTTGATGACTGGTTCGTAGAGTGGTATTCGGAACTTTTCGAATTTCGGCTATTTCGTTTTAGTGCCTCCTTGTTTTAGTGCGTCCAAGTAATCAGCCCAGCGTTGCATCATCGCTTCACGTTCTTCTAGGTGAAGAGTTCGATTGTATGCGGTCCCGAGTGCATCTGGAACGCGGTGAGCGAGTTGGGATTCGATGAAGCGTGGTTCTACTCGTAATTTCTCGTCGAGAAGTGTTCTTGCCGTGGCACGAAACCCATGAAGACTTTGTTCGTCGTGCGCGTAACCCAACTGACGAAGTCCATCAAGAAGCGTCTTTCCTGAAATCGGTTTATTGTCGTCATGCGGTGATGGAAAAACGTATGGTCCGTTCATCCCGATTGATCGCAACTCGATCAAAAGTTGCTTCACTTGTTGGGAAAGTGGAACTCTATGCGGCAAGCGCATTTTCATCCGTTCCTTCGGGATATCCCAGTGGCTTGAATCGAAGTTGAACTCATTCCACTGTGCTTCACGCAACTCGCTTGGCCGTGTGAAAACATAGGGAAGCAGTTGCAGATAGAACTTCGTTGTTACGAGTCCACGGAATCGTTCTGCATCACCAATGAATTTTCCGAGTCGCTCGGGATCGAGAATCGCGGCACGATGTCCTGACTTGACTGGCTGTAATGATCCGCGAACATCTGCTGCGATGTTGCGATCCACGCGCCCTTGCGCGATGGCGTACGCGAAAATCTGTTTGGCAAGATTCAATACTCGATGCGCAGTTTCGTTTTTTCCAGCATCTTCTATCCGGTTGAGGATGCTGACAAGATCAGGCGCTGTTATCTTATGTAGTTCCTTGCTTCCTATATACGGAATTAGGAAACGGCTTAGTCTTTCCTTGTTGTTGCGGTTCGTTGCTTTACTCTGTGCGGCCTCACGCTTTTCCATCCACTCGTCAGCAACCGCCTTGAACGTCAAGTTCGTTCTTTGCTTTTCACGAACTGCTTCTTCTTGACGTTGCCGGAGTTGTTCTTGTTCAGCTTTCCGATTCAGGAACGGATCTTCGTTTCGTGAGATCATCTCGCGGATTCGATTTTTCTCCTTCCGTGCTAGATCGACCGACATTTCGGGGAATGAACCCTTCAGATGGATTTTTCTCGCCTTGCCGAGGAGACAGTACCGCAAGATCCACTGCTTCGCGCCGCTTGGTGTAACCAGAAGGGCGAGACCATCTTCGTCTGTGATCAAGTATTCTCTTCCCTTTGGCTTTGCATTCGCGAAAACAACAACAGCCTTCTTCGTCGATCGACGTGGCATGTCGGTCTACTCCATTGCGCTTTAGGTTGTATGCGAGCACAAGGAACGGACGCGCAGCGAATACTGCGTATCAACGTTCGTGATGACTCACACGACTTTTGTGTCGTGATGCGGCGTCTGACTTCTTGTCACGGAGAAGCGGGAGAGCTCGATTTTCTCAGCTTCGCTGCATCACATCGGAGAAGTGGGCTTCGAACGAAGGCGCATTTTTCTCCGATGAGGACTATTTACGGAATCGGTTTCGGCCGCGATTTTCTTGGTCCCGTTCAGCCAAGTGGAAGTGCTGCGATGATGAGAAGTTCAAAGGTGTTACCAACTTCGTAATTGCTGGAAAAGTCCGCACATGAGAGCATCGAAGTGCGTCGAGCAAGAAGTCCTTCCGCTTCGAATGCATCGAAGATGTTGCCAAGCTCAACGATCTTGAAGTCGTTGGATGCGACGAACAAGGCGGATGCGGAGATCAGATTTGGATCGATCATGGACTTCTCGAAGGATGTCCTGATGTCTTGGACAAGATCTGACACATACTGATGGTCATGGATGGTTCGACTCCATGCAAGGCATGCGCGTTCTTCACAGAACAGAACACTCAGCAAGTCGTCGAACTCGATGCGTATTACCGAGCGTCTTGTAACCGCAGCACAGAGCATTTTCACGCACTTCGCCAAATAGCAAGCTTCCTCGTACGAGTCTGGCGAAACGTCGGAGCTTGGATGTGGAGCGATCTCGAGAAGGTGGATGTCTTCGCGAATCAAGGAGCCTTGTGGAAGGAGATCGATCCAGAGATTTGCGACGGCCAAGAATACGAGCCTGCCGAAACGGCGTAGGAACACGACGATCGCCCTTGCTTGACGCAGATCGGACTTGTGGGTTGACGCGGGGACAACGAACACTAGGTGAGCATAGATGGTAAGGTTACCGATGCGAGTGCGCCAGGACGCCTGAGAGAACGGTTGAAGCCTTCGGATTGATGCCCTGGTGCCGTCGGCAACGAGTTCGCGGCGGAGAGAAATTCGCTTGTTCCGCAAGATCGGTGTGTCGGAATCAAAGCAATAGGTCGTGATCGATGCCGCGACTCTGGAAGACAGATCAATCACGACCAGTTTGTGACGTGTGTCAATGAGCATGGTATTCTCCGGATGGATGTGCAGGACGGACACGCAAGCGATATCTCGCTTGCGTTGATCGGCTCGGAAGTGTTTTTCCTATCTCATGCTTTGGGTATTATAGGCTTGAGAGATATATTAGGAATACTTGCTTCGGTAAACGCAGGACTACATTTGTGTTAGTATTGCAGTTTTGCGTAGATTCTATATTGTTGGGATTTGCCGGGATGCAGTTGTCCGTCAATAAAATATATAAATATTGTTTGATCTTGCATATCGTGAACATGCTTGTGGCGGGAGACTGTCAAGTACGGTTTCGTGAGTGGCTGGGTGATTCTCCGGCCTACTCGATTCCCTGCTAACGCTGACGGTGAAATTTCGACGACTAAGATGCGTCAGGAGGGGAACGGGTCAGACGCACCCTTGAGGACGACGCGGTGCGTGTTGCACAGGGCGACAAGGGTATGTAACGGAATGAAATTGATATACCATACCTATAAGTGATAGTATAACCTAGCAGGATGCTGAAAGACTCTCAGAGTCTTCTCGTATTTGGCCCAAAGTTGGCAAAACTTGCTTGCTGGAGGTGGTATCTGAGGTCAAATCACACTCAACGGCGGGTGTTTTCCACAGAAAATATAGCGTCTTCTCTATTCTTCGGCAATGCTACTCACACCGTTCCACAGTGAAGATACGAAATTACGTGACAATTGGACGAAAGATAAAAAGGCCAAACGAGAAACCGTAACTATTAGCAGGATACTACGTGGAGGAACTGTTCCCTGATACTTCATACTCCACGGCATCGTTATGCTCTACACAAAGGGGTTTATCTTTCGAAATAAGGAATATAGACAACGCCAATCCAGCCAGCGATACGGCTGTCGCTGCACCAAATGCCATATTTGTTCCGGAAACTATTGCCATTTGTTTCTGTATTTGATCTGGAAAAGGTGTATTGTAGAGGTTTCTCATTTCTACAGCCCCCATCAGCCCAATGAAAAGCGAAGAGCCAAAGGCTGCGGCTATTTGCTGGGCCGTGCTAATGATGGAAATTCCATGCACACCGAGTTTTCGAGGCAATTGATTCAATGAATATGCTTGCATAGGTGAAAATATCAATACATCTCCCAGCATCATGCCAATTTGTAGGGCGATAAGCGTACCCAAAGGCGTGGTGGTAGTAATATTAGCAAGACCAAACATTGTCACGACTAGGATGCTAAATCCAGCCATGACCAGAGGTTTTGCTCCATACCTGTCATGAAGCTTTCCTGCTATTGGAGATGTAACACCATTCACGATGCTTCCGGGAAGCAACAATAATCCGGCGGCGACCGTGGACATTCCCAAAGCTCTTTGCGCAAAAACGGGGAGAATTATGTTTAGGGCAAATGTCATCATGAAGGCAATGAAAATCATAGACACCCCCAATGCGAACTGGGGGTGTTTCAATGCCCTTACCTCAAGCAGGGGCTGTTCAATGGAAAGCTGGCGTTGCACAAACAGATAGATTCCTGTAACGCCAGACAAGACAGAAGCCAGTACTTGGGCATTCATTAGTCCGCATTCTTCAATAGAGCAGACCCCAAGGATCAGTCCACCGAATCCAATAAAGGAAAGAAGTATGGATGGAATGTCTATCCTTGGTTTCGTGATCATTGCGACATTCTTCAGGAAAGCAATGCCTAACAATGTTGCCAATACGGCAAGAGGGATGGTCAACAGAAAGAGGTAATGCCAGTCAAAATGGGCGAGGACAATACCAGCAAGGGTGGGACCAATGCCTGGAGCGAGGACGACAACCATCATGCTGGCACCGATAGCCGTGCCACGCCTTGCCGGGGGGAATATTTCAACAATCGCGTCAAGCATGATGGGAAACATCAGGGCGGTTCCGACTGCCTGCACCATTCTTGATGCGAGGAGAGCCGGGAAGGAGTGGCAAAAGGCACAGAAAACGGTGCCAACAGTGAATAATCCCATTGCGGTCACATATAGCGACCGTGTCGTGAACGACTTTAAAAGAAACGCGACAACAGGAACCAGTACTCCGACAACCAGCATGTAGGCTGTTGCCAACCACTGGACAGAGCCTATGGGAACGTTCAAGTCGGACATGAGCTGTGGAAACGCAACATTTAACAGGGTCTCGTTCATCAATGCAATGAACGACCCAAGCAACAAGGGCGCCATTATCCCTATCCGTTGTATTCCGGTAAACCTCGACTTTTTATTCATTTCCATCGGAATCAGGCCTCCTTCCCGGTCGATCCATCTCGACAGACGGCTTGCATCGCCAGAAGGATTTTGCGGATTGTTATGACCATGGTGGCACGATCTGAGCCAGGAATGCGGAAAAATTCCCTCTCCAGTCGCCTGTGGAAGCCTACCACGTATTGCCTTGTGTAATTTTCCCCTAGTCCGGTGAGTTGTAACGAGACCGCCCGTTTGTCGGAGTCCACCGGGATCTTCTCCACGATCCCAAGGCTCACCATTTCTTTGACAAGCCGTGTCGTGTTGGGGAGCGCGAAGCCTAACGCTCTGTTGATGTCCGAAACCCGCGTGCAGCCACTACTGTTCCTATGCATGATGTTCAGGACGCTTATGTAAACGGGCTTTAGATGGGGTGATAGTGGAGGCAGGAGCTCATAGGCTAACTTGACCTCGCCAAAGGCATCGAATATCTCATTTACGACATCAGAGCAATCAGTCTTCATTGGCTGCCTTCAGTTATTATTGATAATTATAAATTATAACTATATCGACATGATCTGTCAACTCTTCCCCGCAACTGGAAACGGCGGTTGATCGCGCTGGAATCGTGGAGTTGACCGCAAGGAGTCTGGGCTGAAAGCTTGGATGTCTTCAGCAGATACGGTAATCAGGCGGCCAGATTGATCCGTTTTTGGGCCCGGACTCGCTGGCTACCACCCACTGGGCCTGCGCACGAATCAACCGGTTCCGCCAACTACAGGCAACTGCAAGAATCGTGGATCTCTACCCCAGGAGGATACATGGCAACGATCATCACGTCTTGAGCTTTGGCACTTGAGGCGAGCCAACTTCTAGCGTAGCGTCCTTGACCAGCCTCACTCCGATCGAAACGCACGACGCGGTTGCAAAGCGGGCATTGCATCCAGATCCAGTCTATGATTCCATAACGAATGCCGGGGGGAGCCTGTATGTGATCCCCAAGCGCCATAATTCCTCCAAGGCGGTGTTCAGATGCGACTGGTTTCTCCAATCGGCAGATATGTCGGCGGATTGATTGAACTGAAGTTCGATACGACGGTTTCTGAACTGCAAGTCCGGATCAATGGTTCACCCTTCCATACGGAGGAAGGAGCCGGGGTGGCCTCAAACATGTTCACCCTCGATGTGAACGGCTTCCCTCCTGATACGACGTTGAACCTCGTACTCACCTACAAAGACCCTTCTGGACAGAATACGTCATCGCTGACTCTCCATAAGCCTCGTCACGACCTTGGCGGCATGGGAGCCACGCCAGTGAGGTTCAACGGCGAGATCGACGGAGTCTTCTTCAAGCTCTGGCTTCCTCAAGTGAAGGATGTCTTTGTCCGCGGTTCCTTCAACGACTGGAAGGACTCGAATCGTCTCGATCAGCTCGGGAATAGTGGGTACTGGTACGGTTATTCGCGCAAAGCTCGTCCCGGCGACGACTATCGCTTCTTCGTGTACACCTTCGACGGGAAAGCCCAAGAAGTATCGGATCCTGCGGCACGCCAGACGAAGAAGACTCGCTACAACTCAAGCAATGATGCGAACGATGCCAACGCAGTGGTTGTCGACCCTGACGCATTTCCATGGCGTCACGACAACGACTTCGTGGCCCAGCGCCGCGACCACCGGCGGTATGCGATCTACCAGGCGCATTGGGGCACGTTCCTTTCAACCACTGCCAAGGAGGCCCCATACGAGACCTTCGTGCAGGGCTCCACCGAACAGGAAAAGCGCACGAGCGTCTGCGACCGTCTGCGCTACGTGGTCGACCTGGGATTCACTGCGCTGGAGCTGCTGCCGGTTCACGAGGCCAACGGAAACCGGAACGCGGGTTACGACCCGAGCTTCCTCTTCGCGGTAGAATCGGCCTACGGCACCCCCGACGACCTGCGAATTCTGGTGGACGAAGCCCATCGATTGGGGCTCGCGGTGATCTTCGACTCGGTGGTCAACCACCTCACCAACGACCCTTCGCATTCGTCCTTCTCGCAGGAGTTCATCCGTGGATGGTACGTCCGCACCGACGCACCCTGGTCCAATCACAAGCAGTGGGGCGGATCGGACTGGGGTCCGGATCCGGATTGGGGAAGACCGGAAATCCGTAACCTGCTCACCGACTGCATGCTCATGTACCTGCGCGAATTCCACGTGGACGGAATCCGGTTCGATGCCACCACCTGCATTCCCGGCGACGCACTGCAATCCATGATCGGGCGTCTGCGCACGGATGCTTCCGGCACGGGCAAGTACTTCATCGCCGAGCATCTGACCGACGACCCCCTTCCCTACATCGTAGGCCAAGAAGGCTTCGACGCGAGCTGGTTCAAACCTGCTTTCCAAGCAACGTCGGAAGGACTGCTGAAGCCTTCTGGTCGGGGCGACTTGGGTGTCGCGCACACGGTGTTCGAAGTCGATTTCCAGGGGCGTCCCGAATCGGCGATCAAGTATCTGCTGGGATCGCACGACGAATGCTGGGCCGAGCACGGAGGGAAGAGCCCCGTTGGAAGGTTCGGCGGTCAGGACAACGAATACGCCCGTATGAAGGTGCGCCTTGCATGGTCCCTGAACGGACTGTGTCTGGCCACGCCCATGCTGTTCATGGGCTGCGAATCGATGCGTGGGATCGACTGGAGCAACGATGCCGGTTACGATGGGCTCGATTGGTGGAACCCCGGAGATGCCGGGGCGGGCTTCAGGGAGCTGATCCGCCGTCTGAACGGGCTGCGAACGGAGCATGCCGCGCTACGGGGCGGTAACATCGACTCCGCATGTGTCCACTGGGATGCAAACAACTCCGTGGTGGCCTGGAAGCGCTGGGACTCCGGAGGAGGGGTGTTCCTGGTGGTGGCCAACTTCTCGGACGGGAATTGGCAGAATCGCCAGTACCAGGTTCGCACGGGAACGCCTGGCAGCAGATGGCGCGAGGTGTTCAACTCCCAGTTCGTCGGCTTCGGAGGATGGACTGGCGCCGACAACTCCGATCCATCGTTCCATCCATCAGCGGACGGATCAGGACTCCTGCAGGGAATCAACCTCGCCAAGTGGTCTCTGGTCCTGCTCAAGCAGGAGCTTTGAGCGAAAACCAGGAGGAATGGAGCGCAGCAAGCGCTCTCGAGTTCTCTTGCTGTGGAGGATCACGGGACGATGGCTCCGCGCTCCGAGTCACGGACCGACGTGGCCCTGCACTCGCCGACATATCGCAGAAGCTGGGCGTTCGGACTGAAAGTGCGCGACGAACAGGCTTGCGTACCCTGCTTCATTGGTCTCGGCGGTACAAATGGCGGTACAGAAAAAAGGCGGATGGGGGCCGCTCCACGCGACCTTCGCCGGACGAACTGGCGCTGTAAATAGCCCGGAAAGCCTTTGTTCATGGGCTTCCTGCGGACTTTGCCGGTCGAACGCCGCTCCAGGTGGAACATAGGGGCGCTCCCATTTCGGGAGCGGAACCCGTGGAGGTTGTCAACAGAAAACATGAGAACGGATGGACATTCCATTCCATGAAACAAGAGTGCAACATGGTCAGGCATGGAATGCAGCTCGGCAGGAGTCTTCGCCTTGGAGTTCTGGTCGCCTTGGGACTGGTCTCCGTTGGGGGGGCGCAGGTCGATTCTTCCTCGATCCTCTTTGCTGACGACTCGGTGCGTCAGTACCAGATCACCTTCTACGATGCGAACTGGAAGAGCACTCTGGAGGCCTATTGGTCGGCCGACTCGGGCTGTCTTCCTGCGCGTTTCTCGGATGGCACGACCGTCCTCGACAGCGTTGGCGTGCGATACAAGGGGAACTCCTCCTACAGTCTGGCGGGGAATTCGCCCAAGAAACCGTTCAAGGTCAAGTTCGACGAGTACAAGGATCAGACCTACTACGGGGTCAAGGTCCTCAATTTCTCGAACGGCATCGGCGATCCGAGTTTCCTGCGCGAAAAGATCTCCTACGATGTCCTGGCCCACTACTTCCCGACTCCACGCTCCAGTTTCGCGACCATCGCGGTCGGCGATACCGCCATCGGCCTCTACACCCAGGTCGAGCAGGAGGACAAGGGTTTCCTGAAGCGATTCTATCCCAACGCGAAGGGCAATCTCTTCAAAGCCGGCGACGATGGCGCCACGCTGGCATGGCTCGGTGCCGACTCGTCCCTCTACTTCTCGACCTATGAACTCAAGACCAACGAGACCGCCAACGATTGGTCCGGGTTGCTTGGATTTGTCAATGCGATGGGGCCCGACTCCGCGACCTTCTGCGCGGAACACCGGAAGTGGATCGATCCCGACAACGTCACGAAGCTGCTCGCCTTCAACATGGTCTTCTCGAACTTCGATTCCTACACGGGTTCGGGGCGCAACTTCTACCTCTACCAAGTCGCGGATTCCGCTGGTGTGATCGGCTCCAAGATCGATTTCATCCCCTGGGACGTGAATCTGTCCTTCGGTGCGTACACGAACAATTGGAATGTCCTCACCCAGGATCTTCTCACGCAGAGCAATGCGGTGAACCGGCCCCTCGTCCGGCGGGTGCTGGAGTGCGACAGTCTCAAATGGGCCTATCTGTATTGGGTCAAGACGATCATCGGCGGATACGGAAGCACGTCGTTCGTCCAGAGCGAGATCGATCGCTTGGCGCCCGTCATCCGTCCCTATGTGAACGCGGATGCCAACAAGTTCTATACCGCGGCGGCATTCGAGTCGAACCTGACGACGAACTACAAGAGCGGACCCACGGCCTCGATTCCGGGGCTTGTCGCCTTCTCGAACGCACGCGACTCGATTCTGCTCGCGCAGGTCGCAGGCTATCTCCCTGCCAGCTATGTCCGCACCGCGGTCCAGCGGCGAACAGCCCTTCCTTCGGTTTCGCTCCGCCGCCTGGGCGGACAATGGATTCTCTCCGGCCTGGAACCCCTGGGAGAGTATCGCCTCGAATGGTTCCACGCCAGCGGCCGGCGTCTCGGAAGCCGCATCGGGCATGGATCGGATGGTGCCCAGATCCTCGTTCTCCCCGTAGGAATGACGCTCGTCCGCGTCGTCTCGTCGCAGGGGGCTCGCAATTTCTCCGTCCCAAACCTCTGAAAAACGAGACTCACCATGAAGACGACAATCCTGTCTCTGCCGCTCTTCGCAGCATCTGCGTTATTTGCCGGAACCGCGATGGAGGGTGTGACCTTCATTCCCGGTGGTATCGGTAACGGTACTTGCCTGCTTGGTCCCACCGGCACCTCCGTGAAGACGTGGTCCTCGGTGGGGAGCCCCTATTCGGCTTTCCTGACCGACAGCGGGACCGTGCTCTACGGCACCGGCAATGGCACCGGTCCTGGAGCTCCTTACAAGAGCATCGCCGAAGTGGACTGGAGCGGTGCTTCCAAGAACAACTCCTGGACCTGGACGTCCCCCACCACGGGAACGCTTCATCATGGATTCGCGACGATGCCCAACGGCCACTGGCTGGCGATCGGGTACGAGTACCTCACCAACGCCCAGATCATGTCGGCGATGGGCGTGACCTCGCTTTCCTACACGGGGACGGCGTACAACGAGCACATCCTCGAGTACGATCCCGCCACCAAGACCGTGGTATGGGAGTGGGACGCCAAGAAGCATTTCAGCGCGACGAACGATCCCCACAAGATCAACGTCACGAAGTGGGGCAGCAGTTCTTCGGGCCCTGGTGGCGGCAGCTCGGGCGATGTCATGCATTTCAATTCCGTGGCTTACGATCCGGTTCGCGATGTGGTCATGGTTTCCGCCCACATGATGAACGAGATCCTGGTGGTCGACCATTCCACCACCACGGCCCAGGCCGCCACCAATGCCGGCGGCAAGTTCGGCAAGGGTGGAGACATCCTGTTCCGCTGGGGCGCTCCCACGAATTACGGGGGCACGGGGTCGACGATCTGCAACGTGGTCCATGGCGGCAATGCGGTACCTCAAGGGTATGCCAACGAAGGCAACTACCTGTTCTTCTGCAACTCCGACAACGGTGTGCTGAACACCAGCGCCAAAGGCATCTCCGCCGCCTACGAGATCCAGCCTGTGGTCGCCGACACCGGGTTCGTGCTGTCGGGTGGCACCTACAGCGCCACGGTCGCTTTCTCCTTCTTCAAGAGCGGTTACACCTCGTCCGGCAACTTCGGCTTCGTGCAGGCGCTGCCCAACGGCAATCGCTTCGTCTCGTTCAGCAAGAGCGGAAAGATGGCCGAGATCTCGGAGGGTGCGATCGTGCTGGAGTACAGTGGCGCCTCGAGCGAGCGCTTCCGTGCATCCCGCTATCCCCTGAGCTACAAAGGCATTTCCAGCCTGACCGGCGTCTACCAGCCTTCCACTGGAGTCGAGAAGGTCGTTCCGGTCGAGGGATTGCATGTCATCGCCCAGGCGGCGGCACGTACGCTCACGGTGGGGGGCGTGTCCTCGGGAGCACGCATCCGCATTCGCGACATGAAGGGACGCCTCGTGAATGAGGTGACGGCATCCCGCGAGAACGAGACGATTTCCACTCGCGGCTGGTCCAATGGCGCCTACGTCCTCAGTGTCGAAAGCGCTGGAAAGACGGAGACGCGGGGAATCGGAATCTTCTACTAACAGCAGGAGTCGAGCGATGAACGGACGGAAAACGGTTCTTCTGGTTGCCATGGCGGCATCGGCCTTCGCCGCTTCCGACATCCAGCTTGCAGGCAAGCTGGTCGACGAGGCGAACGCCCCCATCGGGGGGGCTGCCGTCTCTCTCGACGGCCTCGTGGCGACCACCACGACGGGAGCGGATGGCACGTTCTCCTTGACCGGATCGACGGGAGACCTTTCCTCCGTCCGTGGCGGGATTTCCGCCCGCTCGCTTGGCTTGATCCTTCGTGATCGCTTCGTGCGCGTCATTGGTGCTGATGATGGCGCCGCATGGACCCTCGATGCCTACCGTCCCAATGGAAGCATGCTCGCTCGCGGGGTCGTGTTCCATGATGGAGTGGCTGCATTGCCTGTCCATTCGACGGGGAGCTTGATCCTGCAGGTTCGTCGGAATGGAGTTCTGGCCTCGTCTTGGAATCGTTCGAACTCCGGTGCCGCGCTTCGGACGGCAGCGACTGCCTCACCCATTCTGCGCTTCGCGAAGGCCGGATACGCCCCGAGCCGCATCGAGCTTGCTTCCTATGCGGTCTCGGACCTCCTGGATACGCTTATTCCGTCCAGCCCGTGGATTCCCAGCGGGAGTCTGACCCATGAAAAGGGACAGGTGAAGATCCTTGCCAAGGGGACGACGTTCGCGATGGGTTCGAAGATCGTGGACGAAGCGAATCTCACCACCGCCGAAGGCGTGCGCCATTCCGTCAAGTTCAGCTACGACTTTTGGATGGACACGACGGAGGTCACTCAAAAAGCTTGGTTCGACGTGATGACGGCTCGTTACGGAGCGGATTTTTCGTCGGCACTTCTGAACGCCGGTTACGGAAAAGGTGACACCTACCCGATCTTCTCGATCTTCGACCAGAGCTGGAATGCCGGCGGTGCGATCCTGTTCGCGAACGCGTTGAGCAAGCAGCAAGGCTTGGATTCCGTCTACACGTACACCGGTGTGGATGCCCTGACCAACGCAGCAGTCCTGACCGGACTCGGTGCGGATCTCTCCAAGAACGGCTATAGGTTGCCTACGGAAGCGGAATGGGAATACGCCGCGCGTGGAGGCACGACGACCGATACCTACTGGGGGATGGACTACAAGGCCACTCTCACCGCGGAAGATTCCGCCAAGATTTCCGAATATGCGGTCTGGGCGGGCAATTCCTTCAAGTACGGCTATGGCGAAGCTGGTTACGGCCTCATGCCGGTGGCAAGCAAGAAGCCCAATGCATACGGGCTTTACGACATGATCGGGAATCTCACCGAGTGGTGTCACGAAGGGTGGACGAGCGGCTACGAAGCTGGCGCGCAGACCGACCCGATGGGGGTTCTTGTGGACGATGTAAATACGTACCACGCGGCACGCGGTGGGAATTGGGGGAACGACGCCCTTTTCCTGAGGGCGGCTAACCGGACCTTTTTCGCGCCGGAATACCAGTTTTACTTCGCAGGCTTCCGTTTGGCTCGCTTGGCGAATTGATTGGGTTCTATCCTTTGCTTTGCGCCCTTCCTAACCACAGAAGGGCTTCTCACCCGGGGTCGGTGCTGGAACCGATCGGAACACCATATAGAGGCAGGCTCATGAAACAGGCACGTGCGGCGCTGTTGGTTCGGGCGGGAGCATTGCTCCTGGCTGGTGGAATCGTTTGGGGATGTGGAAGTTCCACGCAATCCGATGATGTTGCGGACGATACCACGATTTCGCGTGGTTCCGAATGGGTCGAATCGTCGCACGGCAAGCTCGACGTGCCAGATACCACGGGGGCGTTTCCGATCGGCTCCAGGCGCAGCATGGTCATTTCCTTCTCCAAGGAGACATGGGACACCATTCTTGCCAACATGACCACCGCCTGCGGGGCGACCGGGGCCAGCGCGACGTGCACGGGCTCGGGGCTCGATGCCTTCGACGCCGTGTCCGCATGGCATACGGCCGACATCCTGACCGACGGTCAGAAGTGGGCCACGGTCGGGATCAAGTTGCGCTCCAATTCGGAGCTCGCGAACGCATGGAAGGCCAGCCAGAGCAGCCCCAGATTCCCATTCCGCATCACCATGGACAAATGGGAAGACGAGCAGCCCACGATCAAGAACCAGCGTTTCTACGGCTTCCAGAAATTGTCCTTGACGAATCTTGCTGGCGACTCTTCCTCCCTCCGCCACCAGGTGGCATCGCTCGTCTACCGTTCCAAAGGTGTTCCCGCGTACCGGAGCACGCTCGTGAGCCTGCGGATCGCGCACGGAACCGGAATCAACGACACCATCGATGGAGGTGTCTACTCGTTGCGCGAAATGCTCGACGGCCCGATGCTGAAGCGTTGGTTTTCCGGCAGCAACGGCAATCTCTACGAGCCTGCGTCTTTCCTCACGGCGGCCTATACCACCTCCGAATTCGCCGGCGACGGCAACGACAAGACCTACACCGACGTGATCGCGTTCATGGGTGCTCTGCATGCGGTGAACCGGACCACGGACAGGGCCGCCTGGCGTACGACTCTGCAGAACACGTTCGATGTCGGCGGATTCATCAACTGGCTGGCCATCTCGACGGTCCTGGGCGACAAGGGCGGCTACGGATTCGAAGACGGCAACTACGCGCTCTACGCCGATCAGGGCAAGCTCCATTGGATGGCGCTCGATCTCGACGAGGCGCTTCCGACGGGCAACGGCGTCTACCGGGGCGCATGGCATCTCGACGAGATCACCGCCGGAGCATCCCTCGTCAAGAACGTATTGGCGGATTCCGTCCTCTGCGAGACCTACAAGACCCAGCTCGCCGCCTACGCCACGAGTGAACTTTCCAGCGGTAGCCTCACGGCGCGAGTCACCGCTCTGGCATCGCAGCTTCTTCCCGGCAGCACCGCCGCCGACAAGCTCAAGGCCTTCGCGGAAGTACGCAAGACCACGATCGATTCTTCGCTCTCCAACCACGCTTGCATCTGGGGCAACTGATCCATGACAGACTTTTCCGCAATCCAGGCTATTACGCAGGAGGGCGGCGTCCTCGCGATCCTCTATGCGAGCTTGCTGGCCGTCGTCCTTTCGGGACTCGTGGCCTGGACATACGGGGCCACGTTCCATGGCCTCTCCTATTCGCGCAACTACGTCCAGTCGCTCGTCCTGGTCTCCATCGTCGCAGCGACCATCATGCAAGCGGTCGGCGACAGCATCGCTCGGGGCCTGGGCATCATGGGAGCTCTCGCCGTCGTGCGATTCCGCACGGCGTTCACCGATCCCAAGGACCTGGTGTTCCTTTTCGCGGCACTTGCCGCGGGGCTGGGGTGTGGCATCTACGCATGGCTCGTCTCGATCATCGGAACGCTCTCCTTCTGTGTCGGCGCGTGGGTCCTCTACCGCGCCGACATCGGCGACCATCTGTCCTTCGACGGCCTCGTGCGTTTCAGCATCGAGGATGCGGATGCGGCTCGCGAACCGCTCGCCGAAGTGCTCAAGCGTGATCTCAGGCATTTCGCTCTCGTGTCCATGCGTGAAGTCGCAGGAGGCAGCCGTCTGGACTGCGCCTACCAGATCAAGTTCCGACGCGGGCGAGAGGCATCCCATCTGATGAAGGGATTGTCTGCGGTTCCAACACTGACCGGCCTGCATTTCATGATGCAGGAATCGACGACGGAGCTCTGAGATGCAACGCCGTCTCCTTCCCAGCAAACTTTCCGGCATGGTGTGGCTTGGCGCTTTGGGGGCCACAGCGCTCGTCACATGGTTCTTCCAGGGCGCTCGTTCCGACTTCCGTGGCATCGCCGAGGATGCGAAACAGATCGTCAGCAGCGCGACGGCGGTCGAGATCCTTTCCGTGGACGTGCAGCCGGGGCAGATCGTGGGTATCGGCGACACCCTCGTGCGCTTGCGCAATTCCGAACTTTCCCTGCGCATCGCCGACATCCTCCACGATATCGAGGACGCGTCCGGAGACGCGAGCATCAACAAGGCGGAGAGCCAGAGGCGGATCGCTCAAATCCGCGCGGACTACCAGTCGCGTCGCGCGGAATACCTCGGCGAAATCCGGACTCTGGAAGAACAACGCTTCCGCAACCAGAGCCTCGTCAGCGGATTCCGGGCGATGGGTGTCGTGCCGACCGACTCCAATGGCGCAGCTCTGCAGGATCGCATCAAGGCTCTCCAACAGCAGATCGACGTCGAAGCGAACGGAATGAACAGCCAGATCGCTCTTCTCGAGGGCACCAAGGGTGACATTTCCCGTCTCGCATCCTCGCGCAACGACGCGCTTCGGGCCGAGCTCGCCTTGTTGCGCGAGGAAGAATCCCGGCTGGTCATCCGTTCGGCGACCAACGGCGTGGTCGACAGCATCAACTACCGCGTCGGCGAGAAGGTCTCGCCGTTCTCGCCGATCCTCACGATTTCCGGACATCGCCCGATTCTCGTGCGGGGATACATCCAGGAGAAGATCCGTTCGGATCTGAGAGTGGGAGATTCCGCCGATGTGCTCGCGGTCGGCATGCGCCCCGCCAAGGTCGCCGGGTGCGTCATCGGACTCGGATCGCGCATCATCGAGCTTCCTCCTCGCATGTGGAAGGTCCCGAACTATCCGCAGTGGGGGCGCGAGGTCATCGTGCGGATCGCTCCGGGAAATCCACTGCTTCTGGGCGAGCTGGTGCTCGTGCATCACCGTGGACGCCGTATCAGGAGCGCATTGCGATGAATCGGGCGTCTGCAGGTTCGACTCGAAGCCTGTTCGCGGGCGTTCTGCTCGTCGCCGTCGCGTCCTTCGCGGAGCCTTTGACCTGGGGCGCCCTGATCGGAGGCTACCCCCGCGATCTTTCGTTGAGCGCGGCGAAACAGAAAGTGTCGGAACTGGGTGGAACCCGTGCGCCCCAGCTGTGGGAGGATCTCGAGCTGCGCTATGCCGCGAAGCGTTCCGATCTTCGCAAACAGGAACTCGACCTCAGGGTTTCCCCTTCCGGCTTTGGCGAACTGCGGGCCAATCGCGCTCTGGTGCGTGCACGTTGTTCCCTGGGGGATGCCGTGTTGCGGCAGAAAGCGGCCGAAGCGATCCGCGATCGGTACAAGGCCGCATTGGATTGGCGCTACCAGACTCGTCAACGTCAATACCACCTCGACATGCGTGACCTTTGCGTCCGACGGATCGAGACTCTTGCCAAGTACACGTCCGATCCTCGCTTCAACCCGGAAGATCTCGTCAAGGCCCAGGTGAATCGTGCCGGTTACCTCGCCAAGGCCGAGGGGGATCTCTACAGCCTTGCGCAGATCGAACACCGAATGCGCCAGTTCGTGCCCGGGATGGATGGTGTCCGACTGGACGGCGAGCTTCTCTCTCCACAGGAGATCGAGGCGATCCTCGCGAAGGTCGATCTCGCGGCGGGGGATTCCTTCCCGGAAGCGCAAATCGCCGTCCGCAGGCTGAGCGTCGTCGCGGCGAAGACCGATCAGGAGGTCGCATCCGCCCGACGGTGGCTCAGTTATCTGGAAGCAGGCTACACGTTCGATGTGGACGAGAACAAACTCGAGCGAGCGACCTACCGCGACAACATCTCCTTCGGTGCTGGAATCATGATTCCTCTCTTCGACGGCAGCTCGCAGGCGGTTGCCCGGCGCAAGGCAGATCTCGCCGAGGCGAGACTCGACTATCAGGATGATCGCGAGGACATCGCGCGAAAAGCGGCCGATCTTCGCTTGTCCATCGGCTCCATGTTGCGCCAGATCATCGTCCTCGATTCCTTCGCTTCGCGAGTCGATGCGGGCGGACTGTTCGCCGACTTCGCCATGAAGTCGGGGGGAGACCCCCTCCTCGTCCTCAGCGCCCGCGAAACATCGGTCGAGAGCGCTTGGCGGATCGAGGAGCTGCGCTTCCAGATGCTTTACGACTACCTGGAAATCCTGTATTTGTCCGGGGTTCTCGTCGACAATCCGAATATCAATCACCTGCTTGCGAAGGCTCCGCGATTGGCTGTCTCGGGGCCGCCGGGAAGTGGCGCGTCGCCATGATCCACACCGCGTTCACCCGGCTGGAACGGTACGAACTCAAGTACCACGTTCCGATCGACTTCCTGCCGGCATTGGATGCATTCCTTCGCCCTTGGTGCGAGCTCGACCCGGCTTCGGCGAAGGCCGAGGGTGGATTCTACTGGATCACGAGCCTGTACCTGGATTCGCCTCGGCATACGCTTCTGAAATGGGGACAGACCAAGCCGGATGGCCGTTTCAACATGCGCATCCGGACCTATGGCGAGCACCCCGAGAACTCTTCGGCATGGCACTTCGAGATCAAGGAGAAAAGCTGCGATCAGGTCACGAAACTGCGCGGGGTCGTGAAGGGGAACAGTCCCGAATTGCTGTGGGCTGAGACGGATCACATCCTGACGCATGCGAAGGGCGAGGACAAGGCGAATCTGCAACGCTTTTTCCAGCGCGCCTTGAGCTACAACGTGCAGCCTTTCATTCTGACTCAATACCGCCGCAAGGCATGGTTCGGCAAAATGGAAGACTATGCGCGCGTCACTCTCGATATCGGCATGCGCTGGAGGGAGGAACTGGGTTTCGATTTTTCCGTCGATCCGCGCGACATGCGGCCGAGCGATCTGCCTGAACGATTCGACCCTGGATGCAATGCGGTCCTGGAGCTCAAGTGCGCCCGCGACCAGATCCCCATCTGGATGGTCGATCTCATCCGACGATTCGATCTGGTGCGTTCCGGATTCAGCAAGTTCGAGAGCGCTGGTGTGGGACTTCTGATGCTTCCAGGAGGGAAGCGCCTTGGGTTCGAATAGGCGATGGGGGCATCCCTGCCTGCTTGCCATGCTCCTGGTCGTGGCTTGCTCCGGTGAGCCGCCTCGGAACTCCGCGACTCTTCTGGAATGGCTCCCACCCGCCATCGCGGGCATGCGCGAAGGAGGGCTCTCCGATCTGACTCGGGATCCTTCCGATACCACCGGCAGGACATTCTTCGCGATCAACGATCGGGGGCCCAACGATGCCAAGGGCGGCGTCGCCTATTTCCCCCTTCCCGCATACCACCAGAAGATCTTCCGGTTCCGTCTGGCCGCGGATGGCGTCGTCCGTCTTCTCCGGACGGACTCGATCCGGTCGCCCGAAGGGCGCTGGACCACAGGGCTTCCTTCGCCATTCTTCCCGACATCCGAACAGGCGGTCGCGCGAGGCAAGGGCGAACAGAATGTGTCATTGCCCCCTGATTCGGCCGGATTCGATTTCGAGGGGCTTGCGGCCGACGGCGAAGGCGGTTTCTGGGCTTCCGAGGAGTACGGTCCCCGGATCGTCCATATGCGCCGCGATTCGGCGGGACTGAGGATCGACAAGATTTCGTCTCCAGGAAACGGCCTTCCGGCGGTCTTCGCGCGGCGCGCCATGAACAAGGGGCTCGAAGCGCTTTGCGGCACGCCTGGAGGCCATCTCGTCGCGATGTTCCAGGGAGCTCTGGACAACGCGACCTCGAGCGGATCGAGCGATATCGCCGAACGATCCCTCGCTCGCCGCATTCTCGTGCTCGATCCCGCGCGGGGTTCCGTGCGCGAGTACATGGAACAGGTCGACGATGATCCGAAGGGCAAGACTTCGCGGCGGACGAAGACGGGTGCTTGCACCGCGCTTGACGACAATCGAATCCTTGTGCTTCAGCATCGCAAGAAGGGCAAAGGGCGTATCGAGGTGAATGTCCAATTGCTCGACCTTTCCGGTGCCACCGACGTCCATCTGGCGCGCGATACGGGAGGTCGCGGACGCCTTGTCGGAGGCGCGACTCTCGAGGAGGTCGCACTCGATCCAGCCGGGTTCGCTCGCGCCGGGATCCGGCCTGTCGGGCGCAGCCTTCTGCGTGGCGATCTGACCAAGGCGATGCCCGGTACGTTCTCGAAGCCCGAAGGAATCGTTCGTCTTGGAGATTCGACATTCCTGATCTCCTTCGACAACGACTTCGCGATCGATGCGGAGGCCGGGACGGATGCCATGTCATCCCGTTTCCTGTATTTTCCGTTGGCCATTCCCGAGCGCTGAAATTCCGCGATTCCGGCGGGACGCGGGTGGTGCGGTTTCCAGAAAGAGGTGGGCGAGCAAGGGCGCCTCCGGGGAACTACCTTTCCAGGTCTTCCATGATGCCTGAACTCCACCCAAACTCCACTTCGCAGGGGGCTCGCCTGAAGATCCTTGTCGCCAATGACGACGGATTCGACAGTCCCGCGCTGCATGCTCTGGTTCGAGCCTTGGCACCCCTCCACGACGTCGTGGTTGCCGTCCCCGCACGCCAATGTTCCGGCACGGGGCATGGATTCACGTTCACGCGCCCCATCGGGGTGACGCACGCCACGCTGCATGGCGCGAAGGTCTATGTGATCGACGGTCTTCCTTCGGATGCCGTCAAGTACGCGGTCTGCACGCTCCAACGGCCCGACGTGATTCTTGCCGGCATCAATCCAGGCGAAAATGCGGGCGTTTGCGCGCCCTATTCCGGGACAGTGGCCTGTGCCCGTGAGGGCGCTCTCTGGGGCATTCCTGCCTTCGCGCTTTCCACGCTTGGCATGACCTCCGACCACTACGAGGCGATCAGCCGTTGGGCCCTGCGTCTGCTGGAAGACCTTCCGCCGTGTCCTTCCGGCATTTTCTGGAACGTGAACTTTCCGGAGCACCATCCTTCCGACTGGGGCGAGCCGCGCATCTGCTCTGGTTCGCAGGCGATGTTCCACGACCTCTACCGGTCGGTCGGCGAAGGACGCTGGCAACTCGAGGGGCACAAGCCGCACGAGGCGATCACTGCCGAGTCGGACGATGGCTGGCTCCGACGCGGGCACCCGTCGCTCGTGCCTCATCGAGCCGACTCCACCGATCATGATCTTCTAAACCGGATGGTGTGGACACCACCCACCGCTCTTGTACAGGACGCAGCATGAACGACGACACGCTTCCCCCCGACATCCCTTCCGACCTCGAAAGCGAGAACCTCCAGGTTCACGGCAAGATGGTACCGGTCGCGATCGACAAGGAACTCTCGACCAGCTACCTGCGCTATTCCATGAGCGTGATCGTCGCGCGCGCCCTCCCCGACGTGCGCGACGGTCTCAAGCCCGTGCATCGCCGCATCCTGTTCGCGATGGACGACCTTGGGCTCAACCACGACAAGCCCTACAAGAAGTCCGCCCGTATCGTCGGCGACGTCATCGGCAAGTACCATCCGCACGGCGATGTCGCGGTCTACGACTCCCTCGTACGCATGGCGCAGGACTTCTCGATGCGTCACATGCTCGTCATGGGGCAGGGCAACTTCGGTTCTGTCGATGGCGACTCTCCCGCCGCGATGCGTTACACGGAAGCCCGCATGCGCCGCGAGGCGGAGCTCATGCTCCAGGATCTCGACCGCGAGACGGTCGACTTCCAGCCCAACTACGACGAGTCGTTGCAGGAGCCGTCCGTTCTTCCTTGCGCATTCCCGAATCTTGTGGTGAACGGTGCGACGGGCATCGCCGTCGGCATGGCCACCAACATGCCTCCGCACAACATGCGCGAGACCGTCGCCGCCTGCCAGGCGCTGCTCGCCGACCCGGATCTTCCGGTCGAGGCGATGCTCGACTACATCAAGGGGCCGGATTTCCCCACCGGGGCCATCATCTACGGTCGGCAGGGGTCGCGCGACGCGATGCTCACCGGCCGAGGCCGGGTCGTCGTGCGTGCACGGCACCATTTCGAGGAGATCGGCTCGCGTCAGGCGATCATCTTCACGGAAATCCCGTACATGGTGAACAAGGCGCGCGTGCTCGAAAAGATCGCCGAGCTCGTGCGCGACAAGAACATCGAAGGCATCGCCGACCTTCGCGACGAATCCGATCGCGACGGCATGCGGATCGTGGTGGAATGCAAGCGCGATGCCCATCCCGACATCGTCCTGAACCATCTGTTCAAGAAGACCCAGCTCCAGGATCCGTTCCATGTGATCAATCTGGCGCTGGTCGACGGCAAGCCGCGCGTTCTGAACATGAAGCAGCTCCTGGTCCATTACCTGGATCATCGCCTCGAAGTCGTGCGGCGCCGAGCCGTCTACGATCTGCGCAAGGCCAAGGATCGTGCTCATATCCTGCAGGGCTACCTCAAGGCGCTCGATCATCTCGACGAGATCATCAAGCTCATCCGCAGCTCGCCCACGACGGAAGAGGCCAAGGCTGGTCTCGTCGAGAAGTTCGACTTCAGCGAAATCCAGGCGCAGGCGATCCTCGAGATGCAGTTGCGGCGCCTTACCGGGCTCGAGCGCGAGAAGATCCAGGCGGAGTACGACGAATTGGCCGTGCGCATCGAGTACCTCGAACGCGTCATCGCCGACCGCAAGCTTCGCGAGCAGATCGTGGGCGAGGAGCTTGTGAAGATCGCCGAAGAAGTCGGGGACGACCGGCGGACGGAAATCGTCGACGCGTCCGACGAAGTCTCGATGGAAGATCTCATCGCCGACGAGTCGATGGTGGTCACGGTCACCCACGGCGGCTACGTCAAGCGGCAGCCGCTCACGGAATATCGCGCCCAGGGACGCGGTGGCAAGGGCGTCACGGGGGCGGGACTGAAGGGCGAAGACGTCGTCGACCAGATCTTCGTCGCGACCGCCCACGCCCACCTTCTGTTCTTCACGACCCTGGGTCGCGCCTACAGCCTGCGCGTCTGGGATCTTCCCAACGTGGCGCGCACCGCTCAGGGGACGCATATCGCGAACCTTCTGGAAATGCGCAAGGACGCGGGCGAGAAGGTCAAGTCCGTCGTGCCCGTGCGCGGTTTCGGCGGCGCAGGACGCATCGTCTTCGCCACGCGCAATGGTACGATCAATCGCATGCGTCTCGACTCCTTCCGCAACATGCGCCGCGAAGGACTCATCGGCATCCAGCTCGACGAGGGCGACGAGCTCGTCTCGACCCTCCTTGTCGAGGGCGATCCCGACTTCGTCCTGGCCACGCATCGGGGTCAGGCCATCCGCTTCCCGCTTTCGGCATTCCGCGATCTGGGACGAGGCACGCGCGGCGTACGAGGCATTTCGCTCGAGGAAGGAGATCATGTCATCGGCATGGTCAAGGTCCAGGATGGCGCCAAGCTCCTCACCATCACGGAAAAGGGATACGGCAAGCAGACGGACCCATCCGAATACCGCGTCACCAACCGTGGCGGCAAGGGCATCATCAACGTCCGCGTCGCCGAAAAGAACGGCCCCGCCGTCTGTCTCGTTTCCGTGCAGCCCGACGACGAGCTCATGGCGATCACCAAGGGTGGCATGGTCATCCGTACGGGTACCCAGGATATTCGCGAGACAGGTCGCGATTCCATGGGCGTCATCGTGATCCGTCTCGACGAAGGCGATGTCGTGCAGGATGTGGCCCATGTCGTGGGCGAGAAGGAAGACGAGGCTCTGCCCGAGGCTGGTGGGCTTTCGACGGCCGATGATTCCGTGACCGATCCCGACGGGACGTCCGAAGAGCAGGAAGGTTCCAACTCGTCGACGGAGGAATCAGCTCCTGAAGCCTGAACCAGCTATCCATCACGTCTATCTCGTCTGTTCCGCGGAGCGTGCTTCGTTGTATGAAGCCTGTGCAAGCGGGGCTGGGCTCGAGCTGCGGGTCGTCCAGAGTGCCGTGGATGCTGTTCATGCGGTTGTGCAGGCTCCCGGACGGGCACTCCTGGTCGACATGGCTTCGACCCTGCATGCAGGCGTTTCGGAGACCGCGAGGCTCTATGAACTCGGCATCGTGATGCCGATTCTCCGTTGCAGCCAAGGCGAGGACGGAGAGTGGACCGCGATGTGTCAAGCGCCCTTCAAGCGTCTCCCGCTGTCGACAGTGCTGCGCGAGATCGCCGAAGGGGATCCATCTTGGCGGCATCCGAAGTTCGTTCGTCGTTTCGTGAGAGTCTCGTTGTCGTCCCGAGTGCGCTTTCGGAAGGCCGGGGAGCCTACCTGGAGACGAGGAAACTGCCTCAATGCCTCCATTGCCGGCATTTTCCTCCTGAGCCTCCAAGGGGAGCCGATCGGAACAGAACTCGAACTGGAGTTGCTTGATGCGGGGGAGCGCGTGATCGAGGATCTGCGCGGGACTGTCGTCTGGGCGACGGGCTGGGACGATGGTCCCCGTCTTCCTGGAATGGGGATCGTTTTCGATTCCGCCACGGTCCCGACCGACCTCCGCCGTCACTTGGCCGACATATACATGCATCGCGATCCCTGAAGCGGGATTTGCGAACGCTTTTGCGAACAGTGTTGATTGTTCTGTCAACAGTTGGCACCATTTTATTTGCTGGCTGATAGGAATCCAAACGCATTCTGCGTTCAGGCGCTCTAAGTTTGGAACACTATGTTGCCGCCGCGTATCGCTCAATCGCTGGTATTGACCATTGCCCTTCAATCCCCTGTCTGCATGGCTGCGGTACGGTGCAATCTTGCCGTCTCCAGTCAAGTAGGCGCGTGTCTCGATCCCCGGACATTGAAGGGTCAGACATTACAGGTGCCGGCCAATATCACGCGTATCGGTGAGGACGGGCTTGCTCTGTGCACGCCCACCAACACGCAAGTCCTGTCTTCCGACATCGTCTACGTCATCGACAACTCGAAGAGCATGACGGCGGGAGGATTCTGGGTCGATCCCGCCACGAACGACACAACCTGGCTCATCGAGGATTGCTTGAGCGAGGGGTTTGCCGGGAGCATGGTTCCCCTTCGCTTCCGGCATTACGGTGGCACTACGGGCGCCGATTCCCTGGGCATCGACAGCCTCTTCCAGTTCTCGACAGCGACGAACCCCAACACGAACACTCGGTGCCTCGAGTCGAACGATCCCTACTCCATGCGCGCCCAGGCGGTACGCGTCGCCATCGATTACCAGGCGACCTTCGATCCGGAATCGAAAGCGGGAGTCATCTATTTCAATAGCGCCGTCAAGCAGCGATTCCCGATGAGCACATTGGATCCCGCATCGCAAAAGGCGCTTACGGATGCCGTAGGCATGTACACCTCGGCGAGTGGCACCCTCTGGGCTCCGCCGTTCGATACGGCCTTCCGCTGGCTTGCCAACATTCCCGCGACCGGACGGAGCAAGGCGATCATCCTCGTCTCCGATGGCGAGCCCACCGACCAGACCAAATACAGCAAACTTCTGGGCCAGGACGGACAGCCGCCCATCTATGCCATCTATCTCGGCCAATCCACCGATCAGACGCCTCAACTCGATACGGTTGTCGCGCAGACACTGGGCAGAAAATTCGTGGTGCCTCCCGACGATCCAGACAGTCTCGAAGGCGTCATCAAGTCCATCGTCGCGTCCGTTACCCGCAAGGACGCTCCATCGTCGTCGTTCCTTTCCAATCTCACGAATGGGCAGACGTCGCGCACTTTGACGGTCGTGGGCGATACTGCGGATGCATGGCATCTTGGTCTCGATTCCGCTGTTGGTTTGGTTGCCGGTCCCAACTACATCCAGAGCATCACGACCTGGAAAACGACATCAGGCATCACCGTCGACACCTCCATTTTCATTCTCGACGTATCTGGCCCGACAGCTCCTCTTGGTGAAACGCCCTTGGCGGTACCACCTTTCAGCGCCCAGTGCGTCGAAGGATCGTCGCTCCAGTTCCTTGATTCAAGTTGGATGGCACTTGCCTATGCTGTCGAAGGAGGTGGGCCGGTAGGCCTTTTCCTGGCACCTTCCGGCGAAGCAGGCATTCCCTTGCGTCTCTCGGTCACGACAGGCGCAAGCGATGTCGAGAATCTTGCCTTGAGCGTTCTCGATTCCTTGTTCCCAGGGGCGTGGGGACGCAAGATGTATGTCTCGGTTGCCCGCATTGCGCCAGCCATTCCCGGGAACCAGGGGCTTGAGGTTCGTGCCGGACTCGATACGTTGCGCTCGAGCTGGTGCCACCCGCGCGATGCTCGCGATTGCGCCGAAGCGATGCTCGAAGTTCGCTCTTTCCGTGAAGCCGCTTTGCGCTGGGATCCTCATACGCTTCCCGGGTCCAGTGGCTCGTTCATTCTCGAGGCGATTCTTCCTGGGCAAGCGGGACAAACCGTCCAGGCGGCAATCAATCGTCACGGGCTCAAGATCGCGAACTCCTTGCTCGTACGTGTCCAGGACTCCCTTTTCCGCGACACGATCCCCTTCCTGCAAGGCTCGCGCCGCCCAGGGGGCGACACACTCTGGCTCAATGCACCCTCGGGCACCATTCCGGACTCGCTGATCGCGTCTCTGGTCTGGGGACTCGACAACTCGGTTCTTGCCGATACGGCCACGATCACACGCCCGCCCCTTTCCTTGTCCATCGACTGGACCGGTGTGGGCGATCAGATCACGCTCACGCTCGATGGTGGACAGCCCGACACGCGTGGAGCTTGGCCGGTTCGTCTTTCCGCTTCGAATCGCACCCAACTGGTCAATCTCGATTCCACCCAGCGTGGCAATGCCGATGTGACCATCCTTGCCGCGACCGGCAAGGGGCAGACCTGGATCAAGGGAATCTTCGTCGATCCTGTCTATGGCGACACGGCCATCGATTCCGTCCTTGTTCCGGCTCCCAGCAGCTACCTGAAGTTCGAACCCGCATCCATGGATGGTCCCTCGGGCACCTTCGTGCTCACGGCCGATATTCCGGGCGCGACGGGCGCTTCGATCAATGTCGTCATCTGGCGTCGGGAGCGGGGGTTGGGCACAGTGACTCTCGCTCGCCAAGCCGACTCCTCCTTCGCCGGCGTTGTCAATTTCCGCCAAGGGCCGACGCGTCCTTCGGGCGATACCCTCTGGATGAATCTTCCTCCGATCGGTGTTCCCGACACGCTGGTCGCGACCTATGTCGACAACTCGGCCGGAGACACTCTCGCCGACATGGCTTTGGTGACGCGCCCCCTGATGCGGTTGACCGCGCGTTCCGCTGGTGGAACGCTCGTGACCCTGACCCTGGTCGGCGGCCATCCCGACAGCCGCGGCACTCGCAATGCCGATGTCGTCGTGACGTCCATCCAGCGAGTGGCCTTCGACACCCTTGGCAATGTCGATGTCGATGTCCTGTCCCAACTCTCCAAAGTCTCCGGTTCGCAAGCCACCGTGGTTGCGACGTTCATCGATCCCGTCTATGGCGACACGGCTCGGGATTCCGTCGTCGTCGCCGTTCCCGCACGTACTCTCCGTTTTGTCGTCAAGACGGTCAACGGGCCGCGAGGCGCCCTTTCGATCGAACTTTCCGATCCATGGGCGACTGGCGAGACGCGGGACATCATCATTGCCCATGGCCGCGATTCCGCTCTGGTTCGCCTGCAGCGTTCGGCAACGGGACTGTTCGTCGCGGATCGCCCCTTCACCCAGGCGGCATCCGCTTCCGGTGATACGCTTACCCTGGGACGTCCTCTGGCCGGGATCGACTCCGTATACGCCGTCCTGCCGCGTCTGGATTCCTTGCCGCGATTGGTGGATCGCGCGACGATCCAGAGGCCGCCCTTGTCTCTCGCTCTTGTCGCATCGCCCAATTCGCCTCAACTGATCCAAATGACGGTCACGGGCGGAAATGCCGATTCCCGCGGCGAAGCGCGCGTGCAGCTTTCCGGGCCGACGCCGATTCCCTCGACGCTGCTTGTCTCCACGGGGGATTTGTCGTGGAGTGGAAACCGGAATCTCGACACCCTTCTGCCGGAATCGCCGGATCCTGTTGAAATCAACGGCCTCTTCGTCGATCCGATCTATGGCGATACGGCGCGTGCCTCGCTCAAGATCGCGTCTCCGTGGTTCCCTGCATCCATCAGCGTGTATCCGGTGAAGGCCGATCCGCGGGAAGACGATTCCGTCGAAATTCGCGTCCGCGACAAGGATGCTCATCCCGCCAAGGTCGATACCATCGAGGTCATGGCCGGATCCCACGTCCTGAAACTCGTGGAGACAGGCAAGAATACGGGCGACTATGTGCTCAAGACCATCGCGAGCAAGGTCGATCCGGAGTGGGCGCGGCATTCCGCTCGCGATGAATGGCGCATCGAACTCGTCTATACGGATCCGGATCATCCGCGCGATGTCGCGAAGACGAATCTGCTCCTCGAGTACAACGTGCCTCCGCCGGAAGTGGATCCGTATGATCCTCTCCAGAAGACGGCGACGCATTCCGCCGCTGGCAAGCCTGTGGTGGATGTGATCGCTCCGAATTCTTCCGGACACTATCCGACGGGATCGCAGGGTGTCGAACTCAAGATCTGGGAGCCCACCCGCGTCATGGCGTTCGTCTACGACAAGATCGGAACCGCGGTGGGCTCGTGGGAAGGCGTTCTCGACCCCAAGGACCCCGAGACGGCGGCGCGTTATCTCGTGAAGTGGGATGGCTACGACCGCAAGGGGAATCCAACCGCGCCGGGAATCTACCTGATCCGCGTTGTCCTCGTTGCCCAGGATGGGAAGCCTCTGGGGAACTTCGTCTACCGTCTCGGACGTCGCTGAGCCGTTCCTGCGTCGTTTGATCATCGAATCCGATGCGATCATCCCGCATCGGATTCGATGACCCCTTACGAAGCCGGTCGATCCGAGCATGTGTTCCGTTCCAGATGGTGCTGGCCTTCTTTATCATGCCATCGGCGAGTGCGTCCATGGGCTCGCTGTCGACGCGGGATGGGGACGGATGGATCAGATGCGCGGCATTCAAGTGGGGCTTGTGAACATCTGGAAGAAGAACGGAGTCGTGCGGATCTGCCCCTTCGTGGGTGGGCTCTTCTAATCGTCTCGTTCTACATTTGGGAACATCATGAATCCGTCAGCCTTCGACATCGTTTTTCCATTGACTGTCCTGGTGCTTCTGGGCGTTGGCGTTCCAGCCTTCATGGTGGCTGCCAACTGGTTCCTGCATCGGCAGCGCAAGACGTACGCATCCAAGGAGGAGGCCTACGAGTGTGGCCTTTCGCGTACGGTAGGAACGGCGGACGAGCGATTTTCCATCAAGTTCTATCTGGTCGCCATGATTTTTCTCGCCTTCGACATCGAAGTCGCGTTCCTGTATCCGTGGGCGATCCAGTTCCTCAAAGGTGGCTGGAGCATGTTCGCCATCCTGGCGGCCTTCCTCGTGATGCTCGAATCCGTGTACCTCTACCTGTGGAACAAGGGCGCGCTCGACTGGTGACGGCGGGCCTGCTCGGCTGCGAGCGGGCCATTCTCGCTCCCCGCGCACCTCGGCGTGCCTGAGCACGCCTTCGGGCGCGTGTCGCTTCGACTGACCGACTCTCGCTGTCGCATGCCCGCCGTCACCTCGCGTTGCGGAGCGAGCGCTCGCGAGTGGCGTGACCGTGGGCGCAACGAGAAAGCTTGCGCGGTGTTGTGATGCCGTTGCCCGGCATTGGGGCTTCGCCCCTCGCCGGTAGGCGGAGCATGGGTTCGTGGGCAGCTTGCGCACTTTTGATGCCGTTGCCTGGGCGACGCGTGTGGATGAATTGTCCCACGAAAATGATGCCGGGTATCAAAACCGCAAGCGAATGCCCGGGTTCGGGGTACTTTCCGAAATGATGCAAGAAGTTGAGTCCCTAGGTTGGGCAGAGCTTCGTCGCGTCAATCCGTTTCACCCTAAAGAGGCATCTTCAATGTCCCTTGTCCATCGGTTCGTCCTCATCCTTCTTGCTTTGGTGACGTCCTCCCGGTCATTGAGTCTTTCCGGGAAGGTGGTCGATGCGGAAGAGGGCAATGGGCTCAAGAGCGTCGATGTGAGCCTTGCCGTCGCAGGTCTGCGCGTCATTTCGGAGAAGAACGGGGATTGGAGCTTGGGAACCGTCGGCGTGGGGGAGCGGGTCGCATCCTCGGGCATGCGAGAGAAAGCCCTGCGCCTCCAGGATGGACGTCTGAGTCTGCGACTTGATGGGAAGGACATCCTCGGGCGCAGGTTGGCGAATGGCGAGAGTAGCATGCCTCCGCTTGGTGCCGCTGGTGGTCGTGCGGTTGCGGCGGCGCTCGACACGCTCGTGTACGCCCGCGACGGATACATCACGAAGATGGTCCCGATCTTCTCCACTTCGCAGTCGGGAATCGTCGACAGCATACGGCGCGTCCGAGGTGCCGAGTGGATCGATTCGAGCCACTCCAACGGTTTCAAGCCCGATACGGCCGACGCGTTCCCCGACACGTTGCGGAAGATCACGTTGCGGTTCTCCAAGACCAACTGGAATCGGATGATCAAAGCCATGGCCGATTCCTGCGGAAAATTCGGTAGCCAACTCACATGCAGCGATTGGGACGCCATCGACATGATTCCCCAAGGAGTCCTCCTGTGGGTTCCCGTCGATCTCGAAGCCGACGGTCAGGTGTGGAAGAATGTCGGAATCCGTCTGAAGGGGAATTCGTCCCTTTCGTTCACATGGGCCGACAAGCAGTACAACCTTCCATTCCGTCTGAACATGGACAAGTTCGAGGACTCGTTCCCGACGATCCGGAACCAGAGGTTCCATGGCTTCAAGAAGCTGGCCCTGGGCAATACCACGAACGATTCGAGCTGCATTCGCGAAGCCCTGGCTGGAGACCTGTTCCGTCAGGCCGGAGTTCCTGCACCGGTCGCCGCCCCTGTGCGAATCGTCTTGATCCATGGCGACACGACCAAGGACCTGGGCGGTTACACACTCACGGAGATCCCCGACAATCCTCTGTTGAACCGGGTGTTCGGCAACGATTCCGGTCACTTGTACAAACCCCTCTCGACTTTGCAGAAGTTCGATTCCTCCTTGTTTTCGGATCCGGACCTTGAGACCGATTATGCGGATGTCCAAGATTGGATCACGATCATCAACGCGAGCGACCGCGCCACCAATCGAGCCGGATGGAGAACCCGTCTCGAGAAAGTGTTCGACACTCATGGGTTCTTGAAGTGGCTGGCTCTCAGTACGGCGATTCTCAATTGGGACGCCTATGGCCAGATGGCCCACAACTACTACGTGTACAACGACAACGGTTTGTTGCGTTGGATCACATGGGACTTCGGATGGTCCTTCGACAAAGGGCGCGAGCAGGCTTCGATCAAATCGATCTGGTACGATGCCGACGGTTCCACCTGGGGTGGTGGCGGGGAGACGTATCCGTTGATCAAAAATCGTCTGGCAGATTCTGTGTATTGCGAGGAATATCGCACCCGCATGAACGAGGTGATCGCCACTACCGGTGCGCTTGGCTCTGGATTCCAGGGCCGAGTGGATTGGTATGCGGATCTGGTGCGCCCGTTGCCTGGTGGGACGGTGGCGGTCCAAGATCTGCGTTCTTTCGGGCCTTCCCGTGTCAAGGAAATCACGACCGCTCTCCAGAACAAGACCTGCCCGAAGAACTGATCGGGGGCGATAGTGGGGTGATCTGTGTCGCGCCCGCGTAGCCAGCGCCGCGTCCCGCGCGAATCGTGTAGCTTGAGGACCATGATCCTGAAATTCGCGGTCTTCCTTCTCGTCTTCTTCTCCGTCTTCGCGGGGGCGCACGTTCTCGTCGGCGCGCGCGTCGCTTCGGTTCTCGGGCTTTCGGGAGCGGGAAGGGCCGTCTGCTGGAGCATGCTCCTCCTGTTGGGGACGGTCGCGGTCGCGGTGCAGTTCCTGGGACGGGGAAGGATGGACGCGGGGGCATGGGGCGACGCGCTGACATGGATCGGCCTGCTCTGGTTCGGCTTCGTCCTGTTGCTCTTCGTGGGCGCGATCGTAGGCGACCTGCTCGCGTGGTCCGCGCGGTTCGTGCCGGGCTGTGCGCCGTCGTGGGCGCGGTGGATCCAGGGTGGAGCGCTGTTGCTCGCCGTCGCAGGCGGTGTCGCAGGGATCGCGGGCGCGCTCCGTGCTCCGCTCGTCCATGAAGTGGAGCTGAGGTTGCCGGGACTGCCGCCGTCGTTCGACGGATATCGGATCGCGCAGATTTCCGATGCGCACGTGGGTCCCATTCTCCGGGATTCGTGGGTGCGTGATGTCGTTCGCAGGGTCGATGCCGCGAGGCCGGATCTCGTTGCTTGCACGGGCGATCTGGTCGATGGACGCGTCGAACGGTTGGAGCCGATCATGGCGGCCTTCCAAGGGCTGCGGACGCCCGACGGCGTCTTCTTCGTGAACGGAAACCATGACCACTATTCCGGTGGTGCGGATTGGAACGACTGGGCTTCCCGGATGGGCTTCCGAGTGCTCGAGAACTCCTTCGCGGTAGTGGCGCGGGGCGATTCCCGGCTCGTGATCGCCGGAGTTCCCGATCTCCATGGGGACGTCCCGCCCGATCCTCCGAGCGCGTTCGCGGGTGCGCCGGAAGGTTTCCGCATCCTGCTCGCCCACCAGCCCTCCCAGGCGCGTTCGGCGCAGGGGCTGGGCGTGGGGCTGCAGCTCTCGGGACACACCCATGGTGGCCAGATCTGGCCGTTCCACGCGTTCGTCCGCCTCGCCCAGCCCATCGTCGCCGGCTTTTCCAACGTCGGCGACGTGCCCGTGTTCGTGACGCGGGGCGCCGGTTTCTGGGGCCCCCCGATGCGCCTCTTCGCGCGCTCCGAGATTCCCATCCTCGTGCTCCGCGGGAGGTAGGACGGAATCTGTCGTAGCTGGAGGTGGCGCCGCCGGAGCTCCGTTCAGCGCAGGGAGATGGTCGTCTCGAGGTCGTCGGGCGGGAGATCGGTGCTCAGGATGCGCAGCAGATGCGCCACGTCGCGCTGTGCGGCGGTATCCGAAGCGGACCACGCGGCGATTCGCCGCAGGGTCGAGTCCGGGGTCGCGTCCGTCTCGTTCCCCGCGTAGTGGGCCATCCATGCGCGTGCCGTCATCGGCGCGAGGGACGACGCCTCCGCGGTGTTCAGGCCGTAGTACGCCAGATAGCTCCGGGCGGACGATACCATGGCGCGGAAGAGGAACGCGTCGGCATAGTCGACGAACGACGTGTCGCCCAGATCGTAGGCGATCTCGCGGATCCGATGGCCATGGAGGGACAGGATGCCGTCCGAGACGGTTCCTGTCCGGAAGCGGCATGGCGGTGTCACGAGGGAGCCCGTCTCGATATCGGTGAACATGGAGGAGCCGACTTGCGCGGAGGCGATGTCGGAGGCGTGGAAGTGGCCGGTGAAGATCGCGTGCAGGCCCTTCTCGGCCATCTTGCGGGCGATCGCGAGATTGTCCGAGAGGATGTACCCGGACGAAATGGCTTCCGTGGCCTGTCCTTCGAAGTGCTCGATCATCCCGTAGTGGATGGCGCCCACGACATCGGCGCCATCCTTGTGGGCGCGGTCGAGTTGCGTCCATAGCCAGTCGAGCGTGCCTTGCTGCAGCGAGCCGCAGGAGCGCGAGGCGGAGCCTTGCGCATTGTCGCGGTAGCCGCAGGCGTCGAGAGCGACCAGTCGGAGTTTCGTGTTGATCTCGGCGACATACGAAAGGGAAAGACTGTCGCGGGACAGCGCCTTTCCGTATCCGCAGGAGCGATAAAGGCGGGCGAAAGTGGCTGCCGACACGGTCTGGGTCGTGGTCGATCCCGTCTCCGTGTAGGCCGATGTGCCGTACATGCCGACGTCGTGGTTCCCCGGAACTACGTAGACGCGGATGCCCGCGTCGACCAGGGTTTGCAGGGAATCCGCCATGTCCTCGTGGCTCGCGAGCTCCCCGTCCTTGGTGAGGTCGCCCGTGACGAGGAGGATATCAGGCTTGAGAGTCCGAAGACTGTCGAGGAACGAGTGGAGAAGCGCCGGTCCTTGCAGGATCATCTTGCGGTCGCCCAGGAGGAAGAACGCGAGAGCGGGGGACTCGCGCGATGCGACCAGGCGGGGCGACAGGTAGTGCAGGTCGGATGCGATGGCGAGGGAGATCGTGGACGACGTGTCCGATCGCGTCGTATCGTCGAGGGCGGTCGTATCGCCCGGCTCGGGGGACTGCGGCATCGTTCGAAGGCTCGGATCGAGGCAGGCTGCAAGGAGCAGGGCGAGGGGCGCCATGCTGAGAATCCGCGTCATGGGGAATGCCTCCAGGAGAGTGGACGTGCGAGACGAGTCATTTTCCGACATCGATGCGCGCGTCGGGGAGGGCTGCGGCATTGCTGCCGAGACCGGATGCGCCTTTCCGATTCCATGTCGACCAGTCCTGGTAGTGGATGCCGAGCGAAATGCCGTCGGGACCGGGATGGATCTGTCCGGAGCGCAGATCGAGGCCGGCGCATTCGACCTCGAGGCGCAGGCCTCCGGGGCGGGGCTCGATTCGCGCGTTGCAGCCTGGCGCGTAGTAGGCGTCGACCTGTGGTTTGCGGCGAGGTTCCCCGGGGAGATCCCAGGTCATCCGGAAAGAGTGGATCGTCTCGGACCCGGTGTTGCGGAATGCGAGGCGCGCTTTGATCGCATTGCCTTCGTTCGGGGCTTCGTCGCGCCCCGTGACCGCGATGCTTCCTGACGCGGCGCGATCCGTTGGAGGCTGCGGCCGCTCCGGATGCGCGTCGGGCCGGAGGTGGGACGGTTCGTCGCGCGGCCCGGCATGTCGCTTCTTGTTCCGCGTCGGTGCAGGCGCTTTCGGAGAGGTCGCCGAGAACGATTCTGATTCCGGCGCGGCCGATTGCGGTGCCGCGTCGGAGGAGACGGTTGGCCGGAGGACGAGGACGACGAGGAGGAGCGTGCATGCGAGGAACGCCGTGACGGAGGCTCCCCACAGGATCGTTCGGCTCGCGCGCCGTCCTTGCTTCGGCGCCCTGGATGGCGGAGCGGGGCGGGGGGGCGCGTCGGGGAGCGTTCCTCCCACAAGCCGCGGGCTCACCGAGACGGGGGGCGCGCGGCGGATGTCGTCCGGAAGCACGCGGGCTCGCACGAATTCGATCGGATCGGAGACGCCTCCGGCAGACAAGAATTGTCGTAGCGTCCGCGATGCGTCCGCGGCCGTGGGACGTTCCAGAGGATTCTTCCGGAGCATGCGCTCCACCAGGTCGGCAAGGGTGGGGTCGATGCCTGGAACGGTCTGGGCGAGCGGCGGAGCCGGCTCGGAGACGATCCTCCACATGATCGCGTGGGGGTGTTCGGCTTCGAAAGGTGAGCATCCGGCGAGCATCCGGAAAAGGACGCTCCCGAGGGCGAAGACGTCCAGCGCTCCCGTCGGCGTCCTTCCTTCGATCTGTTCGGGCGCCATGTAGAGAGGCGACCCCATGACGGTTCCCGTCATGGTCCGGGACACTTCCTCCGTGAGGCGGGCGATTCCGAAGTCGGCGACCTTCACGGTTCCGTCGCGCCGCACCAGGATGTTGTCCGGCTTGATGTCGCGGTGCACCACGGCTGCGTCGTGCGCGGCGGCGAGACCCGAAGCGGCCTGGCACGCGATCGCGGCCGCCGCGTCGGGCGGGAGCGGTGATTCGTGGCGTTCCAGCAGAGTCGAAAGCGCGACGCCTTCGACGAGCTCCATGACGAGGTAGTCCTGCTCGTGGTCGCGGCCCAGGTCGAACACCTGTACCACATGCGGATTGCCCAGGCGCGCGACGGCGGTCGCTTCGCTGTGGAAACGACGCACCCAGTCCGGTTGCGCGCCAAGTTCGCGTTTCAGGCGCTTGAGCGCGACAGGGCGGCGCAGGACGGGATCTTCGGCAAGAAAGACGGATGCCATGCCGCCTTCGCCGAGAAGACGGACGAGGCGATAGCGCCCGTACGATTCCTGTTCCATGCGGACTCCAAATTACCTCGAGGCCTTCGGATGGGGGGCTGGTTTCGGAAAATGACAATTATCGAGCCGCGAGATCCGGAGATCCCGGCACTGGGGAGCTTTTCTACATTCACTTTTCCAGTGAAAGGAGGAGACATGGCAACTCTGGATACTCCCGCGCCGACGCCCCTCGCAACAGGGATCGTGGGGACCCCGTCCGGAACGGCCCAGCCCCCTCGTGAAGGCCTCGACCAGAACATCCTCACCACGTCCATCGATGCGCTGGTGAGCTGGGGACGCTCCAATTCCCTTTGGCCGTTCCCTTATGGTACGGCTTGCTGCGCCATCGAATTCATGTCTCTGGTGGGCTCGCGCTTCGACTTGGCTCGTTTCGGAGCCGAGTTCGTACGCTTCTCTCCTCGTCATTCCGACCTCATGATCGTGGCCGGTACGATCACGTACAAGCAGGCCCCCATCCTGCGCCGCATCTGGGAACAGATGGCCGAACCTCGCTATGTGATCTCCGTGGGTGCTTGCGCCTGTTCCGGAGGCTTCTACGACTGCTACTGCACGGTCCAGGGGATCGACCAGATCATTCCCGTGGACGTCTACATCGGCGGCTGCCCGCCGCGTCCTGAGGCGTTCATCGACGCGGTCATGCAGTTGCAGGAGAAGATCAAGGACTCGTCGTACGTCCGCGATCGCGCCAACGCCCAGCACGAGAGGATCCACATCGGATGAGCACCTCCGCGGCAAGACTCCAGGAGCCGGTCGTCCCGGCCACCCCCGAAGCCCGCAAGGAATTCGAGACGCGCGTCTTCGTGCTCCTGCAGGAAAAATTCGGCGCGACTCTCGATCCTCTCGACCAATGGGGACTCACGGCCGTCCTTGACAGGAATCGTCTGCACGACGCGATGCAGTTCCTGCGCGACGAGCCTTCTCTGCGCCTCGACATGCTTCTCGACACGGCCGGAATCGACTACCTCGAATATCCGGGCCACGATCTCCCGCGATTCGCCGTCGTATACATCCTCAAGAGCATGGTCTTCGCGGCCCATCGCATGCGCATCAAGGTCCGTGTCGAGGAGGACGACGCCAACGTGCCGTCCATCCACGATCTCTACGCATCCGCCGACTGGCAGGAGCGCGAAACCTGGGATCAGTACGGCATCGTGTTCACGGGTCACCCGAATCTCAAGCGACTTCTCAACCATTGCGATTTCGTCGGGCATCCCCTGCGCAAGGACTACCCGGCTCAACGCGGCCAGTGGCTTCTCGCCAACGATCCCATGATCGATCAGCTCGAGGCGCGCCTCAAGGCCAAGGGCTACCAGATCCTCGAGTCTCCGGCGCCGACGTCGCCCGCTCTCGAGGAGACGAGCTTCGGGAGGAAGAAGTGAAGGTCATCACTCCGGAAGGCGACAAGATCGACCTTCTTACCGTCAACATCGGCCCCAGCCACCCGGCCACGCACGGTGCGCTGCGCAACTTCGTGGCCCTCGATGGCGAGACGATCGTCGCCTCCGTGGGCGAAATCGGCTACCTGCACCGCGGTTTCGAAAAGATGGTCGAGCGGGGAACCTACCAGCAGGTTCTGCCCTATACAGACCGTCTGAACTATTGCTCGTCGATCATGAACAACATCGGCTTCTGCCATGTGGCGGAAACCATGTTCGGTGTCGACGTGCCGGAGCGTTGCAACACGGTGCGCGTGGTCCTGGCCGAGCTTTCGCGAGTCATCGACCACCTCGTATGCATCAGCGCGGCTCTGGTCGATCTGGGCGCTCTCACGCCCTACTGGTACATGTTCAATCCTCGCGAGACCATCCTCGGGATCTGGGAGAAGCTGTCCGGTGCGCGCCTCACGAACACGTTCACGCGCATCGGCGGGCTCTACCGCGACACCTATGTCGGCTTCGAAGGCGATGTCCTCGCGGTCCTCAAGGACGTCGAGAAGGCTGTCGACGAGGTCCGCCGTCTTACCGAGCACAATCGCATCTTCCTGGAACGTACGCGCGGTGTCGCCGCCATTTCGGCCGAACGCGCCGTCTCGTACGGCTGGACGGGCCCCTGCCTGCGCGCAACGGGAGTCGATCGCGATCTTCGCAAGGACGAGCCCTACATGGGCTACGAGACCTACGACTTCCAAACGGTGGTCGGCTCTACGGGCGACACCTACGACCGTCTCATGGTGCGCATTTTCGAGATCCTCGAATCCGTCTCGATTTCCCGCCAGGCGATCGCGCGCCTGAAGCCTGGTCCGGTGAATACCGCCGACACCCGCTTGAGCCTTCCTGGACACGACAAGGTCTACCACGACATGGAGGCCCTGATCAACCAGTTCAAGCTGGTCTACGAGGGGGTGCGTCCTCCCGCGGGCGAGTTCTTCGGCTCCATCGAGGCCGTCAATGGCGAACTCGGATTCCTGATCGTGTCCGACGGCACGGGCAAGCCCTACCGTATCAAGGTCCGCCCTCCCTGCTTCACGCAGTATTCGGCCTACTACGAGCTGGTCGAGGGCTCGCTCATCGCCGATTCGATCGCGTGCCTTTCCAGCATCAACATCATCGCCGGCGAACTGGATCGTTGAGGAACTCATGAGCCACCATCCCGTCCATGTCGTTCAGCCCGCCGATGCCGAGATCCTTCCCAAGCTCGAAACACCTGCGGTCATTTCTCGTCTGGAAGAACTGATCCGCCGCTACCCGGTCAAGCGGGGCGCTCTCCTGCAGGCTCTATGGCTGGCGCAGGAAACCCTCGGATGGCTTCCCAACGCGGCCATCCGCTGGGCCGCGCTCAAGTGCGAAGTCAGTCCCGTGCACGCCTACGGCGTGAGCATGTTCTACACGATGTACAAGAAGGAGCCCACCGGGCGTTTCTTCCTGCAGATCTGCCAGAACGTGTCCTGCCACATCCAGGGTGCCGAAAACGTGATCGTCCATGCCGAGAAGGTCCTGGGTGTCGCGAGCCAGGGTGGCAACACGGCCGACGGTCTCTTCACGCTCCTGCGCGTCGAATGCCTTGGCGCTTGCGGGAACGGTCCCGTGATGCAGGTCAACGACGACTTCGCGACGGACGTCGTCGACGGCGAGCTCGCGATGCCCGATGGAGTCGGGCTCACGACCGAACGTTTCGATCGCATCGTCGCCTGGTGCCGGGCGCGCGCCGTCGCGATACCGACGGAACCTGCCCGCGATTCCCTCGGTGGCATGCTTGTCGGAACGGGAGGGCACCCCGGTGCGACCGGTGCGACGTCTGCCGTCCAGGGCATCTATGCTCCTCCTGCTCCGGCCCTGGGCCTCGGGTCCTCTCGGACGGAAGATGGGAAGGTCAAGCTTTCCTGGCGCGCGGCGCCCGAGACCACGACGTTCCATCTCGAGACACGCTCCGGATCCGGCGAGTTTGCCGCGCTCGCGAGCCTCTCGGGCAAGGACAAGGAATGGATCGGCGAACTGGCTGTCGGCACCGAGGTTCGCCTCGTCGCCGAGTCGGCGGTCGGACGCGCCAAGCCCTCCAATATCGCGAAGGTGGTTGCCTGATGGCCACGCTCACCGTCACGCAGAATTTCGGCAAGGGCGCGCAGGACATCGGCGTCTACAAGTCGCTCGGGGGATATTCATCCCTCTCGTCGCGTCTTTTCGATCTCTCGCAGTTCGAACTCATCGATCTCGTCATGCGTTCGGGTCTTCGTGGACGCGGCGGCGCAGGCTTCCCCACGGGCATGAAGTGGTCCTTCGTGCCGCGCAATTCCGGAAAGCCCGTCTACCTCGTGGTGAACGCCGACGAAGGCGAGCCAGGCACGTTCAAGGATCACCGGCTCATGCTGGAAGATCCGCATCGACTCATCGAGGGCATGATCATCTGTGGATGGGCCCTGGGGGTGCGGACCGCCTACATCTATGTGCGTGGCGAGTTCCTGCCGGCCATCGAGGCCCTCAATGCGGCCGTGAAGCAGGCCTACGAGGCTGGACTCCTCGGCAAGAACATCGCGGGCACATCCTTTTGCATGGACATCTACGTCCATCGCGGCGCGGGTGCCTACATCTGCGGCGAAGAGACCGCGCTCATCAATTCGCTCGAAGGCTTCAAGGGCCAGCCCCGTCTGAAGCCTCCCTTCCCGGCCGTCTCGGGCGCCTTCGCGTCGCCCACGTGCGTGAACAACGTCGAGACGCTGATGGCTCTCCCCTGGATCCTGGAAAACGGCCCCGAAGCTTACGCGAAGATGGGCACGCCCAAGTCGCCCGGCACCAAGGTCTTCTCCGTCTCCGGCGACGTGAAGCGTCCGGGTGTCTACGAGGCGCCATTGGGGACGCCCTTGATGGAAATCCTCGAGGGCAAGGATTATTGCCAGGGTGTCGTCGGTACGCTGAAGGGCGTGATTCCTGGCGGATCGTCGTCGCCGGCTCTCACGGCCGAGGAGGCGAAACAGGCCAATCTCGACTACGAGGCGCTTGCCGGTCTCAAGACCATGCTCGGCTCCGGCGCGGTCGTGGCCTTCAACACCACGCGCAGCGTCGTCGGCATGCTCGCTTCGCTCACGCGCTTCTACGCGCACGAATCGTGCGGACAATGCACGCCGTGTCGCGAAGGCACGGGTTACGCCGATCGCATCCTCAAGACCGTCGTCTCGGGGCATGGACGCGACGGAGATCTCGAACAGATCCTCGATCTGGCGGCGAACTTCACATCCTCGACCATTTGCCCGTTGGGAGCGGCCGATTCGGCCCCCATCATCAACTTCATCGGCAAGTTCCGTTCGGAGTTCGATGCCGTGGTGGCGAAGAATCCCGATCGCGGCGAGCCGCGTCTGTCCAAGAACTTCCGTCCGGGAGCGTTTTGGGAATGAGCAACTCCTACAGCAAGCCGATCCTCCCCAAGCCCGATACCAAGCGGGTCGTCATCAATGTCGACGGTGCCGATGTCGAAGTGCCGGATGGCACGAACCTCATCGAAGCGCTCAAGACCATCGGCATCGACACGCCGCATTTCTGCTACCACCAGGACCTCCCTGTGGCCGGAAATTGTCGTCAGTGCATGATCGAGACCGACGGTCCGAGAGGCATGGGTCTCGCGATCGCCTGCTACACGCCGGTCCGCGCGGGCATGAAGGTCGCCACCGATCGTTCGTCGGAAAAGGTCAAGATCGCGCGCAAGTCCGTGATGGAGTTCCTTCTTGCGAACCACCCGCTCGATTGTCCGATCTGCGACAAGGCCGGCGAGTGCACGCTGCAGGACAACTACATGGCCGCCGGCAAGCACGAGAGCCGCATGCGAGACGATATCGGCAAGCAGTACAAGGGCTCGCCGGAATTCCGCCACGAAGACTCCAAGGGCCAGGAACGGGGCGGCAAGCACATCGACATCGGGCCGCGCGTCGTCCTCGACCAGGAACGCTGCATCCTTTGCGATCGTTGCACGCGTTTCATGCGCGACGTGGCCGGTTCCGAGCAGCTCTACATCGCCGCTCGTGGCGACCACGCGTTCATCGGCACCTTCCCCGGGCAGCCGCTTGACCACGAGTACGATCTGAACGTCACCGACATCTGTCCCGTGGGCGCGCTCACAGGGAAGCATTTCCGTTTCCAGCAGCGCGTCTGGATGCTTTCAAAGACGGAAACCGTCGCCCCTGACGATTCCCTGGGCGCCAACATCACGGTGGAGCACCACGACGACCAGGCTTGGCGCATCATGCCCCGCCGCAATCCCGACGTCAACGCGTCGTGGATCTCCAACGCGACTCGTCTCCAGTATCGGCGCCTGTCCGAGGATCGCCTCGCATCGGGCTCTTTCCGAGGGACGGAAGTCCGTCTCGCCGACGCGATCGAGCGTGCCGGCGGACTTGTCCAGAGTGCTCGCAAGGTGGCGTTGGTCGCATCCGGTCATCTCACGATCGAAGACAATGCCGCGATTCTCGCCATGGCGGGGGCCTTCGGCTCCCGTGTCGAAGTCTTCGGCGGCTCCTGGCTTTCCGTCGGTGCGCCCGATGGCATCGCTCGCTCCGGCGATCCGGTCGCCAATCGGATGGGTTGCAAGCTCCTGGGCGTTCCCGACAATCTCGACGATCTCGTCCGCCGTGCCGGAGAGTTCGACGTCCTCGTGGTCGTCGGACACGATCTCTGGGCCGCCGATTCCGCGAAGGCGGCCGCCCTCGAGAAGATTCCCGAGCGCATCGTGCTGGCGAGCTGGCACGATGCGACGGTGGCGAAGTCCACGCTGGCCGTGGGGGTGCGCGCCTGGGCCGAGGTTCGCGGCACGATGGTGAACTGCCAGGGGCGCATCCAGCGCCTGAACGCGGCTCCCGTCGCTCCCAGCCCCGATCTCGAGCCTGTCTGGCAGGTGATTTCCAAGATGGGACGCCTCGACTGGTCCTCCGAACTCGACGCATTCCGTTTCGCGCAGTCGCGCATTCCGGCTCTTGCCGGGCTGAACTACCGAACCATCGGCTCCATGGGCCGAATCCTCGAAGGGGTGGCTCCGTGACCGACCTCCTCACGATCCCGTTTCTGATCACTTGCGCGAAGTTCCTGCTCGCGTTCGTCCCGCTGTGCTACCTCCCGCTCCTGATCACGGGCGAGCGTCGTGGCGCGTCGTTCATCCAGGATCGTCTGGGACCGAATCGCGCGGCGATTCCCCTCTTTGGCGGCCTGCGCCTGTTCGGCCTGGTCCACAACGCCTCCGATGGCGTCAAGCTTTTCTTCAAGGAAAGCTTCGTTCCGGCTCATGCGCACAAGGGTTGGTATCTGTTCGCCCCCATGATCCCCATGATCGTCGCGTTCCTCACTCCTGCGGTCATTCCCTGGTTCGCTCCGATGCTCGTGGAAGGGCCCCAAGGATGGGTTCGCATCACCGGACAGAATCTGGATGCGAATTCCGGCGTCCTCGTGTTGTTCGCCTTGTCGGGACTTTCCGTCTACGGCACGGTGCTCGGAGCGTGGGCCTCCAACTCCAAGTACGCGCTTCTGGGTGGCATGCGCGCCTCGGCCATGATGATCTCCTACGAGGTCTGCATGGGTCTTTCCGCCGCAGGCATGTTCCTGTTGGCCGGAACCTTTTCGCTCACCGGAATCGTCGAGTGGCAGTCCATGCACGCTTGGGGCATCGTGGTCCAGCCCGTCGGATTCGTCCTCTTCCTCACCTCGCTGTTCGCAGAGACCGGGCGAGCGCCTTTCGACGTCGCCGAGGGCGATTCGGAGATCGTGGCGGGATACTTCGTGGAGTACTCCGCGGTGCGGTTCGCGCTTTATTACATGGGCGAATACGCGCACATCGCGATCGCCTCGGCCCTTGTCAGCGTTCTCTTCCTTGGTGGCTATCACCTGCCCTTCCTGGGCACGGAAGTGATGCGCTCCCATCTTGGCCCTGTTCTAGCGGGATTCTTCGTCGTCTGCGCTCTCGGGCTTGGAGTCCTCGCGTGGCGAATCCGCCGCTGGGTCGGGATCTACAAGAAGATGAACGCATCCGACGCGGTCGACCGCGTGAAGGAATACGGCTTCATGAGCGCCTGCTGCGTCGCACTTGTCGCGCTTCTGGCCGTCGGCGCGATCGCCTCCTTCCTGTTCCTCGATTCGCGACCGCTGGCCATCGTCGACGGCATCGCGCATTGGCCATTGTGGACCAACGGCATCGTCGCGATCCTGCAGATCGGCATCATGCTCGTCAAGACGGCCATGATCTGCTGGGTGTTCCTCTGGGTGCGCTGGACCCTGCCGCGCTTCCGGTACGATCAGATCATGTCGCTGGGCTGGAAGATCATGCTCAATATCGCGCTTGTGAATCTCGTGATCACGGCCCTGGTGGCCAAGCTCGTGATGGGAGGCCGCTGATGGCCAGAATCGTTCCTCGTCCCGAGATGAATCTTGTCGAGAAGGCGTACATCCCGGAGATCCTGCGTGGCATGAAGGTCACCTGGGGACACTTCATCAAGGGACTGACCCAGCCCGAAACGTTGCCGGTCGAGTACTATCCCGAAGTGAAGTGGGAGATCGATCGCGACTACCGCGCGCGCCATCGCCTCATGAAACGCTCCGATGGCGAACCCCGGTGCGTGGCCTGCTTCATGTGCTCCACCGCCTGCCCGTCCCGCTGCATCCACATCGAAGCGACGGAATCCGTCGATCCTCTCGTCGAGAAGAAGCCCGCGAAGTTCGAAATCGATCTCCTCGAGTGCGTCTTCTGCGGCCTTTGCGTCGAGGCTTGCCCCGTGGACGCGATCCGCATGGACACGACCAACGTCACGCTCGCCGCCGATGCGCGTTCCAAGTTCGTCCTGGACAAGGCCGCGCTTCTCGATTGGGACCCGGCCGACTATCCCGAAACGGATGCGCAGAGCCAGAAGGCTCCGGGTGGCATCCTCAACGAAGAGGCCCGCTCACAGTGGGCCAAGGGAGGCAACGCATGATCGCGCAGGTCTATTTCGCCCTGTTCGCGTTGGTCGCCGTCCTGTGCGGTAGCGCGCTTGTCTTCGCGCGGCACCCGCTCAATGGCGCGATGGCGCTGATCGGCACCATGGTTTCGCTTGCCGGCATCTACGCGCTCATCCAGTCGCCGTTTCTCGCGACGTTGCAGATCCTAGTGTACGCCGGAGCCATCATGATGCTCGTCGTCTTCGTGATCATGGTTCTCAACTGCGCCAAGGATTCCTCTACGCCGCGTCTCGATCTGATCGGTGCGGCTGCGATCCTTCCCGCGGCGGCCTTCGGTCTTCTGGTCGCTGGCGTCGTGGGGCGTGCGCCGATCCTCGCTTCGCCCGAGACGCCTCGGGGAACGGTCGAGGCGATTGCCGCGACGCTCTTCCCGAGCCAAGGAAATTCCGCCTATCCGATTCTTTTCCTGGCTGTCGGGCTTTTGCTGCTGACCGCCATCGTCGGCGCCGTCCTGCTCGCCAAACGTCGTTTGGAATCGCTGAAAACCCCAGAGGGAGAACACTGATGGAGATCTCCATCGTCCACCTCCAGATCCTCGCCGCCATCCTTTTCGCATTGGGGATGGCTGCAGCGGTGGGTCGTCGCAACATCTTCTTCGTTCTCATGGGCGTCGAACTCATGCTGAACGCGGTCAACCTTTCCTTCCTGTCCTGGAGCCGCACCTTCGTGGGACGCGGTGCCATGGAAGGCCAGGTCGCCCCCCTCTTCACGATCGCGATCGCGGCTACCGAGGCCTGCATCGGCTTGGCCATGGTCCTCATGATCTTCCGAAATCGCGAAAGCCTCGACTCCGACGACTTCTCGCGGATGAAGGAGTAAGACGTGCAATCCTCGCTCCTGTGGCTCCTGCCTGTTCTGCCTCTTGTCGGATTCCTGCTGAACGGAATCCTCTCGCTTGCTGGCGCGCGCAGTCCCCACGGTCCTTCCAAGGGACTTGTCGGGTTCTTCGCCGTGCTCTTTCCTGCCGCGTCGTTCATCCTTTCGCTCTGGCTCTTCCTGCGATTGGGGCACGAGGTCGCTTCCGTGCGTGCGCTCAACGCCAATCTCGGATTCAACCTCTCCGAGGCCCTGTCCTACAAGCAGCCACTGTGGAACTGGTTCGCCGCTGGCGACATCAATGTCGGATTCGGGTTCGTTTTCGACTCGCTCACGGGAATCATGCTGCTGTTCGTCACGGGCATCGGCACGCTTATCCACCTGTATTCGCTGGGCTACATGGCCCACGATCGCGGGCATGCGCGCTTCATGTCCTACATGAGCCTGTTCCTCGCCAACATGATCGTGCTGGTTCTGGGCAACGGCCCTCTGGTCACGTTCCTGGGTTGGGAAGGCGTGGGCTTGTGTTCCTACCTGCTCATCGGGTTCTGGCACGAAGACGATTCGAACAATGTCGCTGCGGTCAAGGCCTTCATGGTCAATCGTGTCGGCGATCTTGGATTCCTTCTGGGCCTGTTCTTCCTGTGGCAGATCATCGGTCCTGCCACCCCCTTCACCTATGAAGCGATCAGTGCCTGGTTCCGCGATCCCGCGCATCTGGCATCCGTGGGGCAGGGCGCCCTCGCGACTCTCCTGACCGCCTCGACGCTTCTGCTCTTCTTGGGGTGCACGGGCAAGAGTGCCCAGATTCCTCTTCTCACCTGGCTTCCGGACGCCATGGCAGGCCCGACTCCCGTGTCGGCCCTCATCCATGCCGCCACCATGGTGACTTCCGGCGTCTTCCTGCTGGCGCGCATGTCCGACGTGTTCGCCGCGTCGCCCATCACCATGGGCGTCATTGCGTTCATCGGCGCCGCCACGGCCCTATGGGCCGCCGTTGCGGGCTTCCTGCAGAACGACATCAAGAAGATCCTTGCCTACTCCACGATCTCCCAGCTCGGCTTCATGTTCCTGGCTGCGGGCGTCGGCGCCTTCGACGCGGGAATTTTCCATGTATTCACGCACGCCTTCTTCAAGGCGGTCCTGTTCCTTGGTGCGGGCTCGGTCATCCATGCTCTTGGAGGTGAACAGGATATCCGTCGCATGGGGGGGCTCGCGCGCAAGCTTCCGATCACGTTCCTCGCGATGTTCGCGGGCTGGTACGCCATCACAGGTCTTCCTGGTGGTGCCGGTTTCTGGAGCAAGGATCTGATCCTCGAGAAGGTCTGGGTCCATGGAGGCCCGATCCTCTACTGGACGGCTCTCGCCACGGCCGTGATCACTGGCATCTACATGACGCGGCTCATGATCCTCGTATTCTGGTCGCCATCGCGCATCGACCACGAGGTTGAACACCACGTCCACGAGTCACCCTGGACCATGGGGCTTCCGCTGGTCGTCCTGGGGCTCGGATCTCTTTTCGCCGGGTTCGCTTGGGCCCCCATGATTCCAGGCCTCGACTGGTTCGGCAGGAATCTTGCGCCTATCGTCGGTGCTGCGCAGGCGTCGCTTGCCGGAGCCGAAGAGGCTCATGCCTCGCTTGCGTTGCTTGCTTCCCTGGGAATTGGCGCGGCTCTTTGCGGCATCGGCATCTCGTTCGCCCTCTTCCGCTCGGGCGTCTACAAGGAGAACTCCTCCGATCCGATGTCGCTCCCGGCACGCATCTGGACATTCTTCTTCGACTACATCCACGCAGGACTGGGCATTTGGCCTGTCCGCATCGCCTCGTGGATCCTCGACAAGATCGTCAACCCACTCCTGCTCGGCCTGGTACGGCTTGTCGCCTATCTGGTCGAGTTCGTGGGATGGCTCTTCCGTTCCCTCCAGAGGTCGCGCCTGCGCGTGAATCTCGGGGTTTCCGTGGCGGGTGCCGTACTCGTCCTCCTCTACCTGATGAAGGATATCCTGAAGTGAACCTCCATCTTGCCATCGCCGCACCGCTGGTTGCCGCCCTCCTCGCTCTGTTCTCTTCGGGCAAGGATGCGACACAAGCTTTCCGCAACGCCTTGCTGCTGGCTCTTGCCGTCCTGGGCATCAGTGTGCCGTTGATCGGAGCTGGGATCATCTCCACCACTCCCATCACCTGGTTCACGTTGCCTGCCGTGGGCACGCCTCTGCGCTGGCAGTTGGCTTCCGACGGTCTTTCCGCTTGGATCGTCGCCTTGTCCGCACTTCTGGTGCCCGCCGTACTCGTCCTCGCTCGCCGCATCGTCGGCGAACGGATGCGCGAGTTCGCCGCACTCGTATTCTTCATGCAGGCATGCATGGCGGGCGCGCTGCTTTCCGCCGACCTGTTCCTCTTCTACTGCTTCTTCGAAGCGATGCTCGTGCCCGCGACCATTCTGATCGCCCTCTTCGGTGGTCGTGATCGCCGACGCGCAGCCATCCTCTTCATCGTGTTTTCGCTCTTGGGTTCGCTTCCTCTATTCGTCGGAATCTGGTGGCTCGCGACCCTCGCTCCCTACGAGGTCTTCCAGGCCACCAACGGTGCGGTCCGCATCGAAGGAAGCCTTTCTTTCGCCGATCTCCAGAACCTGATCACCCACATTCCCGGCAATGCGCGACTCCTGCTCTTCTGGGCGTTCGCTCTCGCGTTCCTCGTGAAGTTGCCCGTGGTCGGACTGCACATGTGGCAGGCCGATTCCTATGCCGAAGGTCCGGCTCCCTCGTCGGCGCTTCTCACGGGCGTCATGGCCAAGGTCGGCCTCTACGGATTCCTCCGGTTGGTGATCCCCCTCTTTCCTGTCGAGGCCGCGCGCTTTTCCGGCTTCTTCATCGTTCTGGGCCTCGTCACAGTGGTCGTGGGCGCCTTCCTGGCTCTCCAGCAGACGCAGATCCGCCGTCTTCTGGCGTTCTCCTCCCTTTCCCACCTGGGATTGGGGCTGGCTGCGCTCTTCACGTTCCGTCCCGAGGCACAGGCCGGCGTGGTCCTCCTCGTGGTCGCCCACGGTCTTTCCGCCGCGGTGCTCTTCCTGCTCGCGGGAGTCGCCGAGCGCTGGACGGATTCCGTCCATATCGACGACTTCGGCGCGCTGGCGCGCCAGTCGCCGGTCTACGCCGTCTTCTTCGTCTTCGCGGCGCTCGCCTCCGTCGGCCTTCCCGGCACGGCGGGGTTCGTCGCCGAGATCCTCATGATCGTGGGGCTCTTCAAGGTCGGCGGCTTCTGGATCGCCCTTGTCGCCGGCTCCAGCATCATCCTTTCCGCAGCGTACACGTTGCGGCTCGTCCAGAAGATGCTCTACGGCAAAGCCGCCCTTCCTGAACCCGAAGCGCCACGAGATCTGCATCTGGGAGAGGGGTTCGCTCTTCTGCCGTTGATCGCGATCCTGGTCGTGCTCGGATTCTTCCCTGGGCCGGTCCTTTCCGCTGCACGTTCCGACCTGCTCCAGCGTCTTCCCTCGACGCAGACCGTTCATCCGGAGGATGCTATCCATGCTGCCGGCCGCTGATCTCTTTCCGTTCCTGCTCCCTCTCGTTATCCTGATCCTGGGAGCTCTCGCCTGCCTCGTGGCGGAGCCTCTGCTTGCCGATCGAAGCAAGCATGTCGTCCTGCCCTGGACGGCGGTTTCATTCCTCGCGCTGTCGGCCGTGGCGTTCCGATTCACGGTGCCAGGGCACATCCACGGGATGTTCGCCCTCGACCCCGTCCGTGCGGGACTGTGCCTGATCCTGTTGGCCGTCGCGGCTCTCGGCATCGCTGCGATGCAGCAGAATCTGTCCCAGGACAAGTTCACGGGTGGAGAGCCCTACGTCCTGCTGCTTCTGTCCACGGTCGGCCTCCAGGGCATGGTCATGGCCACCAACTCCATCTCGCTCTTCGTCGCCATGGAGCTCGCGAGCCTCGCCATCTATCCGATGGTCGGATTGCGCAGGCAGTCGGTCGTTTCTTCGGAAGCCATTCTCAAGTACTTCGTGATGGGATCGGTCTTCTCGGCAGTCTTCCTCTATGGAGCGGCGCTTTCCTATGGCGCGCTTGGAACGACCTCCCTCACGGGCCCCATCCAGTCCGGCCGAGACGGGATCTACTTCCTCGGCTTCGCTCTGATGGCCATCGGGCTCCTCTTCAAGACCTCGGCGGTGCCATTCCACTTCTGGAGTCCTGACGCCTATACTGGCGCTCCCTCGGCGGTGACGGGATTCATGGCCGGTGCCGTCAAAGTGGGCGCCTTTGCTGCTCTGGGCGCTCTTTGGATCAACTACCTCGCGACCCAGTCGAATGCCGTCCCGATGTCGCCGTTGGCGCTCAGCATCTACGTCCCGCCCGAGATCCTGTCCTGGCTTCCTCCGGAAATCCGCGGGCGCATCCAGACCATCGGCCTTGCCCTCGGTGGGATCGGCCTCGTCTCCATTCTCGTCGGCAGCCTTGCCTTGCTGGGACAGACCTCGATCCGTCGCCTGATGGCTTTCTCCGGCGTGCTCAACGCAGGGTTCATGGTACTTGCTCTGCTCCTGCCCAGCGTGTTCCGGGGTCATGTGCAACTTTCCGTCCTCTGGTACTATCTCGCGGTCTACGCGCTGTCCTCCATGGGCGTCCTCGCGTGCTTGGCGGCGTTGGCCGGGCAAGACGACGACGGCGACCATCTTTCGCTTCTCGCGGGAGCGGCCCGCCGCCAACCGCTTCTCGGCGCAGCGCTTTCCGTCTTTCTCGCTTCCCTGGCGGGGTTGCCGCCGGCTGCTGGCTTCGTCGCCAAGTTCCAGGTCCTTTCCGGCCTCATGCTCTCCGTCGCCACTCCAGCTCAGATTCTGATTCCGGCCGCCGCGATGCTTCTGGCCGTGGTCGCCGGAGCCGGATACCTGCGCGTGCTGATCCTGGTCTGGTCCCGTTCGACGACTGGCTCCGACAAATCTCGTGCGCCGGGAGTCCTGCTGGGATGGCTGGTCGCCCTGACTGCCGTGTTCGTGCTCGTGCTCGCCGTCTTCCCGCAGCAGATCCTCTTCCGCCTCTGATCGCTCGGCCGCTCTCCGGGAGGGGCGCGGCGCATATTCTGTCGGCAGGTGGTACAATCCCCGGCGTGAAGTGTACGACGATTTCCGTCTTGGTGGTCGCGCTCCTTTCGGGGTGCTCGAGCCGGATCCTGGTCGACAGGATCGAAGGACGCGCGTCCCTACCCTGTTCGCGTATCGCCGACCTGAGGTCGGATCGTCCGGGGGCGTTGCTTGTCGGAGTCGGTGCCGCGATCCGCAAGCCTGCGGAAATCGAACTGAAATCGCCATCCGAGGACAGCCTCGTCGAAGGACGGCAACGCTGGGTGTTGCCAGGCTGGAGTTTGGGTGGGCATCTCGCTTGGACGCCCTTCGAAGGCGTGACGCTCGTTCCGGAGGGATTCCTTGCGGGGCGAGGACAGGATCTCACGGGGGACTTTTCCGCGACGATGGGATTGCATGCCGAGGCGGGCTGGGTCGCCTGGCAGGTGGAGGGACGCTTGGGAGCTTCCTGGACGCGTTCCCGGACGACATGGCGAACGCGTGTGGAGGACATCAAGCGCGACACGACGTGGCTTGATTCGTTGCGCGAAGAGCGGCGAGAGGGGCTGGTTCCGTGGTTGCAGGGTGGAATCCAGATCCAGAGCGCGATCCCGCGTCAGCCGGCACAGTTGTGGATTCTCGGGCGGTGGGGGATGCACGATCCCGCTCTTCTATCCGACGAGGCGCACGACGCGATCCTGCCGCAGGGACTGATGGATTGGCAGATGGGGTGCGGATTGCATCGTCGTTTCGGACGACGCAACACGCTCACCTTGGGTGTGCTGCACGAGATCTACAGTCCGCTCGACATGGCAACAGCCGATGCGACGACGGAAATCGTCATCCATTGGGACTACGCCCTGGTGTGCGGTGGGCACAAGGAACAGAGAACGGACGGAACGAAGGGACGAGCCCGGATATCCCGTCAGAGCTTGTTGTGAATCACGACTCCGGGCAGTTCCGCCTTGATGAGAGCCGGAAGAGACTTCATGCTGTGCGGGGTGGAGAAGATCGTGAGGCCCATCTCGGTGGCCTTGCGGAGTTCGGGAGCTTTGGGCTTCTGACCGTTGGTGTACAGGATCGCGACCACGTCGGTTTCACCGCAGACACGGATGACTTCGGGCGAATCGATGTTCGTCACCAGGAGCACATTGAAGAGATCCGCCGCGATGAGATCGGCGAATTCCGAACCGACATAAGCCGATTCGACCTCGGGGAGTTCGTCTTCCGTGCCCACAAGAATCTGTGCGCCAAGGGAGCCCGTCAGGTGCGGGAATTCCAACTGCATATGTTAGGAACGATAGATGGTCCGGCCTGACTTGGCAATTGTCTGTTGAAGCGAGATGTGAGCCGGATGCGTACTTGCCGCAGATCCAGGGTTGCGGCATCGTGTGCATTTTGGGGCGTGCCCCTTGGCATTGTGGCGACAAGCAGTGAAATTGCATGCATGGCAACCCTCACTCTTCTCCACAGGGGATCCTGGACCGTCGTGCGCGTGGCCGGCGAAATCCAGACCTTCGCCGATGCGGCTTCGTTGAAGGCCGTTCTGTTCGAGCGTATCGGGAGAGGGGAGACGCGAGTCGCCGTCGATCTATCGGGAGTCGATTACATCGGATCGAGTGGAATCGGCGTCTTGGCGCAGGCACAACTCGAGCTTTCCCGGGCGGGCTCTTCGCTGGTCCTTGTTCGTGCGCGGCACGAGGTCCGCCATTTGCTCGAGATCGTCAATCTCGACCGTCTCGTCGTGTTCCTCGAATCCGAGGCCGATCTCGATCGACTCTGATCCGCGCCCTCTTCGGCAATTCAGCGGAGGATCGTGCGCATGGAACGAGATGGTTGCGTTCGTGCCGCGTTTTGGACTTGTGCCATCGCTCGCAGTTGCCGTCGGACGCAAAAAGGGATATCTTCCTTTCACGCTGTTCGCGAGTCAACGTCCTGTTGGCCCGCTTGCGAAGGTCCTACGTCCCCCAACACAAAATGGAGTCCTCATGAAGTTCTCTCGCATTCTCGCTCTCTCCATGGCGGCCGTCGCCGCTTTTTCCTTCACGGCTTGCGACAGCACGTCGTCCAGCGACTCTGCTGCTGGTGTGACGGTCGTCAGCTACGCTGCTGGCACACAGTCGCATCTGACTGACGGCAGCTTCATCTCGTTGCGTGGCGGCATCGCCTACAACGCGGGTTATGACAACGATTCGCTCAACAAGGCAAATTCGCACAAAGGAGTTCTTGGCGTGACTCGCGGCGGCGTCGTTGATTCGGCTCGCTGGAAGTCCATCGATATCATCGTCTGGGCAGACAGCACGGCCTCCACCCAGGCCAGCTTCTTCTCCCCCAAGCGTGTTTCCGAAGTGTTCGCTGGCTCCAATACTGGCAGGAACATGCCCGCCGCAGCGAAGATCATCGACACCAAGTTCGTCAAGATCGCTGGCGCGAGTTTCTCTGATTACGCGACTGCGCAGGATATTACCGATGAGGCTGCCAACATCACCGCGACCCAGCTCAACAACCAGGTTCAGGTCAACAAGGGCGACGTCCTGCTTGCTCAGCTGACCGACGGATCCTGGGCTGTCGTGAATGTGGTCGAGCTTTCCAGCAACGGCCCGTTCAACATCGGCTTGCAGATCAAGTCGGCCAAGTAATCTGCTTTCGATAGCAAATGGAAGCCTCTCCCGCCTTTGGCAGGAGAGGCTTCTTTTTTGTGATCACCCGCACGAAGGGTTCGTTTAGTTTTCTGTCAAACCTGCCAGGAGTGTCGCAAACATGAAACGTCCCGTGAAGATCGCCATCGGAGTCGTCGCCGCCCTCGGGCTGTTGTTCGTCGCGTTGCTCGCTACCGTGTCCTTCTTGTTCCCGCCCGCCCGCGTCAAGGCCATCGTCCTCGAGAAGGCTGGGGCTGCGCTCCATCGCGAGGTGAAGCTCGATGACGCCTCCATTCGCGTCTTCCCTTTCCTGGGCGTTTCCCTCGAGGGCTTCGAGATCGCCAACAATCCCGACAGCGGTTTCGCGAAGGAGCCGCTGCTTCGTCTTGCAAGTCTCGATGTCAAGCTGTCCACCATGTCGCTCTTCAGGATGGCGCCAGTGGTCAACGGGATCATCCTGAAGGAACCGAAGATCCGCGTCGAGGTCCTCGCGGACGGCCGCACGTCCCTCGACGGCCTGGGCGGCCCGAAGGACACCACGGTGGAGAAGCCGAAGACGGATTCCGTCAAGCCGCTCGAACTTCCGTTTCCGCTTTCCGTCAAGCGCATCGCCATCGAGAACGGCTCCGTCAGCTGGCTCGACCGCAAGAACGGCCAGGAAGTCGTCCTGGGCGACATCGACGAGGAGATTTCGCTCGAGTCCGACGCCAAGCTCGAGAACGTCGCGTCGAAGGGGCGTCTCGATCTGCGCGACGTGTCCGTTTCCGGTTCGGGTGTGCCTGTGCGCAAGGGTGGGATCCGGCTCTTCCTCGAACACGACGTCCATCTGAATCTTCCCGGCGCCGTCGTCGACATCGCCTCCCTCAAGTTCGGTGTCCAGGATCTCGCGCTCGAGCTTTCTGGCAAGGCGTCCAACATCCTCGTTTCTCCGGTGGTCGATCTGCGCCTGCGCACGACGTCTCCGGTGGACTTGGGCAAGCTCCTGGCCGAGGTGCCCAAGGAGATTTCTCCGGAACTTTCCAAGCTCGCATTGAAGGGCGCGTTCGACATGGACATGACGGCCAAGGGAGGCGTCGCTGCGGGACAGATTCCGTCTGTCAACGGCGTTCTCCATCTCTCGTCGATCGCCGCTTCCGTCCAGGGCGTTCCCGCCAAGATCGAGAAGTTCGGCCTGGCTTTGCACATCAAGAACACGTCCACCGTCGAAATCGACTCCACCTCCTGGCTGCTCAACGGAGACGAGGGGCATCTCCTGGTGGCCGTCGACAGCCTGCCTATGGGCGCCGACTCCCTTCGCAAGCCGGTCCTTCGCAATCTCGACGCCAAGGGCAGCGTCGATCTCGCCGCATTGCGCCAAGTGGCCGCACCGCTCATCCCCATTCTCGACACACTCAAGCCCACCGGGCGCATCGGGTGGGAGGTCAAAGCCAAGGGCGTCCTCGATCCTGCCAATCCGATGGGGCTTTCCGCCTCGGGCGATGTCAAGCTCCAGGCTGTGGAGACATCCATTCCCGGAGGCGTCAAGGATCGCTTGAAGGTCGACGGATCGGTCGGGATCACCAACACGACGGCCAATCTCGCGCTGGCGCTCGTTTCCGGCCCCACCGACATTTCCATCAAGGGCGATGCCGCCGACTGGATGGCGCTCGCCATGCCCAAGCTCGCTGCGGGACGCGTTGCTAAGGTCAACGTAGCGGTCACCGCCAACACGATCGACGTCGATCGTTTCCTCCCTCCGGCCGACACCACGGTCAAGCCCGAGCAGGCATCGAAGCCGCTGGAGTTGCCGAAACTTCCTCCCGTCGTGCTCAAGGCGTCCTTCGACGCGAACCTCATCAAGGTGATGGGGCTTTCGATCCAGAAGACCCAGGCACGCCTTTCTCTCGAAGGTGGCAAGGCCGTGGAATCGATCGTCGGCTCCGTCGCGAAGGGCTCGATTCGTCAGAATCTGTCTGCCGATCTGTCCGATCCGTCGCGGTTGTCGGCCCAGTTCGCCGCGAATCTCTCCGGTGTCCAGATCCACGACGTCATGATCGGCATCAAGGATCGGATCCCGGCCGGCACTGCGCGCAACATGCATGACAAGATCTTCGGAACAGGCAATGTCGCCGTCACGGCTTCCGTCGACGGGGCTCCCGCGCAACTCGCCGACCTCCTCGCCGCCGACCTCAAGATGGACCTCAAGGATGGCCGGATCGAAGGTCTGCCTGCGGCGCAGAAGCTGGGTGGAGGCATGAAGAAGGCTTGGTCTGGTGCTCCGAGTCTCGATCCGATCCAGTTCGCCAAGTTCATCCTGCTGGCCCAGTTGCGCAATGGTCGCACCGAGATCCAGGACATGCGCCTCGACGGTGCCGATATCGGCATGATCCAGGCGAAAGGGTTCGTGAACAAGGATCAGACCCTCGACATGAAGGTCGCGACGCACATGCCGGAGTCGTCCACAGGCCTGCTTCAGGGAGGCGCTGGTGCCGTGGCTTCGGCGACTGGTCCAGTCGCATCGGCTTTGGGTGTGAACGCGGGCCAGGCGTTGCCTCAGGATGAGCAGAAGCGCGTCGTGCTTTCCTGGCTCGTCACCGGTCCGTTCGCGAGCCCCACCGTCCGTCCGGACGCCACGGCGCTGACGCAGGGAGCGAAAGCCGCCGCGGCAGCCGCCCTGGGTGCCGCCAAGGCGAAGGTCGAGGCGGAGGCCGCCAAGGTGAAGGCCGAGGCGGAGGCCAAAGCGAAGGCCGCTGTGGATGCCAAGAAGAACGAAGTCAAGACGAAGGCGCAGGACGCCATCAAGGGCAAGCTGAAGGGCTTCGGTCTCTGACCGGAAATCGGTCATCGACACGCCGACGGATCTTTGTCGGCGATGTCCATGGATGTCTTGCCGAACTCGAGGATCTGGCGCGGAAGGTCGGCGTTTCTTCCGAGGACGAGGTCGTGCTGCTCGGGGATCTTCTGAACAAGGGGCCCGACAGCCGCGGTGTTCTGGAATGGGCGCGCGCGAACGGCGCGAAAACGATCCTGGGAAACCATGAGCGGAAATTCCTTTCCTGCCTGCAGGTTCCGGAGGGTGAGAGGACCGCCAAGATGCGCGCCTTGCTCGCTCCGTTCGAAGATGACATCCATTCCTACGGCGAATGGATCGCGACTTGGCCCTTGTGGATCGCGTGGCCCGATGTCTTGGCCGTGCATGCGGGCTTGCAGCCGGGAGAAGAACGGCTGGACGCGATGGCCCACAGGATCCTCCTCACCATCCGCACATGGGACGGCAGAGGCGTGGAGCTGGATCGACTCGGTGATCCCGCTTGGTACGATGTGGTGGATTGGCCCGTACCCGTCGTTTTCGGCCATTGGGCCGCAGGTGGTCTCGTGGATCGTCCGGGGTGCAAGGGGCTCGACACGGGGTGCGTCTATGGGGGGCGGCTGACGGCTTGGAGCCCCGACGAGAAGCGGTTCTGGCACGTGAATGCGCATCGGGAATGGGTGCCGTACAAGGATTGACGAGGCCGACGGAAGGAACCATCCTTTGCGTCATGGATACCCTTCGCGTGGGCGTCGCCCAGTTCGATCCGATCTTCGAGGACAAGGCGGCCAATCGCGCCCGTGTCGAGGAGCTGCTCTCCAAGGGGGATCCGACCGACCTGTGCGTTCTTCCCGAAATGACCCTCACTGGATTCTCCATGGATCCTGCGGTCACGACGCTCGGCGAGGACGACCACGCGTTCTTCGCGCGGCTTGCGCGGGAACGGGCGACAGGAATCGTCTACGGGGGCGTGGAAGAGGGGCGGAACGTGGCGATCCTCGTCGACCGCGACGGCATGCGCCGCGATGCCTACGCGAAGATGCACTTGTTCGCCCTGGGCAGCGAGACCAAGCACTACGTGGCGGGGACGGAGCGGATGGTCTGGACGTTCGGACAATGGAAGATCCTCCCCGCCATCTGCTACGACCTGCGCTTCTCCTATCTCTTCTGGGATGCGGCACACGACATCGATCTCGTCGTGGTGCCTTCGAACTGGCCGGCTTCGCGCCGGGAGCATTGGCGAACGCTCCTGCAGGCTCGCGCGATCGAGAACCAGGTGCCCGTGGTCGGATGCAATCGAATCGGGCGGGATCCTTTCGCGCGCTACGCGGGGGATTCGCTCGTCGTCGGACCTCTTGGGCAGATTCTGTCTGATGCGGAGGGGCGAGAAGGCGTCTTCGCGGCGGCGATCGAGCGGGCGGAGACGGCGGAAGTCCGCGGGCGATTCCCCTTCCTGGAAGATCGCCTGGATTGACGCGGCAATCGTCGGCGCGTGGCGCCGGCGGGGATCATTCGAGGTTCAATGCCTGTTCGCGGATGGCTTCGAGATCTTCCTTCATCGAGATCACGATCGCCGTGATGGCGGCTTCCTGGCACTTCGATCCCGTCGTGTTCGTCTCCCGGAGCATCTCCTGCAGAAGGAATCCGATGCGTTTGCCGACGGCTCCGCCTTCGTCGAGCGTCTTGCGGAACGCGGCGATGTGGGTGGCCAGGCGGGTCATCTCCTCCTGGACGTCGAGCCGCTCCGACATGTGGCCGATTTCCTGGGCGACGCGGGCCGCGTCGATCTCGCGCCCGGCGAGATATTCGGCGATGCGCGCTTCGAGGTTCGTCCGCACCTTCTCGAGGTGTTCGCGGGCCAATCCCGGGATCGACGCGGCGCGTGTTTCGATCCGTTCGAGACGTGCGCGGAGGTCGTTCTCGAGCGCGGCGCCTTCGCGCTGGCGGAAGGCGTCGAATTCGGTGAGGGCCTTGTCGATGCAGGCGAGGAGAGGCTCCTTGAAATCGTCGACGCACGGCTCAGGATCGGACTCGGATTTGCGCATGCCCATCCAATGCAATGCGTTGGACAGGGTGATCGTCTCGAGCGCGAAACCGGCTTCGATCGCTTCGCGGCGAAGTTCCTCGGTGGCGCTCTTCAGTCGCGACGACGAGCCGGATTCCGATGCGGCCCCCAAGTCGTCGTAGGATGCGGTCAAGGTGAGCGAGCCGCGGCCGACTCGACCGTTCAGCGCTTCGCGTACGGCGGATTCCGTCGCTTGGAAGGCGCGAGGCAGGCGAAGCTGGGTTTCGAGGAAGCGGCCGTTCACGGAACGCAGGTCGATGGTGATGCGGCGGGTGCCGGTTTCGATGGAAGCGGTTCCGTATCCGGTCATGCTGCGAATAGCCATGGTGGCGCAGATCCTTTGTGGCAGGTGGAGGTTGGTGCGAAGGTTAGCTCAATCAGGGCCGCGATGGTGGAGATGCTTGCATGCGCAAGATCGCCTCGATTTCCTGCGACTTGGTGAGAAAGGCGAGGCCCGATGCAAGGCAGACGCCGCCGGAGAGGAATATCGCGGGATCGAGCCCGTGCTTCCCGGCGAGCCAACCCAGGAAGAGGCTTCCAAAAGGCGTCGTTCCCATGAATGCGATGGCGAAAAGTGATACGATCCGTCCGCGGAAGTGCTCGGGGACGATGCTCTGGAGGAGGGAATTCGCACCGGCGGAGACCTGGATGAAGCCGTATCCCGCCCCGAAAAGACATGCATGGACGACGAATTCCGGCGCATGGAGGCCGATGACGAAGATGCATGCCCCCGACACGGCGGCGGCGCGACCGGCCTTGCGCGGAAGCGTGAGGATGTCCGTGCGTCCGGCGAGCTGGAGGGCGGAAACCAGCGACCCGGCTCCGACGGAACCCATCAGGAATCCGAGGGTGTGCGGCCCGCCTTTCAAGCTGTCGCGCGCGATCATCGGAGCGAGGGCGAGGATCGCGAACCCCGACGTGCTGACGGCGGCGACAAGGGCGAGGATCGGTCTGATGACAGGATCTGTCCAAGCGCGGCGCGCTCCCTCGATGAAGTCGCCACGGATGCTCGTCTTTTCGCGAAGACGCAGGGGTGGAGTCGTGCGGATCGCCAGGATGGCGGCGAGGACGGCGAGGAAGCTCGCCGCGTTGCCCAGGAGGCACAATCCTTCGCCCACGGCGGCCACAGCGAGCCCCGCGAGCGCCGGGCCGACGAGGCGGGCCGCGTTGAAGAGCGCGGAATTCAGCGCGATCGCGTTGGGGAGCGAGCGCGAGTCCGGGACGACTTCCGACATGAACGATTGGCGGATCGGGATGTCGAAGGCCATGACGAGCCCGAGAAGGAAGGACAGAGCGATGATGGTCCAGGTCGGGGCGTGGTTTGTCAGCACCAGGATGGCGACGATGAACGCCTGGAGCATCATGAGAATCTGCGTGGCGACGAGTCCGTCGCGACGTCGAATCCGGTCGGCTAGAACTCCGGCGAAAGGCGTGGCGAGAAGCGTCGGAATCTGGCTCGCGAAACTCGCGAGCCCCAGGATGAATGGGGAATTCGTCGTGCGATAGAGGTACCAGGAGAGGGCGGTCTGCTGCAGGAAGTTCCCGATCAGGGAGACTCCTTGGCCGATATACCAGAGCCGGTAGTTCCGTCCCCGCAGGGCGCGGAACGTTCGCTCGAAGCGTGCTCTGGATCCAGCCATGGAAAGCCTAAAGTAGGTTCTGGCAACCTTGCGGGAACGGTGCCCTCCCGAGATCGCTACTGGATTGCCGCTTGGAAGACCAGACGCGACGCGTCAGATGATTCCGAGAGCGAGGACGGCTTCCTCGACCGATCCATAGATCGGGAGGATCGAACCAAGGCTTGCGACTTCGAAGACATCGAGGATGTCTGGTCTCGACTCGATCAGAAACAGCGTGGCGGAACGCTTGCGAAAGCCGAGCGCGTAGTCGATGATGCCGGAAAGGCAGCAACTACCGAGGAATTCGAGCCCTGTCGTATCCAATGCGAGCGGTGTTGCCAGATCGTCGTCCATCAGTTTGCCTAGGACGTTGCGGAATTCCACGAGCTGGGGCATCGCGAAATCGGCTCCTTCGAGGCGGAGGACGCGGACCGGACCGGATTTCTCGAGGGTGAATGTGCAGCCCATGTGGGATCGAAAACTATGAACGGGCGATCCCGTTTCAAGCCTGTTTCGGTGGGATCTGCGCAAACTCCCGAGATCGTGCGCCGGCTTTTCCGGAATGCGACCTCAGGATTCGACCAGGGCGATCTTGCGGATGGAGTCGAGGGCGATGTCGCGACGTTCTCCAGAGGAGCTCAGATACGCTTCCATCGAAACCGGCTCCTTGCGCCGGTCGACGCGCCTGGGACGCAGACGAAGGCTCCGCTGTGGCTGCGCCTTGAGGATGACTTCGACTTCGCATTCGGTGAGCGCGGCATATTCCACGAGCCTCACGAGGTCGGGGATTTCGAGTTCCTTGGGAGCGCCGGTCGCATAGCGCGATCCGGAGCCCGTACTCGTCCGACGAGTCGCGCCTCCCAGGCGAGGCCACTGCCACGACGGCGGTTCGGATTCCACGGGAGGAGGCAGGCACGGCTCCAGAGACACCCAAGGAGCCTGCTCGGCTGGCGAGGGGTCGGAGGGCGGGTCGTAGCCCAGCGATCCCAGCAGCTTGCGCAGGGGCGCCTCGTTGACTGGATCGAGCACGAAGCCCCAGCCGGGGATGACTTCGCGTACAAGCGAACGGAACGAGTCGAGAGCGGCGAGTTCCTGGTGCCGACGTGGATCGGAAACACGCAGGATTCGGATGGAATCGAACAGGCAGGCGCGTCGCGAAGCGAGCCATTCCTCGAGCTGGAAGGCGACGGCTCGAGGGGGGGCGAGGCTCTCGATGAGATCCGGAAGTCGAGGACCCCAGCAGGGCGCGGAGGCGCCGGCGAGGAGCGCGTCGCGAACGATGCGGTATCGGCTGACGAGATCGGAGGATTCCCGCTGACCCATGAATTCGGCGGCGCGGTGCAGGAGAAGAGGCGCGTCCGGAGCGAGGAAGAGCTGGAAATCCGATGTACACCACCACGCGCGCTCCGCGCGCGGGGCCGGAGTGACGATTCCTGTCCAGATGTGCTCGAGAATCGCGCCATTGCCATCGGCCTCCAGGAGGCCGATGGCAATGGCCTGTTTCAGAGAATCGGGCAGATTGTTCCAGATGGCCGGGGATTCGATCTCGGAAAGATCGCCCTCGCGGCGTCGGAACAGTTCGATGGCTGCGTGCGCGGGAAGGCCGAGCTCGTCGCGCGGCTTCAGAAGGTCTCGCAATCCTTCCGCGACCGGGTGGCGGCGCTCCCACCAGAGGATGGCCGTCATCGGATCCCTGTCGGCTTCCGCGAGCCACGCGTCCAGGGCGGAGGCCGTCTCCAGATGACCGTCCTTCTGGCGGATCAGGTTGGATTCGGAAAGGAGATCCAGCGCCAGATCGAGGGCTCGTTCCTGTGCCGATTCGCCGAAGGGAGCGAGATGCACGAAACGATCCCTCAAGGCGGGACGATCGCGTCGGTTCAGGGATCCGTCGCGGTTCAGGCGGGCCTTGCCCGTGTCGATGGCCGCGGTAAGGGACGCGATTCCTTCCAGGAAGGTGCGCGCGGCACTCTTGCGGCCCTGGGGACGGGGGCGGGATTCCAACGGGGCGGCCCAGTCTTCGAAGATGGCTGGAGTCAGGTCGGAAAGCGGACACCAGGAAGCCGGTTCGTTGTCATCGAGGATGACGACGAATTCCGACGCGAGCATTTCGAGGTCGGCCTCGGCCGAGGCGAGGAAACGATCGCTGGGAATCCCGTGGGGACCGGCGAGGTGGATGGATCGCGCGGCGGATTTGGCGCCGTCGGTCTTTCCCAGGATATCGGGAAGGCGCGACGCGTCGAGGAGCCACGCGGCGACCTCGTCGCGGATCCTGCTTCGCTGAAGAAGGCCTTCGCGCCCCATACGGGCTGCGTGGAGGGCTGCGACCTCTTCTTGGGGCGCTTGGTCGAGAAGTTGTTGGCTAGAAGGCATAGGGCAAGTCAGGTAAGATACCTTTAGCAAGCGCCGATCGACTCCTTACCTTCCGAAAAGGACAAGCCCGCAATGAACGACAAGGTCGAACGAGTCCCTGATCCTTCCGCCGCGGATCTTTTCGTCGCTCGCGGCGAGGAGGCGAGTTCCCGTGAAGACTGGATGGAGGCGAAAGCCTTTTTCGAGAAGGCTCGCGAACTCGATCCGGGGTCGTGGAAGGCCATCCAGGGACTCGGCGTTGTCAATTTCTGGCAAGGGCGGCGGGAGGAGGCGTGGACTCTTCTCGTGGAGGCGCTGCGCCGTGCTCCCGAGGACGACGACAATGCGGCCAATCTGCTGGACGTGGCCCGCTCCCTGGGACGCGAGCAGGAGGCCGACAATCTGGTGGCGAGTCTGAGGACGGGGGCGCACCAGGTGCGCGATGCTTCGCCCGCGGAGGAAGCATGCGTGCGTGGCGAAGAACTGCTGAGCGCGGAGCTGTGGCAGGAAGCGGCGCACCCTTTCCTCGAGGCGATCGATCGCGATGCGGAGCGCTCGCGCGCGTGGAGCGGTCTTGGGATCTCGTGTTTCCGGCGCGGATTGCACAATGCCGGCCTCGTATTCTTCGAGATGGCGCTGCGTCTCGATCCATCTGACGAGGATTGCGTGCTCAATTGGTGCGAATCCTGCAACCTGGAGCGTGACGACGCGAAGGCCTTTCTCGAATCGGCCGGTGTTCCAGGATCGCTTGTGGAAAAAGGACTCGAGGTGCTTGGGAAATGACGCGCCATGGCTTCCATCCTTCGCACAAGCCTGGCCATGCACCCTTTGCCGTCTCGGTACCGCGCGACAATGGCATCTTCCCGTTGTCCATCTGCGTGATCGCCAAGAACGAGGAATCCAATCTTCCGGGACTCCTCGAATCGATCGCTCCGCTTGGTGCCGAACTCGTCGTCGTCGACACGGGGTCCACCGACGCGACCGTATCCATCGCCCAAAGTGCCGGCGCGAAGGTCGTGCACTGGGCGTGGCGCGGCGATTTCGCTGCGGCGCGCAACGTGTCGCTCGACCATGCGACCCGTCCCTGGATCCTCTGGATGGATGCCGACGATCGATTGCCAGAGGCTTCGATCGCCCCTTTGCGCGAGCTCGTGCGTCAGCCGCCCGTGAAGGCGTTCACGTTCCTCGTCAAGAATACGACCAACGGGGGAACGACGGGCGCGGAATTCTCCCAGTTGCGGATGTTCCCCAATCATCGGCGGTTGCGCTTTACCGGGGCGGTGCACGAGCAGGTCTATCCAGCGCTCACTGCATTGGGCGTGCCGTTCGAATATCTGTCCGTGGTTGTCCACCATACGGGCTACATCGACAAGGAAACCATCCGCCACAAGCAGGAACGCAATCGCGAAATCCTGCGCGGAGCCGTCAAGGAACCCGATGCGGGCGCGATCCAGTGGTTCCAGCTCGGATCCGCCAATTCCGACCTCGACGATCTCGAGGAGGCCGAGGCCTGCTTCCGCAAGGCGCTTGATTTCATCGCCAAAGGGGATCAGGACCACCACCTGAAGTCGATCATCCCCGCGCATGTCGCTGTTCTGCGCATCAAGAAGGAGGACTGGGCCGGTGCGCGCGCCGTATTCGAGGAACTTCTCGATCCCGATCCTTCCACTTGGCATCCCAACCAGATCTCCATCGTGGGACAGGTCTGGGTGCATGCTGTTTCCCCGCAAGCGGCGACGGAGTGGTTCGACAAGGCCTACACGCCTCCGCAGCGCAAGATCCTGCTACCCCTCGATCCGAAAACCACGTCCGTGATTCCGCTGCAGAATCTGGCGGAGTTCTGGCGGGGCATGGGAAAGGAGGATCTCGCCGTCGAATTCCTTCGGATGCTGAAATCCGTCATGATGGACGAATTTCCGCCTCGACGTGCCGTCGCCGACGCATATCTGCGGCACGGCATGGCCGCCCGTGCGGCGGAACTCTATGCCTGGTGCATCGATCTCGATGGCGAAGAGCCCGGCGTTTGGGCTGGGCTGGTGCGCGCCACTGCGGCATCCGGCGATCCCGAGATGGCCGCTCGCTTTCTCGATGCAGGCCTGGCCAAGTGGCCTAGCCACCCGGAATTCATGGCTCTTTCGCAGGGGCGCGGCTGAGTCTTCCGCTGGCGCGTTTCAGGCGCCTTCGACCAGGCGGGAAATGCCAGGAAGCGTGGCTTCCCATGCTGTGCAGCGGGTGCTGAAGTCGCGGACCGTGGCATCGTCGCCACGATCCAGAAGCCCTTCCAGAAGGCCAGCCAGCGCATCGCGCACGGCAGGTAGATGGAAGCCTGGATCCAAAGGCGATGGCGTGGCGTTTTGCAAGACTCCAGCCAAGATGTCTTCCGCGGCCTCGCGAGTGTCGCGAGGCTGGCGATGGCGCTTCGTGCCGGAGAGTCGCGCCATCCATGCTTCGCGTTCCAGCAGCACTTCGGGATTTCCCGGGACGGGCCGAGAAAGCAGGTTGCGGGCTGTCGCCGATTCGCCAAGCATCGACAGGGCCGTCGCCGCATCCAGACCGGCTTCCGCGTCGGCGATCAGCGATGCGAAATTGCGTTCCAGGATCGCGATCCCTTGGGCTTGTCGTCCCGATGCGACGAGGATCCGCGCTTCCAGGGCCGGGTGGACGGATTCCGTCCCCGACAGTTCCTCCAGGGCTCCCGCGAAATCGCGCGAAGCTTCCCGGCAAAGGGCGCGCAGGCGTGTTCCCGCCGCGATTCCACGCAGTCGTTCGACGCCTTGGGCGAAGTGTCCCGAAGCAAGGGCCACGTGGCCGAGCGACAGGCGCGTGGATGCGTCCTGCGGATCGTCTTGAAGAAGCCGCTCCAGGGCTTCCCGGCTTTCCTGGACGCTTCCGATGGACCATAGACAAGTCGCGGCCGCACGACAGGCTTTCGGCCACCAAGGCCATTCCCGGCGGAGTTGAAGCGTGGCCGACCATCCGGAGGACAGGCAGCTTCTCCAAGTCGAAGAGCGTTCGGTTTCGAGGGATGGATCGGAGCCGGAATCCAGCGCGGAAGCGAGTTTGAACAGGTCGTAAGCATCCGCTTCTCCGCGATCGCGAACCTTGCGCAGGATCCGGCGGTTGCGCTCGATCTTGCCGCGCGACGCGACGAGTCCGTCTGCGTATCCGTGGTGGATGAGCCGTAGGCCGCATTTGGCAGGCGCCGGGAGCTGGTGGTCGGCGAGAGCGTCGAGGATCGTCTCGTGGAGGGCGCGCCGGTAGCGCAGGCGCGCATCGTGGCGAAACAGCCTCGGCTGCCATGCAAGCTCGAAGCGTCCTTCTTCGCCGCGCAGCTCCAGTTCCACGAGGTGGCATACGGCCTTCGCGCGGAGAACGCGATCGAGTTCGGCGGGATCCGGGGAGACGAGTTCCTCGTCCGCATCCACCTGGAGGATCCAGTCTCCTGTGGCCATGTCCAAACAGGCGTTGCGGGCTGCCGAGAAGTCGTCCTCCCAGCACGAAGTTCCAAGAACGGCTCCGTGCGCGCGTGCGATCTCCCGAGTCCTGTCGGTGGACCCCGTGTCGAGGACGCAGATTTCGTCGGCGATTCCGCGAAGCGAGGAAAGGCAGCGATCAAGGAATCGCTCCTCGTCGCGGACAATCAGGCATGCGCTCAAGGTCATATCTGCAACCTAAACCACCGACGGTGTCGCAGCCAACCCCCTCGCGAGTGTCCAAGCAAGCAAAGGCCCTCTCGAAGGGGGAGGACCTTTCCATGAATCCATTCGACAGCCGCGACGGCTCTGGCGAAAACGAGCAGGCCCACTACTTCAATAGGCCGAGTACGCCCTGCGGAATCTGGTTCGCCTGGGCCAGCATGCTGGTCGCCGAGTTTGTCAAGATCTGGTTGCGGGTGAACTGCATCGTTTCCGTCGCGAAGTCCGTGTCTCGGATCCGACTTTCCGCATCCGTCATGTTCGTGATCGACACGCCCAGGTTCGCGACGGTCTTCTCGAGTCGGTTCATCGCGGAGCCCACATCGGAACGCATCGAAAGGACCGATGCGAGCGCGGTGTCGATGCTCGCGATGGCGCTCTGGGCACCGGTTTGGGTGCCGACCGCTCCGAGGCTGAGGTCGCTCGACAGATTCGTCGCGATGTTGAAGCTGATCGTCGAAGAGCTTCCCGAGCTGGCTGCCGACACCTGGAAGGAGAATGTCGACGTGGTCGACAGCAGATCCAGACCGTTGTAGGTCGTGGCCTGTGCGATACGCGTGATTTCCGACTTCAGTGCCGTGAATTCAGACTGGATGTACTTGCGATCGGTGTCCGTGTAGGTTCCGTTGGAGCTCTGGATCGCCAGTTCGCGCATTCTCTGCAGCGAGTTGGTGATTTCCTGGGTTCCCGATTCCGCGATCTGAAGCATCGCGAGACCGTCGTTCGAGTTGCGCTGGGCCATCGTGTTGCCGCGGATCTGCGAACGCAGACCTTCGGACACGGACAGGCCAGCGGCGTCGTCGGCGGCACGGTTGATGCGGAGGCCCGAAGAAAGCTTCTCCAGGGACTTCGACATCGCCGTGTTCGTGGTGGCCAGGGAGTTCTGGGTATTGACCGAGTTGACGTTATTGTAAATACGCATGATGTCCAACCTCCGTGTCGGGCGTGTGCTATTTCGGTTCCTTGGAGACCATCTCCGAGGAGTCTTTTGGCCGGTGGTTTCCTCCATCCTTGGAGGTCCCTTCCGATCGTCCTTACTCCCCCTTCATCGCCATTCCGTCACCGGAGCTTGAGTGTTTTTTATGGTCGGTACCGATCCATCTTCCTCCAAAGAAGAGGCCCCTCAAGGGGCAGGCAAAAGAAACCCCGCTCCGGCTTGAGCCGGAGCGGGGCCTGGAGGCGCCCTCGGGTTTGGAGGGAGGGTGAGAACGCCTCCTTGGAGGTTACTGGAGCAACGACATCACGTTGTTGGGTAGCTGGTTCGCTTGTGCCAACATGCTCGTCGCCGATTGGTTCAGGATCTGATTGCGCGTGAAATTCGTCGATTCCGTCGCGAAATCCGTGTCTCGAACGCGCGATTCGGCGTCGGAGAAGTTCGTGATCATCACACCCAGGTTCGTCACGGTCTTCTCGAGACGATTCATGGTCGCGCCGATGGTCGAACGCAGCGAGAGAACCGATGTCAGTGCCACGTCGAGCATCCCGATCGCGGTCTGTGCCGCGCTCTGGGATGAGACCGTTCCCATGGTAAGCCCTGTCAGGTCGACCGAAGTGAAGGAGATCGTGCTCGAGTTGCCCGAACCGGCCGAGGAGACCTGGAACGAGAACGAAGACGCGCTGGCGAGCAGAAGAACCCCGTTGTAGGTGACGGAATTGGCCATGCGCGCGATTTCCGACGAAAGCGCATTGTATTCGTTCTGGATGTAGACGCGCTCATTGTCGGTGTAGGTGCCGTTGGCGGCCTGGATGGCTAGCTCTCGCATGCGTTGGAGGGAATTCGTGATCTCCTGCGTTCCACCTTCCGCGATCTGCAGCATGGCAAGCGCGTCGTTGGAGTTGCGGCGAGCCATGTCCGATCCACGGATCTGCGAACGGAGGCCTTCCGATACGGACAGTCCTGCGGCGTCGTCGGCTGCGCGATTGATGCGCAGTCCGGTGGACAGCTTTTCGAGACTCTTGCTCATGAGACGATTGGACGTCGAGAGCGAGTTCTGTGTGGTGATCGAGTCGACGTTGTTATAGATGCGCATGGGAAACCTCCCTGTTACGGAGTCACGGGCCGGCCCGAGCGGCTTCCCTGCCGCGGCGAGTTCCGGAGGAAACGGTCTGCTGATCCGGCGATGAGGGCGGAAATGCCCATGCGGACCGTCTTCCTGGATTGTTCTTGTGTGTGCCGGAAGTTCATGGGGTGCCTACATCACGACCAGTTCGGCCTGGATAGCCCCGGATTTGTGGATGGCCTCGAGGATCGCGATGAGATCCCGCGGGGTTGCACCGAGCGTATTGAGCGCTCGGGCGAGGTCCCCGATGTTGGTCGAGGCTGGAAGAACGCGGACCTGGTCCTTGCGTTCCTCCGTCTGGATGGAAGGGGTTGCCGTCGTGCGGGTGCTACCTGCGGCGAAGGCGTTCGGTTGGCTTGTCTGCCAGGAGGGATCGACCCGGATCGTCAGCGAACCATGGGTGACGGCGACTTCCGCGATCTGGACATCGGCTCCGGCGACGATTGTCCCTGTCCGTTCGTTGATGACGATGCGTGCAGGTCTGTCCAGCTTGACGCGCAGGTTTTCGATCTGAGCGATCAGCGAGGCACGCCCCTGCTGGGGATCCTTCACGGTGAGACGAACACTGCCTGCGTCGTCGGCGATGGCGGACCCGGCTCCGAGAGCTCTGTCGATCGACTCCGCGAGGCTTTTGGCCACGGTGAAGTCTGGCGATCTGAGCGAGAACCGCAACGGGCCGTCGTCGAGACGCATGGAAGGATTGCCCTTCTGGACGACACCTCCCTGTGGGACGATTCCCGTTGCGGATTGGCCTTGGGAAAGGCTTGCACCGGAAAAACTCCGTTCGAAGCCGCTGGCCGTGCCGAGAGGGCCTTGGGCAAGGGCGTAGAGCTCCCCATCGGGGCCTTTGAGGGGGGACATGAGGAGGACGCCTCCCGTGAGGGAACGGGCATCGCCCATCGAGGAAACGTGGACGTCGATTCGTCCGCCTTGCTTCGCGAAGGCAGGAAGGTCGGCCGTGACCAGGACCGCCGCGACGTTGCGCAGGCGGATCTGTTTCTTGTCGACTTCCAGCCCCATGTTCCGCAGGAGGTTGAGTGTGGACTGGACGGTCACGCCGGAGCCGGGGCCATCCCCCGAGCCAGCGAGACCAATAACCAGGCCGTAGCCGACGAGAGGCGTGCGGCTGATGCCTTCGACGTCCGCCATGTCCTTCACGCGCACTTCCTGCGCCGCGGCAAGAGTGCTCAGGATAAGGGCGATTGTCGTGGAAAGGATGGTCGATCGCATCAGAAGATCCAGTCCAGAAAGCGGGCGATGGGACCTTTGCGTGCGGCCTCGGCATCGGCGCCACGCCCGTTGTAGGCGACTTTCGCATCGGCTAGGCGGCCTGAATTGACCGTGTTGTCGGATCCGATGTCTTCGGGGCGAAGGAGTCCCGCCACCGTGAGGATTTCTGTCTCGTCGTTGATGATGACCTGCTTGGATCCTTCGATTCGCAAGGAACCGTTGGGCAGCACTTCAATCACGCGAGCGCTGACGACGGCTTGCATGCTTCCTGCCCGCGACGTATTCCCCGCGCCCTTGAAATCGGCGCCGAGGGCCGATTTCGCGGTCGCATCTGGGATGAATCCGAGCATCCCCGAGCCGGCTTGCATCGAGATCGACCCGTTCGATTCGCTTTGGGTTGACGTCTGAGCCGCATTCCGCGCCGTGTTGTCTTCCTCGACAAGTACGGTGACCACGTCGTCGACCCGCCGACTGCGATGGTCGCTCGTCAGAGAGAAATCGGAGGGGATCCGTTCTGCCTGGAGCGGGGCCATGAGGCCTGCAAGCAACGCGATGGAGGCGATTCTGTGCATCGATCCCGGCTCCGTTGGAGGGTGAATGGATCTTGTTCGGTGAATCGTCTAATCCAAAGTCGTGCCAATCTCTAACACGTCGAAATTCGAGCTTGTTTCCGTGGTGGAATGGCGGCTCCTGCCTGGGGGGGCTCGTTGTAGTGGAGCTTTTTACCGTACAGGCAAGGAGCTTGGATGGAGCGACCATCGCGGTTGAGATCTTCGGATGGCTTCGATGGCGCGGAGGTTGGCGATTCCCCCTTGCCCGCCATGCAACAAGTTCCTTGCTTGCGTATACTCACTTGTAGGAAAAGCGCTCCTGCGAACATCGAGAGATGTGTCTCATGAACGCACGAGCGTCACCCGGGTTCGGAGAGAACTCATGGAACGAAGCTTCCGATGGATTCTGCTAGGGGCCAAGTCCGGAGTCGGGCATGCCGTCCTTCGCTCATGCCGTGCATCCGGATTGAGTCCTCTCATTGGAGCATCTGATCCTGCCTCGTTGCGAGTCGCGAACCGATATCACCTGTCGTTCAGGGCCATCGATCTCGACGACGAAGAGCGGATTTCGCGGCAACTGCTCGGGATCGATCTCGTATTGCAAGCTGGTCGAATCGAGCTTCCTGCATTGGAGAGGCTGGGGCGGGCTTGTGTGCGTCAGGGGTGCGGGCTGGTCGATCTTTCCGATCAGATTCCGGAACATCTTGCTCTTTTGCGGCACAGTGAAATGCTCGAAACGCGTGGCGTCCCCTGGATTGTGTCCGGCGGTGCCGCATCCGTGACGGCCAGTCTCTTGTCGGCACATTTGCATGATCTGCTTCCCGATGCCACGGCCTTGACATTGACGACGGATGGTCCGGATCCTCGCCTGGCGGGAATCGATCTGCGCTGGTGGAGGTCGGATGCTCACTCGAAGGGGTGGTGCGTGCGGTCGGGTGTGCTCAAGCGGGAGGTGGAATCGGCCGCGAACGCTTCATCTGCGATCCAGGCCTATCCATGGCGCTCCGATCTTGTCGATTGTCGCCATGGAGAGCGAGGAGTGGATGTCGATACATGGGTACGTCTTCCGTCGCCGTTGCGTTCCCCCGGTCTGCGCCGAGCGCTTGCCGACCGACCGCTGGCGACAAGCAGGATTGAGCACTGCATCCATCGTTTCGGCCCTCCTGGGCTTCGGAGATTGACCGCTTCTGGTTGTATTCGCGGCGCCCAAGGGGCGGAAAAAAAGGCGAGCATCGCTGTTCGCGATGCCTTGGAAGTGCAAACGCGCGTCGTTCTTGGATTGCTGCAAGGCTTCCGAGCGGGGCGCCTTCCACCAGGGGTCCATGCGCCGCTTTCCGCGCTCGGCCCTACGCTTGCCGCGATTGTCGGCCTGGACCAGTCCAAGTGATGATTCAGAAGCGTGAAGAACAAAGGCATCCCGGGTGGGGATGCCTTTGTCGAAGGGGCGAGGAGGGTCAGACTGGATGGCGGTTGCATTCCCCGATTGCTTATATCCCCGCTGCCAGAGCCTGTCTGACCAATGATCAAGCAGAGTAAACTCCGATAGATCCTCCTCTTGTAGGAAAAACTACCACTGGGCCTATTGTCTGGCTACCCTCTTTCCGGAAAAGATTGGCGCTTTTCCGGTGTCGAAAGTTCGTCAGCAGGCCGGGTGGTGCGGGGGCGTTCCCATGTCGGGCAGATTTTGCCAATGGGTGCTGGTTGCAGGGTTGGATGGAATCAGAAAAAGCCTGCCGGGGTAAACCCCGGCAGGCATGGATTGGGCAGATCATGCTCGAGTCGCATTTGTTGCTGATTCAAACAATGATCGCACGATCAGGCTGGGTTCCTCGCCCGGATCCAGCCCACCTACAAGATGGCGGTTGTTGCAGGCATCGCGCATGGGAATGTGGTAAAACCGTACAGTAACGCTATACGGTTGGCTGGCGGCGAGTCTTGCGAGATGGTTCTTCTTCGGATGTGAGTCTACCTTGGAAGCCTTTCGTCGATTCGACAGCAAAAAGGGGTTCCGGCATGGCACGCAAGCGCATATCCACCAACGAAGCGGCTCTCAAGATCATCGAGGCGGGAATTGTCGTCGTCGATGGCGACGATCTTCGGCTGTTCTCCTGGCAGAGCGTCATCGAGCGCCTGGGCGACGCCGGATGCGATCTCTCCTTCCACATCGAGTGGGGGCGTGATTTCCGCGAGGATGTTCTCGATTGGGCGGAGACCCTCACGTTCCAGAACGAGATCGGAACGATGACGCATGCCCTGCGCGAAGATGGCGTCGACAAGGGCGAAGCGCGTTGCGTGGTGGAGTTCGAGGATGATCGCATCCGTCTCTACTACGAGGGCGAGGATGGTGTCGAGGCGGGCATCACCACGATCCACTTCGAGAAGGGGGACTTCCTCAATCCGGTGGCGGCGGACTTCCTGCCCTTCGGAGCCAAGAAGCTGGTTCCTGCCGAGGCCGTCTGGTTCTCCGGGTCGCTCGCCCTCTGACGGGCGCCCTGGGCATGGCGATCGTCATGGGGCCGGCCAAGTGGTTTCCCTCGTACCGCACAGTTGTTCCTGTACGCCCGCCAGAACGGCATCGCGATGCCCCTCCGAACCTCTGGCACGGCAGGGAACCGGCGGCCTGAACGGAGGCGCCGTCGCACCGGCTTCCCCCAAGCACGACCGCGACGCCCCGGGCCGGGCCGCCGAAGGCTCCTTCCGAGGAAGATCCCCGGCAAGTGGATCGGAATCAGTGGGTCGCGGCGTAGTGGATCGTGCTCCAGGAAAGCCACGTGCTGGATTCCTGGCTGTAGACGCCCTCCCAATCGCCGTCGGCCGGAGTCGTGGCGGTGACGTCGCCGTTGGAATCGCCCGATTTGTCGTCGGCGAAGGCGGTGAAATACGCGTTGGCGTAGTTCGAGATGCTCCCGCCGTCGTTGATGTCGATCTCCATGCCCGATTTGAGCTTGAGCACGGTTCCGGTCCCGAGGGTCAATGTGCTGGATACGTTGAGATTGTTCTCCGGCACGAAGGCGATCCAGTTTTCCAGCCAGGAGACGGGCGTCAACACGTCGCCGAAGATCCCGATGTACGGGTAGCGGTTTCCCGCGAAGGTATTCGTCGTGTCCAGACTCATCGCGCTGGAGATCCGCAGTGCGGGAATCACGTCGGTAGCTGTCGAATCGTTGTCGGAAAAGATGGTGTGCGTCACCGTGGTCGTGGCCGGTGCATTTCCCAGGTCCAGTGTGCCCGAGTTGCTCTTGAACAGGGAGGAATCGATGGTCAACTTGTAGCTGCCTCCCGAGATCCCCGCCCCGTAGCGGAAAGTTGTGTGCAGAAAGGACGAACCCGCCGAGCCGCCCAGATACAGCGTGTTCCAGGAACCCGCCGCCGGGCTGCTTGCGGTTCCGTCGCCGTTGGCGTCGCCCAGCTCGTCGTCGGAGATGGCCGTGAACACCACCGGCGAGGTCGCCGTGCCAGTGGCCTTCACCACGCCGCCGGTGCCGGACGCATCCAGCCCATTGCCGCTGCGGAACTTCACGACGACACCGGAATCGAGCGTCAGGGTGCTGGAAACGTCCAGATTGTTGTCAGGCACGATTCCGACGGTTCGTTCGCTCCATTTCACCGCCGTCGAAACTGCCCCGTACACGCCCACGTACTGGTACTTGTTGGCCACGGTGATGCCGGAGACCGTCTCGGAGAAGATGTTCGTGTTGTCCAGGTTCATCGCGCCCGAGATCCGCAACGGCGGCGCGTCGCTGGTCAGGGTGTTCCCGTTGTCCACGAACACGGAGTGCTTCACCCACGACGTGGCGGGGGCGTTCTTCAGATCCAGGCTCCCAGCGTTGTGGCGGAATTCGCAGGAATCGACGGTCACCACCGCCGATCCCGTCGAAATGCTATTGCCGTACAGGAACTTCGCGTGGAGGAAGCTGGAGCCGACCGTGCCGGCGAGATTGATTCCATCCCAGGCGCCCGCGTTCATGCCGGAGTACGAGGTGAAGACCACCGGATCCGCTTTGGATCCTTGGGCGTCGATCGAGCCGGCGTCCGCGGTCAAGATGCTTGCGCCCGAGGCGAACTTCACCACCGTGCCCGGCTGCAGGGTCAGACGGGCGGAGACGTACAGGGTTCCGCTGACGTAGTAGGTGCCGCCGGAGATCCAGGTCGTCGCGACGGTGACGTTGGAGACCGGAGTCGGTGAATTCGAGTCGGAACTCGAGTCGGAAGACGTGGAACCGTCGCAACCCGCGATCGCCAAGGTTGCCAGCGCGAACGCGAAGGTCGCGCGGAGAGGAAGGGAATGCATGCAGGTCCTTTCGGAATGGAGCGATTCGCGAGGCGGCGGCTCCCGACGACATGGACAAGGAGCCGGACGCGACGTGACGAAGCTATCCATCTTGTCGAGCGCGGCCCAGACAACGCATTGTGACGGAACGTTGCCAGGATGTCTCAGGAATCGTCGGTCAGGAACAGGACCCGATTCCGCGCCGACGAAACCCCCGTCACGCCCAGCGCCCGGTACATGCGGTGCAGGGTCGTCATGGACGGCAACACGCTCCCCTGTTCGACGCCCCAGATGGTGTTGCGATGGAGACCGCACAGACGGGACAGATCATTCAGGCTCAGCTGCCGCACTTGGCGTCGGTCCCGCAAGGCTTTGCCCATCGTTCCTCCCAGACGACTTGGCGAGAGCGAGGCCACGAAGTACGCGACCCCATCCGGTGGCACGTCCCAGGATGTCCGGGTCTCGCACGATACGAGCCCGTCCCTGATCATCGCCATGGAGCAATCCAGTGCCGCCAGCGCGCGCGACAGGACCACGCAGGACGCGTCCATCCGCCCCCGCTCCAGGAGGGCGAGCGTATTGGGATGGCACCCGATGCGTTCGGAGACCTCGTTGCGGGACAGGCACGCCGACCTGCGCAACTTCGCGATTTCCGACCCCGCGGATCCGAGGAGATCTCGGTCGAAGGTGTTCAATGATTTCATGGAACAGAATCCCTGCGGAATCCGCACGAACGAACGTGCAATACATAGAACTTCGGCGATCGGATCGACAGGGCGCGGACGTGCGGCCGCGTCCATGAGACGGGAATTGTCGCATACTCCGTCTGGAGCGGAGACCTTGGGTGGCCCGACGGCACCGCAACCAGAGACAGGCGCGAGGAGGCGCGAAGAAAGCTCTCCGCGAAGCCGCTGATCGTGCCTGCCGGAGTGGAGGCTGCCCTGAGAGAGTGTGAGTCAATCCCAGGATTCAAGAAACCTGGGATTGCTGGATTGCGACCAAGCGTTCATGGAATCCAGTTCGCGTCCGAAGCAGCGTCCCGCCCGCTTGATCCCGATCGTCCGCACG
>Ga0209373_10000347_pt1 | contig 82218 bp, 75 predicted proteins | sample Higcelweek5metaG_FD_187173 | JGI IMG/M metagenome (GOLD analysis project Ga0209373, IMG submission 187173) | Freshwater pond sediment microbial communities from the University of Edinburgh, under environmental carbon perturbations - High... | ecosystem: Environmental > Aquatic > Freshwater >...
TTCAAGCGATTTGCGCCCAGATTTTTAGCTTGGCAGGTCGTTTTTTGTTGCACGGTGCAACACTTTGTTTTATTCCCTTGCAACCGGTAACCGCATTGTCATCTTGATGAGGATGCGGTCAGACTCCTCCCTGCCTTGCGAGTATCCCCGTGACCTCTTCAGCCGCTACCGATAGCCCTCCTAGTATTTATCGTTACCCTGGTTTCATGCCCTTTTTGATCAGCCGCTTGCTGGCCATCAGCGCCTTGCAAATTCAAGCGGTGGTGGTGGCATGGCAAGTCTATGACCTCACCCGAGACCCTATGTCGCTGGCCTTTGTTGGACTGGCACAGTTTATCCCCATGCTGCTATTGCTGCTGCCTGCTGGGGATCTCATCGACCGTTACGACCGCAAGCGCATTCTGGCTTTAAGCTGGATCGTGGAAGGTCTATGCAGCGCCGCGCTGCTCTGGCTATCGCTGGATGACGCCCCGAACCCCAGCGCAATCTATGGTGTTTTAGCCGTATTTGGCTGCGCCAGAGCCTTTACCGGGCCGGCGCTGCAAAGCCTGCTGCCACAAATCGTACCGCGCGAGCGCTTGGCTGCCGCCATCGCCGCCAACAGCATGCTGATGCGCAGTGCCACCATCATTGGCCCACTGCTAGGAGGTGGGCTCTATGCTTTGGGCGGTGGCCCACTGACCTACAGCCTCTGTGCACTTTGCTTTGCCGTCAGCCTGATTCTGCTGCAACAGGTGCCCGTACACTTTGCCACAGCCCCTAAATGGGATGATGGCAACAGTGTGTGGCAACGCTTTACCGCTGGTATCCACTTCATCCGTTCGCGCCCGGTGATCTTAGGCACCATCTCATTGGATCTGTTTGCCGTACTCTTGGGCGGCGTAGTGGCTCTGTTGCCCATTTATGCGCAAGATATTCTGCATATTGGCCCTGCCGGACTGGGTGCGTTGCGTAGCGCCATGGCCATCGGTGAAGTGGCCATGGGCTTCTATCTGAGCCTCCGGCCCTTTGATCGGCATGTGGGCTTGAGCATGTTTGCCGCCGTAGCAGTATTTGGCGTGGCCAATCTGGTATTTGCCCTGTCCACGCTGTTCTGGCTGTCGTGGATCGCACTGTTAGTGGCCGGTGCAGCGGACATGGTCAGCATGTATATCCGCTCATCACTGATTCAATTTTCCACACCTGATGAGATGCGGGGCCGCGTTAACGCAGTGAATATGCTGTTCATTGGCTCCTCCAACGAGCTAGGCGAATTCCGCGCCGGTACCAGTGCGGCTTGGTTCGGCCCGGTACCCGCCGCTGTGCTAGGAGGCATTTGCACCCTAAGCGTGGTTTCTGGTTGGATGTGGGGATTCCGCTCACTATGCAGGGTTGATCGCTTCGAAGACGCCGCGCCCAAGGCTGCACTTTCTAAATAGACCTATTGGCTGTCTGTCAGGAAATCGCGCACTGAGCGATACTCCGCCTCCTGATCGACAGCCAGCGCCCTCCCAAGGTGACTGGTGTTCACATTTCCCCTTGGAGAAAGGCAACATGCACAGGTTGTTTGCATGCACTGCGGGAGCCCTGCTGCTGGGCATAATGCCCTTTGCTCTGGCTGAAAATGCCAAGCTGGCCACGGAAATACGCTGGACAACCTTCGGTATTCCACACATCCGGGCCGCCGATGAGCGCGGTATCGGTTATGGGATTGGCTACGCCTATGCCCGCGATAACCTCTGTTTGCTGGCCGATGAAATCGTCACCGCGCGGGGCGAGCGCGCCAAGTTTTTTGGGGCCAGCGGGCAATCCTCGACACCCCTCGACAACATTCCCTCGGATATCTTCTTCCGCTGGCTGAATGAGAACAGCTCTTTACAAAACCTGTGGCAAGCGCAACCCGTCGCTGTTCAGCAGCGTTTGGAAGGCTACGCGGCGGGTTTCAACCGTTATCTGCGCGACCTCCCCCGCGAGCAGCAGCCCGAAGCCTGTGCCGGTAAAGCTTGGTTGCGTCCCATCTCAACCCACGACCTGCTCAGCTTGGTGCGGCGTTTGATGGTAGAAGGCGGCCTTGGGCGCTTTGTCGAGGCCATGGTCGGCGCAGCACCCCCTGAAGCAGAAGATGCACAGGTGCAGTATCGTCCGCCGCTCCCCAGCGGAGCCGCCGCACTGAATGCGCGATTAGAAGCCTTTTCCCAGACTCACGGCAGCAATGCCATTGCCCTGGGCAGCCAACTGTCTGATAACAGCAAGGGTCAACTACTGGCTAACCCGCATTTTCCGTGGAATGGCGCGCTGCGTTTCTATCAAATGCACCTGAGCATCCCCGGACAGCTAGACGTCATGGGCGCGGCGCTGCCGGGCTTGCCCGTGGTTAACATCGGCTTTAACGCACAGCTAGCATGGACGCACACCGTTGATACCTCGCTGCATTTCACCCTGCATCGCCTGACACTCGATCCCAAGGACGCCCATTATTACCTGATAGATGGCCAGCGTTACCCCTTGGAAAAACGCCTAATCCGTCTTGAAGTACAGGGTGAAGATGGCCAAGTCTCCACCCTAGAGCATGAGTTATACCTATCCATCTTTGGCCCCCTAGTGGTTTGGCCAGAGGTTTTGGATTGGACAGACCATAGCGCCTACGCCCTACAAGATGCCAACCTGAATAACCCCAGAGCCCTCCAGCAGTGGATGACCCTGAACAGCGCTGACAGCTTGGAAAAATTCCGCCAGCACATTGAGCAGCTACAGGGTATTCCTTGGGTAAACACGCTGGCAGCCAGCGCTCAGGGTAAAGCCCTGTTCCTCAATCACTCCGTAGTACCCAACCTAAGCCCAGAGCAACTGACCAGTTGCCTAGACCCTGAGCTACTCAGCCAAAAACTGCCCGTCTTGGATGGCAGCCGCACCGCCTGCAACTGGACACAAGACCCCAAAGCAGCCCAAGCCGGTATTGTGCCCGCCACACAACTGCCCAGCTTAGAACGCGATGACTTTGTACAAAACTCCAACGACAGCGCTTGGCTGAGTAACCCCAGTGCACCCCTAACCGGCTTCAGTCCTTTGGTGAGCCGCCAAGGTACAGCCCTTAAACCGCGCACGCGCTTTGCCCTGAGCCAATTACCCCACTGGAAACCCGGCAGCGTCACCCCGCGTACCTTGGAACAACTGGTTACTGATAACCGCGTCGCCCTAGCCGATGCGCTGATGGATGACCTGCTCAGCCTCTGTCACGCACAAAAAACAGCGCTGACGGCCTGCAACATCTTCAAAAAATGGAACAGGCGCGCCGGGTTGGACGATGGCCTTGGCCCACTGTACTTCCAGTATTTCATCAACCACTTCCAAAACATCAACGACCCGTGGCGGGTTCCCTTCGACCCGAAAAATCCCGTCAATACCCCCAAAGGCATCGCCCTCGACAATCCCAGCATTGTTGAACAAGTCCAACAAGCCTTGCTAAACGCCGCTGAAGACATCAGTGAAGCCGGGTTGGACAAGGCCACGGGCTGGGGTGCGCTGCAAGTCGCTAGCCGGGGCACAGAACTCATTCCTATTCCCGGCGCTTCTGGTCATCTGGGCGTCTACAACGCCATTGAAAGCCAAGCCGATGGCAACGGGCACTTGGAAGTAGCCTCCGGGAGCAGCTATCTACAGCGCGTGCGCTTTGACAAGGATGGCCCGCAAGCACAGGGATTATTGAGCTTCTCCCAATCCAGTGATCCCGCCTCCCCCCATGCCAAAGACCAGACACTGCTGTTCTCTCGGCAACAATGGCCAGTGTTGCCCTTCACGGAAGCACAGATTCAAGGGGCATCCCCTAGCGCAGTGCTCAGCCTTTCAGAGTGACCCGGCAAGGGCGAGCTGAGGCCTAACAGCCCTCTCGCCCACTTCAGTAGCTCAGGAGGAATGACATGGAGTTCGGCCCCGATATGCTTGCGCTGTTTTTTGCCCTAGCGGTACTGGCCGGGGGTGTGGATGCCATTGCCGGGGGCGGCGGTTTGATTCTGCTGCCTGCGCTGCTGGCCGCTGGATTGCCCCCGACAGCGGCCATTGCCACCAATAAACTCGGTTCAGTGGCGGGCTCCTTTGCCGCCACACTGCACTTTGTGCGCATTCAGCAGCTATCCTTGCGCCGCACTTGGCCATGGGCGGTTATGGCATTTATCGGCTCATTGCTGGGCAGCTATCTACTGACGCGAATTGATGCCGCAGCCCTAGAACGCCTAGTGCCCATCCTGTTGATCGCCTTCGCGCTGTACTTTGCCTTCTCACCACAACTCGGCCAGCAGGATGGCCAACAGCGCCTGCCGAAATACCTATTCATTGGCTTAGTGGTGCCATTGATCGGTTGTTATGACGGCTTCTTTGGCCCCGGTACCGGCTCGTTTTTAGCAGTGGCCTTTGTCCTGCTGGCCGGATTCAGCCTGCTGAAAGCCACCGCACACGCCAAATTACTCAACTTCGCCAGCAACCTAGCCGCGCTACTGTTTTTCATCTACTACGGCGGCATTGAATGGGCGGTTGGCTTCAGTTTATTGGCGGGCCAACTGATCGGCGGAACCTTGGGTGCCAAACTCGCAGTTAGGGGCGGACAACGCCTGATTCGCTGGATGATGGTGACTATGTCTCTCGCTATCTCCCTCAAGCTATTGCTTTCGTAGCCTATTGACTGGCTAGAACGCCTCAGTGCCCAACTAACCTGTCAGGGTAAATACGATAAAAAGCAGTTTTCAGGGTTTAGGTCAAAAAAATACCCATAACCTAGGAAATCACCTTGCATTCTGTAGCCTATAAATATAGTTTTCTGCCAATTACATGCTCAGGACTGTGTTTATGGATTCGGAAAGCCTGCCCTACACGGATTATGATCGTCTATCGTTTCCGCCGCAATTTGCCGCAGACTGTCTAGGGCTCACCACCCGCACGCTGAAAACAATCGAAGAGGAAAACGACCTCAAGATCACCCGAGTAGCGCGCGGTAGCGTCTCAGCGCGGGTCTATACCCTAGCTGACATCTTCCAGATTGCCGCCATTCGCCGGGAAAAAGGCGCTACCAAAGGGCTCAGTCGTCCGCTGACCCTCTCGACCTTCGTGCAAAAAGGCGGCACCGCCAAAACCACCTGCTCGGTGAATCTGGCTATTTACCTGTCGCTGTGTGGACTGCGCACCCTGCTCATCGACAATGATCCCCAAGGCGACGCCTCCAGCATGCTGGGCTACGACCCCGACTTAACCGGCGATGAATTGGAAGAAATGGGCATTCCCGCCTCCCGCGCAGTGGAAGGGCATTTCGGCAATTTGCTCGGCCTCTCCAATATGTTTCAGCCCATGAGTCTGGCGCAGGTGCTGAAAAAACCCTTTGGCGAATACGGCCCGCACCTAATTCCGGCAGAAGAATCCTTGGACGATCTGGATGTCGCCCTAGATGCCGCCAACAACTCCGATTTTCGCTATGCCTCCTTTATCCAGAAAGCCCGTAAAGGCGAATTGGAACACTGTGACCTATCCCCCTACGACATCATTATTTTCGACAATGCCCCGTCCGGTTCGCGCCTGACCCGCAACACCATGGTGGCCAGCGACATGCTGCTCTGCCCGGTGCGTATGGATAAATTTTCCTTCCGCGCCCTAACTCGTTTGGCTAATCGATTGGCGGCTTTTCAGGAAGATTTTCAGCGCGCTCCGGCCATCTGCGCGGTGCCCACCATGTTCATCAAAAATCGTCCGCGCATTTTGGCCAACCTACTCAAACTCTCAGAAGTCTTTCAGGGGCGCGTCACTGAGGAGCGCCTTTATCTGTCTGAGGACTACTCCAAAGCCTTAGAGGAGTCGGTTCCGGTGATTGTCTGGCGCGGCGCTTCGGCAAACTCAGCCGGTGCCATGAAGGAAGTCTTTGGGGAAATCTTGCGCCGCCTGCGCAGCATTGCCGCTCGTTAACGACTGTTGCACCGTGCAACAGTCCAAAACCCATGCCCAGTGTTGCACCGTGCAACACCCCAAAGCCTGCACTTAGTGTTGATGAATATAGCGACGGCCTGCGCTCAATCAGACGGCCACTGAGGAGAGAAAACAGATGCCAAAACCCGCCCGTAGACTAGGACAGGATCGCCCAACCCCTGACAGCATCAGCGGTGTCCGCGCCCCAGCACGCCTGCCTGACACTGAGCACAACCTGTCCCTTGACGAAGTCTTAGCCCGGGCCGGCGAAGCAGAGGGTACTCAAAGCCACCGCGAAGACGGCACCCTGCAAAGCATCGCCTTGGAGTTGATCGACACCTCGCCCTACCAGCCACGGCTAAAGATTGCTGAGCAAGCCCTTGAGGAGTTGGCCAACTCCATTCAATCCAGCGGCCTGTTGCACCCCATTTTAGTGCGTCCCAAAAATGGCCGTTACGAGCTGATTGGCGGCGAGCGGCGCTGGCGAGCCCACCAGCTGCTCAAAGCCCCCAGTATTTTGGCCTATGTGCGCGACATGGATGACGCCAATGCCGAAATCGGAGCCTTAGCCGATAACGAAGGCCATGCCAGCCTTAGCGACTATGAGCGCGGCAAACGCTTCCATGCGATTTTGACGCGCGGCATCGAACCCAGCCAACGCGCCTTGGCACGGCGAATTAGCGTTAATGTTTCTACGGTCAGCCGCTGCTTAGCCTTTATGCAGTTACCGGCGGAGGTGCTGGCGATTCTTGAGCAAAGCCCGGAACTGATCGGAGTAAAAAAAGTCGCTGACTTCGTTGCTTTAGCAGAGCGCCATGCCGATTTGGTCAGCCAAGCGGTACTCAAAATGCAGGCTGAAAACCTATCTCAAGAAGCTGCATTGCGCTGGATACAACAGCAAATCAACGCACTCAAAGGCCGTCCCGACACCCTAGCCGCGCAGAAAAAAGCTTTACCTGGCCTCGGTCAATTGCAGATTAGCGGTAACAAGATACAGCTACAGTGCGAATCCAATATCGACTCGAATCGGCTTGCCGACTTATTAGAGGATTTTCTGAGTAATCTCCCCCCAGAGCACTATCAGAAATCCTAAAGAATACTTTGCTAATAAGGCCTTGCGGCTGATTAGTGTCGGCGGTTGCACTTTCATCAACAAAGGGGTAAAAATCAGCGCAGATCAGAGCAATGCGAAAAATAATTGTTCTAAAACAATAACTCAGCGCATAACGATGTTTGCACTTAACGGCTGTCGCACGCCACCTCGCAGCCCCTGATTATAAAAATACACCGCAGACTGGAGCACTCATTGACGGACGCATCCCTAGACACCGAGGCTTTCCTGCAGGACGTCAGCTCTGAAGAGCCTTGCGGCCCCAATTTAGAGTATGACGCCGCCTTTCTAGCCTTAGAACAAGAGTACAAAGGTAAGGCTGAAACCCAATACGGCGACACCATCACCCCTGCTGTTCCACCGGAATGGCCTACAGTTAAAAAGCAAGCCCTAAGCCTGCTGGAGCGCAGTCGGGATTTACGGATAGCCATACCGCTGACCCGCGCCCTGTTGCACCTTGAAGGGATTGGCGGCTTTGTCAGCGGACTGGCGCTGATTGAAGGATTGCTCGAACAACGCTGGGAAACACTGCATCCCCAACTTGATCCCGAAGACGACAACGATCCCCTGCTGCGCATCAACACCCTATCAGCCCTCTGCGATACCACCAGCTTTCTGAAAGACCTACGCGAAACCCCACTGATCCACTCGCGGGCCTATGGGCGTTTTGGGGTGCGAGAGTTTGACGCGACCAGCAGCGAAGCCTCAGGGAGCGACTCAAATTCCGGGTCTACGGCTCAGCAGGATTTAGCGCTGATTGACGGCGCGCTGATGGATATGGAGCCCAGCGAGCGCACGGCCCTCTGTCAGTACCTCGATGAAGCCCATAGCCGCGCGCAACGCATCGAGCAGGTGCTTACCGAAAAAGTCGGTGTCACCCATGCCATCGACCTTGATGCCCTGACGCGGGTACTAAAGCGGGCTAAATCCTTTATCCATGAGCGGCTCAGCCTGCACGCCCCCACCCCGGAAGCGCAGCCTGAAGAAATTGAGCCCTTAGCGGAAACAACTGCCACACTGACAGAAAGCCAGCCGCGCGCCCCACGCAAAGAAGGCATCAACTCCCGCGAAGACGTCTTACAGACGCTGGATAAGCTCTGTGAATACTACGCGCAACAGGAGCCGGGAAGCCCGGTTCCGCTGCTGCTGCAACGGGCCAAAAGACTGGTGGGCAAAAGCTTTATTGAAATTCTGGAAGACCTCAATCCTGACGGACTGGACCCCATCTACCAGATCAGCGGAACCCGGAAAGACGATTGACAACATAGCCATCACCCCCGCGTTTTTAACATCAGGAAGTCATCATGGCCAAAGAAAGCAGTCAGAAGTTCATCGCGCGTAACAGGGCTCCACGCGTTCAGATTGAATACGATGTTGAAGTGTATGGCGCTGAGAAAAAGGTGCAGATTCCCTTTGTCATGGGCGTGTTTTCCGATTTATCAGGCAAACCGGCAGAGCCTCTAGCGCCTGTTGCTGATCGCAAATTTCTTGAGATCGACGTCGATAACTTTGACGAACGCCTTAAATCCATGAAGCCGCGCGTAGCCCTGCAAGTGCCTAATACCCTGACCGGTGAAGGCAATTTGGCGGTGGATATCACCTTTGAAAGCATGGATGACTTCTCACCTGCTGCTGTCGCTAAAAAGGTCGAGGCTCTGAACAAGCTGATGGAAGCACGCACTCAGCTTGCCAACCTGCTGACCTATATGGATGGTAAAACCGGTGCTGAGGAGCTGATTGCTAACCTGCTCAACAATCCAGAACTGATGAAATCCTTGGTTTCTACGGCTAAGCCGCAGGAATAACAGTCAACCGGAATTCTTGCGGGCCGCTTGCCATAGGGCAAAGGCTGTTTAGAGCACGCTAGGGAGGAGCCCCTATATGTCTACCAGTACCGAAAATCAGGCACAGGCCGGTGAGCTTGCAGTAGAGGGCGGCGATTTTGCCAGTCTGCTGCAAAAAGAATTTAAATCCAGAACCGAAGACAGCAAAGAAGCCGTCGAGACAGCGGTACGCACCCTAGCAGAACAGGCCTTGGAAGGCGTCAATCTGGTATCCGGCGATGCGCTGGCCACCATTGAAGCCCTGATTGCCCAGATTGATAAAAAGCTCACCGAGCAGGTCAATCTGATTTTGCACCATGAAGACTTCCAGAAGCTGGAAAGCGCATGGCGCGGCCTTCACTACCTCGTCAACAACACTGAAACCGACGAGATGCTGAAAATCCGCGTGATGAACGTCTCCAAAACCGAAGCCCATAAGTCACTGAAAAAGTACAAGGGCACCGCGTGGGATCAAAGCCCGCTGTTCAAAAAACTCTATGAAGAAGAGTACGGCCAGTTTGGTGGCGAACCTTACGGCTGTTTGGTGGCGGACTATTACTTTGATAACAGCCTGCCGGATATCGAACTGCTCAGCCAAATGGCGCAAATCAGCGCTGCCGCCCACGCGCCGCTGATCAGTGCCGCTGATCCCGGCGTGATGCTGATGGATTCTTGGCTGGAGCTGACCAATCCGCGCGATTTGACCAAAATCTTCCAGACCCCCGAACACGCCGCTTGGCGCTCGTTCCGCGAGTCGGACGATTCGCGTTATGTCGGACTGGCCATGCCACGCTTTTTGGCCCGCGCGCCCTATGGTGCTAAAACCAATCCGGTCAGTGAATTTGATTTCGAGGAAGACACTGGCGGGGCAGACAACAAAAACTTTACCTGGGCTAACTCGGCCTACGCCATGGCCTGCAATATCAACCGTTCCTTCAAGCATTACGGCTGGTGTTCACAGATTCGCGGCATTGAGTCAGGCGGCGCTATTGAGGGCCTGCCGGTCTACACCTTCCCCACCGATGACGGCGGCGTAGACATGACCTGCCCCACGGAAATCGCCATCAGCGACCGCCGTGAAGCCGAACTGGCCAAAAATGGCTTTATGCCGCTGGTTCACAAAAAGAACAGCGACTTTGCCGCCTTCATCGGCGCGCAATCCCTGCACAAGCCTGCGGAATACGATGACCCTGCCGCCACGGCAAACGCCAGCTTGGCCGCACGCCTACCCTACCTGTTCGCCACCTGCCGCTTTGCTCACTACCTGAAGTGCATTGTGCGCGACAAGATCGGCTCCTTTAAAGAGCGCGCCGATATGGAAGTCTGGCTGAACAACTGGATTGGCCGCTACGTGGAGAACAACCCTTCTACCGCCAGCGAAGCCGACAAAGCCCGCAAGCCCTTGGCCGGTGCCGAAGTGGTGGTGGAAGAGGTGGAAGGCGCTCCCGGTTACTACAGCGCGAAGTTCTTCCTGCGTCCGCATTATCAACTGGAAGGCCTGACCGTGTCCCTGCGTTTGGTGTCACGTTTGCCCTCTGCTGGTTAATACGGACTGACCCTGTAGCTCATTGACCCTGTAACAGCCGCCGCTCAATAGGCGGCTAATGCGGTACCTACCGACACCTGAAAGGAAACATAAAATGATTCTGTTGAAATTTGAAACGCAAATTAAAGGCGACTCCACCGTTACTGGCCACACTGATTGGATCACCATTGACTCCCTGCAAATGGGCGTAGGTCGGGCCATCACCATGAGCGGCGGCGGTAAAGACCGTGATACCAGCACCCCTTCGTTCTCAGAAATCACCCTGACTAAATCCACCGACATGGCCTCTGCTGATCTGTTCATGCAGGCGGTGTGCGGCAAGAGCCTCGGTAAGGCCGAAATCCACTTCATCCAAACCGGCGGTGTGGACGCGGCAGAGCAGGTATTCCTGAAGATTGAACTGAGCGAAGCCATCATCAGCAGCTACAGTGCCAGCAGCGGCGGTGATCGTCCTCAAGAATCCTTCTCCATCAACTTCACAGAAATCAGCTACCAATACGATGCCTTCAGCGGCGACAAAGTGACCACCGGCACCGCCAAGAAGTGGAACCTCAAAACCAACAAAAACGGGTAATTTTTATCCGCCAAAGGCAGTGCTGGTGGCTTGGGCTATCAGCGCTGTACTTGCTCCCCTCCCTCTGACCATTATCAGGAAGATGCCATGTCTGCCATCGAGGCCATCCGTGAGGGCAATCTGCAAGCAGCCCTTCAGCAGTTACAGCAAGAGATACGCAGCCGTCCTGCTGATGCCAAACTGCGGGTATTCCTGTTTCAACTCTTGGTGGTAAAGGGCGATTGGCAGCGAGCCTCTGATCAGCTTGCCGTCGCCCAAAAGCTGGATGCCAGCACCACCAGCATGGCGCAAACCTATGAAGCGGTGTTGCACTGTGAACGCCTGCGCGAGGCGGTATTTGCCGGGCGTTTCTCACCTTTAGTCTTCGGTGAGCCCAGCATCTGGATCGCCCGTTTGATTGAAGCGCTACGCCTAGCTGCCCATGGTGAGCACGACCAAGCCACCGCGCTACGCCAAGCCGCCTTTGAGGAAGCGCCCGCCTTATCCGGCCAGCTCAATGGTGAAGCCTTTACATGGATTGCCGATGCGGACTCACGCTTAGGGCCAGTGTTGGAGCTGATCGTCAACGGCAAATACTACTGGACGCCCTTTGAGCGGATTCGCAGCCTACGCCTTGAGACTCCGACAGATCTGCGCGATCTAGTCTGGACGCCCGCCTACATCACTTGGGCCAACGGTGGCGAGGCGGCAGGTTTCATCCCTACCCGCTATGCCGGAACCCTCGAAAGCGGCGATGATGCCCTCTTACTAGCCCGCGCCACTCAATGGCAAGAACCTGCGCCCGGCTGCTATTGGGGACTTGGCCAGCGCCTACTCAGCACCGATCAGGGCGATTATTCCTTGCTGGACATTCGCCATCTTGAACTCAACAGCACCCATGCAGATTGAAAGGATGATGTTTCCCATGGGCAGGAGGCAAGCCGATGGCTGAACTGACGCCGCGCGAGAAACTACAGCCCTCGCTGCTGGATCGCCTGACCGATGAGGACTCCAGCAATCAACTGGAGCCACGGGAAAAGCGCGTGCTATCCATGCAGGCGCTGCGCCAAGCGGTGCTGCGTGATCTCGGTTGGCTGCTCAACAGCAGCGGGCTTGAGCAAGACTTAACCGGCTATCCACTGGCGGCCAGCTCAGTGCTGAACTACGGCATGCCCGCCCTGTCTGGACGAACCGCTTCAGGGCTGGACATTAGCGAGCTGGAACGGCGTATCCGCCAAGCAATTTGGGAGTTTGAGCCGCGCATCCTACGTGAGACTGTGCAGGTGCATGCCATTACCAACACAGCCCCGGAAGGCCACCCAAATCAGGTGATCTTTGAGATACAGGGTGAACTCTGGGGCCAGCCGTTACCCGAACGCCTGTACCTAAAAACCGCGCTGGATCTTGAAATCGGCGAAATCAGCATTCTTGACACCAGCGCCAGAGGATAACCGGTGGACACCAAACTGCTGCGCTATTACGAACAGGAACTCCAGCATCTGCGCGAGATGGGCGGCGAGTTTGCCAAAGCCTTTCCCAAGATCGCCGGACGGCTGGGGCTGGAAACCCATGCCTGCGCTGACCCTTACGTAGAGCGTCTGTTAGAAAGTTTTAGCTTTCTGGCCGCTCGCATCCAACTCAAACTGGATGCGGAGTTTCCGCGCATTACCAACCATCTGTTGGAATTGGTCTATCCGCACTATTTAGCTCCTACACCCTCCATGGCCATTGTGGAGCTACACCCGGATTACACGGAAGGTAGCCTAGCCGCTGGTTTTCAGGTTCCACGGGGAACACCTCTGCGCAGCTTACTAGCCAAAGGCCAGCAAACCTCCTGCGAATACCGCACCGCCCATGCCGTGACCCTATTCCCCTTGGAGCTGGTCGAAGCCAAATACTTTGCCTATGCTGGTGAGTTAAACGGCATAGATGCCAGTGCCTTCGGCCCGGTAAAAGCTGGATTGCGCCTACGTCTGCGCGCCACCGCAGGGCTAACTATCCAAGAAATCGCCTTGGAACGCCTGCCGCTGTTTTTACAGGGCAGCGCTTCCTTGCCGGGGCGCATCCTTGAGCAACTGCTGTCCAACGCCCTCGGCATGCTGATGATGCCCACTCGCGCCCCGGCCCATTGGCACCAAATGATTCCACGCGGTCATATTCGCGCCTTAGGGTTTGATGACGAGGAAGCCCTGTTACCCACCGGGCCGCGCTCATTTCAGGGCTATCGCCTGCTGCAAGAGCATTTTGCCTTCCCGCAGCGCAATCTGTTTGTTGAACTGGGCGGCTTGAAAACAGCAGTGCAGCGCTGCGCTGACAAAGAAGTTGATTTGGTGGTGCTGTTCAATCGCCTTGAACCTAGCCTTGAACAAAGCTTAAGCCTCGAGAATATCCGCTTATTTTGCACCCCAGCAATTAACCTGTTCCCCAAACGCGCCGACCGCATTCATCTGTCCGACCGCGAAGCCGAATACCACCTGATCCCCGACCGCACGCGTCCCACGGATTTTGAGGTCTATCAGGTCAGCAGCGTGAAAGGCTACGGCGTGGGCGCAGAAGCCGAGCAGCAGTTCAACGCCTTCTATGCCGCCAACGATTTGCAAAGCCGCGATGAAGCCCGTGGTTACTACCAAGTGCGGCGCGCCTCACGCTTGCTGTCAGAGCGAGAGCGCCGCGATGGACCACGCTCTAGTTACATAGGCAGCGAGGTATTTTTAGCCTTGGTCGATGCCAGCGAAGCGCCTTACCGCAGCAGCTTGCGCCAACTGGGGATTGAAATCCTCTGCACCAACCGCGATTTGCCCCTCGGTATGCCTTTGGGTAGCGCTAAAACCGACTTCACCCTAGACTCCAGCGCCCCCGTACAGTCGGTGCGCTGTCTAGTCGGGCCGTCCATGCCCCAGCCTTCGCGAGCCGAAGGTGAGACCGCTTGGCGTTTAATCAGCCACCTGTCGCTGAATTATCTGTCACTGGTTGATAACGACCAGGCCGATGGCACGGCGGCGCTGAAAGACTTACTGCGCCTGTACTGCCCAGAGGATGACAGCGTTATTGAGCGCCAGATTGAAGGCATCAGCGCCATCAGTGCCACGCCCGTGGTGCGGCGGCTGCCGGTTTCTGGGCCGATCAGCTATGCCCGTGGCCTGCAAATCAGCATCACCTTTGACGATAGCGCCTTTGAGGGCACCGGGGCCTTCTTGCTCGGTGCGGTGTTGGAGCGGTTTTTTGCCAAATATGTGTCGCTGAACGCCTTTACCGAAACGCGGATCAACACCCTAAAACGTGGCGAAATCATGAAGTGGCCAGTGAGGATGGGGCGATGCGAGATCCTCTGAAGCTGCTGCGTGAGCTAGAAGAAGACCCGGCGTCTTTTGAGTTTTACGCCGCGCTCCGCCAGCTGGAATGCGCCTTCCCAGACAAACCGCGCATTGGCCAGTCGCAACGCCCTCAGGATGATGCGGTGCGCTTTAGTCAGCCACCCTCTTTAGGCTTTGAATCGGCCATGATTGGCGGGCTAAAGCAGCCAGCGGAGGGCTTAGCACCGCGCCTCGACATTAATTTTTTCGGTTTACTCGGTGCCAATGGGCCAATGCCCATCCACATCACCGAATACACCCGTGATCGCCTGCGTAATTCGGCAGATCCAAGCTTGGCGCGCTTTCTGGATATCTTCAATCACCGACTCATCGCCCTGCTATACCGAGTTTGGGCCAGCGCTCAGCCAGTGGTCAGCTTGGATCGTCCCGGAAATGACCGCTTCTCTGACTATGCCGCCTCGCTGATCGGTTTTGGAACCGAGGCCTTGCGGGGCCGCGACCGCCTGCCCGATGCGGCGCGTTATCACTACGCCGGCCACTTAGCCGCCCATGTCCGCAATGCCGAAGGCTTGGAAGCCATTCTCTCGGACTTTTTCCGGGTGCCGGTCAAGGTACAGGAGTTTCAAGGCCGCTGGATGTCATTGCCGAGCGACAGCCTATGTCGGCTACGCAGCGGCCCGGATGCCGAAGGCTTAGGTATGGGCACGGTGCTGGGCTCGCGGGTATGGAGCTATCAGGATAACTTCCGGCTAGTCATCGGCCCTTTGGATTTCGCTGACCTCGAACGCCTACTGCCCGGCGGTGACAGCCTAGGCCGCTTGGTGGACTGGGTGCGCAGCTATGCCGGGCTGACGCTGGCTTGGGATATCAATCTGATCCTCAAGCGCGAGCAGGTACCCCCCTTGCGCCTTGGCCGCCAAGCACGACTCGGCTGGACAAGCTGGCTATCCTCGCGGCCACCCCCGCAGGACGATCGGCAATTAGTGCTCAATCCCCTCACCCATGACCGCCCCCACCTTGGAGAGAATGCCCAATGGCCGAAATCAATCGAGCCGCACTGTTCGGCAAGCTGAACAGCCTGTGCTACCGCGCCATCGAAAGCAGTACGGTGTTTTGTAAGCTGCGCGGCAATCCTTATGTGGAGTTGGTGCATTGGATGAACCAACTGCTGCAAGTGCCAGAATCTGATCTCACCAGTCTGATTCGGCATTTTGAGCTGGATCAGTCGGCACTCGCCAAGGATGTCACCACCGCCCTTGAGCGCTTGCCGCGCGGCTCCACCTCGGTCACGGATCTGTCTGCGCAGGTGCAAGAGGCCGCCGAACGCGGCTGGCTGTATGGCACCCTGATGTTTGGGGAAACGCAAATTCGCAGCGGCCACTTGCTGGTTGGGCTGCTGAAAACCCCGTCTTTACGCAGCAGCTTGTTGGCGATTTCCCGGCAGTTCGAGAAAATCAACCTCGACCGGCTGACCAGCGATTTTACCGAGCTGCTAAAAAGCTCGCCCGAAACCAACATGAGCGCCACCGATGGCTTTCAGGCCGCTGAACCCGGCGAAAGCAGCGGCGCAGTGGCACCGGCGGCACTCGGCAAGCAGGAAGCCCTCAAGCGCTTCACCATCGACCTCACGGAACAGGCGCGCAGCGGCAAGCTCGACCGCATTGTTGGCCGCGATGATGAGATCCGCCAAGTCATCGACATTCTGATGCGCCGCCGCCAAAACAACCCCATCCTGACCGGAGAGGCCGGGGTGGGCAAAACCGCCGTGGTAGAAGGCTTTGCCCAGTGCATTGCCTCCGGGGATGTGCCGCCGTCACTGCGTGATGTCACGCTACGCTCGCTGGACGTTGGCTTGTTGTTGGCGGGAGCCAGCATGAAAGGTGAATTTGAAAACCGCCTGCGCCAAGTCATTGAAGAGGTACAGGCCTCAGAAAAGCCGGTGATTTTGTTCATCGACGAAGCCCACACGCTGGTGGGTGCGGGTGGCGCAGCCGGTACGGGCGATGCGGCCAACTTACTCAAGCCTGCCCTAGCGCGGGGTACGTTGCGTACCATTGCCGCCACCACTTGGGCTGAGTACAAAAAGCACATTGAAAAAGACCCGGCGCTGACCCGGCGCTTCCAAGTGGTGCAAGTACCTGAGCCTGCTGAAGAAAAAGCCATTCTGATGATGCGCGGTGTAGCAGCAGCCATGGAAAAGCACCACTTCGTGCAGGTTTTGGATGAAGCACTGGAAGCCGCCGTGCGCCTGTCACAGCGCTACATTCCAGCCCGCCAACTCCCAGACAAAGCCGTTAGCCTGCTGGATACCGCCTGTGCGCGAGTAGCGGTCAGCCAACACGCCACGCCACCCGCAGTGGACGAGGTACGCAAACGCATCGAAGCGCTGGACACTGAACTGAGCATCATCGCGCGGGAAGCCGCTGTCGGCGTAGAAACCAGCGAGCGCCATGCCCTCGCCAGCGAACGGCTGGCCAGCGCCCAACAAGCCTTAGAAATACTGGAACAACGCTGGGACACCGAACGCGATCTGGTGGTACAAATACTCGCCCTGCGCGCCAAACTCAGCCCGCCCAGCAGCGATAAGCACGACGAAACCCCCAGTGACGAGCCCGCCGCCAGCACTGAAGAACGCGCCGCGTGGCTGGCGGAGCTGCAAGCCTTACAAGCCAAGCTGGCCGAGCATCAGGGTGAACAGCCTCTGATTTTACCGACAGTGGATCACCAAGCTGTGGCCGCCGTGGTGCAGGATTGGACGGGCATTCCCGTAGGCCGCATGGTCAAAAACGAGATTGAAAATATCCTTGGGCTGGCCGATGCCCTTGAGCGGCGCATCATCGGCCAACGCCATGCGCTAGATATGATCGCTCGCCGCATTCAAACCTCACGGGCCGGTCTGGACAATCCCGGCAAACCCATCGGGGTCTTCATGCTGGCCGGTACGTCCGGCGTGGGCAAAACCGAAACCGCGCTGGCGCTGGCCGAAGCCCTGTATGGCGGTGAGCAAAACGTCATCACCATCAACATGAGCGAATACCAAGAAGCACACACCGTATCCACCCTCAAGGGCGCGCCACCCGGTTATGTGGGCTATGGTGAAGGCGGCGTGCTGACCGAAGCGGTGCGCCGTCGGCCTTACAGCGTAGTGCTGCTGGATGAAGTGGAAAAAGCCCACCCGGACGTACACGAAATCTTCTTCCAAGTCTTCGATAAGGGCTGGATGGAAGATGGCGAAGGCCGGGTGATCGACTTCAAAAATACTCTGATCCTGCTGACCACCAACGCCGGTACGGAGCTGATCACCGAACTGTGTCGCGACCCTGAGCTCACCCCGGAACCGGAAGCCATCGCTACGGCCCTGCGTCAGCCGCTGCTAAAAATCTTCCCCCCGGCGCTGCTGGGCCGTGTGGTGGTGATTCCCTACTACCCACTCAGCGACGAAATGATGGGCGCTATTATCCGCCTGCAACTGGAGCGCGTGAAAAAGCGTGTGGCCAGCAACCACAAAGTACCCTTCACCTACGAAGATGCCGTGGTACAGCTCATCGCCAGCCGTTGTACCGAGGTGGAAAGCGGGGGCCGGATGATTGATGCCATTCTGACCAACTCCGTGCTGCCAGCCATCAGCAGTGAACTGCTGCGCCGCCTGTTAGATGGCCAATCGGTCAGTCGTGTACATATTGGCGTAGAAGCGGGTGAGTTTAGCTACCACTTCTAAGCCCCCTCACTCGCCTTCTGTGCTCAGAAGGCGAGTCTCACCGAATTGACGAGGACGCAACGATGCCACAGCAGGTTTCCATGGGCGCTATCTTGCAATGCAGCTTTGGAGCCGCCCCTTCAAGCCTGATCGTACTGCCGGTGAACCGGGTTATGGCTGAAGGGCCGCCCGCCGCTAACATCATGGATCACATTCCGCTGCTGAACATTTTACCCTTTGGTTCGTGCAGCGTACTGTTGGGCGCGCCCTGCGTACCGGCCACTGCTGCGCCTTGGTTTCCCGGTGCAACCACGGTACTGATTGCGGGAATGCCTGCGCTGGATAACATCTCCAAGTGTCTGTGCAGCTTGGGCGGTATCATCAGCATTACCCAGCCTGCCACTGTTAAGACCATGGTTCCCTGAACCACGCCCTTCCGCCGTTGGAGCCACATTGCATGCCTGCTACCCAGATCAATCGAGAAATCACCGCCACCTGTGTGCTGGGAGAAGATGTTCTACTGTTTCGGCAAATGGTCGGCACTGAGCAACTGTCCTGCCTGAGCGAATACAATTTGGAGCTGCTCAGCGAGCGCACAGACCTTGAGATTGATGATCTACTGGGCAGCCTACTGACCATTACCGTCAAACAACCGGAAGGCGGGCAGCGTTACTTCAACGGTTTTATCACCCGTTTCGCCCTAAGCGGCAAGCGCGGACGTTACGGGGTGTATCAGGCCACCGTACACCCTTGGCTATGGTTTCTCACCCGCTCCGCCGACTGCCGCATCTTTCAGAATCTGACTGCGGTGGAGATCATCAAAAAAGTCTTTGATGCCTACAGCATTGCCGATTTTGATGCCTCCAACCTGATTAATGACTACGCGGCACTGCCCTACTGTGTGCAGTACCGGGAGACCGATTTCAACTTCGTTAGCCGCATCTTGGAAACAGCGGGCATTTACTACTACTTCAAGAGTGAGCTAGGCCGCCACACCATGGTATTGGCCGACTCCTATGCCGCGCACCAAGCCTTTGCCGACTACCCTAGCCTCACCTATAAGCCGCAGGATGAGCGCAGCCTGCATGAAGGGGAAGTAGTGTTCGCTTGGCAACTGCAAGGGGCGATTCAATCGGGCTCTTACGCCATGCGCGCCTTCGATTTTGAAAAGCCCACTGCCAGCAATTCTGGGAGTTTGCAGGTGGTCTCCTCGATTCCAGCCAGCTACGGGCAGTCCAATCATGAGATTTTCGACTACCCCGGCAAATACACCGAGCGGCCCCAAGGCGAAACACAGGCACAGGTACAGATTGAATCCCTACACGTCAAAAGCCAGCAGGTCGAAGGTAGCACCAATGCGCGGGGGATTTTTCCAGGCGGCCTATTTAGCCTCAGCGACCACCCACGCGCCGATCAAAACACTCAGGTGCTGGTGATTGCCGCCCGCTATCTGCTGAACTCCGATGCGTATGAAAGCACGCCGCCGCCCAACCCTGAGCCACCGGTCATCTGCCATTTTCGCGCCATCAAAAAGGAACAGGCGTTCCGTCCGCCCTGTAACGCCCGCAAACCCATCGTACAGGGCCCGCAAACGGCCATGGTGGTAGGCAAAGCCGGGGAGGAAATCTGGACAGACCAGTACGCGCGCATCAAGGTGCAATTCCACTGGGATCGAGAACGACCCGATGACGAAACCAGCTCCTGCTGGGTACGGGTAGCGCAAAGCTGGGCGGGCAAACGCTGGGGTACGCTGTTCATCCCACGCATCGGCCAAGAGGTGGTGGTGAGTTTCCTTGAAGGCGACCCCGATCAGCCCCTCGTCACCGGAGCGGTCTACAACGCTGACACCATGCCACCCTATCCCTTGCCCGAAAATGCCACGCGCTCCACCTTAAAAACCAACTCCTCCAAGGGGGGCGAGGGCTACAACGAAATCCGTTTTGAAGACAAAAAAAGCAGCGAACAACTGTTCATCCACGCCCAAAAAGACCTCGACAGCCGCGTAGAAAATGACTCGCGGGAATGGGTCGGCAATGAGCGCCATCAAGTGGTGGAAAAGAACAGCTATGAGAAAATCGGCGGCACCCTGCACACCCAAGTGGACGGCGACCACAACGAAAAAGTCAGCGGCGGCGTTTCACTGAATGCTGGGCAGGACATGCAGCTAAAAGCTGCCACCCAGTACGCGCTAGACGCGGGCACCGATGTACATATCAAAGCAGGCCTTAATCTGGTCATCGAAGCGGGGGTCAGCATTACCCTGAAAGCAGGCGGCGGCTTTGTGGTCATAGGCCCTACCAGCGTGGCGGTGTCAGGAACGCCGATTCTGCTCAACAGCGGCGGCTCACCGGGCAGTGGCTCAGGATCATCACCCGCTGCGCCAACCGCTGCTACTGTTGCCAAAAATTGAGGCCAGCCGCTTGACTGATTGCCAATGGAACCCCCTATGCACCTGAATGGCGGCTCAGCCGATGACGACGACATCACAGTATTGGCCGGAGCTTCGGCACGCGCCGAACTCCTGACCGGCAGGGCCTCCAGCTTTCCGCTGGCCGGCTTGGATAAAATCCTTATCGCTGAGATTGAGCCCGTGCTGCCGGTCGGATTCGCCCTGCACGAATACCGAATTGATGCCGTACTGGGACAGGGCGGCTTTGGTGTCACCTATTTGGCAAGGGACATTCACCTAGACATCAAGGTGGCCATCAAAGAATACCTACCCCGAGGAATCGCCTGTCGCAGAGCCGATGGCAGCGTCATGCCGCGCGACGCCGAAGACCAACCCCTCTATCAACAGGGTTTGGATGGCTTTTTGGTGGAAGCGCGCACCCTAGCCACCTTTAAGCATCCCAACATCGTGCGGGTTGCACGGTTTTTCGAAGCCAATAGCACCGCTTATATGGTGCTGGAATATGAGCAAGGCGAATCCCTCAAGGCTTGGTGGCCTCAGCACGCCAATCTCAGTGAGCCCGATCTGCTGGCCCTGTTGCAGCCCTTGCTGGCGGGTATTGCGGCGGTGCATCAGGCGGGTTATCTGCACCGCGATATTAAGCCGGACAACATTCAAGCCCGGGTCGGCGACGGCAGCTTGGTGCTGCTGGACTTTGGCTCAGCCCGCCAGAACTCCCAATTGCTGCAACATGATCCCGCCAATGCGGTAACGCCCGGTTACGCGCCCATCGAACAGTACGATGGCCGCGACCAAGGCCCTTGGACAGATATTTATGCCCTAGGCGCTACCCTGTATTGGATGATCACCGGACAAAAGCCCAGCCCCGCGCCTGAGCGAAAAAACGCTGCCCAGCTAAGCCTTGCCAACCAAGCCCTATCCCATGCCCGCTACAGCTTGGAGTTTTTACAGGCGGTGGATTGGGCACTACAGCTCGACCCTAAAGACCGCCCGCAAAGCATTCAGCAATTTTGCCAAGCGCTCTTTGCAGGCCATCCCTTGGGGCTGAGCCTGCAAGAGGTGTTACAGGCGGGCGAGATTCGGCGCGGCGTTAAAGACAGTTGGCGCACCCTGTTAAATTCGCCTCGGCGTTTAAGCCGTCTGCTGCACCCCACTTGCTGGCCCATGACCATCAAAATGACCCTCGCCATGGTCATGGCAGCACTGCTGCCCATGATGATCACCGCCTACTACAATCTGGATCGCAGCCTTGCCCGCGCCAGTGATGACGTGCTGCTGTCCATGGAGCAATTTGCGCAAAGCTCCGCCGCCCGCCTATCTCAGCTGATTGCTGATAATAATAATTTGGCGCGCTACCTCAGTACCGACCGGGATTTTGTGAGCTTCATCGCCACTCAAGGCTTAGCCAATGCGGCGGTGGTGCAAGAGAAGCTCAACAATCTGGCCAAGACCAACCCCAATATCAACCCGCTGATGGTCATGGATCGCCAAGGCACGGCGCTGGCCTCTAACGATCCGGATGTGACGGGCAAGAATTTTAAATTCCGCACCTATTTTCAGGCGGCCATGGCGGGGCAATCCTACGTCAGCGGCATTATCGTCGGATCTACGGCGGGGCTGGCCGGTGTGTACCATGCCGAGCCGGTGCGCGATGCCAAGGGTGTGCTGATTGGCGTGATCGTGGTGCGGGTCAAAGCCAGCGTGATCGGCAGCATTCTTGACGAGGTGCGGCGCAGTGGCCTAACGCCCTTGCTGATTAACGGTGACGGTATCCTGATCTATCATCCAGACCCTAATCAGCTCTACCAAAGCCTGATGCCGCTGCCGGAACAAACCCTGCAAGCCATCGCCGCCGATCAACGTTTTCGGCGTAGCAGCATTCCCAACCTGAACATGCCGGAGCTGGCCAGTCAGGTCGTGGGCGCTAAGCAAACCGGCCATCTAAGCTACGTCTCGCGCCTATCTGGGCAACTGGAAACCGCCGGCTATGCGCCAGTAGCCGGCCATGATTGGGTGGTGTTGGTCAGTAAAACCCACGCCTCGTTTGAGGAGCCGCTCAATCATATTTTTCAGAACGTCTTATACAGCGTGGTATTGGTGGGCCTAATTTTCACCCTGCTGGCGATCCTTGCCGCGCGGAGCATTGTCCGCCCAGTGGAACGCCTTACCTTAGCCGCCAATGCCCTGAAAGAAGGCGACTATGACAACGCTACAGTAACCGTAACCGCCAACGATGAAATCGGCCATTTGGCGCGTACCTTCAACGTGATGATTGACGTACTCCGCCAGCGCGAACGCGAACGCGAACGCCAAGCACCGCACAGCCCACCGGCCTCCAGCGGCCCTACCGCGCATGATCCGCTAGGCTTGCTGGATGATAAGCTGTGATCATTAACTGACGGGCAGCCCATACAGCACCTGCCAGCCTCTCTGCTCCGGCAAAGGCTGGCAGGCAAAGCCCAGCAAACCCACTGCCAAGGCAGCTTGATGGCCCTCCAGATCCTCAAGCATTACCCGGCGGACGGCTTGGGGCTTAACTGAATCACAGGGCTCGCGCAGCACAATGAAGCGGGGCAAGCCGCCGTACAGCCAGCCAAAGCGCCGGATACCTAAGCCCGCTGCCAACAGGTTACGCAGACTGGCCCGATTAGTCGGAGCCACAGTGCTGGCCACAAGCTCACACCCCAAGCGCTTGGCCAGCTGAATGCGCTCCTCAATCAAGCGCTGATGCAAAGACTGGCCCCGCCAATCCGGGTGAGTCGCTGCACCGTCCAAAAAGACTAACTGTGCGGCTTGTGCTGCATCCAAGGCTAAATGCTTAGCTATCTGCGCCACTAGGGGTGAGCCTAAACTGAGCACGCCGTAGGCCAGCATCTCCGCATCCTCATTAAAGGCGGCTATGATGTAGCCAAAATGTGCTAGATGCTGCTGAAAATAGGCCAGCGTATCGGGTCTAACCAAACCGGGGGGCGCGTCAGCAGTGGCTTTTAGGTGCAAGCGATATACATAAAGGGCTTCCTCTGGCTGAACTTGTCGCCAGTGCAGCGACGGAGAATGCGGCGGTGCTATCATGTGGACATTCAACCCGGTTAATGACCCTGTGATACCAAGACTAGCTTGGCAAACGAAAACAACTCTCGCGGGTATAGGGGCTGCTCTACAGCATAGCAAGGTGTGCCCTTGAGCGAGTCAGATCAGACTAAGGCCGCTGTACATCAACTGGCTATCGGCAGCGCCTACGCCCTGAGCCATCCGGGTTTGCTGCGGGCGGAAAATGAAGACGCCATCCTGATCGACGAACGCCTCGACCTAGTTGCCGTAGCCGATGGCATGGGTGGACATGCCGATGGTAAGCAAGCCAGCCATGATGCGTTGCAGGCCCTGTGCCACTTCATCAGAACCCTGCCCGATGAGGAAGACATCACCGTCCCGGTCGCCCTTAGGCTTCAGCAGTCTTCACCCGTGACAGGAGTCTCCCCAGAGCGCCTGCGTTCGCTGGCCACTCGGCTGTTCAATGCGGTCATCAGCACTAACCAGCAACTCTATGCACACAATCAAGCGCGCGGTTATGCGCTGGGTACAGGCATGGGTACCACCTTAAGCGGCCTTTGGTTTCATCGTCCCAGCCGCTTGCTACTGGGTTTTCATGTGGGGGATAGCCGTGTCTATCGGCTGCGCGCCGGTCATCTGCAACAGCTCACTCGCGACCATACTCTGTATCAGCAGATGCTAGAACAAGGCAGCCAAGCGCCATTGCCTAGCCGAAATTTGCTGCTCCAAGCCATCGGCCCCTTTCCTTCCGTGGTACCGGATATTCTGCACTGTGAGTTATTACCGGGAGATGTGTTTCTCTGCTGCACCGATGGCCTATACGTCGATGTGCCCCCCACAGAGCTTGCTGCATTGATGAGCCAGCAGGCGACCGCAACACTGCCTGAAGGCTGCCAAGCGCTGATAACACTGGCACTGCGTTACGGCGGGCGAGACAACCTATCAGCCTTGCTAGTGCGCTACCAAGCGCTCTGCCGCTAATCCCCTGAGGCCCAATCCTGCCAGTCGCCATCCAGCAACGCATGAAAGTGTTGCGGATCAGGCAAGCCTTGGCAGAGCAGCAGACAGGGCGCAATCTGCGCTGAACCTTCAGTCCACCACAGCGTACCGGCGCGGCGGATTCGCTCATCATTACTCGTCTTTAGCGCAGAGCTTAGGGCAGCAAAGGGAAGATGCACATCAGACCTGAGTAAAGCCTGTGTACCGCCTTGAGCCAGATGGAGTGCCGCGCTGGGCAATGGATAGTGCGCCAATGCGCTGGCCAAGCTATCAGGGTCAAGGCGCTCGGTTAGGCTACTTAGGGCGTGCTGTTGCGCTTGGCTGTGCCACTGCTGCCAATGCGTTAGCCAATCAGCAAAGGTCTCACCCTGTTCCGAGGTCTCAAGCGAGGTGGCCAGCAGCAACGGAAAATGCCGCCCCACGCGGTCAACGCTAGGCATATACAACCCCGTCCAAGCGGACGCATCCACAACGCCGGGACGCCACACAAAATGCCAAACTGGGCTGGTCAGGTAGAGTTCCAGCCAACGCGGGCCAAGCCGCTGCTGACTGAGCAACAGCCCGTGCTGCATCCAGCAATCCCAGTGCTCACGCAGTTCTGTCGGTAAGCCTCTGGAGACAAAATCCCCTCGGCTGAGCAGTTTGCCAAAAAATCCAAGGTGCTTGGGTGGCTTCATCACAGGCGATCCCGGCAGCGGAATTGTTCGATGATCTCGCGGCGGAAGGGGTTCAGCACGCTGCTGGCTCGCATTTCCAACAGAATTTTGCGGCCGCCGACATCAAAGGTCACTCGGTAGCGCTCACCTTGGGCGGTGGCTTCAACCCGCGCTTTGCTGAGCATTCTCAGCCAGCTCCAAGGGCCTTCGCTGCTGAGCACGCTTGATCCGGCACTGCTGACCACTTCAAAGTGCACGCCGCCGCTACCTTTACCGCTGGGTAATTGGAAGCTAGCTGCCGGGGCGGATTGGTCTTTCGCATAGGCTAAACTTTGTCCGTCAATTTCCAGCAAGAAATGCGTAATGCTCGCATCAACATTAAGCGGGCGCAGTTCAAAGCGGAAGGAGGCCTGCTTGCCCCCCGCCACAAAGAAGGTGTCGCGAATCCGAGCGGCTCGTTGAAAGTCCGCGAGCAGGTCTTTGGACAGGTTAAGTTTGCTATTGGCAGTCGCGCGCCACGGATTGACCGTGGTGTTAACGTAAGCGGCTAGGTTTTTTCGGAAGAACTCATCCATCACCCCATCAGGGCCGAAGAAACGCCCAAAGTCGTCTGGCGTGATGTCCTGAGCGGCCGCCGGAATCAGCGGATAGCGTCCGGCAATAGCTTGCTTGCAGAATTGAGCAGGCCCGGCCAGCCACAGTAGATTTAGGCGGCTGCGCTCGTTATCCATGCCAAGTCCTGCACCTTGGGCGCTGATATCGCGCAGGATGCCTGCCAGCAAAGGCGGTCTACCCTCAGCTTCACGGGTTAGGCCAACCAGTATGTCTGCCGGGGGCGGTGGGGTATCTGCTGGGCGCGCGGCAGCAGCGGCATCAAAGTATTGCGCGGCCTGAGCGAGACTGCCGAATACCTTATCAAGAGGTGAGGCAGCACCCGTGACTTCTACCAGCTTATGCAGGGCATCAAAATGCTGATCGACGGGCGTTGTGCTGCTGGGTGCAACTTTGGCTTCAGGGGCGCTAGTTAGGGCGGACTCCAGTTTCTTTTTGTAGGCATCCAACTTGTCACGAATGCCGTCTAGCGCCGCCGTAGCCGCCGCAGGTAGCGCTGGTTTGTTGAGCACGCCTTCTAAGGTAGTCTCTTGCGCGGCAGCCTGTAGCAAACGCCGTAGCGGTGAGTCTGGCGCCGCCAATAAATTAGTGACCCGCGCCGCTTGGTCGAGGTTGGCAAAGGGCACAATGCTGATATCCGCCAGCAGGTTATCCCATTGTTTGATGTAATCATCAAAGTAGAGCTGCTCAACAGCGGCTTGCAGTTGCTCTAAGCGCTCCGGGCTGTTGATGGATTCTTGGGGAGCAAACACCCAACTGTTTTGCGCGCTTTCGTGCAAAGCCTGTTTTAGGGATTCAGCAAACTGCCGGTAGCCTTCTTGGGTATAGGCACCGGAGATCCCTCGCGTCAGAGGTTCGCCACTGCGCCGCGTCAAAACCAGCAGGGTATTGCGGCCACCCACAGCGGTGATGCTAAAACCTGTCAGGCGCGCGCGTTCAAGGTCTTTGCTGACGCGCTGGTAAATCCAGTCAGCTAAGGGCACGCGGGCCAATATCAGCCGGGTGTCGCTGATCAAGCTACGATCAAGCTGCACCGGCGCACTGCCGCGATCTTCCAACAGGGCACTGAGGTGATCGAGCAACTGGCTACGCTGCACAGCGCTCAACTCAGGGAGATTGCGCTCCCAATCGTAGGCCATCCAGGCGCGAATGGCTTCAGCGTCAAAGTGACTGCGATCCCCCAGCATCAGGTAAACCTTCAGCAGTTGGTACAGGTATTCCGGGCTATTGGCGCTACCGGGGCGCAGTTGCTCCTCCATACGGCGGCTGATTTGCGGCAACAAGGCCTCGTGCAGTAGACGCTGATAGGCCGCCTGTGCTCCCGCGCCCAGCTTACCGCCTTGGTAGAGGCCAAAGGTCATGGATAATGGCGGCTGGCTATCGCGGCTGGCATAGCCATTGGGTAAGTCACGGGCGGCGTTCAGCAGTTCCAAGAGGGCCGCTAGGTTGCGGGTGTCGAGGGGCTGTTCTGCCATCTTGCCCAGCAGCTCCGCTTGGGCAGCCGCTTCCTTGATCAGCGCAGTATTGCGGCTGTAACTGGTGATGACGCTTGCAGCCAAGGCAAGGCTACCTAGCGTCAACAGGCTTAAAACGGCCCATTGCCAGCGGCGCTGCCGTTGTTCGTCTTTTAAATCGCTGCCGGACAGACCCGATTCTTTGAAGATCACATCCTTCAGCAAACGGGTGATGAAGTAACTGCGTCCGCTGCCTTCATTGAGGGCCACGCTTTGGTAGCTCAGGCCAAAAGACCCAGCAATGGAGCCAATCACCCGGTCAATCGGGCTGCCCTCTTGGGTGCCGCTGGTGAAATACACCCCGCGCAGCAGCACCTGCTGTTCGTATAGAGAATCGGGGAAAATGTCGTTGAGCAAACTGCCCAGCGCCTCGCCGATGGCGGCAAACTGTTGCGGAAAGCCGTAGAGCAAGGCGCGGCGGCTGATGTCACGCTCGCTTTGCAAGCGGTCGAGAAGGCGCGCTTGTAGCTGGCTTTCCAAGGCCCGGAACTCAGCGGCAAAGCCTTTGAGGGCTTGGCCTTTGCTCAGCGGGAAGGTCATGCCCCAAACCTGCGCGCGCTCTTCCTTACCCAGATGGTCAAAAAACTCAGTGAAACCGGCCAGCAGATCGCACTTAGTTACCATCACATACACGGGAAAGCAGATGCCCAGCCGCTCGTGCAGCTCTTTGATCCGCCCGCGAATGGCCGTGGCTTGGGCAATCCGCTCGGCTTCGTCCTGTTGCAGCAGATCAGCCAAGCTCAGGGCGATGATGACTCCGTTGATGGGACGCCGCCGCCGATGCTTTTTCAGCAGTTGCAGAAAGCCAGTCCAAGCCGCTTTATCCACTTCAGCAAAGCTATCTTGAGTGGTGTAGCGACCTGCGGTGTCCAGTAACACCGCCTCATCAGTGAACCACCAATCACAGTTGCGCGTGCCACCTACGCCGCCCACCGCGCCCTTGCCTAACAGGTCAGCCAGCGGAAATTGCAGCCCAGAATGTTTAAGTAACGTGGTTTTACCCGACCCCGGCGCACCAATGAACAGATACCAAGGCAGCCGATACAGGTACTGTCCCTTGGCGGAGCCCTGAATACGGGCCTTGCGCAGGGTATCCAGAGCCTCCTGCATTTGCTTGCTGAGCAGCGAGAGTTCAGCCGCTGACTCCAAAGAGCCGGGCGTGCTGGCAGATTCGGCGGCCACCGCCTTCATTAGCCGCTGATTGGCCAAGCGCGCCGACAGTATTTTCCAGCCCAAATGCACGGCCCAGAGCACAAACAGCACGGCAATCAGCAGAAGACGGGTACTGCTTTCCGCCAAAGGGGCTTGGCCATCAAAGCTCAGCAACGGCCCCTCGATCCAGAGAATGGCTGACAGCAGCACAATGCCCAGCAGCGACAGAAACCAAGGCTTGGTGAACACAGAGATAAGGCGCTTCATGGTAGGGATCGCATGCAAAAGGAGGACAGCATCATGGCTCAATGCCCGGTGTCAGCAGGGTGATATCGACCCGGCGATTGCGCGCCCGGTTGCTGGCGGAGTCGTTGGGGACTAGCGGTTCGGTTTCGCCACGGCCCACCAAGCTGTAGCGGGTTTCCGGCCCGGCTTGCACAGCCAACCGTTGCAAGACCGACGCGGCGCGCGCTTTGGAGAGATCCCAATTGGAAGGATAACGGGCGGAAAAGCTCGGCACGTCGTCGGTATGCCCTACCACAATGACCTGTCCAGGCACTGCTTTTAGGGCTTCGCCAATTCGGGCAATCAGCGGCTCCATGCCACTGATCACCTCGGCGCTGCCAGAGGCGAACACGCCATCACCACGTAGGATTACGGTGGAGCGGCTTTCGGTTTCAATCACGCTGACCAAGCCTTGGGCAATTTCCGGCACCAAAAAGCTCGACAGCCTCACCACCGGCGTGGCACTTGGTGCAGCGACCGGCTGTACCTGCGGCGCGGGCGTGAGTAGGTGAATGCGGTGCAAAGCCATAAATACCGGATCAGAGGCGCGGTTCAGCACATAGGTCAGCCCCAGATGCAGGGCAACAAAAAGTGCCGCTGCTGCACTGGCCAACACCCAGAGCGGCAGGCTGCCCAGCAACGCCTTGTGCTGCTCCAACAGACCACGCCAATGCGGCGACAGCTCGCGCTCATAGGGGGCACGCTGGCTGCGAATCAGTTGGTGCAGGCGTTCGCGCAGGGTTTCTAGTTGATCGCGACCACCTTCGCGTATTCGGTAGCGGCCTTCCAAGCCAAGGGCTAAGCACAGGTAGATCAGCTCCAGCACATCCAAGCTAGCCCGTGGGTTTTGACTGAGTTTTTGCAGGATGACGAAGGTTTTTTCGCCGCCCCATGCCTCATTGTGAAAGTGAACCAACAGGCTGCGCGTCGCCCAAACGCCATTACCGCCCCAGGGCGTACCGGAAACCGCCTCATCGACAAAGGTACAGAGAATATAGCGCGCCGCCGCGACCAGCTCCGGGTCAACGCCGATGTTACGCAGGTCATGCTCAAATTTTTTGACCGCTTCTACCAGTTGCAGACGCAAGCTTTCCAGATCGGCGCAACTGATCATGGAGCGCAGCGGTGTGACTAAATTCAGCAAGGGACTGGCGGCGCGCACCACCGGATTCAGGCCACTGCCCACCTGCATGGGTGCCGAGAGCGGACGGCGCTCCGGCGTGGGCGGCGCTACTGCTGCGGGCTCACCAACATAGCCACCGGGACGCGGCACCATGATGGTGAAATCTTCATTGCCTGTTTGCATCTGTTCACCGCTGCTCACAAGTGCTATCCCCGAATCGCCCAAAATTCCATTTGCAGTCCGGGGAAGTCGCCCGCTACGTGCATGGCAAATCCGGCAGAACTGGCCAACTGCTTCCAAAGCTCACTGCTGCGATCCAGTTCAAAGTAAGTAAAGCCCGCATGATAAGGCAATTGTCGAGGGGCCACCGGCAAAGGCCGCAAACCGATACCCGGTAACTGCAAGTTGACCAGATCGCGGATTTTTTCCACGGTGCCCACCTTGGTTTTCGGCGGAAATCCGGCCCGCAGCAGTTCCGGCGACATCTGCGCGTTGACAGCCAAAATAAAGGAGGCTGATTTGAACAGCTCCTTGTCTGGCACCACCGCCACCCAAATGCCGTATTGGCGCGGCTCTAGAGACAGTGGCACCGCGTGGGCATCCATGACCATGGACAGGGATTGGCGCAAATCTTCGATCACCGGCGCAAAGCTTTCACGCAATTGGCTATGGCAATACACCGGGTAGCGCACGGCGCGCTTATCCGGGCGCGAGAAGGTGGCCAACTCACCAGCCAGCGCAATCACTGCCTGATAGAGGGCTTCAGGATGCAGACCGCTCATATTTGACAGGTGCGAAAACAGCGGCTCGACTCGATTGACCAGTTGCAGCAGTAAAAAATCCGCCAGCTCCGCCGCTCCGGCAGCGGTGGGCTGGGTCAAGCGCCCAGACAAGGCCGCGCCGCGCTGCTGCAGCAAGCCCACCAATTCATCCACCAAAGCCCCCAAACGCGGCGCAGCGCGGATATCCAGACAGGGCGGACAATACTCAGGATCAAGCACCAAGCGCTCGTCGGCTTTACGCTCAATCACCTTGGCAACACCTAGGGTGGTATAGGCATTAATCACATCGCCTTCCGCAGCTAGGCGCACCCGCAGTTGGCCGATTTGCAGCAGGGTATTGATCTCAGTGCCATTGCTGTCCCATACCTCATATTCGGCGGTACGGTAGCGGGCAAAGTTGTCTGAACCTAGGGCATCGCAGACTTCCGGGATACCGGGTCGCCGCGAGGGCAGAGCCAGCACAATCAGCAGATCGCGGCTGTCTTTGGGGATATCCAAAGGCAGCGGCAGGTTATCAGAGGCCGGTAGATTAAACGCCGTACCGTCAGGAAAGACCCCCGCGCAGGACACTAAGGCCAGCTTGCCCATAGCCAGCTGCTGCTCATCCAACACAAGGCTGGAAAAGCCCCAAGCATAGGGACGCAGCCCAGCAACGCGGGACTCCAGATTCTGTTGCCAGAAACGGTCATGTTGTTGCAGGTGCTGAGGTTGCAGCAGCATGCCTTCAGACCAGACTACCTTGCTGTTCCACGACATTGTGTTCAGTCATCCTTTATCAAGCTGGGGGAGCGCAGGGTTTTAACTGCGTCGTGGAGCGGTGCGGCGCATTTTTTCGATTTGTTCTTCATAGGCGCTGGCAAAGTGTTCGCCAAACAGCGTCTGGAAGTCATCTTCTAGACCACTTTGGGTTTCGGTATGCACCTCGGTGAGCCTGTCCCAAAGCCGCGCTTTGCGATTAGCCCCGAATACATTATCAACCAAAGTACCCGCTTTGATTTGCCGTTCGATTTCAGCCGGATCAAAACGCTGCAATACCCCCATCAGCGCCGCACGCATGCCCGCCATTACCGCAATTTCGTGGTGGCGCAGGTCATCACAGGCAGCGTTGACCGCTTGTACGGCAGGCATATAACCGGGCAGTGCATTGCTCAGCAATTGCTTGAGGGCACTTTGGGCATCGGGCATGAATTTTAGGGGGTTATTGGCTTGCGAGGCCATCATGGTCAGGTCGATGCGCGTTTCTCGCTTGAGAATGGTGCGCGCACTGAGGGTGCCCATGGTGCCACTGATCAGGGTACGCAACAGCACGCCCACTAACTCCGCCAACTCCTCGGCGGGCAAATGCACATCGCGCTCTGTTAAGCCTAAACCGCGCAGTAAGGCTTGGCTAACGCTGGATTCAGCGGCCTGAGTCGCCATGGCCGTAGGTGCTTCTATCTGCGTTATAGATGCAGATGCCGCAAGACTTGGCGTCTGAGGCGCAGCACTGGCCATAAGGTCATGCAGCGGATCATAGTCGGCGGGAATAGCCAAGGACGCGAAAACCCCCGCCCGTGGAATGGCCTGTAACTCCGGGGAAATATGATCGCTTTCAGCAGCAGGCAGAGTGATTGAGGCCGCGCGTGCGGCGGGATCAAACAGATCAATCCCCAAGGGATTATCCAGCAGCGCAGGGCCATTCAGCTCAGGCTCAGCCGCCAGCAGATTAAGCTCCGGCAACTGAAGCGCGCTTGGATAAGCCTCAACGGGATCATCTATTTCAGCCTGATAGGCGACCTCTAACAAATAGTCGCCTACGCTGATAAGAGCGCCATTGCTTAACAGCGCCCGCTGTCCACTGCTGATGGGCTGGCCGTTGATCGTACTGGGATTGCTGCCAGTATCCACCCAGTAATACTGGCCGTTTTGGTATTCGATATAGGCATGTTTGCGGGATACCAGTTTATCGGCATCGGGCAACATCAGTTGATTGTCCGAGGTTCGGCCAACGCTGCCCCCGGCCTGATCAAAGCAATGCAATAAGAGTGTCGAGGGCGGCAGCGCTTTATAAGATCGGACACGTAGTATGAGCGACATTGTTTCTCAAAAACGTTTGGGGTGAATTTCGGGAGGGTAACATTCCCTCTCAAAAAAGCACTAGGTGTTTAATAGCCGAGTACCTTTGCCGCTGTTTTACCTTGGAATAGCGAAGACCAGCCTAAAAATAGTATTGATTATTATTTGATAATGATCATAAATATCATTTTTAGGTGGGGGAAGATCAATGCTTAGGTCTCACAATAGACCCTGTCAGGACTGCTGGCAGTGGCAAAACCTGATGATCCGCTGTGCGTTAAGGCCAGAGGAGCCGCGTCTGATTGAGCACTTCCTGAACCTTGGTGTCCGTTTGGTGGAGCACGGCCAGATCAGCCCTTGGCATATGGCCTGCACAAGCTTGAACCTTTTGATTAATACGGCATGTGACCCCGTGCTGCCATGGCATTGGCGTAATCTGTGTCTTGATTATGCTTGGCGTCCTTTGCATGTCATGCAGCAATTGGCGACTGATGCCGCACAGCAGCGCAGTTTCAGTGTGGCGCGCAATCGCCTAGCCACTCTGCAACTGCAACCCTCCCTCTCTCCCTCAGCATTCGCAGAAGGCAACCCCTATGAGTAGCTATCGAATCGAACGTGACAGTATGGGTGAATTGGCTGTTCCCGCTGAAGCCCTGTACGGGGCGCAAACGCAGCGGGCTGTGAACAATTTTCCGGTGTCGGGCCAGCGGATGCCCCCCGCCTTTATCAAGGCGTTAATTCTCGCCAAAGCCGCCGCCGCACAGGCCAATGTTGAGTTAGGGCAGCTCAGCCCAGAAGTGGGCAATGCCATTGTCGCTGCCTGTGAGCAGTTGCTGGACAGTGATTTTATGCAGCACTTCCCCGTGGATGTGTTTCAGACCGGCTCCGGCACTAGTAGCAACATGAACGCTAACGAGGTGATCGCGACCTTGGCCAGCCGTATACTCGGCGATAAGGTCAATCCCAACGATCAGGTCAACTGCAGTCAGAGCAGCAATGACATCATCCCATCCAGCATTCACATCAGCGCAGCCATTGAGTTAAAAGAGCAACTCTTACCAGCCCTCGAGCATCTGTTCAGCACAACCCACAAAAAAGCGCAGGAAGTACAGCCCTTCATCAAAACGGGCCGCACTCATCTGATGGATGCCATGCCGGTGCGCATGAGTCAGGTATTGGATGGCTGGGCGCAGCAGATTCAGTTGAATATCCAACACCTGAGAGCCCTGCAACCAAGCCTGCACGCCTTGGCACAGGGCGGAACAGCCGTGGGAACCGGCGTCAATGCGCACCCGGAATTCGCCCAGCATTTCTGCCGCAAACTCAAGGCACTGACCGGGCTATCTTTTAGGCCGGGGGATAATTTTTTTGCCCTGATGGGCTCTCAAGATACTGCCGTCGCCCTCTCTGGGCAGCTAAAAACCACCGCCGTGTCGTTGATGAAGATAGCCAATGACCTGCGCTGGATGAACTCAGGCCCCTTAGCAGGTCTTGCTGAAATCGAACTTGAGGCCTTGCAGCCGGGTTCTTCCATTATGCCGGGCAAGGTTAACCCGGTGATTCCCGAAGCCACGGCCATGGTGGCGGCACAGGTCATTGGCAATGATACGACCATTACCATCGCCGGGCAGTCCGGTAACTTTGAGCTGAATGTGATGCTGCCGATCATCGCGCAGAATCTACTGCACAGCATTGAGCTGCTCAGCACAGTCAGCCGCTTGTTGGCTGATCGGGCTATGAGCAGCTTTAAGGTCAATCAGCCAAAACTTAAGGAAGCGCTGGATCGCAATCCGATTCTGGTCACTGCCTTGAATCCGCTAATCGGCTACCTAAAAGCCGCTGAAATCGCCAAGCTGGCCTATAAGGAAGGGCGGCCCATCATTGAGGTCGCCCTTGAGCACACTGAGCTTAAGCGTGAAGAGCTGGAACAGTTGCTCAACCCGGAAAAACTGACCAAGGGCGGGCTGTAATCCTCCTAGCTCACCGGCTGTCTAGGGTGCTTCGGGGTACCAACGTGGTGTGTATACCCATTCGCCGCCCTCCGCTTTAGCAAAGCGCCGGGTGGTGCTGGAGCCGATAATCACCAAGGTGCGCATGTCTACCTGTTCGGGGGTCAGTTGTTCGAGGGTGAGCACGCGCAAGCGTTCGGCGGGACGGCCTATATCGCGGCCCAGTACCACGAGGGTTTCTGGCTGACGGTGTTGGCGGAGAATCTCCAGCGCGCGCCCCAATTGCCAAGGCCGCGATTTGGAAATGGGATTGTAGAAGGCCATGACTAAATCAGCGGCAGCGGCATGCGCCAAGCGCTGTTCGATGACGGCCCATGGCTTAAGGTTGTCAGACAGGGACAGCAGGCAGAAATCATGCCCCAAGGGCGCACCGGCTTTAGCGGCAGTGGCCAAGGCGGCGGAAACACCGGGCAGTATTTGTAACTCCACCTGATGCCAAGCGGCATTCTCAGCGGCTTCTAAGGCTTCTAACACGGCTGCTGCCATGGCAAATACGCCGGGATCGCCGGAAGACACCACCACCACCCGGCGGCCCTGTGCGGCCAGCTCAAAGGCATGGGCAGCGCGCTGCAATTCTTCGCGGTTATCGCTGTGGTGCAACTGCTGATCGGCACGAAAGGGGCCTGCCATTTTCACATAGGTTTCGTAGCCCAGTACCTCTTGGGCTTCATCCAGCGCTTGGCGCACGGCGGGCACCATGAGTTCAGGCGCACCGGGGCCAAGGCCCACTACACTAAGCCGACCGCGCGGCTGACCGTAGTGGCTGGCCGCTTCCGGGCTCTCGGCTTGATACAGGCTGAGGCCATCGGCGCTATACAGCAGCGGCGGCAGCCCTCCATCGGCCTTAATAAAGCGCAGCGGTATGCCTAACTCAGCGGCTAAGCGAGGCCACTGGGGATCGCTCATCTGTTCAGCCTCCAGCAGCAGCACCGCCAAAGCCTGTGGAGCCAAGCCCAGTTGCTGCAGAGCCTTATGCAGAGCGGCCTGTGGCTGGGTTTGCCCAGCGCTGAAGCGCGCTAACAGCAGGCGCGGGTGAATCAGCAGGGTGTGCGGATCATCCGGGGCAGACTCAGGGCTGATGCGAATGCGGCGCAGCGCCTGTGTATCCAGTGGCAAGCGGGCTTCGGCTAACCAAGGGGCTTCGCCCTCAAGTTGCACCGATTCACCGCCCAACAAATCGCTGACCAGCCGCTTACCCTGTTGCAGATCCGCCAGCACATAACCGGCAGGGGGATTGAGCACGCAGGTGCCAAAACGCAGTTCACCGCTGGTGGTGATGGCCGGGTTGATGCCCAGCAAGGCGGCAATTTCGCGGGCCATATGATTAACGCCCACCAAGCCGCCCAGCAGTGGCACTACGGCGCTGCCATCCTCTGCCAGTGCCAAGACCGGCGGTTCAGCCCCTTTCTCAGCCAAGAGTGGAGCCAAACTGCGGATCAGGATGCCGGCCGCACAGAGCGCAATAATCGGGCGATTACTCTGATACAGACCGCGCAGGGTCTCGCCGAAATCGTCATAGAGGTACTCCGCCTCGGCTACGCGCGGGCGCAATCCATAGATCTGCGCGGCGGGATAGCAGGTTTTCAGGCGCTGGGCGAGGGACAATCCACCGCGACCAAGCAGAATAATGGCCGGAGCAAGGGGGCTGGAGTCAGGCATGACGAGCTTCCAAAAAGCAGTGAGGGCGGCAGGAGCACAGCAAGGTTAATCAAAGCAGTAACGGCTATCCGCCGCTCCACTGCTCACCGGGGATGATGATCAGTGAGAAGTAAGGCGAGGCCATAGGATCGACCTCTTCCAAGGGCAAAATACGCTGATTGTCCATGGTGGCGCGCTCGACATAATAGGCACGCTCAGCCAAACCCAACGCGGTTAGCACTCGGCGTACCTTGTCGAAATTGCGGCCTAGCTTCATGATCACCGCCGCTTCGGCTTCGGCCAGACGGCGCTTGAGTTCATCTTCCGGCAATACGCCAGACAGCACCGATAAGCTCTGATTGCGGTACACCAGTGGCACGCCTAATACCGCCGCGCCACCTAGCATAGAACAGACGCCCGGCACGACTTCCGCCTGATAGCGGCTGGCCAGTCGGTCATGCAGGTACATGTAGGAGCCGTAGAACAGCGGATCACCTTCGCAGATTACCGCCACATCTCGACCGGCTTCTAGGTGTTCGGCAAGACGCTCGGCGCACTGGTCGTAAAAATCGCTGATGATCTGTTCATAGCTAAGGGGCGGCGCGAGGGCTTCGGTGGTCACGGGGTAGACCAAGGGCAGGCGCAGTTGCTGGGCGGATAGGTGCTGCTCGATGATGTTAAAGGCATTTCCACCCTGCCCTTGGCTGGCTTTAGCCTTGGCCACAAAGTAGCCGACTACCGGCGCGGCCTGCAGCAGGCGTAGGGCTTTGAGGGTGATGAGCTCCGGATCGCCGGGGCCAACACCTAGGCCAAATAGCCGTCCTTTTACAGGCATCATTCCGCCTCCGTGGCCAAGGCGTTGACGGCCGCCGCCGCCATGGCGCTGCCGCCGCGCCGGCCCTGTACCACCACGAAGGGTACGCCTCGGCTGTTGGCGGCCAGCGCGGCTTTGGATTCCGCCGCGCCGACAAAGCCCACCGGCATACCGAGGATCAGCGCTGGCTTGGGGGCTCCGGCATCCAGCATTTCCAGCAGATAGAACAGCGCAGTAGGTGCATTGCCAATCACCACGACGCTACCGGCCAAATGTGGCCGCCAATGCTCTAAGGCGGCGGCTGAGCGCGTATTGCCGAGCTCACGGGCCAGCGCGGGCACATCTTCATCATGCAGATGGCACAGCACGGGGTTATTGGCGGGCAAGCGGGCACGGGTGATGCCTTCAGCCACCATGCGCGCATCGCAGAGAATCGGGGCTCCAGCCGCCAGCGCCGCGCGTCCAGCCGTTCCAGCTCCGGCGGAAAAGGCCAGATCCTGCACCACATCCACCATGCCGCAGGCGTGAATCAGCCGCACCGCCAGTTTTTCCAGATCAGCCGGAATGGCGCTTAAATCCGCTTCGGCGCGAATAATGGCAAAGGATTGGCGATAGATTTCCTGACCGTCGCGGATGTAATCAAGCATGTGAAACTCCTGCGGCAGGTAGAGCGGCAAACCACTCGCCCGCGTGTTCAATACAAAGGGAAGACGCCAGCCGTCGGCCAAAACCGGCAGCATCGGGCGCAGATTGATAAAGATCGTAGCGGCCATCGGCTTGGGCCAACAGGGTGAAGTCGGCAATATGGGCTGCCGCACAGGAGCGCTCGCAGCCGCTCAAATGCACCTGAGGCCGCATCGCGCAAAAACGCAGCCGCTCGGCTAGGCGCAGTGCATCGGCTTTGGTATCAGCAAGCCCCTTGATGCAGGCGGCGGAACCCGTGCAGGCAATCAACTGGCTGAGCGGCTCGTTCGCATCGGTTAGCAAGCCCAGCGCGCGGAGTGCTTCCATCAGCAATCCGCTGTGAGGCTGGGGAATATCCGGTACTAGCAGGCCTTGCCAAGGCGTCAACCGCAGGCGCGCTGAGCCATAGCGCTCCACCAGTTCTGCCAGAGCCCTCAGTTGCTGAGCATTGATGCGCCCCAGTCGAGCCCCGGCAATCAGCATGTGCTGATCGGCTTGGCGCTGTGGCCACCTGCCTAAGGGGACTGAGTGAGAACTTTCAGCCAGCGGCTGCATCTCCGGCAAGTCGTAGTGCAATGGAAAGGCTAGGCGTGCTTGCAATTGTGCCAGAAAGCTTGAAACGGGCACTGTAGCCAAAAGATGGCGCATGCGGCTTTGCTCAGGGCTGGCCAGATGCAAAAATAGCCGCAAAATAGCTTCCACCAGCGGCAGCGCTTGCTCAAGTGGCACAGCAGCCAGCGGCGCGTCAGCAGGGCAACCGGCCAAGCCAAAGGCCAAGTATGCCGGTTGACCGGACAGCACGCGCAGCCATAGATCATGCGGGTGTTTACGCATGGCCAGCGCTTCGCCGCCATCCAGTTGCAGGGCAAATTTGGCGGATAGCTGATGCAGCTCCGGGCTATCTTCCAAAAGCCTTAACAACTGGGTGCCCAACGGCTGCGTATCCAGCAAGGCGGCGGGGTCTAGCCCGGCGGCGGGGCTGAGCAACAGGTTACGCACATCATCCGCTTCCATGCGGCTCGGGCCAAGTCCAGCCGCCAGCAGACGCTGGATCAGCGCGGACTCGTACTCAGGCCGCACCCCGCGAATTTGCAGATTACTGCGGTTGGTCAATTCCAGCACACCGCTGGCATAGGCCGTGGCGGCTTCGGCAATGGCGCGCGCCTGAGCACTACTGAGCTGCCCGCCGGCCAGTTTGACCCGACAGATACCACCGTCTAAGGCTGGCACAATGCGCAGCAAACCGGGGCATGCAGAGGGTCGAGGCACAGGTAGGGCAGAAAGGGACACTGAATCCGTCAAGAGAACACCTGAAACAAGGGAAGGCTTTGGCAAAATAACTGGCGCAATACATCAATGCGGCATCCGCTAAAACCCCGATGCCACCAGTAGACTCCGCCATATGGCGCTATTATGCCCGCTTTGCGGCCAAGCGCGACACGCTGGCAGCTCAGAGGCATCAAGACGAGGGCAAGGCATGAGGGTTTGGCTAACCGTGGTGGGGATTGGCGAAGAAGGCTATGCCGGACTGAGCAAAGCGGCACGGCAAGCGTTGCTCAAGGCTAAGCGGATCATCGGAGCGCCTCGCCAGTTGCAATTGCTGCCCAGCCACCTGAAGGCAGAGCAACAGGTTTGGCCCAGCCCATTCAGTGTGGACGGCGTACTGGCTCAGCGCGGTCAAGCGGTATGTGTACTGGCCAGCGGCGACCCTATGCTGTTTGGCGTCGGCGCTAGTTTAGCGAGGCAGGTGGCGGCGGACGAGATGCAGGTTTTTCCGGCTCCTTCGTCCTGTGCATGGGCAGCGGCACGTTTGGGTTGGGCTTTACAGGAGCTGCAGCTAGTCAGCTTGGTGGCACGCCCCCTGTCGGCCTTGAATCTGTGGATACAGGAAGGCGCGCGGCTGCTGATTTTAAGTCAGGATGGTTTTAGTCCGGCGGACATTGCAAGATTGCTCTGTGAGCGCGGTTTTGGCTCCAGCCATTTACAGGTGCTTGAACACCTAGGCGGCCCCCATGAGCGCTGCTTAAGCGCCTTAGCAGAAGACTGGAGCCTCCCGGAAACCGCCGCCCTCAATCTTGTGGCCGTGGAATGCCGTGCCGGAGCCAGCGCCCAGCGCCTGCCCCTCACCATCGGCCTACCGGATAGCGCCTATCAGCACGACGGCCAACTGACCAAACGTGACGTGCGCGCCATTACCCTAGCGCGGCTGGCCCCGCATCCCGGTGAACTGCTGTGGGATGTAGGCGCAGGCTGTGGCTCTATCGGCATCGAGTGGCTACGCAGCCATCCGAGTTGTCGCGCCATCGCCATTGAAGCCGAAGCCAGCCGTCTGCAACTGATCCGCCACAATAGCGAGGCGCTAGGCGTGCCACATCTACAGCAGGTAGCGGGCACAGCCCCAGAGGCGCTGCTGGGATTGCCCGCACCTGATGCCATCTTCATCGGCGGTGGCCTAACGGTGCCAGGCTTGCTAGAAGACTGCTGGCAGGCCCTCAAACCGGGTGGGCGACTGCTGGCCAATGCCGTCACCCTACAAAGCGAAGCCCTGCTGATAGACTGGCACAGCCGCATGGGTGGCGAGCTGACGCACATTCAGATCGCACAGGCCAAGCCGCTAGGGAAATTTGATACGTGGCGCAGTGCCTTGCCGATTACCTTGCTTGAGCTACACAAGCCTAAGTAAAGCCCAAATCACTGCTGTTAAGCTTGAGCAGTGTTAACAGCATAGCCAGTAGACGCCCCCATGCGTGACGAAACCCCCGAACAGCCTGCGCCCCTACGCAGCGGCTACACCACCGGCAGTTGTGCCACCGCTACCAGCCTAGCCGCCGCACGATTGCTGCTTAGCGGCATGCCTAGCGATGCGGTTAGCATCCGTCTGCCCCGCGGCCAACAGGTGCTCATGCGGCTGGAGTTCTGCCGCGTCCTTGAGCAAGGCGCAGAAGCCGGAACCCTCAAGGACGCCGGAGACGATCCCGATGTCACCCACGGCGCACTGATTTTTGCCCATGTACGCCTAAGCCCTGAAGCGGGCGTGCGCTTTTACGCAGGAGAGGGTGTCGGTACGGTCACTAAGCCCGGTCTCCCCCTCGCCGTAGGTGAGCCCGCCATCAACCCAGTACCACGGCGTATGATCACCGAACACCTGAGCCAATTGGCCCAAGACTATGCCTACAGCGGCGGTTTTGAAGTGACCATCGGCGTGCAAGGCGGTGCAGCATTGGCGCTAAAAACCATGAACCCCCGTTTGGGCATTCTCGGCGGACTCTCCATCCTTGGGGTGACTGGCATTGTGCGGCCCTTCTCCTGCGCGGCCTATGTGGCCTCCATTCAGCAGGGCATTGACGTGGCCTGCGCCAATGGCTTCACCCATCTGGCCGCTTGCACGGGCAATGCCAGTGAAGAACGCATGCGCCTGCATTATCAACTCGCCGACACGGCACTGATCGAAATGGGCGACTTTGCCGGGGCAGTGCTTAAGCACCTGCGCACCGCCCCCGTGGATAAACTCAGCCTCTGCGCGGGTTTTGGCAAACTCAGCAAACTGGCAGCAGGCCATCTGGATTTACACAGCCGCCACTCCAGCATTGATTTGCCGCAGCTCGCCCGCTGGGCCGCTGAGCAAGGCGCTGACGCAAGGCTACAAGCCGCCATGTGCGCCGCTAATACTAGCCAGCACGCCTTAGCGCTGGCCCAAGCCGCTGGTATTGCACTGGGGGATGAGGTCTGCGCGCGCGCCCTGGCCTTTGCGCGCCGCATTGTCCCCGCTCAGGTGATATTGGAAGTCTTTGCCATCGACCGGCAAGGTCAAATCGTCGGTTATGCGGGAGCAGATAAATGAGCCGTGTTTTGCTATTGGGCGGCGTCGGTGATGCCCTAAAAACCGCGCGCCATCTGGGGCCAGAGGATATCTACAGCTTGGCGGGCCTAGGCCGTCAACCCAAGGATCTAGCTTGCCAGTTGCGCGTGGGTGGCTACGGTGGGGCCGAAGGCTTAGCCGCTTTTATTCGGGAAAAAAACATCGGCTTACTGCTGGACATTACTCACCCTTATGCCGCGCAAATCAGTGCCAATGCTGCACAAGCCGCAGCCTTAGCCGGTATTCCCTGTTGGGCCTTGCGCCGTCCCGCTTGGCAGCCTAGCGCGGCTGATCGCTGGCAGGAAGTCGCCGACTGGCCAGCGCTGATCCAAGCACTAGAGGGCTTTCAGCGGCCCTTCTTTACCAATGGCCGTGAACCGCTGATACATCTGGAGGAGATTCCCAGCCAGCAATTCTGGACAGTACGGGTACTGGATGAACACCCGGCTCCAGCGCGCGCGCGCATCATTGCAGCGCGCGGCCCCTTTCAATTGGAGGAGGAACGGGCCTTGTTCGCCGAAGGGCGCTTCGATGTGCTGATCAGCAAAAACAGCGGGGGCAGTGCCACTGAGCCAAAATTACAGGTAGCGCGAGAGTTAGGCTTACCCGTGTTGCTGATAAGCCGCCCCTCGTTGCCAGCCGTGGATCGCTGCTTTACGAGCCTTGAAACCCTGTGGGAAGCCCTAGCACAGCGCTAAGCGGCACTTAGTCCGCCAAGGCTTCACGCCGTTGCTTCGCTTGTAGCCAAGCACTAAAAATGCCGCTGGCTGCAATAATCGCCATGCCCAGCAAAGCACCAAAATCCGGCACATGGTGAAACACGAAGAAGCCAAAGAGTCCGGCAAAGAAAATCTGCAGATAGGTGAAGGGAGCCAGCAATACCGGCGAGCTAAACTGGAAGGCAAAGGTCAAGAGCATATGGCCAATCACCGCAATCAACCCCAGCGAAGCCAATGCCAGCAGATCAGGTAGTGGAGGAAATGCCTGTCCCTCCCAAAACCAAGGCACAATCAGGCTAGTACCCAGAGCGCCAATCAAACCGGTCACCAGATTGGTGGTTGCTGCACCATCGCGGGTACCAATGCGCCGAGTCAATAATTGGTACAGGGCAAAACAGGTGGCCGAAGCCAAGGGTAGCAACATAGCCGGTGTCAGGAGTCCACCACCGGGCCGCACGATGATCAGCACGCCAACAAAGCCTATCAAGACCGGCAGGCACTGACTGAAGCTCACCCGTTCACCCAACACCGGCATCGCCAGCAACACCACCAGCAAGGGTGCCAAGAAATTCACCGCCGTCGCCTCGGCTAAGGGCAACACACGCAGGGCGGAGATAAAAAACAGGCTGACACTCAGCAGCGACAAACCGCGCAGTAGCTGCAAGCCCAAGCAATTAACCCGTAATACCCCTAGGCCATAGCGCGGTATCACCCAAGCCGCTAAAACGATGCTTTGTGACCAATAGCGCACCAATAGCAGCATCAGTACGCCATGGCTGGACACTAAGTATTTCGTTACGCCATCGAGTGATGCAAAGGTCATCACCGCGAGACAGACCAGTAAAATGCCTTTTAACGGATTGTGGCGTGTCATCCCAGATACCCTGTCTGTTGGGCGTGTAGGCTTTGTGTGGCAGTGTTTGCCATGCACAAAGCCTGAATACTATCTACTCCAGTGACTCAACGCCTAACTCATTCCATACTTCTTCAGCCAGATGGAAGCTGGCATTGGCCGCTGGAATGCCGCAATAAATCGCGCTCTGCATCAGCACCTCCTTGATTTCATCGCGGGTCACACCGTTGTTTTTGGCGGCGCGCAGGTGCAACTTCAATTCGCCTTCGCGGTTCATGCCGATCAGCATGGCAATGGTGATAAGACTGCGCGTATGACGAGGCAAGCCGGGGCGCGTCCAAATATCACCCCAAGCATGGCGGGTGATCATTTCCTGAAATTCTTGGTTGAAGGGCGTCAGGTTTTTTAAGCTGCGATCAACATGGGCATCGCCCAGCACGGCGCGGCGCACTTGCATGCCAGCGTCGTAGCGAGATTGCTCTTTGTCATCCATAGGGGCTCTCCTGTGGGTTATTTGCCCAGAAAATCCAGCACAGCCAAGGTGAAGGCATCGCCTGCCTCGACATTGGACAGGTGCGCGGCGTGAAACTCAATCTGCTCAGCGCCCTTGATACGCTCTTGCATAAAGCGACCGTGTTCTGGGGTGGTAACGCTGTCTGAGGTGCCACAGACAATCAGGGTAGGGACGCTGATCTGGCCTAGTTGCTCGCGGAAATCAGCATCGCGCACCGCTACACAGTTGGCGGCGTAACCATCCGGGGAGGTTTGCGCCAACATACCCACCACCGGCTCAACCTTATCGCCACAGGTAGCCGCAAATTCAGCGGTGAACCAGCGGGCAATGGAGGCATCGCGCAGGTCACGCATAGCCTGTTGAGCGCCCTTCTGCACCATATCAATCCGGCCATTCCAGACTTCGTCGGTGCCAATTTTTGCGGCGGTATTGCAGAGGATCAGCTTGTCCAAGCGCGAACCAGCGTTGATGCCCAGCCATTGGCCAATCAAGCCACCCATGGATAGCCCACAGAACGAGGCTTTGGCGATGTTCAGCGCATCCAACAGGCTCAGCACATCATGGCCTAGCTGTTCGATACTGTAGGGGCCTTGGCTGACGCTGGATTGACCATGGCCCCGCGTGTCGTAACGCAGCACACAAAAATGCTTGGAGAAGGCGGCAATTTGGCTATCCCACATGCCAAAGCTTGTACCCAAGGAGTTGGAAAGCACTAATACAGGCTTGCTGGTATCGCCATCGAGTTGATAATGGATATCGCCATTATCCGTTTTGAGTAGGGGCATGAAAGTCTCCTTGAAGGGAAGGCGGTTAGAGGCAGGCGTTATGGTCGCGCAGGGCCCGTTCGACCCAATGGCGGGCCTGTCCCAAGTAGTGGACAGGATCAAGCAATCGATCTAATTCGTCTGAGGTGATTTCGCGGCTCACCTCGGCGTTGTCACTGAGCACGGCGCGCAAATGTTGCTGCTCCGCTACCGCGCGTTTGCAGCAGACTTCCAGCAAATGGTGGGCGGCATCGCGGCCAATCCGTTGAGCAAGTACGATGCTGACCGCTTCCGCCAGCACCAGACCTTTGGTCAACTCAAGGTTGTGGCGCATACGCTGGGCATCAACCTCTAGATCTGGCAAAGCGTTGAGGGCCTGTTGCAAGGCTCCAGAGACCAGACAGCAGAGTTCCGGCAGGGTTTCCCATTCGGCATGCCATAAGCCCAAACTGCGCTCGTGCTCCTGTGGCATGGCCGAGAGCATGGTGGAGACCAGCCCCGGCGCGCGAGTCGCAGCGGCAATCAGCACCGCACTGCCCACCGGATTACGCTTGTGCGGCATGGTGGAGGAGCCGCCCTTGCCCGGCGCAGAGGGTTCAAACACTTCACCGACATCGGTTTGCATCAACAAGGACAGGTCGCGGCCCACTTTGCCAAGGCTTCCCGCAATCATCCCCAGCAAGCAGGCGAACTCAACCAAGCGGTCGCGCTGGGTATGCCACGGCTGATCAGGGAGCTGCAATTGCAGTTCATCGGCCAAGGCTTCGCTGATGGCCCAGCCCTGCTCACCCAAGGCCGCCAGTGAACCCGAAGCCCCGCCAAACTGCAGGCAGAATAAACGCGGCTTGAGTGCCTCTAGACGCTGGCGATGCCGGGTAATAGCACCCAGCCACCCGGCGATTTTCATGCCTAGCGTGACGGGCGTGGCATGCTGCAGCCAGGTACGTCCGGTCATCACCGTATCAATATGGCGTTCCGCTTGGACGGCTAAGCTGTCGGCAAGGCGCTTTAGATCGGCGTCCAGCAGCGCGACAGCCTGACGCAGTTGCAGGACAAGGCCGCTGTCCATAGCATCTTGGCTAGTCGCGCCTAGGTGCAGGTATTTTTCAGCTTCGGCGCTGTCTTTGGCCAGTTGCCGTCCCAGCGCTTTAACGAGGGGAATGGCTGAGTTCCCAGCCGTGGCAATGGCCTGAGCCAAGGCGCTGCTGTCATATAACTCGGCGTGGCAAGCTGCCTCAATGGGGGCAACAGCCGTTTGGGGGATAAAGCCACAGCGTGCTTCGGCGCGGGCTAAGGCGGCTTCAAAATCCAACATACCCTGTAAGCGTCCCCGGTCGGAGAATAGCTCACGCATGGCACTGCTGGTGAAGTAGACATCAAAAAGTTGGTTGCTGGGTCTGTTCACGGCATGGCTCCCGGCTGAGGATTAGGCAAAACAGCAGGGCAGCCGCTAAGCCACTGCCCTGTTTACACTCAACTCAGACCCGCTCGACAGCCAGTGCCAGCCCCTGACCCACGCCAATGCACATGGTGGCCAATCCCAGCGTACCGCCGGTTTTTTCCAAGGCATGAATGGTGGTCAATACCAGACGCGCCCCGCTCATGCCCAGTGGATGGCCCAAGGCAATGGCTCCACCGTTAGGGTTGACCTTGGCGCTGTCATCCGGCAGACCTAAGTCTCGCGTTACGGCCAAGCCCTGCGCGGCAAAGGCTTCATTGAGTTCGATGACGTCAAAGTCACTGACGGCACGCCCTAAACGCTCGCAGAGTTTACGCACCGCAGGCACCGGGCCGTAGCCCATAATGCGCGGCGCTACACCGGCACTGGCCATGCCCAACACCTTGGCACGCGCTGTCAAACCGTATTTCTTCACCGCTTCAGCACTGGCCAGAATCAGCGCTGCAGCACCGTCATTGACCCCGGAGGCATTGCCTGCGGTGACGGTTTTATTCGGGCCATTCACCGGTTTGAGTTTGGCCAAGGCTTCTGCGGTGGTGTCTGGACGCAGGTGCTCATCTTTGTCGATCAGCAGATCGCCTTTTTTACCCTTGATCAGCACCGGGATGATTTCTTCCGCGAAGAAGCCCGCCGCCTGTGCCGCCGCTGCGCGCTGCTGGCTACGCAGGGCAAAGGCATCCTGATCCGCGCGATTGATGCCAAAGTCATCTGCCACGTTGTCGGCGGTTTCTGGCATGGCATCCACGCCGTACTGTTGCTTCATCAGGGGGTTGATGAAACGCCAGCCGATGGTGGTGTCTTCGATTTTCTGAGTGCGCGCATAAGCGGAATCAGCTTTCCCCATAACGAAGGGCGCACGGGACATAGATTCCACGCCACCGGCAATCGCCAACTCGATTTCACCGCTGGCAATCGCCCGAAATGCCGTGCCTACCGCATCCATGCCTGAGGCACAGAGTCGGTTCAGGGTAACACCGGGAACGCTGTCCGGCAGACCCGCCAACAGCAGCGCCATGCGTGCCACATTGCGGTTGTCTTCGCCTGCTTGGTTGGCACAACCCATGAACACTTCGTCAAGGGCTGACCAGTCAACACCGGGGTTGCGCTCCATCAGGGCTTTGATGGGCAGCGCGGCCAGATCATCCGGGCGCACGCTGGCTAAACCACCGCCAAAGCGTCCGATGGGGGTACGCACGGCGTCACAGATGAATACTTCGCGACTCATTCGTCACTCCCTTTCTGCCCATGGGCAGCAGCAGTGCGCGCTTCCAAATCACGCAGGGCGGCCAGCTCAGTAGCGGTGGGCGCGGCAGTGACTGCAAGGCTATCGGCAAAGCGAATCGCCCAGCCAGTATTTTCAACCACTTGCTCAGGAGTAACACCGGGATGCAGCGCCGTAACGATGAACTCATTACTACCGGGTTCGGGCTGCATGGTGCACAGGTCGGTGATGATGGCCACCGGGCCTTTACCGGGCAAACCCAAACGCTGACGATGGTCGCCGCCCTCACCGTGGCCTACTGAGGTGATAAAGGCCAGTTTATCAACAAAGGTTCGGTGCGATTGCTTGAGGATAATCAGCACCTCTTTGGCAGAACCGGCGATTTCCGGCGCGCCACCAGCACCGGGTAGGCGCACTTTAGGCTTGTGGTAATCACCAATTACCGTGGTGTTGATGTTGCCGAATTTATCGACCTGTGCTGCACCGAGAAAGCCCACATCAATACGGCCACCTTGCAGCCAGTAACGGAAGATTTCAGCGGTGGGCACCACCGTATCAGCGGTTTCCGCCAGTTCACCGTCACCTATGGACAAAGGCAGCACGCTAGGCTTGGCTCCAATGGGGCCTGATTCATAAATCAACACGACTTCGGGCGCGTGGGTTAAGCGAGCCAAGTTGGCAGCTTTGGAGGGCAAGCCGATGCCGACAAAGCAGACGTTACCATTGCCCAAACGGCGGGCGGCGGCCACGGTCATCATTTCATTGGTTGTGAACTCAGTCATCACTTGGCCTCCTGATCCAGTTTCGCCTTGAATGCCGCAAAATCTTCAGTGCCACGGATGTAGCTATCAATCCATGCTGTAAAGGTGTCACGGTCACGGGCGATGGCATCCCAGGCTTGATAGAAGCGGTTATCCCGCTCCGAGTAGCCATGCGCATAAGAAGGGTGCGAGCCGCCCGGCACTAAGCAGACTGCTGCTAATGCCCAAGTCGGCAGTACGCAAGCGTTCATCGGAGCCTTGAGGTCATCGACGATTTCTTCGACGGTGACAATGCAGTGTTTGGCAGCTAAAGCCGCTTCTTTCTGCACACCGAGGATGCCTTGAATCAGCACATTGCCTTTGCGGTCGGCTTTCTGAGCGTGAATCACCGTAACGTCTGGACGTACGGCAGGTACTGCTGCTAGCACTTCGCCGGTAAAGGGGCAGGTGACGCTTTTAATCACCGGGTTAACCTTGGGTAGATCAGAACCGGCATAGGCACGCAGCACGGCAAAGGGCAGCCCTGAAGCGCCAGCTACATAGGCGTTGGCCAGATCTGCATGGCTGTGCTCTTCGATTTCCAAGGGTTGCGGCCAATCTTTTTCCACTGCATCACGTAGGCGATGCAGCGAGCCTACACCGGGGTTCCCGCCCCAAGAGAAGATCAGTTTTTTAGCGCAACCGGAGCCGATCAGTTGGTCATAGACCAGATCGGGCGTCATGCGTACCAGTGTTAAGTCTTTTTTCCCTTGGCGAATGATTTCGTGGGCAGCTGCGGTGGGAATCAGATGAGTGAAGCCTTCCAGTGCAACAGTGTCGCCATTCTGGACAAAGCGTTCGATCGCTTCGCGGAGAGTCAGGAGTTCAGCCATTGGTCGATCTCGTGTGGTTGATCCGGAACGATCCGGGTTGTCCAGAACAGTATGCGGCGTAGGCATAGCAAACAATCCGATAATCGCTTATATGTTCGATTATCGAACTAATCTTGTGTGTTCACCTTGGCGAGATCGTCACAGTGGGTGTTTTTAAGAGGATGTTTTTCTAGGAAGGCAGTGTGTTGTGTTTGCTTGATGATGCCGGCGTTTAGCGTTTAGCGGCATTTGCAACTACGCATGCTTAACAGGCTGACACCTTTAGCTCTAGTTTAAATATAGTTTAAAAACAGTTTAAGCCGATTTTTGTGCTCTGTAGCCTTAGTGCTGCAAGGGTTCCAGAAAACGCTTTGCTCAGCTATGCCAATTTTTTGCTCAGCTATGCCAATTTTTTGCTCAGCTATGCCAATTTGTCAGGCGAAAAATGCTCAGCTATGCCAATGCCTGTGGATAACTCTGTGGATCGCCACCAGCGCACTTTGGTGACTTTGCTATTGGGAGAATCAGTATATATTTCAGGTTTTTCGATCAACCCACTTTTCTCTAGTTCGTTTAAGGCCCTGTGAAGCCCTTTGGATGGCTTTAAAAATGAGGCTATGGTTCGGTACTGGCTTGGCTTAAAAAGTGTTTCTATGGATACCTGGTGCCATCCTAGAGGTTGTTCGAGGGCATAGTTACGCAGCCAGCGGCCAAAATCGCTGGGCCGCCACCAACGCACCATTTTGAGAGGACGGCCTGTAGGGTCTTTGCTGGTGTAGAACTCAAACTCATTGATGATGCCTGCTGCCTCGAGTTCTTCTAGGGCTCTTTGCAGGCCCCGCCCAGCGGCTATGAAGTTGCGCAGTTCGCCTCCACCGCTCCAGATGCGCAGGTTTTCGACGGCTACGCAGTGCCAATCTCCTGCGCGATGCCCGGAGGCGTAGTTTTGTAGCCATTTGGCAAGAGGCGCTTTGAGTTCCAAACGGGCTTGGAAATCAATGTGTGCTAATTCATGGCGTCCAAAGAATTGAACGATCTCGGGGTCCAGTGCTAACCAGAACTCTTGGTTGCGTGTCCAGCTCAGTTCCTTGATGAGTCGGAACATCTTGCCGTCGCCTTCAGCATTTTCAATGAACAGGGTGGCAGAGGCTAAACGCTGTAGAGAGTCTTTTAGCCACTTGTAGCCTGTTGTACCTGCTGAACGACCAATGGCTTGTAAAAATTGACTGCGCACAAAGTGGATGGGTTCACCTGCATTTCGCCCTTGAGCGAGCCGTAGGGTATGCAGGAATACATCGTTGTCAGCCATGTCAAGCTGTTCGCCAGTGTAGATAATCGTTAGATCATTTCGGCTGGCCAGCTTGGTTTTGACATAGTTTTTGCGGTGTCCAGCGCTGATGGACATAAACAGTGAACTTCGCGTCCATTTATGCGGAATAGCTGATTTTTCGCCGGGAAATAACGGTAATTGAAGCAGAATTTCTGGTGGTGAGATGTCTGTTGTCTGCTCTATTTGGAGGGCCTGTACCAATTGTTGTTGTTTGCTTTTTTGTCTTCGGGCTTTTTCAGCTAATGCGGCGGCCCGTGCCACTGCTCCCCCTCGCTGTGCTGGAATGTCTTTACTCATGTGAAGCCTTAGTGGTTATGGGAGAAGAGGCTGACCTGTGATGTATTAGTCATCCTGCGATTCAAAATCCACGCCGCCGGATGCTAGTAGTTTTAGTCCTGCAACGATAAAAGCGGCCTCAATGGCATCGAGTGTTACCCGCCGAGGGGCACTTTTTCCGGATTCGAAATCGCTGATGGCACGTTTTGAGGCACGGCTTGCATGGGACAGGTCGTCTTGCGTCCAGCCGAGTAGGATTCTCGCGGCGGCGCACTGTTTGGGCTTGATGCTGACTTCTTCGCTCATAGGGTCTTTAGATGTTATTTAGTAGCGTAATCGCACTTAATGTGCGGCTATTCTCTCAGCTATGCCAATTTGAGGTCAAGTCATCAATATGGCAGGTGAATTTAGCGTTTAAGAAGCGTAAGCGCATTTAAAGCGCGTATTTTGAGGGGGTTTCGGGCAAATAAATGCTCAGCTATGCCAAATATTGGTCGGTTTCCATACCGGTATGGCACAGCAGTAAGGAGGGCTAAAGGAGGGCTAATAGAAAACCCCGGAGACTAGAGCCAGCTCTCCGGGGTTCCTGATGAGTACCACCAACACTGTCGGGTGCTACGGGCCCGACAGGGCTGTCTTACACCTGATTAGAAGTCAAAGAATACGGTTTCTTTGTCGCCTTGCAGGTAGATATCAAAGCGGTAGGCGGGCTTGCCGTCTACTTCGCAACGACGCGCAATCAGCGTATCGCGGCGATTGGTCCACTCGATCAGATTCAGCACCGGATCTTTAGCATTGGCTTCGGCTTCATCTTCGAAGTAAATGCGTGTGTGCAGGTGGATGTTGATACCACGAGCAAACAGAGAAACGTTGATGTGCGGCGCTTGGGCTTTGCCCTTAGCATCACTTACCACACCGGGCTTCACGGTTTTGATTGTCCATTGGCCGGCATCAAAGGTGGTCGCGGTGCGGCCATAGCCATTGAAGGGCTTAGCCAGATCGTAGGCGGTGTCGTAAACGCCTTCGTGGTTGGCCTGCCAGACTTCCAAGTAGGAGTCGCGCACCATGTGACCGCTGCCGTCATAGACGTTGCCGACGATCAGAATGTGCTTACCGGGGGCAGCAGGCTTAGCCAGCTCGTTCCAGATTTCTTGTTCGCGGGTTGGGTTACCCGCCGCCGCACCGGCAAGACCGATGTGAACATAGGGGCCAGCGGTCTGGGACGGGCTTTCAGGCAAAAGTTCAACAGGCATGTGAAATCTCCTTTTTTATTATCGGCTTATCAGCGATTTTCGAAGTGGGTCGGACGCTGGCCACGCAGTACCAGATTGAAGCGATAGGCCAAGCAATCCATGGGATTGGCGTTGCCCATATCCAGCTTAGCAATCAGCGTTTGCACGGCATCTGGATTGGCAATGGTCTTCACAATCGGGCACAGGGGAATCAGCGGATCTCCTTCAAAGTACAGCTGGGTGATCAATTTGGTCGAAATTGCCGGGCCGCTGATGGAGAAGTGAATGTGCGATGGACGCCATTCGTTCGGTGTGTTGCGCCATGGGTAAGGGCCGGGCTTAACAGTGCGAAACATGTAGTTGCCTTCGCTGTCAGTCAGCGCGCGACCTACGCCACCGAAGTTGGGGTCAAGCGGGGCGACATAGTTGTCGTTTTTGTGGCGATAACGGCCACCGGCGTTGGCTTGCCACATCTCAACCAGCGTATGTGGAATGGGCTTGCCGTACTGATCCATGACTTTGCCGGAGATGATGATGCGCTCGCCCACTGGCAGGCCGCCGTGGTTGAAGTTCAGCAGCAGATCGTTGTCATACTGTCCGAATTTCAGGTGACGGAAGTCAGGGCCTGTGGTTTCGGAGATGGACTGCGGGATCATAATCAGTGCTTGACGCGGGGAGCGTGCGACTGAAGTTTTATAATCGGGCGTCAAGGCTTTTGGGTGCCAGTTTCGATCACGGGCAACAAACCGGCTAGTGTCCAGTGTGGACATAATGGAGGCTCCTTTTATTGGATTTGGTAGTGAGCTTGCGTCAGCAGGCAGGACAAAGTGTCACCGAAAGCCTTGGTCGTGAAAATTGAAAAGATCGCTTCTATCTATAACCAAATGGTTATAGATCACCGCTCCGATAAGGCGCAGCCGCTTCACGTAGCGCCTCGCAGCACCACTGTGCGGCCAGTGATAAGGGCATGGCGGGATTGCTACAGATACCCACAGAGCCGCCGGGTTCTTTTAGGCCTAGGTCAAGCTCGGCCAATTCGCCCTTGAGCAGGTCTTGACGCACTGCATCCCGAGGCGCAATCCACACCGCGTTGCTGTTCAGCACATAGGAACGGCACAGTGCTACGGACAGGGTTTCTAGGCGGCGCTTAGGCAAGCTGAGGCCAAGTTGGACAAACAGGCTGTCGGCATGTCGCCGAATGGTGGTGTCCGGCAGCGGGAGAATCACCGGGTAGTCGTCTAAGGCATGCAAACTCCCCGACAGCAGCTCATGGGAGGCATTGACGATAATCGCCATGGAATCGCTGTACAGGTGTTCAAAGGTCAAGCCTTCCACCTGTGGATTGTCACTCACTCGGCCTACTACAAGGTCTAAATCGCCTAGGCGCAGTAAGCTGAGCAAATGCTTACCCGGCCCGGTGATGGCCTGTACAGCCAGTGAAGCATGCTGTGCGTGTAGACGCCGCAGGGTATCCGGCAGCAGGGAGCTTTCCACAGTGGACAGCACGCCAATGCGTATCAGGCCGGACTCATGCTCACCTTCACGCAGGCTGCGCACGCCCTCGCGCAACGACTGCACACAAGGCCCGACATAGCGCAGAAAGGCCCGCCCCGCTTCAGTCAGGGTCACGCCGCTTTTACTGCGATCAAACAGGCTGGCGTTGAGGATGTCTTCCAGTTCTTTGAGGGATTTTGAGATGGCCGGTTGCGTCACCATTAGCACGCTAGCCGCGCGCACTAAACTGCCTTGTCGTGACACTTCCAAAAAGCACAGCAGATGACGGAATTTGATGCGGTTATCGATATTCAAGGCAGACCTACAGAGTGTTTGGCGAGGAGAGATCCGGAAACACTACTGCAGTTGTCTATCTATAACCAAAAGTTACACGAGAGCCATCAGGTAATGTCTCCCCTCAGGGCGATGGGCCGCCGTTTCTTGAGGCAGAAACGGCGGTTTTTGGCTAGGTTTGAGCTATTAGCTATTCATGCTGTGAAAGTGAGCCAGCATGCGGTCGGCATTGGCCGTAACACCGCTAAACAGCTCGAAGGCTTTCACTGCTTGGAAGACCGCCATGTTGCTGCCATCCAAGGTCCGGCAGCCGATTTTGCGGGCTTCTTTAAGCAGCTCGGTTTCCAGTGGGAAGTAGATGATTTCCGCCACCCAGAGCGCAGGACGCAGCAATTCCACCGGCAAGGGGGTGCCGGGAAGTTTGGCCATGCCCACCGGCGTGGTGTTCACCAGCCCGTCGGCAGCGGCTAGGGCGGCGGGTAAATCCAAGCCCACTAGGGCACGGCCTGGGCCAAAATGCGCGTTCAGGTTGTCCACTAGGCCGCGCGCTCGCTCGGGGTCAACCTCAAATAGGGTGAGCTGGCCAACACCTTCCAGCAGCAGAGCATGAGCGACCGCTGCGCCTGCCCCGCCTGCGCCCATCTGTACGACCTTAGCGCGCGCTGCATCAGACAGGCCACGGCGGAAACCCTCGGCAAAGCCCAAGCAATCGGTGTTGTGGCCGATGCGTTTGCCATCTTTAAAAATCACTGTGTTGACTGCGCCGATGCCTTTGGCTTCTTCGGATAGCTCATCGAGCAGCGGAATCACCGCTTGCTTACAGGGAAAGGTGATATTCAGCCCCGTAAAGCCAGATTGCTGAGCGCCTCTGACCAGATCAGGCAGTGCATCGGGTTTTAGGCCCAGTGCGTCGATGTCGATCAGCCGATAGAGATAGCGCATCTGCTGGGCATCGCCTTCGCGCTCGTGCATGGCCGGGGTACGCGAGCCTTGAATGCCGGTTCCAATCAAACCAGCTAAGATAGAGGGCGTATTGTTGTTATTAGACATGGCAATCAAACCTTCAATAGATGGGCAAAGTGTGTCAGTCCAAGGCGGTAGCCGTTAGAACCAAAGCCTGCGAGTACACCCACCGCGATGGGGGTAACGAAGGAGTGATGACGAAATTCTTCACGCTTATGCACGTTGGACAGGTGCACTTCGATCACCGGACATTCGCTGGCTACCAAGGCATCGCGGATCGCCACTGAGGTGTGTGTCCAAGCGCCCGGATTGATCAGGATGCCGTCGTAGCGACCTCTGGCTTCGTGAATCCAGCCGATCAACTCACCTTCGTAATTGGTTTGGCGAAAATCGATCTCAAGCTGTAAGGCGTCGGCGGTGTTTTTGCAAAGTGCGGCAATATCGGCAAGGGTTTCAGAGCCATAGGTGGCCGGTTCGCGTGTGCCCAACATGTTCAAGTTAGGCCCATTTAGCACGAGGATGCTTGTAGTCATTGTGATCCCTCGAGGGTTGCATTGAATGTACTATCTAGTTAATACATGATTGATGAGCAAGAGTCTAGAGGCTCAAGTAGAGGACAAAGGGGCTATTTCTGTTCTAAATAGAGGGCTCTTTCTGAGTCACACCCTGATAAATGGGAGATTTCCTTGAGCACAATCCCGGCGACAACCCCTGTAGTGCCATCATCGCGGGCCTTGGCATTGCTGGTGGCCAGTGCGTTTTTTATGGAAAACCTAGATGCCACGGTGATCGTTACGGCCTTGCCACAGATGGCTCAGACCTTTGGTGTGGCGGCGGTGGATGTGAATATCGGCATCACGGCCTATGTACTGGCGGTGGCGGTATTTATTCCGGCCAGTGGTTGGATGGCTGATCGCTTTGGGCATCGGCAGGTGTTTATGGCCGCCTTGGCGTTGTTCAGTCTGTCCTCGCTGCTTTGCGCGCTGTCCAGCAACCTTTGGCAATTTACTGGGATGCGGGTGTTGCAAGGCATGGCCGGGGCCATGATGGTGCCGGTGGGGCGCTTGGCTGTCCTCAATAACACGTCTAAGGAGGATTTGCTCAAGGCCATTGCCTACCTGACTTGGCCGGGATTGACTGCTCCGGTACTAGGCCCGCCCCTTGGGGGGTTTTTGACCACCTATGCTTCTTGGCATTGGATTTTTCTGCTCAATCTGCCTCTGGGTGTCGTGGCCTTTGTAATGGCGCGCCGTTTAATCCCCCTGACTGATAAGCCTGTGCAAGCAAGTGCCTTTGATTGGCAGGGTTTCTTGCTCTGTGCGCTGAGCTGCTTGGGGCTGCTCTATGGTCTGGAGCGATTAGGCCAAGACGCCAGCCAATGGGTGGTGCCTTTAGCGCTGCTGCTCAGTAGTGGCCTACTGCTGTGGGGATTCTGCCGTCATGTGGCGCAGCACCCCTCACCCTTGCTGCGTTTCGATAGCCTAGGGGTGATGACGTATCGGGTGACCATTGGCGGCGGTTCAGCCTTTCGGGCCATCGTCAGCGCGATACCTTTTTTGCTGCCGCTGATGTTCCAGTTGGGCTTTGGCTACGACGCCTTCACTGCAGGCTTGCTGGTTCTGACGCTGTTTGCAGGCAACATCGGTATGAAGCCGCTGACGGGCCGGGTGCTGCAGCGTTTTGGCTTTCGTCAGTCCTTGTTGCTGAGTGGATGGGTGTTGGCCGCCAGCCTGTTTGCTTGTGCGGGGCTCAGTTCTGAGACCTCGTTGTTTATCGTCCTGCCGCTGTTGCTGCTCTCTGGCATGGCGCGCTCCATGAGCTTCACCGCTTACGCCAGTATGGCTTTTGCCGATGTCGCCAAAGACAACATGACCGGGGCCAATACCCTGTTCAGCATGTCGCAACAGTTGGCCTTTGGGTTGGGCGTAGCAGTGGCGGCGGTGTTCCTGCGCTTGGCTGAAGGCGTTATTGACACTAGCACTCAGCCCCTTGGCGCATTCCAGTTCGCTTGGATCATGCTTGGACTGCTGGCCCTGCTATCGCTGCTGGATATCTTGCGCCTGCCTGCTGATGCCGGAGCTGCCGTCAGCCGACATCGCACCTATCAGGTTGATCGATAATCGAACGCTATCCCCTTTGGGCTGCTTTGCACTTTGTTACATAACCCATGGGTTATGGAAAGATGGTTCCTAGGGGAAACAATCTATGGCCTGAGGCAGGCTTCCTAACAGGAAGCGCCGTTGCCGCGGGGCCATTCCTTCACTTATAGGCAGGACACAATCCGTGCAGCTTTTTCCAAATTCTGCTTCAGGGCTTACCGCCAATATCCGGCAGTCGCTGAGCGACCGGGGTATTCAGGCGGATCAAGCGCAACAGGCAGCCATCGAGCTGCTAGGTCGTTGGTGTGAGCGTTGGCAGCGTAATCAAGGTCGCTGGCTGGGCGGTGCTCCAGCGGGGGTTTATCTGTGGGGCGGGGTGGGGCGAGGTAAAAGTTTGATTATGGATGCCTTCCACCAGCAAATGCCAGAAGCTCAGCGGCGGAGGGTACATTTTCACGCCTTTCTGGAAGAGGTGCAAAGTCGCCTGCGTGCGGCTACGGGTCAGCCTGATCCACTGATGCAAGTGGCCGAGCAGCTTGCCGAACAGACACGCCTTCTGTGCTTTGATGAATTCCATGTACATGACATTGGCGACGCCATCCTACTAGGCCGCTTGCTAAACCGCTTGGTTGAGCTAAAGGTCGGCTTGGTGATGACCTCCAACTATCCGCCGGAGGCACTCTGCCCCAACCCACTGTACAAAGAGCGTTTTGCCCCGGCTATTCGCCTGATTGAGCAGCGCTTTCAGGTGCTCAACCTCGATGGCGGGGTGGACTATCGCCAGCAGCTTGGCAGCACCTCTTGGGGGCATTACCACTTCCCTTGGGTGGGCGGCGAGCAATGGTTGTTTGAGCGCTTGGCCTTTACTCCGGCTGTTCAGCGCGAGGGGCAAACTGAAGTCAATCATCGCCTGCTGCCTTGGCGTGCCCGTGAGGGCGAACGGCTGTGGCTGAATTTTGATGCCCTATGCCGTCAGCCGCGTTCCAGTGCGGACTTTCTCTGGCTGTGTCGGCAGTTTAGCCAGATCGCCCTGAGTGACATCCCGCGTTTAGAGGGCACCCCTTTGGACGTCCAGCAGCGCTTTTTAAACTTCGTGGATATCGCCTACGACAGTGGTACCGAAGTGTTTTTGGTCTGTGAAACAGACCTAGAGGCGCTGATCGGTGACAAGGCCCCAGTGGATTTTTCACGCACCCGCAGTCGTCTAGCCCAGCTTTGTCTGGCGACTTCAGCACCCACCTTATCCAGTCGGATAGAGATTTCGCCATGTTAGCCGTCATGACCATTACCGCTCCGATCTTTGTGCTATTAGGCGTAGGCTTTCTCGCCTCTAAGCGCGCGCTGTTAAGCCGTCAACAGGTGCAGGGCTTGGGGCATTTTGTCATCACCTTTGCCTTGCCTGCGCTGATTTTAAAAGCCTTATTAGACAAGCCATTACAGGAGATTTTTGACCTAAATTACCTGCTGGCTTATGGCTTAGCCTCGCTAGGGGCTTTCTGGTTGATTTTTCTGTACGCGCGCTTTGTACGGCGTGACAGCCTAGCTGGTAGCACCCTGAGCGGCTTGGGCTCCTCAATGTCCAACAGCGGATTTATCGGTTATCCCATCGTGGTCATGGCCATAGGGCCAAGCGCGGCCTTGGGGCTGGCGCTCTGTATGCTGGTGGAGAATCTGCTGATGCTGCCCATGGCCTTGGCGATGGCTGAAATGGGCGAACAGAATGCAGGCCAAAAAAGCCTTGTACGCCTGCTGCGCGATATTTTTTACGGGCTGCTGAAAAAGCCCCTGATCATTGCCATGTTACTGGGGGCGGCACTGTCATTATTGGGCGTACGTCCTCCAGCCTTCATCATGAAAGCCGTTGATATGCTGGCCAGCGCTTCTGCACCCATGGCGATTTTCGTGATCGGGGCCAGCTTACAGGGCTTTCAAGGGCGTCAGTTATTGCCGGATATTCTGCCGGTGACAGCGGGCAAGTTGCTGCTACACCCAGTATTACTGCTGCTGTGTTTTGCCTTCCTGCCGGTTGATCCCTTGCTCAAGGTGGCAGGTGTGCTGTTTGCCTGTGCGCCGATGCTGAGTATTTTCCCTATTGTCGGCCAGCGCTTCGGTCTGGAAGCGCGCTGCGCCGCGACCTTGGTGGCCACGACTGTCTGTTCTTTTGTGACCATCAGTTTTTTTGTGTGGGTGCTGGTGTGATCTAGTTGGGATCTAGCGCTGAGATGAGGCAGAATGGTGTTTTCCGATAATCGACACATAGTTCGATAATCGACCAAATAGACCTGCTCAAGGGCCTGCCTCATGAATGATGAATTGCGTTCCATCCCTACCGCCGTTGCTCCGCCCATCATTGCTTCGCCTGCCAAGCGCATCGAAGCCTTCACCGGCGACCCGAATTTCATGACCTCGCTGGCCAGAGGGCTGGCGGTGGTGCATGCCTTTCAGGAACGTAAACGCCAACTGACCATTGCGCAGATCAGCCATCGCACCGAGATTCCGCGCGCGGCGGTGCGGCGCTGTCTGCACACCCTGATCAAACTCGGTTACGCCTGTACCGATGGCCGCACCTATTCACTGCTGCCCAAGGTGCTGACCCTAGGCCATGCTTACCTGTCGTCTACGCCGCTGGCCGTCACCGCTCAGCCGATTCTGGATCGCCTGAGTGAGCAACTGCACGAGGCGTTCTCCATGGCCACCTTGGAAGGCGAGGAAGTCTTGTATATCGCCCGCTCTGCAACGCCACAGCGGCTGATTTCAGTGGATTTGAGCGTAGGCAGTCGGCTACCCGCTTATTGCACCTCCATGGGCCGTATTTTGATGGCTGCCATGGACGATGCCGCGCTAGATGACTATCTGGAACATGCTGATCTGCAAATTAAAACCAGCCGAACCCTACATTCGGTGGAAGCGCTGCGCCAGAGTATTGAGGATGTTCGCCGTCAAGGTTGGGTGATCGTCGATCAGGAGCTGGAAATCGGCCTGCGCTCGCTGGCGGTGCCGGTACGCGATTCCTCTGGGCAGGTGTTGGCGGCTTTAAACGTGGGTACTCATGCCGGTCGGGTCAGTCGTCAGGAGCTGGAAACCCGCTTTTTACCGGCGCTGCTGGTAGCCAGCCGGGAGTTGAGCGCGCAACTGTATTCCTGAGTAACTCCGTTCGGTAGCCGCCCGCTCTGGCGGTTGCCGAATTGAATCATTAGGCGTGCAGCCTGAAAGTCATGGTGCTGGGTAAAACGCCGCAGGCCTGTGCGATGTTTTGGGGTGTATAATCCCCTTGTCAGGCCATAGCTCTTCTGTAGACCTCGGCTTAGGCAAGCAAAGCCCGGTTGGCACGGAAGATTATCCACTAGATCTGCTTGGTAGGTTATATACCAAGTGGGGTCTAATAGTAGTTAGACCCCCACATTATTCTGATATCCTTAGCTTGTTGTTTTTTGGAGTTATTGTTATGTCCGCCACTGTCGAAGCCATTGAAACGCTGATTCAAAAACTTCCAGCATCCGACCTCGCCGAATTCCGACGCTGGTTCACGGAGTTCGATTCCTCCAAATGGGATGTCCAAATCGAGGATGATGCAGCTTTCGGGAAACTGGACGCTCTTGCCAACGAAGCATTGGCCGAATATCGCGGCGGCAAGGTTCGCGAACTTTGAGGCATTTTGCATCCTCAAGGTTCTGGGCTTGCTTTGAATCCTTGCCCTTGGAAATTCGGCAGCTTGCCTTACGTAACTATGCATTGCTGAAACAAAACCCTTCACATCCATCTCTTCAATTTAAGCCAATTTGTTCCGGCAAGTTTCGCAGCGTTCGAGTTGGGCTTTATTACCGGGCTTTGGGTATCCCCGTTGAGGATGGTATTCAGTGGTTCTGGATTGGCAGTCATGCTGACTATGATCGGCTTATTGGCTAACTCATCATTTAACTCGGACGCTCCGCTTACACGGCGTGCCGGTTAATTCAAACGTTATTTTTTAGTGTCAGAACAGTGGTATAAATAGGTAGCTCGTAACCCGTAGGGTGGATTCGCCGGTAGGCAATCCACCACCTACATTGGTGTTTTGCTATCGCGAAAACACCCTACAGGTTACGTATTATGTTTCAGTAGCTTGGGATGCGGCGAGCCTTACAGGGGGTACAACAAAAAGCCCCGCACAGGGCGAGGCTTCATCTCAGATTAACGATCGTGCAGCTCCTACAACTCAAGTATGAACCTCACGGCCTAGCACCTCAACAACCCATTGGTTCAGACTTTTACCGGATGCCGCCGCCGCCACAGCCATATCGGCATGCAGCTCAGGCGGAACTCGCACATTGAACTTCCCAGAGAATGCCTTAACCGGCTCTACGCCATCCTCAGCGCACATCTCTAGGAAGACCTTGAGCGATATTGCCCCCTCTCGCTTTAAGCCCTCAATGTCAGCGGCGTAGAAATCGGCCCCACCGTTTAAGCCAACGAACTCGCCCCGAAACAGTTCAATTTCCGGGTCAAACTGGATCACGGCTTTGTAGCCATCAATCAGCATCGTATTTTTCACGGCTTCACCCCGTTTGCGTTCAACCATTCACGAATGGCCGCCACCGCACCTTTATCCGTACAGGGCGATGGATGCGGCCTGTGAAACACCCGGCGGTCATTAAATAACCGCACCCCGATCCGCGAACCTTCGCGCTCAGTGATTTCAGCGCCCAGCCCGACAAATAGCGCCTCGATGTCCCGCCATGGGATACTTCCGTTGACGGGGCGGGCAAAGATCAGCTCAAGGGTCTTTTGGTGTTTTTTCTTCATGGCTGAATGGTACTGAATACTAGTACTGTACTCAAGCGCGGTGCTGAACCCAAATCGGCTGGCTAGGGTCGCCTGCTGCTGCCAAATTCAAGCGCCCGTCAAAGGTGTTGCGCCGCCGAGTAGGTGCAGCCAAACTTGTTCTTGAGGGCTGACCAGCACTTGATTGCAGCTCCGGCGCGCAATCCTTCCAGACGGGCCTTCACCAAGCCTTGAATGGCTTCCTGTTGGTAAGTGGTGAGGCCATCGGGCAGGGCTTTGGGAGTCTTGGGCTTGCTGCGAGGGTTGGTGGCCTCGCCCTGTTGCCAATAGGTGGCCAGCACATCGAAGCATTCACGCCAAGCTGGTGGGCGGAACCGTGTGAGTTGGCCTACCGGCTCCAAGAAAACCGGCCACTCTTGCGAGTGCCAACACGGAACCACCCATAATGATGGCGATGCCATGCCGCAGGCATAAAAAAACCGCTGTTAAGCGGTGGTTATGCCCACCTTGGAGTTACAGGACGCCAATTCCGTGCTGCTGGATTTACAGCGGCAGCGGCACTATTACGCAACACCCGTGCTTTATCAATTTCCGAGGCTTTGATAGCATGCAACGCTTATTATTTATTTGCTTGGTTTTTAGTTATGTCAATTAATACAATTTTACTTATTGCAGTGTTATGCATGCTAGGCATGAACTTTATTGCGATAGTTATATACAAACCAAATCGATTAATTAGATTCGTTAAAGATATTAATATTTTAGATATATTTGTTTTTCTTATAACTTTATTTGTTATTTTATTTGTTCCTGCTGCTTGTATTTTTATATATAGCTCAGCTAATAGTATCTGGAGCCTTTTTAGCTTTGATTTTAACTCAATTAGCCTGAATTTTTCCGATTGGATTTCACCTAAGTTACCTACAGATCCTCCAGTAGAAGGGGAGTCTAGTGTTAGCTCTGGTGATTATGGGCCATTTGGAGATTTTATAGGTGGAGTTCTAAACCCAATACTCACATTTATAACAGTTGCTTTGTTGGTTTTAACAATGTGGATGCAGCGTAAAGAGCTATCCTTAACCCGTGATGAGTTAAAAAGGTCAGCTGAGGAGCAGGCAAGGTCTGCTAAGGCTGCTAATAGCCAAGTGGCATATAGTTTCATATTTAGCATAATGTCTTTGGCTGATAATAAGCTTGATAGAATCAGGTATAGGCATGCATCAGGACTACAAGCGTTTAATGAGTTTGTTAGGTTAGATGCATTTAAAAGCTCTATTTCTAGAAAAGACTCTAATCATTATTATAGAGACCTAAAGTATGGGGAGGAAACATTTTCTTCTTATTATGGATTGGTATATAATCTTTCGTTTGCTATAGATTCTTATGATGAAAGTGTTTTGGATTCAATTAATAAAAAATTTTATTTCAATCTAATAAGATCAAAGCTTTCAAGTGCAGAAATGACTTTACTTATCCTGCACGCCCTTGAAAAGGTTAGTGATGATGGAGAGTTTAAACTATTACTTATAAAGTATGAAATGTTTAAGTTTATCGGTCTTCAAGGTAGAGAGAGTTGCGCTTTCAACTTCTCTGGCAATGTTTGTATAGAATTTAACTTGCTATATGAATATTTGGTTGTGAGTGACGATGGAAGTGAATGTGTAGCAAGTGCTTTTGGTAAAAACTCAAAGTTAACCTTGGCTATAGTTGATGCTATTAAAGCTAATAAAGCTGCTTTGGATCGTTGTCTAAGTTATCCCCATAAGGATATGTACTGCATTCCGCTTAAGGAAAGTGATTATCTTGCTAAAATAAGAAGTTAAGTCTGTTTTTGAACACAAGTATAGCTGTCAATGCTCATCCCTAAAGCATTGAGCCAGTAATGGCTCGTGTTTGCCTGCGGATTCCAAGCCTGAAATGGCGCTTTTGGCTGGTCTCTATGCTGGATCGTTTAAACAGAAAGCCGCACCTCTGGACGCAACCCCGCACGACTGGCTAAGGTCAGCAGCATATCCAAACTAAAGTCTTCCACCTTATGCTGAAACAAGCGAGATACACGGGGCTGAGTGATACCCAATTGGCGTGCCGCTTCAGCCTGTGTCCAGCCCCGTGCCTTGAGGTGCTGCTGCATGCGGATCATCACTTCAGCGCGGAGTTTCATCACCTCCGCTTCCGCCGGATCAAAGCCTAGGTCAGCAAAGACGTTGCCGCTGCTGTCGATGATGCGGGTATCGTTCTCGTTCATGGCGTGTCTCCAATGAGCTTGTAACGCTTAGCCGCCAGTTCAATATCGGCCTTTGCGGTCTTTTGCGTTTTCTTTTGAAAAGCGTGCAGCACATAGACCGCATCAGCAAGTTTGGCAACGTAGATCACCCGAAACGCGCCGTTGGTGTCTCGGTAGCGGATTTCGTAGGCTTCGGCCCCCTACTTCCAGCAAGGTCAGGTTTTCGGTTGCCCCCATGCCGCATTTGGCTTACGAATAGCTAAGCGCCGAGGCTTAAGGCCGTTTCCTGTGGCCGTGGTTGGCTCATTGTCGCTCTGTACGGGGCTTCGTTGAGCCCGCGCGGTATGCAGCTTTTTGTAGCTGTCGATCAAGCGCAGGTGCCGGTCGAGTCCTTCCAGCTTCATGCTGGTGGGGGTCAGGCCGTAAAAACGCACGCTACCGTCCAGTGAGCCCAAGGCGGCCTCCATGCGCTCATGGCCAAACATCCGCCGGAAATTGGCCTCGTAGTGAAGCATATCCAGCTCATCGTCCAACGCCACTTCCAATACGACATTCAGGGCCTGATAGAAGAGGCCGCGCTCGGCGGTGTTGTCGTTGTACTGGAGGAGCATTTCTACAAAGTCCTTCGCGTCCTCAAAACGCTTGAGAGCAAGGCAGATCAGCAGCTTCAGTTCAAGAATGGTCAGTTTGCCCCATACCGTGTTCTCGTCAAATTCGATGCCAATCAGGGTGGCGATGTCGGTGTAATCGTCGGTATCACAGTCTTCTAGGCGCTCAAGCAAGGCGTTGAGCTGAGCCTCTTCTAGGCGGTGCAGGTTGAGGATGTCTTCACGAAAGGCCAGTGCCTTGTTGGTGTTATCCCAGATCAAATCCTCCACCGGATAAATCTCCGAGTAGCCGGGCACCAAGATGCGGCAAGCCGGTGCGCCCAGTTGCTCGTACAGCATCATGTAGCTTTCTTTGCCCAGCGCCTTGAGGATGCCAAACAGGGTAGCGGCCTCTTCGGCGTTGGAACATGCGCCTTGTCCGGAAAAATCCCACTCAACAAATGCAAAGTCAGCCTTAGCACTGAAGAAGCGCCAAGACACCATCCCGCTGGAGTCAATAAAGTGCTCGACAAAGTTGTTGGGTTCGGTCAGTGCATGGCTGTCAAAGGTTGGCAGCGGCAAATCGTTCAGACCTTCAAAGCTGCGACCTTGCAGCAGCTCCGTCAGGCTGCGCTCCAGTGCCACCTCAAGGCTTGGATGGGCACCAAAGGAGGCGAATACACCGCCAGTACGTGGATTCATCAGGGTAACGCACATCACCGGGAACAGGCCGCCCAAGGAGGCATCCTTCACAATCACCGGGAAGCCTTGGGCTTCTAAACCCTGAATACCGGCAAGGATACTGGGATACTTGGCTAGCACTTCTGGAGGTACATCCGGTAGGGCTAGCTCCTTTTCCAGAATTTCGCGTTTTACCGCCCGCTCAAAGATTTCGGACAGGCACTGCACTTGCGCTTCGGCCAAGGTATTGCCTGCGCTCATGCCGTTGCTCAGAAACAGGTTTTCAATCAGGTTGGACGGAAAATACACCACCTTATTATCCGATTGACGGACAAAGGGTAAGGAGCAAATGCCGCGCGCGGTATTGCCTGAGTTGGTGTCGTACAGATGAGAGCCGCGCAGCTCGCCATCCGGGTTGTAAATTTTTAAGCAGTAGGCATCCAAGATTTCTCGGGGTAAGGCATCGTGGCGGCCCGGTTTGAACCAGCGCTCCTCGGGATAGTGCACGAAGGCGGCGTTGGCAATTTCTTCGCCCCAGAACTGATCGTTATAGAAGAAGTTGCAATTGAGCCGCTCAATGAATTCACCCAGCGCCGAGGCCAAGGCACTTTCTTTAGTGGCTCCCTTGCCATTGGTGAAGCACAGAGGAGACTGGGCATCGCGGATATGCAGCGACCAGACATTGGGCACGATGTTACGCCACGACGCGATCTCAATCTTCATCCCCAAATCCGCGATAAGGCCCGACAGAGTGGCGATGGTTTGCTCCAGCGGTAAATCTTTACCCGGAATGTAGGTTGCCTGATCAGCCGTTCCATTGGGCATCAACAGCGCTTGGGCATCGGCATCTAGGCTTTCCACTTCCTCGATCACAAACTCTGGCCCGGTCTGCACCACCTTCTTTACCGTGCAACGCTCGATGGAGCGCAGGATGCCTTGGCGATCCTTCTCCGAGATATCCGCCGGTAACTCCACTTGAATCTTGAAGACCTGTTTGTAACGATCCTCTGGATCAACAATGTTGTTCTGCGACAGGCGGATATTGTCGGTGGGGATGTTTCGCGTCTCACAGTAGAGCTTTACGAAGTAGGCGGCGCACAGGGCTGACGAGGCCAAAAAGTAGTCGAAGGGGCCGGGAGCCGAACCATCGCCTTTATAGCGAATCGGCTGATCAGCGATCACAGTGAAATCGTCGAACTTGGCTTCGAGACGGAGTTTATCGAGAAAGTTGACCTTGATTTCCATGGGAGAGATACCACATCTGTTTTCAATTTGACTTAGCTACAGATAAGTCGAAGGGTTGATTGATGCGAATTAGAAATCATTTTTGCAGCGAATGCGCGAAAATATTCACCCAAAACCTAGGATTTAGATCTCAGGTTTTGGGTGGGATTTGAGCGAGTTGATCTTGCCCAGCCCCAGTGGACACCCCATTAAGCGATACACTGCACGAGGTGAACCATGGCAAGGCCAACAACTCCGATGAAGCAAACCCGTACCCGCCATTCCCAGACCTACAAAGATGAAGCACTGGCCCTTGCTGAACGCTTGGGCGTCAGCAAAGCTGCTGAGCAGCTTGGCCTGCATCCTTCCCAGATCTATGGATGGCGTAGCAAGCGTCAGAAAATCCAGAGCTGCAGCGAGCGGGAGCAGTCTCTAGTGGAGGAAAATGCCCGCCTCAAGCGCCAGTTGGCTGATCATGCCGAGGAATTGGCCATCGTAAAAAAGGCCGCTGAGGATTCAACCGATCACTGCAACACTGCTACTGAAATATTCTGCAGGCGAACGACACCCCAGTATTTTGCGGGGTCGTTGATTCAGTCTCAGTGCAACTGAATCGAGTTTGTCCTGTGAGTATCCGCCAAGGTTTGTTTTCTTGGGAAAATACTGTTTCAGCAGTCTGTTTGTGTTCTCATTGGTGCCCCGTTGCCAGGGACTGCCGGGATCGCAGAAGTAGATGTCCATGCCGGTCTCGAGACTGAGACGTTGATGCTCGGCCAATTCTGAACCACGATCCCAAGTCAGTGACAACCTCAGTGTGTCGGGCAGCGTTTTGATCTGCTGCACAAGGGCATTCACAACCGAGCGTGTATCCTTGCCTTGAACCTTGACCAGCATTGTAAAACGGGATCTCCGCTCCACGAGCGTGCCAATGTGGGTATTGGATGATCCGGCAATCAAGTCGCCCTCCCAATGACCGAGAATACTCCGATCTTCGACGGCGGTTGGCCGCTCAGCAGTTGAGGTGGCATTCTTGATGGATGACCGTAGGCGACCAAGGTTGCCGTAGCGGGACTGGCGGAAGACTCGTTTGGTTCGTAAGTGCTTCTGTAACTTCTTGTCCAATACACCTCGATACTGGATGTACAGACTGCGGTAGATGGTTTCATGGGACACCTGCATGGCCAGATCATCGACATAGGTTCGTTTCAGCCAACCTGAAATCTGCTGTGGAGACCACTCTAGTGCAAGCTTCTCTGCAATCAGGCCGCACAGACAGTTATTGCCCCCAGCTGGCAAAGCTTGGGCCGTCTGGCCTGATTCCAGGCACGATCATCTGCACCCGTAGCTCGGTAGCGCGTCCGGCCACCATTACGACTGACTTCTCGGGAGGTAGTCGAGGGCGACCGGTTGAGCTGCTTGGCGATAGAACGCAGAGATAAGCCTCTGGCCAATCCCCTCGAAATTTCCTCCCGCTCTCTAATTGTCAAAGCTAGCGCTGCACGCGAACGGGGAGCTGGTTGAATTCCACCGTGCCGGAGCAGGATACGAAATATCGATGCTGGAAACTTGCCCAATGCACGCCCTATTTCGCTCTGAAATTCGCCACGCATCCAAAGCTCATCATGCTGTGCTGCCGTGAGTCCCGATTTTCCTACTATTTTCATCCAACACCCCTTTCGATTTTGGTGGAGTCATGAGGTGTTGCGTCGATCCATTGAATCCTCAGCCGCGTACTTTGCCAGGAGCCAGAAGTGAAGTACGCCTTCATCCAAACTCAGGCCACAGAGTTCCCCGTAAAGGCACTGTGTCACGTGCTGGATGTAGCCCGCAGCGGCTACTACGCCTGGCGCTCACGCAGTCCATCGCAGCGCCTGCACTGGAGGGCTGAATTGGATCGGCAGGTGGCGCAAGCCTATGTTGCACGCAAGGGCCGCAGTGGCGCCCCCACGGCTGTGTCACGACCTTCGAGAAGTTGGCTTAACCTACAATCGCAAGACAGCAGCAGCCTCCCTACACAGGCAAGGGCTGCGGGCCAGAGCTGCTCGGAAATTCAAGGCTACGACGAATGCTCACCACAGGCTGCCGGTAGCCGAAAACCTGCTCCAGCAGGACTTTAGCGCATCGCAACCCAACCAAAAGTGGGTGGGCGATATCACTTATCTGCCCACTCAGGAAGGCTGGCTGTATCTGGCTGTGATCATCGACCTGTTTTCCCGCAAAGTGATCGGCTGGGCCATGAGCGAGCGCATGACGGCAGATCTGGCCTGCGATGCTCTGAGCATGGGACTGTGGCGACGTCGGCAGCCACGTGGGGTCATCGTACACAGTGATCGAGGAAGTCAGTATCGCTCAACCGCTTACCAGCGCTGAATCGCTCCCAATCCGCGGTGGGGCGTATGCAAGCCATTCAGGCTGGTAACGAGATTGCCGCTCAGAACGTGCAACAGCTGCAAAAACTGCGTGACCTTTTGGCCACGCAAATCAACCTGCAGGGCAATTATATGGCACAGCAGCAAGACCGTATGGCGCTGGATGATGCTTTGCGTCAGCACCGTCGTAGCGGTGTGATTATCCAAACGGGCGACCAAAAGGGGTACTGATGAATGCTTAATCTCAAACTGTCGGTGTTTGTAGCGTCTTTAACCACGGCTGTGGTTGTGGGTGGGATAGGTTCTACGTTTTTCATTCAGGTGTTTGCTCCAGAACCTGATGCCAAAGTCTGTGAGATGCCAGCTCCTGCAACCTCGGGTCGAAATACCTTTCGTCACGTTGACCCCATTCAGACAGGTCAGCACAAGGGGTATTGAAGCATGCAGCGAAGCAAGCAAGGAGTGCTTTGGGGGATGATGCTATTGGCTTTGTTGGCACATCCTGTTGAGGTTCTGGCTCAGGTCAATCTGCATGATCCCAGTGGCTCCTTGACAGGACTTTTGGATCTGATCGAACAAAGTGCCAGTAAATGGGATGATCAACTGCGGGGTTATGCCAAGGCCTTATTTTGGTTGCTGGCCTCCATCCAATTTGTTTGGAGCTTTATGCCTCTGATCTTCCGACAGGCTGATTTTGGGGAAATTGTGGGCGAGCTGCTGCGCTTTATTCTGGTGATTGGCTTTTTTTATGCTCTGCTGCTGTTCTCAGCCGATTGGGCAGGGGCTGTGGTCGGCAGTTTTCGTAACGCAGGAGCCAATGCGGCAGGCCTGAGTGAAACTCAAATTCGCCCCGGTGAGCTTTTTGGCGTGGCTATTGAGTTGGCGGATACCATCAGTGATGTGGAGACTTGGAACCCTCTGGTAGCGGTGATGGTAGCTATTGCAGGATTGATGGTGCTGCTGTGCTTCACCTTCATAGCGGCCTTTATGGGCCTGACGCTTATTGAATCCTATGTGGTCATCAATGCCTCGGTGTTGTTTATGGGTTTTGGCGGGGCTCAGTGGACACGGGAATATGCCCTGGCCATTGCCCGCTATGCGGTGGCTGTGGGTGCTAAGTTGTTTATTCTCACCCTGATCGTGGGCTTGATTGTGGACTCTGCCAAGGCGTGGCAGGCCGCTTACAAGCATGATGACGCCAGCCTGTGGACGGTGGTGGGGCTGGCACTGGCACTGGTGTGCGCCTATTTGGCTAAAACCATTCCTGAACTGGTGGCAGGGATGATCAGCGGCACCTCAATGGGGGGAGGCTCGATCATTGGAGGAATGGCTGTAGCCAGCGCCGCAGGTGCTACCGCGGCCATTGCCAGTCTTGCTGCTGCGCCTGCTGTTCAAGGATCGAGTACGAACAGCAGTGGTAGGGCTACGGAGTCTGGTGATTTAGCGGCTGCTCTGAATGCCAGTTTTAGCGGAGTGGCTTCAAATGGCGCTGCTCCTGCTTCGGGTTCTGAGCGCCCAAGCACTGATTTAGGCAGTCGCGTTGCTGGAGCAGGTTACTCGGCCTCTAAGGCTGACTCAAAGCGGCCAGCCGCCTCAAAGTCTTCAGAGTCGTCACCCAACCTATCCAAAGAGTCAATTGCCGAGCCACAAAAAACAGAACCCACTCAAGATACTGCATCAGGCCCCCATGTTTCAGGGCATCAAGTGGCTTCTGGTCTTACCCGAGGGGTGGGGATTTTATCCGCGATTTCAGTACCCGGTATGGAGGGGGCAGCAGGTTTATCCCTCGGTGTTGAAGGGCAAGTCCCTGAGCCTTACTCGATGGATGAGGACGACTCAATGGCTACAGCGGCTGAGCCATTGAACATTATTCGTCCCGCTGGCAGTACATCCCCAAAGACTGAAAAGCAAAAAACAGAGTGAGGGTTGCTTTCGTTGGGTGATGACTGTCGTCGTTGCGTTGCTTTTTGCTCACAGGCTGTTGAGTCGCCCTTAATCAATACCTTGCTGGAGTCTGTGCATGTTCTCAAGCGATCGCTCAGCTAAACAGCTGCCCACCAGTCCTTATTTGGAAGCCCGGCGTGAATGGAATGAACGCTATGGCAGCTACATTATCGAGGCGCGCAACTGGCGTAGCTTTGCTCTGTTTCTGAGTGTTGTGCTCTTGGTTTCTGCTGGCGGTAACTGGGTGCAGGCTTCCCGAGAAAAGATCGCGGTTTATTACGTCAATACCGATGCTCAAGGGAGGGCCAATGAGGTTTGGCGAGCGGATCAGGCCACGCCGGGGCCAAAGACCGAGCACATTCGCGCGGCTTTGCAAGCATGGCTGCTGGGTGCCCGTACGGTGTATGTGGACAGTCGCGCGATTAAACGTTTGGTCGATGCTACCTACGCCATGACCTTACCCGATAGTGCTGCTCACCAAATGCTGGTGGCCTACCACCGTGAACACAATCCTTACCTGCGCGCGGCCCATGAAACCGTGGAGCTGGCATTAGAGACGCCAGTACAGCTCACACCCGACACCTGGCAGTTGGAATGGACGGAAACGGTTAAAAATCGAAATTCCGGAAAAGTACTCCATCAGCACCGCTATCAATTGACTGCCCATGTGCTGATCTTGGCTCCCAAAGATGAAGCACAACTACTGGCAAACCCCATGGGACTCTATGTGCGTCAGTTTTCGTGGCCAGTACGTCACTCAGGATGAGGATGGATTTATGAAGCAAACAGCATGTTGTGTAGGATGTCTCTGGGCCGTTTTGAGTCTGCCGGTTGGGGCGCAGCAGGTACCGGCCTTGAATACAAAGGCTTTGGAGACACTGCCTCCCCTTCACTTGGTTTCTCCCCAAAATACGCCTTTAGATACCAAGGAAGCACAGGGTGTTCGGTTGGCCAATCAATGGAAAACCCATCCCGATCGACCGCAGCGTGGGCCTGATGGCCGAGTGAAGTACCTTTTTGGCGCCACGTTACCCACCTTAGTTTGTACGCCACTTCAAGTCTGCAACATTGAACTGCAAGCAGGAGAGGTGGTGAATGATGTGCATGCCGGTGACACGGCACGCTGGAAAATCACCCCCGCAACCTTGGGAACAGGCAGTAGCGCTACCACGATCATTGTGGTCAAGCCCGTTGATGCAGGCTTGGTCACCAACCTGAGTGTGACCACGGATCGCCGTCTCTATAACATTAAACTGGCCAGCACCCGTAAGGACTGGATTCCGGTACTTTCTTTTGATTATCCCGATGAAGCCGAACGCCAATGGGCCGCTTACCGGGCTCAACAGGCCAAGCAGTTACAGCACGATACACTCGCCACCGGCCAGAACTTAGCCCATCTTGATTTTGGTTTTGAAATCGGAGGTGACAATCCCAGCTGGAAGCCCATTCGTATCTACAGCGATGGCCAGAAAACCTACATTCAGTTTCCTTCCGCGCGATTTAATGAAGAGGCGCCGGTCTTGGTGGCTAAAAGTACGCCAAAAGGCTGGTTTTCTCTCTTTGCTAAACCCACTGAGCAGTTGCTGAACTATCGAGCCATTGGCGACCGCTATGTGGTGGATAAAGTACTGGATCAGGCCTCTTTGATTGTGGGAGTGGGTGAGGAGCAAACCGAAGTGACCATTCAGCGCACGGAGGCCCTATAAGATGAGCAAAGCCTATCGTACCTGCTGGGCCGTCATCGGGATTTTGCTGGCGGGTTGCGCCAATCTAAGGCTCGCTCAGTCTTATGTTGACCCTGCTCTCAGCGATTCTGAAAAACAGTTTTTAGCTCAAGATATTTTGGCTTATCTGACACAGGCTTTGCCGCCCGCCCGTACGACACTGATATTAGATCCTCCTGCCTCTCAAACCCAAGACGCCCTGACTTCTGCCTTGATACCTGCGTTGCGCAGTCAAGGCTATGGTTTGATCCTCAATGATTCCAACACAAGCCAAGCAGAGGTTGAGGGAATTCCTTTACGCTATCGGGTGTCTTCTTTGAGCTCTGGTGTGGTGCTGCGTTTAGGCTACTCAGCCCAAGAGCTCAGCCGATATTACCCACGGGATGCCCAAGGCCAATTACAGGCAACGCTGCCTTTCAGTCTTCGGGAAAGCCTGCCATGAGTACAACCCAAGAGCATGCGACCACAACCCACCCACGATTAGATGCTTCGGCTTCACCGGATTATTTTGCGCTTCCCAAGCGGGGTGAAGGCGTACGGCGGCTGAATAGCAAACCCTTGCTGATTGTGGCTTTCTTGATTTTGTTGGCCGTGTTGGGGATCAGCTACACTTTTTTTCAACGCCATGCAGCGCAAATGGCCGCCCAAGCACAGGCAGAGCAGAGCCCGCCCTCCCAGCCGGCAATTCCACCGATCCGGCCGGAAGGGACGGATTATTTACCTCCTGCAGGCCAGCCGGCTCTGCCAATAGAGTTAGCCACGCAGGCTCCCGTATCCAATCAAGTCTCGACGCCAGTAGCCTCCTCTGAAGCCTTACAGCGAAGACTGCGGCAACTGCAACAGGCTGAAGATCGGCGTTTGGCGCAGTGGGAGGCAGCCCTCAACACAGAACCTTCCGTGCAGAGTTTTGACACCCGCCAGCCGACACCCATGCCTGACTCCGCATCTGTGGCTAACAGACTGAGCACTGGTGAGCGGATAGGCCGCTATGCGCCCGCTGTTTCTCAAACCGCTATGGCCATGGAGGGATACGAGGGTGGAAATGCCATGGCAGCCGAGAACCAACAACAGCGCAAGCAAGCCTTTTTAAGTCGCCCCCCTGAATCAGCTATCTACCTTGCCCATCAACGCCAAGCGGCTATTGCCGCCACTCAAGAAATCAAAGCCGGCTGGGTCATTCCCAGTATCATGATTTCGGGCATTAACTCGGATTTACCAGGGCAAATCATTGGACAGGTTCGTGAGGCGGTGTACGACAGTACCACCGGAACCCAGTGCCTGATTCCTGCCGGTTCACGGGTCATCGGCAGTTACGACAGTGGAGTGACCTTAGGTCAAGAGCGGGCTTTGGTGGTTTGGCGGCGCATCATTTATCCCGATGGATCTTCACTGTTGATTGACAACATGCCGGGGGCAGATAAGGGCGGTTACGCGGGCTTTCAGGATCAGGTGGACAACCATTACGGGCGTCTTTTGGGTACTGGATTGTTGCTCTCAGTATTTTCTGCGGGTACGCAACTTTCACAACCCCAAGCCAGTAATGGTGAAAATTACAGCAGTAGCCAAATTATTGCTGGATCACTGGGGCAGCAAATGACCCAAATTGGCGCCCAAACAACCCAGCGTAATATGAACATTCAGCCCAGTCTGTCGATTCGACCAGGCTATCCTTTCAACATCATGGTCACTAAGGACATCATTTTACCTACATGGCAACCACACCCTATGGCAGGAACATCGACTCGGGGGTGCAACTCTGGTTGAGTAAAAATTTCACATGTGAAATTTGTGTGTTGCTTCCTGTCTATGAAACCAATTTTGGTGGGCTAATTTGAACGATGCACTAAAGAAAGCGCCGACGCAGCACCTAAAAATAGCCCTGCAAAACTGCGGTTGAGTATTTTTTGCTGATGGGGCGACTTTAAAAATACCAGCACTTTAACCGCCAAGCCGGTATAACCCGCCATTACCAGCATATCGACACCAACCATGGTTAGGGCCATGGCAACATATTGAGTGAACAGTGGCTGTGTAGGGTCTAAAAACTGCGGTAATACGGCCAGAATAAAGACAATGGCCTTGGGGTTACTGATATTAACCAAAAACCCCTTACCCACCAGCTGAGCCGGTGAGAGCCGAGGACTTAAGGAGGTGTCTGTAGGCATTTCTGTGGTGGTTTGTTGCCACTGCTTATAAGCAAGGTAAACCAAATAGCCTACACCGAACCACTTGATTAAATTAAAAGCCAAGGCTGAGGCTGTCAGGACAGCACCCAAACCCGTAGCCACCACGACAATTTGCAGCACCAAAGCCAACTGAAGGCCTACGACATTCCAGTACCCACGGGTAAAGCCGCAGCGCATCCCGCTGGACATAGAGGCAATGGCGCCTGCACCGGGCGACAAACTGATGACCCAACAGGCTGCAAAAAAGGCGAGCCAAAGATTAAGATCCATAAGGGTTCTCCAGAGCCTTGAGGGTGGATTTCAGAATTGCTTGCTTGGCTAACTTGGAGTCAATGAAATTTTCACATGTGAAAATCTCCAGATGGTTGGTTATAGCTACCCTTGATAGACTCAGGTCTAAGCAGTAGCTATCCGCAATTCGCAAACCATCGGTTAGTCAGATGCAGCAATCAACTTGATTTGCTCAATGCTTACTTGCATAGGCTCATCTGTTCCACAGCGCACCCAAACCTTATCAGCCTCTAAGGAAACTCGGTCATTCAGGAGAACCCCTGTTTGCGTTCCTTTACCCCGATCTAGGCTCACCTCAACGGTGATGACCAGACTACTCGGATTGATCGCACGCCAAGGAGTAGTTGGCTCTGTCTGCGTTGTAAGCGCAGTTGTTTCATTAGGCGCGGTGTTTTCTGGCGTTACTTTTTTATCTTTCTGGAGTTGCTTGGCCTCGTTAAGCCGTTCACGGCTTTGCTTACGGCTGATGCCCGTTCCAAGGGCTTTTTTACACAGCGCCTCACACTGTTTTGGGTCCAGGGTATGCAGTAAGCGCAAATTATTTAGGGTTTCGGTGTCGTTGCTGATTTCTTGCTCATACAGGTTCGCAACGCACTCTGGAAGTTGCAGCAGTGATAAATGGCTGGAGATGTAAGAGAGGTTTTTCCCGAGGCGCTCGGCAATGTCCTTTTGTTTCCAGCCGGCCTCAATGAAGCGTTTAAGACCTGTCGCGATCTCCATGGGCGTCAAATCTTCGCGTTGAATGTTCTCAACCAGCTCCCCTGCGGTGGCCTCAAGCGCATTTTGGGTCTTGTCGTTTACCAAGATATCTATGGTTGCTAAGCCCGCCAGCTGACTGGCCCGCCAGCGGCGCTCGCCTTTTTGGATGACGTACTTTCCATCAGTGTTTTTGGGGGAAACGATGATTGGGCTTTGCTGGCCCTCGGTTTTCAGGGAGTTCGCCAGTTCATCCAGCTTGGTAAAACGCTTGCGCACCTGTTCCTTGGAAATCACTTCATCCAGCGGGACGGTGAGCACAGCTCGGCCTTTGTTGCCTTGGGCTACCCCTACCAGTGAGCTTAAGCTTTTGAGATCTCGCATTAGTTTTCGATCCTTTCCAGAATTTCATCCAACACGGCTTTGACTTCTTTGGCGGCCACATGTCCGTAGGACAGATCCCAGATGGGTAGGCCTTCACTAGTGGCTGTATCCAAAGGGGAGCGGTGCATAATTTTGTTTTTGAACAGCAAATCCGGAATGGCCGCCGTCAGCTCTTTTAGGGCCCGGTCATGGCTGGTGGAGCGATCCATGTCGTTGATGATCAGCCCCAGCAGTTTCAGGTTTGGATTCACATTTTCCTGTACCCCGATGATGGTGTGCAGCAAGCCCTCAACACCATCCACTGCAAACCCTGAAAGTTTCACTGGGCAAACCACATGGGTGGATAGGGCAAGGGCCGCCACCAGCTTACGCCCCAAACTGGGAGGACAGTCGATCAAAACGAAGTCATAGGTTTGGAGAAAATCCCTTAAATGCCTTTCAGGCAGTAGAGCAATTTCTAAAGGTGAGGACTCAACCTCAGCCAACTCGGGATCGTTCACGGGGGTATGAATTAAGTCGAGAAATGGCCCGCAGGGCATCGGGGTAATACTGCTCAGTACTTCGGTAAAGAGCTCGATGGTTTTGGTGCCGGAAAAAACCGGCTTGCTGCTTTCAGCGTCTGCCTTAGGAGCCAGCCGAGAGGAGGTATTTCCCTGAGCATCCATGTCCAGCACCAACACTTTTTTTTCTTGTTTGGATAGGTAGTAAGCGGCCTGAATGCACAGGGTACTCTTACCCACGCCCCCTTTTTGATTGGCAAAGCTGATAATGGCTGTCATGAATTTCACATGTGAAAGTCGAAAATATTGCGACGAATGATCCGGCATTCGCCAAAAGAATGCCATGCCCATAGTGCAAAAATATTGAAGCAGCACGTCAAAACATCAATGTGTAGCCGCTGAATTTTTCACATGTGAAATTTTACTACTCGGCAAGACATCTCTGCGTTGATTTTTCGGCCATAGAATGTGCGTTCCATGCGGGCGAAATCATTTATTGGGTCACTATGATGGTTTGGGTACAGGCCTCGCTCATACCGAGGACACTATTAAAAGTATTTTAAAAAGTGCTTTTATCAGTGCTATATTAGACTCCCTTCAGACTAAGGAGTAAGCACATGGCCTACCAAATACTGACTTCGGTTGCAGCCAGCATCACTGAGCTGAAAAAAAACCCCATGGGCATTGCTATGGAAGGGGACGGGTTTCCAGTGGCCATTTTAAACCGCAATGAACCCGCGTTTTACATTGTCCCCCCTGAGCTCTTTGCCTACTTCCAAACCTTAGCGGAGGATGCTGAGCTCAACCGTTTGGCCGATGAGCGCATGACAAACCCTGAGTTGATTCAGGTGAAGCTCGATGACCTATAAGTTGGTTTTTGAAAAAAGAGCATTGAAAGAGTGGGAAAAACTGGGGCATCCCATAAAGGCCCAGTTTAAGAAAAAGTTAAGCGAGCGCTTAGAAATGCCAAGAGTTCCGGCCGATAAGCTCAGTGGCCATGCTGACCGCTACAAGATTAAACTGCGTGCGGCGGGGTATCGCTTGGTCTATCAGGTGCTGGATGAGCAGATTGTCGTCTGTGTGATTGCAGTGGGAAAGCGAGAACATTCAGACATCTATCAAGCCGCAGACGCACGGTTAGTGCCTTGATTAGCCGAGATACAAGCAAGGTTAGCTGATCCAAGGTGGTTACTTTGAGCCAGCGAGATTTTTCACATGTGAAATTTTACTCAGCTGGAATAGCAACCCTGAGTCCAGGTTTCAGTCATACGATGTGGGTTGAAACATGTTCAATGGCATACACGCGCATTGCCCGATTCAAGGCCAAGGGTTTCGCGGTCTATTTTAGAAAATACGGCTCACTGATTAAAAATACTCTGCGCCATCGCATCCAGCTTGGATTTGGTTACCTCCCAGCTGGGCATCACTTGGGTCATCAGCCGATAGAAGCGCTCGCTGTGGTTGTGCTCGGCGATAATGTGATCTTATCCAGCCGCAGTTAAGCACTCATCCGAGCCTCAAAGACCTTGGGGCTGACGTAACCAGCATGTTGTAAGAACGCTGGCGGCTGTAGTCGATTTCGATGTATTCGAACACGGTCTCACGCATCTGGGCACGGCTTGCGAACGACTCACCATGGATGCATTCTACCTTCAGGCTGTGGAAGAAGCTTTTGGCACAGGCATTGTCATACTAGTTACCCTTCGCACTCATGCTGCATCGCAGCGCATACGCTTCAATCAAGCGCTGGTAAGCGGTTGAGCAATACTGACTTCCTCTATCACTGTGTACGATGACCACAACCACTTTTGGTTGGGTTGCGATGCGCTCAAGTCCTACTGGGCTTCAACAAAAATACCGTACAACGGGTATTTCAGCTCATGGGCTGGCAGGTACGCAAACGCCCAACGGGTCTTAGGCCCCGTTGTAATGACTCAGCCTCTATGCCCGGGCCAATGAACTGGCTCAGGGACTGCCGGCTTCAGCCTGGAAACATTGCTCTGCGGGAGAGGGCAGATGGCGCAGAAGACATCAGGCTTTAGCTCGAATTGCTCATATGGAAATAAAATTGCAACTGTAGTACTAGGTGTTTGGTCCCGGAAAGTAATGGTCTATGGTATGAGCCTCTATCGGAGGAAGATCCATGGCTCAAGCTCTTCACAAACGCGCCACGACCACGCACGCTATCCGAGCAGAAATACAGCGATCGCCAGATTCGATCGCGACGCTGAGCAGACGCTACAACCTCAATCCCAAGACCGTTCGCAAATGGCGTAGTCGCGACACGGTCGAGGATGCGCCCATGCGAGTAACCCCCACTCAACCTCGATGACACCTCTGCAGGAAGCAGCAGCCGTGGCATTCCGGCAGAAGACACTATACTGCCACTGGATGATTGCTTGCATGCCCTACAGCGTGCCATTCCCTCTCTGACCCGTTCCAGCCTGCACCGTCTTTACCAGCGCCATGGCGTCAGTCAACGGCCACGTTCGACTGAACCAGACCGAGAGAAAAAACCTTCAAGCGTTACCCCTTGGGTTATCTACACATCGATATCACCGAGATGAGGACCGCCCCGAGGGCAAGGGGCACCTCTTCGTCGCGATTGATCGTACCACCAAGATCGTCCATGCCGAGTTGTATGCACAGGCCACCCGCCAGACAGCCGTCAACTTCCTGCGGTCCACCCTGCAGTCCTTGCCGTACCGCGTCCACAAGGTCCTAACCGACAACGGCATCCAGTTCACCAAGAAGCCAGGTACCGAGGCATTTCACTACACCTCGCTTGAGGAGTTTCGCTTGCATCTCAAGGACTATCTCTGGGCCTATAACAGCGCTCGTCCGTTACGAGCGTTGAAAGGGCGTACACCGATTGGCTTTATTCTGGAACAGTGGCATAAAGACCCGCAGCACTTTAAAGGCGATCCAGGCCATTACTTTACGGGACCAAACACCTAGGCCAAACGTCAGCGTGGCCAAGCCTCTGCTAATCCCGTTAACGCATAGTGGTAAGACTGATCCGGCCAATAGTGTGTGACTAAGGCTCCATCGTGGCGCTCGCCCGCTGCTTTCATCCGCTGTCCCGGTGGCCGGATGTACAACATCAGCGGTTGACCTCGGGCATTTTGATAAAGGACGAGCGCCGCCGGGCCTGCCTCAGTGACCAACCAGCGCCCCAATATCGGTTTAATGCCCTGCGCGGCAAAGTTTGGGAGTTGAGGGGGACTGGCAAAACGGCTGCCCAGCCAAGCCGGGATTTCCGTGGCCTGCTGAAAGCGAATGTCCGGCACCGTCTCCGCATTGGCAAACACCCGATAGGCCTGCACCGCATCATCCATTGGCAAGCCGGTTTCGGATGTTGGAGAAAACCCACCAAACCAAGTCGCGCTCCCGAGCAACATCAAAAACACAGCGGCTTGGGCCTGCCGTCGCCAACGCCGCCGCTGTAGCGCCTGCCGTATGCGTTGGGGGTCTAGGGGGTCGTTAAATAGGGGGCTGGCTGAACCGGCTAAAGCAGCTCGTAGGCGTCGTTGCTCTTGGCGTAGACGCTCCACCTCGTGGGCCAACGCTGGGGTCTGAGCCAAAACCTGTTCCAGTTTCTGGCGTGACTCAGGGTCGAGTTGATTGTCCACATAGGCGTGGAGTGCAAGATCATCAATAACCGGCTTCACGGATGCTTCCTCAGTGCGATGGATGGGACCGACCCTTCCTCTAATTGGCGCAGCGCTTGGCGGGCGCGCGACAGTCGGGACATGACCGTACCCAGCGGAATATCCAGAGCCTCGCTGGCCTGCTGGTAGCTGAAGCCCTCCACCGTCACCAGCAAGAGCAATGCCCGCTGTTCGGGTTTGAGCTGCCCTAAAGCTTCCAATGTGGCGTGCGCCATCCAATGCGCTTCAGGGGAATTGTCGGTATCCGTTGGAGTCTGCTCACCAAACCAAGCCAGCACACGCGCGTAGCGTTTTGCCCAACGTTGGCTGTCTAAAAACTGCCGATACAGGATGCGAAATATCCACGCCTGCCACTGAGTTTCCGGGCGTTTATGGCTGGCCTTGCGTAAAGCGCGCTCCAGCGTATTTTGCACCAGATCGTCCGCTGCGCTGGCGTTACGGGTCAAGCCATAGGCGAAACGGCGCAAACGGGGCAGTAGGTCTCGCAACTGTGCATCGGTTAGGTCGTGGTTCATGGCAAGGCATCTCAGGGGGTGCTGTGGGAAAGACGCCTTTGTCCCGCGCTTTATTCCCTGACGCTCAAAAAATAAGTTTGGGAATAAACAGCGCGATCAGGCGTCTTGCATACACCCTGTTCTTTGGAATCTTGTGATGCACACTTCTTTAACCCCAAGGGCTCGTGCCGGACGCTACCTCGGTATTGCGGTACTGCTCGGCAGCACAGCCTTAGCACTGGTTTGGGCCGCTCAGGGCTTTAAGGCTTCTCAGGTCAGCCCCCAACAAATAGCCGATCAGTTTGAGCGCAATGCGGGATTTCAACCCGGTTTTCGTCGTAACCACAGCAAGGGCCTGTGTATGACGGGCTATTTTGAGGCTCAAGGCGATGCCTCGGCTTACTCAAAAGCGGCGCTGTTTCGAGCGGGACGAACACCCGTGATTGGCCGTTTTGCCATCGGCGGCAGCAACCCAAAAGCGGCGGACGATTCTGTGCCCATTCGCAGTTTGGCATTGCAATTTAACCTCGCCAATGGTGAACAATGGCGCACGGCGATGAACAGCAACGCGGTTTTTGCCGTAGCCACGCCTCAGGGTTTCTACGAACAATTGCAGGCCTCACAGCCCGACCCCAAAACCGGCAAACCTGATCCGGCTCGGGTTAAGGCTTTTTTTGACAGTCACCCGGAAACAGCCGCCTTTCGGGCTTGGATGAAAGGCTTTGCGCCCTCCTCTAGCTGGGCCAATACCCATTACTACGGTTTGAACGCCTTCATCTTGGTTCAGGAACAGGGCCAGCGCCAAGCCGTGCGCTGGAGCTTGGTGCCTGAACAACCCTATGAGCCCTTGGCCGCCGCTCAACGGGATAACCCAAACGCTCTTAGCCACGACCTTGAACAGCGCTTACAGCAAGGGCCGCTGCGTTGGCAATTGCGGCTGACACTGGCTCAACCCGAAGACCCCACCCATGATGCAACGCGCGTGTGGCCTGCGGATCGCGCCCAGATTACGGCGGGCGTAGTGGTTCTGGAACACAGCCAGCCTCAGGCCACAGGGCCGTGCCGAGACATCAATTACGATCCCCTCGTTTTACCGGCAGGCATTGAGGGATCGGATGATCCTCTGCTCAGCGCGCGTTCAGCAGTCTATGCCGCAACCCATTACCGCCGCCTTCAGGAAAACCACCGCACTACCGGAGCCCTTCAGCATGAATAATACCCAACGGCATTACTCCCGTTCCCTACGCGCCCTGCATTGGCTGATGGCCGTTTTGTTATTCAGCCAACTCTTTATGGGCGCGACCATGGTAGCGCGGGTGGACAGCTACGCCGTTCTTGTGGGGCTGCACAAAATTTTGGGATTAATCCTGCTCGGCTTGGTTTGTCTGCGTTTAGGAGTCCGATTAATCACCACAGCCCCCGCCTTGCCAAGCAGCGTACCTCAAGGGCAACGCAGGGCTGCCCACAGCCTGCATGCGCTGCTGTACCTGCTGATGCTGGCACAACCCCTGTGCGGCTGGCTGATGTTGTCCGCAGCGGGACAGCCTTTAACCTTTTTGGGTTGGGTAGTGCCGTCCCTTATCAACGCGGATTCTGGTTTGTACGTCCTGTTGCGCTCGCTGCATGGCCTGTTGGCCTACCTGCTGTTTGCCCTTATGTTGCTGCATGTAGGCGCAGCCCTTGTACATGGACTAATTCGGCGGGATGGGGTGTTGGAACGCATGCTGAAGACAACGCCCCCAGAGGCGCATTGGGACTAATCCGCTGGAGGGGTAAGCCCATTGAATCGCCCCGGATTCTCTAGACACCTTGCAAGCTCATTGCGTAACGCTTTTCAAACTCTACCGGTGACAGCCGATTGTTGAAACCATGGCGGCGTTTTGGGTTGTAGAACATCTCGATGTAATTGAACACATCACTACGAGCATCTTGCCGTGAGGTGTAGATTTTCCGCTTGATTCGTTCCCGTTTCAGAAGCTGGAAAAAGCTCTCAGCCACGGCGTTGTCATGACAATTGCCTCGGCGGCTCATGCTGGCAACCA
>Ga0209373_10000349_pt1 | contig 82030 bp, 66 predicted proteins | sample Higcelweek5metaG_FD_187173 | JGI IMG/M metagenome (GOLD analysis project Ga0209373, IMG submission 187173) | Freshwater pond sediment microbial communities from the University of Edinburgh, under environmental carbon perturbations - High... | ecosystem: Environmental > Aquatic > Freshwater >...
TAAACAAGCTGTTTTTATGAATGGAAAAGTTAAATCCATGAGGCAAAAACGAATGATCGTTTCATTTAGCCCCATTAAATACCTTGATTACGTTCTTTCTTTATAAAAGGTTACAAATCAGTTACAAAATCCGCTTTTCAGTATAATGAAAATATTCATGCGTATGGTCTGTTCATAAAAATACTCACGGTTGACACGACCCGAAACAGTAATAAATCCTTTTTCTTTTAGCTCATCATTTAATTTTTTAATGAGCTTGTAAGCATATGGAACTGATACCTCAAGTTCTTTGGCTACTTCTTCAACACGAATGAATTTGTTTTGCATTAAATCATTCCTTTCTTTATTATTTTATACGTATTAAGCATATTTGTTTAGCTTATATCATATTATACTAAACAAATATGCTTATGTCAAGTGGTTTTAAGAAAAAACTTAAACTTTTTTGTTTATATTATCTTGACTATCACTAAACAAATATGTTATAATAACCTCGTAATTGAATTTAACCTGATTGGAGAAAATAATATGGCTACAGGTGATAGAATAAAAAGAGTACGCATTTTTCGAGGACTTACGCAAAAGGAATTCGGCAAGTTAATAGGTTTTGACGAGAAAACCGCAGATGTACGTGTTGCTCAATATGAATCGAATACACGAACACCAAAGGAAGATTTACTTAAAAAGATGGCAGATGTACTGGACGTGAATTATCATTCTCTATATGAGCCAAGTCTGTATGCCGCAGAAGATGTAATGTATACACTCTTTGAACTGGACGAGCATTATGGTATCTCTGTTCATGAAGTTGCTGATGAGGAATATCCTGAGAAGAAACATTATGCTTTTCAGATAAAGTCTAATTTGCTTAATGATTTCATGAGGGAATGGCAGCAACACAAAAAAGACCTTGCTGATGGAATTATCAGCAAGGCCGAATATACGGAATGGAAGCTTAATTGGCCGCAGACAGCGGACGATTGCGGTAAATTCAAGCCGTCAAAGGAATGGCGTAACAACCATAAAACCACTGAGGACATAGAATAATTACCCTTAACTTCACGTTATCAATTTGTTATCAAAAGACAAAAGAAATCCCGAAAACTCACGTAATTGCTGAGTTTTCGGGATTGTTGTTATTATTCCCACTCTATTGTTGAAGGTGGTTTGGTAGTAACATCATAAACAATTCTATTTATATGCTTAACTTCATTAACAATTCTCGCAGATACAATTTCCAAAATCTCATATGGTATTTTAGCAAAATCCGCTGTCATAAAATCAGTTGTAGTAACACCTCTTAAAGCAAGAGTATAATCATACGTTCTTCCATCACCCATAACACCAACTGAACGCATATTTGTAAGCACTGCAAAGTATTGATTTATAGCTCTGTCAAGACCTGCTTTAGCAATTTCTTCACGGAATATATAATCTGCATCCTGTAAAATAAGCAACTTTTCATCAGTTATTTCACCAATAATTCTTATAGCAAGACCAGGTCCTGGGAAAGGTTGTCTCCAAACCAAAACATCCAATAAGCCAAGTTCTGTTCCCAATTTTCTAACTTCATCTTTAAACAAAAGTCTTAAAGGTTCAATAATTTCTTTAAAATCAACATAGTCAGGAAGCCCACCTACGTTATGATGAGATTTTATTACCGCTGCATCACCTGTACCACTTTCAATAACATCTGGATAAATAGTGCCTTGAACTAAGAAGTCAACCTTTCCTATTTTCTTAGCTTCTTGTTCAAATACTCTTATAAACTCTTCACCTATAATTTTTCTTTTTGTTTCAGGATCAGAAACACCAGTTAATTTTGACATAAACTGTTCTTTTGCATTTACACGTATAAAGTTTATATCCCAATCAGCAAATGCTTTTTCAACTTCATCACCTTCGTTTTTACGCATAAAACCATGATCAACGAAAATACATGTCAATTGATTTCCAACTGCTTTTGCAAGTAAAGCTGCTGCAACTGAACTATCCACACCACCAGAAAGTGCAAGTAATACTTTTCCATCGCCAACTTTATCTTTAATAGATTGAATTGCTGTTTTTGCATAATCACCCATAGTCCAGTCGCCCTTTGCATTACATACTCTATATAAAAAGTTGTAAAGCATTTTAACGCCATCTAATGTATGATTAACTTCTGGGTGAAATTGCATTCCATATAATTTATTTGCCTTGTCTTCCATAGCCGCAACCGGACAAGTATCTGTATGTGCAACTATTTCAAATCCAGATGGTAATTTTGAAATATAATCTGTATGACTCATCCAAGAAATATTTTGTTCTTGTAAATCAATAAACAATTCGCTATTTGTATTATAATGAGTTTGTGTTTTGCCATATTCCCTCATTGTTGCTGTTGAAACTGTTCCTTCTAACACATGAGCCATAAGCTGGCATCCATAACAAATACCTAAAACAGGAATTCCTAATTCAAATATTTCTTTACTTATCTGTGGAGAGTTTTCCTCATAAACACTATTAGGCCCACCAGTAAAAATTATACCAATGGGATTTAATGTTTTGATTTTTTCAATAGGAGTTTTGTAACTGTATACCTCACAGTAAACACCACATTCACGAACTCTTCTAGCTATTAACTGATTGTATTGACCACCAAAATCTAAAACAACACAAAGTTGATTTGACATATATTACGTTCCTCATTTCAAAATAATATTCAGTATTTTATTATGCCATTTATTTAAGAAAAAATCAAGTTGATTTTTGTAAACTTTTTATTTATAAATAATTTAGGTTACTATTCAGCCATATGTATAGGGCAGAGATGTTTTACCGAAGGTCCAGGGCGACCGGAAAGCCCAGTCGACTCCGCAGAGTCGAAACTCCTACGAAATCCTATTTATTTGTTACTATTCATCCATATGTACAAGACAGAAATGTTTTACCGAAGGTCCAGGACGACCGGAAAGCCCGGTCGACTCCGCAGACTCGAAACTCCTACGAAATCCTATTTATTTGTTACTATTCATCCATATGTATAAGACAGAAATGTTTTACCGAAGGTCCAGGGCGACCGGAAAGCCCGGTCGACTCCGCAGAGTCGAAACTCCTACGAAATTCTATTTATTTGTTACTATTCATCCGTATGTATAAGACAGAAATGTTTTACCGAAGGTCCAGGGCGACCGGAAAGCCCGGTCGACTCCGCAGAGTCGAAACTCCTACGAAATTCTATTTCTTTACCTTTAGTGTCTGAATATTAAAAATTATGAAAACATCCTGTATTCTTTTTCGTTATGAAATCTAACACTTAAAACAATCCCTAAAATTATATACATACTTATTAATGCGGTACCTCCAGCACTCAAATACGGTAATGGTACACCTATAACTGGCATAACTTTTAGAACCATGCCTATATTCAAAAACACATGTGAAAAAATTACTGCAAAAGAACCCATGCAAATACTTTTGCCTAATTTATCCTTTGCAACCATAGCATTTGAAATTATTTTTACACAAATATATGTTAAAATTACTATCAAAACTACACTCCCAACAAACCCCAAGCATTGTCCAATATAGGAAAAAATAAAATCATTATGTATTTCTGGGACTAAACTTTTTTCATTTCCAAATATACCTTTTCCAAATATACCTCCCGAGCCCAATGCAAACAAACCTATATCCTGTTGATACTCAAGTCCAGCAGGATCGCTTCCTGGAGAAAAAATAATTGATATTCTTTCTTTTTGTACGTCTCCCAAAAAATAAAACCATAAAACTATTGCTATTATAGGTAGTGAAATAAATGTTATTAGAATATATCTAAAATATATTCCTGCTGAAAAAATCATAACTACAAAAGTAACTATAAATATTAAAGCTGTACCATGATCCCCCTGCTTTTCTGTTAATAGTATTGGTATTACCCCATGAATTAATAATGTTAGCATTTGAAGGGGTTCATTCAAATTATCCCCCACCTTAAAAATATGATAAGAAAAAGATAATACAAATGCAATTTTCAAAATTTCTGATGGTTGAAAACTTATAAATTTTAAATCAAGCCAGGCAACATCATCTGTACCCTCTACACCCACACCCAAAGATGTAAAGGTCAAAACCATAAACACCAATGCTATAGGCACAAAAACGGGCCATAATTTCGCTAGAGCATGATAATCAATAAACGCTATTATCAAAGCTAAAACAATCCCAATCATCATTGAAAACAATTGTGTTTTATAGTAATAATCTGTAATAGTTTTATTTAAAGATAATGAATATAACAAAACAACGCCACATATAGAGCATATTATCACTGCAAATAATAAGGCTTTATCTAATTTTTTAAAATACTTTAAAATCGTCTTAAAAACAACTTCCACTTTATCACCTCACATCAATTCCAATATTTTCTGTCAAGTGATCTAAATTGAACTGCCTGTGCTATATGCGATTTATTTATCACTTCTTCATTTTCCAGATCTGCTATAGTTCTTGAAACCTTTAAAATTCTATCATACGCTCTAGCTGAAAGTCCCATTTTATCAAAAACATTTTTCAGCATAGATTTAGCCCCTTCATCCATAGGACAGAATTCTTGAAGTTTTTTTGATGTTATTTTTGCATTACAAGTTATTTCAGTTCCTTTAAACCTGTTTAATTGAATTTCTCTAGCTTTTTGAACTCTTTTTCTTATATTTTCAGATGTTTCCTCTTTTTTTATAGATGAAATATGCTCAAACTCTACAGGTGCGACCTCAATATGCAAATCCAATCTATCGAGCATAGGACCTGAAATTTTAGATAAATAAGTAGAAACCTGTTTTTGAGAACATAAACATTTCTTTTTTGGATGTCCATAAAAACCACAAGGACATGGGTTCATTGCCGCTATTAACATAATAGACGACGGATATGTAACAGTACCTGATGCACGTGATATAGTAACCTTTTGATCTTCTAAAGGTTGTCTAAGGATCTCTAAGGTTTTCCTATCGAACTCAGCCAATTCATCTAAAAATAATAGTCCATTGTGTGCAAGTGATATTTCACCTGGATGTGGTATTGTTCCTCCACCTGCTAAACCAGCACTAGATATAGTATGATGTGGTGCACGAAAAGGTCTTATAGTTACTAAAGGTGTTTTTTTATTTAACAAACCTGAAATAGAATGTACATTTGTTGTTTCTATTGACTCATTAAAAGTCATCATAGGTAATATCGATGGTAATCTTTTTGCCAACATACTTTTTCCACTACCAGGAGCACCGATTAACAATGCATTATGACCTCCTGCTGCCGCAATCTCTAAAGCTCTCTTTGCTGATTGTTGTCCCTTAACATCCATAAAATCCAAATCATATATATATCCTGAAGACTCTACATTGTATTCCCCTTTTTTCTCTATTGTTTTATTTAAACAAAAATGATCCAATATTTGTTTTGTGGATTCAACTCCATATATATCAATACCATCTACTACCGAAGCTTCAAAAGCATTTTCAAGAGGTACAAATGCAGACTTGATTCCATTTTCTTTTGCCATTAAAATCATTGGTAAAACACCGTTTACTGAACGTATATCTCCATTTAATGATACTTCACCTATAAAACAGCTGTCTTTTAGATCTTGTTTAATATAATCCATAGCTTTTAAAAGAGAAACCATTATTGCCAAATCATGTACTGAGCCACTTTTTTTTGTGTCTGCTGGTGCAAGATTAACCATAACTTTTGCATTTGGAAATTTTACATCATTTGCTCTTAACGCTGCTTTTATCCTTTCTCGACTCTCTTTAACAACTAAATCTGGTAAACCTACTATATCAAAAGCAGGAGGCCCTTTACTAATATCAATTTCAACATCTACTGAAAACGCATTTAGGCCAAATAGACCTAATGTATTGATTTGTGCATACATATTTCTTTTATCTCCTATTTTTTTACTCCATAAGGTCAATTAATTCTGGAAGTTTCTTCGAATCATTAGTTTCCACATGTGTAATATTTTTCTTCATTTCATCAATGATTATTTTTTTATCATTGAAGCAAATATATTCCTCTTTAGGTTTTTGAACTATTTCCATACCAACTTTATAATCAAAATTATTATTGATTAACAAGGGTTCTTCTTCATATTTTCTATTTTCTTTTTTATCCAACAAATCTTCCTCTTGTGATGTTAACAATTCATTGAAATATGGATAGCCATACTGCGTTCTTAAAAAATTATCTTGATTTATATGAAATGTTATTCTAATATAAAAAATAAAATTTAAAAACAACAAAACACCAAAAATATAATTAGAAAAACCAAAAAAATATATTGAAAGTAAAAAACAACTTGACATAAATAAAACACTTAATAGCATCCATTTTTTAAAAAATATAACCAAGTTTAAAATTATTATAGCTGGAAAAAGAATCATATTTCCCATCAAAAGTAATGCTAATGCTAAATTATATACAAATATAAAACCCCATTCCCTTTTAATAATTCGCATTTTCAAATTATTTTGAGGAAAATCAGCAAAACGTTCCTCTTCTCTTTTTTCTTTCATCATGAATTCCACTCCAAAAAAGATTTGTATAAAATCTCCAAACTAAAGTAATAGCGAGAACTCTTACACTTGATATTTTTCTCTGAAGTGTAGTTTCTCGCCAAATAACAATTTTTATTCTAGCATATCAGATACTAAAGGTAAAAAAGTTTTTTCGTCTTTAAATGACTCTAAATTAACTCTAACATTTTTCTTTTTATCATCTATTTTTAAATTTGAAATAGATGATAATTGCTCAGAAGAAATATTTAATTTAACTTCATCCATTTCTGCTTTTGTATCAAAGTTTTTAGGAATAGCCAAAGGCTCATCAATATACTTACGCTGTTGAACTTGTTCATTCAAAATCTCGTTTTGTTTCGTTAAATTTTCATTAAAATATGGATAGCCATACAATTCTCTCATTGTTTCCTCTTTTTTTATTAATAATACTGCTGCAAAACCTAATAGAATATTTATAGCAACAATAGGAGTTACAATTGATGTTTGCAACACTCCAACTATACTAATAAAACAAAGTGCATTTGAAATTAAAACATTTCGAATATTTTTTTTATATAAAGCATAAAGTGCAAATGCTGCATGCAAAAAAACAAACGGAACAAACAAAAGAAACTCCGAGGTGAAAAATTGAGCAAATACTCCCAAAAAGGTTATTATATTGAACATAAAAATGAAACCAATACTTTTTTCAATAAATTTCATTGTAGTGTGATTTTTAGCAAAATCTTCAAATCTCTCTTCGTCTTTTGAAATAGCCAACAATCTCATGTTGCTTTCTTTTATATATTCATCTAAAGTTTTTTCCATAAAATTAACCCCCTTTTTCTTAATATCTCTATACAATTATTTTACTATTTTTTTTTGGTTTAGTCAACGGTATTATTGATTTTTTTATAATTTTCTAAAAAAGTATTACTATTTTGACACATGTGTAATTCAAAGATATGAACGCAAAATTTCTAGGTCAAGCGAAAATTCGGATTGAATTTGGAAGAATCAAAATTTCAATAAAGTTATCAAAGTAATACATATTAGCTAAATAACGAAAAATGCACCTCTTAAAAAGGTGCATTTTTATTTTATTGATTATATTAACCTGCATTCAAACCAAAATTCGCACATAAAGCTCCTAAACCACCGCTAAATCCGCTACCTATAGCAGCAAATTTCCATTCGCCATTATTTCTATATAATTCAGCAACAACTATTGCTGTTTCAATAGAGAAATCTTCACATAAATCATAACGAATTAGCTCTTGATTATTTCCATTGTCAACAATTCTAATAAAAGCGTTTGAAACTTGTCCAAAGTTTTGTTGTCTTGTTTCATAATCATATATTGTTACAGTAAAAGCTATTTTTTGAATTTCCTGAGGAACAGTACCTAAATCAATGATAACTTGTTCATCATCGCCTTCTCCTTCACCTGTTAAATTATCTCCTTGGTGAACTACCGAACCACTTGGATGACTTAAATTTCCGTAAAAAATGAAATCTTTATCTGACACTGCTTTGCCATTTGCATCTAAAAGAAAAACTGAACTATCTAAATCAAAAGCACTTCCACCATCATATTTGTTTGTATCCCAACCTAAACCTACTAATATTTTTGATAAACCAGGATTGGATTTTGTTAAATCAACTTTTTGACCTTTTTGTAAACTAATTGCCATTTTTAAACTCTCCTTTTTAACTTTTTTTATTTTATTCTTGATTTATACAATTTGTTCTGTATTGTATAATGAATATTATATATTATGTTAAAATATAAGTCAACCATTTTAACAAAATTTTTACTAAATAAATTACTAAATAAATTACTATTTATAATTATTGCTTTTCAAATATCCACTGTTGTCTTGTATTCCCTGTGTATGATTCTATAAATATATTTCCAGCAGAATTAGGCATTATACCATTGGCTGTTCCATTTGAACCATCACTAACTGAAAGTGACAAAGAGGTATTTGAACGTGGTTCTATTTTAAATTTTCCTCCACCCAAATCAACTATATTCCACTCTTGTGCAATTGGATCTACAGGAGAATATATTTCTACATTACTTCCATTTGCAACCAATCCATTTTGTTTAACAATATCCAATACTCTATTTGCCCCAAAGGAGCTACACATTGCCCTTATCTTATATGAATTTGTTGCTGATACATACTCTAATTTAAAAGTTTGCTCTGTGCTTCCATCCTTGGTCCATTGGTATACATTTGTTGAATTCATGTCATATCCCATGTCTACATTTACATATTTACCACTGTAGACGTTTTTTATACAATATACTCCACCATTTACAATGCTGGTAGTTGGGTTTGGATTTATATTGGGTTGAACACCTGCTTTTATTATCATTGCATTTTTGCCTTTTAAATTATATATATTTCTAAATTGGTCCATATTGTATGAGACTATACCTTTATTTCTCATAGAATCAGCAACTGTTACAGTATTATCATTTTTATTGTAACCTATAAGAACCATGCAATGATGATTTCTTTGCCAAGTTACATATCTGCCATCTTCTGTATACCACGAATCTCCTTGAACAGGTATTTTTAAATCTGGAGATGAAATTAAGACCACAGGTGTTCCAGATGCAACATAAGGAAACAGATCTTCTAAATTTGCACCTGTCAAGTTTACACAACTGGCATTTATACCTGACGCACTAAAATAATTATTGGCGGTACTTATCAAACAAGGTATATAGCAACCATATGCATTACTCGTTGATGGATCTCCAGCAAACACATGTATAAAGTCAGCTCCTGTATATCTACTGTTTAAATAATAAAAACCCATTCTAGGCATATACTTCATAGCAATATCAACCTTACTAACATTAAATCCATAAAAATTCAATGCGACTGTCAATCCCGTTGCTTCACAACCAGATGGTAATTCAGGACTTTGAAGTAAAGGTTTAACATTTGGTATGAATGCAACATTTGGTATATTTATTTGTGGTGGTTGAGTAACTATAGTTGTTGCCATTGTTGTAGTTGTCTCTTGTGGGGTTGTAGTAGCTGCTGTAGTTGTCGCCTGTGGGGTTGTTGTCGTAACTGCTGTAGTTGTTTCTTGTGGGGTTGTTGTAACTGCTGTAGTTGTTTCTTGTGGTAGTGTTGTGGTAACTACTGTAGTTGTATCTTGTGGTAGTGTTGTGGTAACTGCTGTAGTTGTATCTTGTGGTAGTGTTGTGGTAACTACTGTAGTTGTATCTTGTGGTAGTGTTGTGGTAACTGCTGTAGTTGTATCTTGTGGTAGTGTTGTGGTAACTACTGTAATTGTCACCTGTGCTGTTGTTTCAGATGTTTGAGCTTCTTTTAAAATATCCTGCTTTAATCTTATTGAATCAAAAACATTTACTGTTTTATCTTTATTTACATCAACTAATTCTGTATTTATAATTTTATATTCTAATAATATATATTTTTTTATCCCAAAAAATTTTTCGTTTTTTATTGTTAATGCACTTATAGAATTGCTATTTGCTGTAAAAAATAATATAATTGCTATTATCACAAAAACTTTTGATTTTATTTGTTTCATATTTTATCTCCTTAAAATAATACTTGACATTCTGTTTATATTATAGTATAATTATATAGCATTAATGCTGTTTTAGCTCAGTAGGCAGAGCACTTCCTTGGTAAGGAAGAGGTCGGCGGTTCGAATCCGCTAAACAGCTTATTAAAACTCCATAACATAGTTATGGAGTTTGTTTTTTAGCTTCCTTCTTCAATCACTGTTTCAGTTTTATCTAAATTTTGATTTGACTGTGTTGTTATGTTTGCAATCAAAGATGATATATCTAAAATCTGACCATTGCTTTCAGAAGAGACCACAGGTAATTTCCCATCCCATTTTTGTAAATATTCCATTGCTAGAGTTTTTTCGGTTATTTCAATATTTTTTAATCTATATGCTTCCGCTTCTGCTTTTGCTTTTTCAATTTGTTGTGTTGCTTCAATTTTAATACGAGTAAGATCTTGTTCAGCTTTTAACGCTTGTTGCTGTGCAGTTTGTTTAGCTTCAATTGCCTTATTAAATTCCTCTGAAAACTGAAAATCAGTTACGTTATATACTTCTATAAAAATTCCATATCTATTTACTTTTTCGTTTAAAGCATCTAGCATTTGATTTGATACTATTTGTCTTTCTGTTATAACTTGCTCCGCTGTGAATTTTGCTGTAACAGCTTTTACAGATTCTTGGATAGCAGGAGATATTAAAATACTCTCATATCCTACTCCAACCTCTTTATATAATTTTGTAGCTGTACTTCCTGCGACACGATAGTTTACAGCTATAGTTGATGTTATTGCCTGTAAATCCTTTGAAGCAGATGCGGCCGATACTTCAGATTTTTGAACCCTAGTATCCATTTTAACAACCTGAGATATAATTGGTGGCTTAAAATGTAATCCTTCTGTAAGGGAAGTTTCGCTTACTTTTCCCAATATAACCAATATACCTGTATGTCCTGCTGGTACAATTGCTATTGAAGAAAAAAATAATATAGCAATTATAACTAAAAAAATGCCCAGTCGTAATGCGTTTAAATTTTTTTTGTTGTTGTTTTCTACTTTGTTCATTTCATAATCTCCTTTTTATAAAGTTAAGTTAATTATATAATACTTTTCAAACTTTGTCAATTATATCTCAAACCCCTTTTTCGCAACATTACTTTATTAAATTAATCAAAAACCGCTTTTTTATTTATTTTTTTAATATTTTATTTAAAGCTTGAATAAACAAAATTTAAATTATATAATATATATTGTTTATTAAATAAATGTTTTTATACAATAAAATGGTATCTAAATGTTACTATTCGGCCAACAAAGATAACGTTGATTATTCTGTAGTTTCGACTCTGCAGTGCCAACCAAAGCTTTACTGTTATACCCTGGACCCCTTCGGTAAAATATCTCTGTTTGACAAATATGGATGAATAGTAACATCTAAATAACTCTATTATTTAGACTTGAATTTTTCTAATAGACATATATACTATAATTTTTACAAATACTTTTTTAGGAGTTATTAATCATGAATGTCAAAAAAATATGGTTCAACCACTGGTTTAGTACTGTTTATCATATCATTAATATGATAAAAGATGATGAAATTAATTTTTATATTATCGGAACAAACGAAAGACCCAACGCTGTTTACAAATCATTATGTGATGAATTTTATGTCGAACCCACATTTAATAATACTGATGATTATATTGATTATTGTTTGAATTTTTGCAAAAAAAACAAAATAGAGATTTTCTTTCCTAGAAGAAATCTCTTAGAAATTTCAAAAAAAATAGCTGAATTCAATTCAATAGGAACAAAAGTTTTTATAGACGATTATTCCAAAATATCCAGATTTAATGACAAAGAAAAAACTTATAAATTTTTTACAGACAAAAAAATTGGGCATATTCCAAACAGATACACTATAAACAATATCAATGATTTTAAAAATGCTTATCAAACACTAAAAACTGATAATAATAGACTATGTATCAAATTCGCTAATGATGAGGGTGCAAAAAGCTTTAGGGTAATTGATAATTCTAAAAAAGGATTAAAATCTCTCTACTCTCCATCATCATATAGAATCACATATGATGAAATTTGTGATATTTTAATTCAAAATAAAATGATTCCAGATTTAATTGTAATGCCATTTTTAGAGGAAACAGAAGTAAGTGTAGATTGCTTAAAAACAAATACTGGAAATATAATCATTCCCAGATTTAAAACTAATTTTAGAGAAGAAATAATCAAATTTGATGACGAAATAATTCAAATTTGTAGTGATTTTTGTAACGTTTGTAATTTGGAACTACCTTTTAATATTCAATTTAAATATCAAGACAATGTACCGTTTTTACTAGAAATAAACACTAGGATGTCTGGTGGAATACAATTATCTTGTATTGCAACTGGTATAAATATCCCTAATATTGGTGTAAATAAGTTATTAGGCATATGCAAGGATTGGAATTTAGAATGTAAGGAACATATGATTTCACACATAGAGTCACCTATTATATTATAATAAAATACCTTGATGAAAATAAATTTCATCAAGGTATTTTTAATTAATTAGTGTATAGTTCTTTTAACATAAGAAGTATGTAAAATTTCATGTGCCTTATGGCTTCCTGGTTTGCCCAAGAACTCAGCATATAATTTCTTTATGTCTTCATTTTCATGAGATTTTCTAACAGAATTATTTGCATCTGATTCGTATAAAGCTTTTGCTCTTAAAGTTCTTAAATCTTGGAAGTTTCTAACGTTTGCAGGTTGTTGAGGTTGTCCTCCACCATTTACACATCCACCAGGACATCCCATGATTTCGATAAAGTGATATTCTTTTTCGCCACTTCTAACTTTATTTAACAATTCTCTTGCATTTGCAAGTCCACTTGCAACAGCAACTCTAACTTTCATTCCAGCAACATCATATTCTGCTTCTTTAATTCCTTCTATACCACGAACATCTGTAAAGTCCAAATTGTCTAATGGTTTTCCTGTCAATTCTTCAACAGCAGTTCTTAATGCAGCTTCCATAACACCACCAGTTGCACCAAATATGGTTCCAGCACCTGATGAACGACCTAGTGGATCATCAAATTTTTCATCTGGAAGATGTGGGAAGTTTATGCCTACACGTTTAATCATTCTTGCTAACTCTCTTGTAGTTAAAGCAATATCTACGTCTGGAACACCAGCAGCATCTTGATCTTCACGACCAATTTCAAATTTCTTAGCTGTACAAGGCATAACACTTACCATAACTATATTTTTTGGATCTATACCCATTTTTTCAGCATAATATGTTTTTGCAATTGCACCAAACATTTGTTGTGGTGATTTACATGAAGATAAATTCTCAATCATATCTGGGAAATAATGTTCACAGAACTTAACCCATCCTGGAGAACATGAAGTTATCATTGGTAATTTACCGCCATTTTTAACTCTTTCAAGGAACTCATTAGCCTCTTCCATTATAGTCAAGTCAGCTGCAAAATCTGTATCAAATACTTTTGCAAAACCTATTCTTCTTAATGCAGCAACCATTTTACCTTCAACATTTGTACCAATAGGCAATCCAAATTCTTCACCTAAAGCCGCTCTAACTGAAGGAGCTGTTTGTACTATTACATGTTTTGTTTCATCTGCTATTGCTTCAAATACTTCTTCAGTATTGTCTTTTTCATAAATTGCACCAGTAGGACATACTGCAATACATTGACCACAAGATACACAACTAGTTTCACCTAATCCCATATCAAAAGCACTACATATTTCAGTATTAAATCCACGATTATTTGCACCAATTACACCAATACCTTGAGTTTTTTCACAGGCAGCAACGCAACGTCTACAAAGGATACATTTGTTGTTATCACGATACATATGTGTTGCAGAATAATCTATTTCATATGAACTCTTTTCACCATCAAAATAAAATTCATCTGTTACATTAAAATCATTTGATAACTTTTGTAATTCACAATCACCACTTCTAACACAAGATAAACATTTTCTATCATGTGTAGAAAGGATAAGTTTTAAAGTTTTCTTTCTAGCATCAATAACTTCTGGTGTATTTGTCCATATTTCCATACCTTCGTTTACTGGATATACACAAGCGGTAACAAGACTTCTAGCACCTTTTACTGCTACTACACATATACGACATGCACCAATTGCATTTATTTCTTTTAAATAACACAAAGTAGGAATATCAATACACGCTAGTTTTGCAGCTTCTAAAATTGTAGAACCTGCTGGCACTGATAAAGCTATACCGTTAATTTTTATATTAACATTTTCCATTTTTAATTCCTCCACTAATTTTTGATAATAGCATTAAACTTACATTTTTGCATACAAGCGCCACATTTAATACATTTATCAGAATCAATTACATGTGGATATTTTAGTGTGCCTGTAATTGCACCAGTAGGACAGACTCTTGCACAAGCAGTACATCCTTTGCATTTTTCAGGGATTATATAGAAGTTCAATAAATCTTTACAAACTCCAGAAGGACATTTTTTATCCACAACATGAGCAATATATTCGTCTCTAAAATAACGCAATGTAGACAATACTGGGTTAGGAGCAGTTTGACCTAATCCACATAATGAATTTGCTTTTATGTGATGACATAGTTCTTCTAATTTATCTAAATCTTCAAGTGTCCCTTGGCCTTTTGTAATTTTCTCCAACATCTCATATAAGCGTTTTGTTCCTATACGACATGGTACACATTTTCCGCATGATTCATCAACAGTAAATTCTAAGAAGAATTTTGCTATGTCAACCATACAGTTATCTTCGTCCATTACAATAAGACCACCAGAACCCATCATAGAGCCGATAGCTATTAGATTATCATAATCAATTTTAATATCAAGATGTTCAGTAGGTATACAACCACCAGAAGGACCACCAGTTTGAGCAGCTTTGAACTTCTTACCGTTTGGTATTCCTCCGCCTATTTCCTCAATAACTTCACGCAAAGTAGTTCCCATAGGAATTTCTACAAGACCAGTATTATTTATTTTTCCACCTAGAGCAAAAACTTTTGTTCCTTTGGATTTTTCTGTACCCATTCCAGCAAACCAATCTGCACCATTAATTATGATTTGAGGAATATTTGCATATGTTTCAACGTTGTTTAATACAGTTGGTCTTTCAAATAAACCTTTTTCAGCTGGGAAAGGAGGTCTTGGACGAGGTTCGCCTCTGTTACCTTCTATAGATGTCATCAATGCTGTTTCTTCTCCACAAACGAAAGCACCAGCACCAAGTCTTAGTTCCATATCAAATTCAAATTCTGTTCCAAAAATATTTTTTCCAAGCATATTTGCTTCTCTTGCTTGTTTTATAGCTATTTCTAATCTTTCAACAGCTATTGGGTATTCTGCACGAACATACACATATCCTTGAGTTGCTCCAATTGCATATCCAGCTATAGCCATAGCTTCAATCAATACATGTGGATCCCCTTCAAGAACTGAACGGTCCATAAATGCACCTGGGTCTCCCTCGTCAGCGTTACAACAAACATATTTTTGGCCTGTTTTAACAAGATTTTTAGCTAGTTTCCATTTTAATCCAGTAGCAAATCCACCGCCTCCACGGCCACGTAAACCACTATCTAATATTATTTGGATAACTTCATCTTGTGACATAGTTGTCAAAACTTTATTAAGTGCTTGATAACCATCTCTTGCTATATATTCATCTATTTTTTCTGGGTCAACTACACCACAGTTTCTTAAAGCAACACGTTTTTGTTTTTTATAAAAATCTGTTTCTTCAAGGGCTTTAATTCCTTCATCTGTAACTGTTTCTTTATACAATAATGACTTAACAGGATTACCATTTTTAAAGTGTTCTTCAACAATTTGAGGAATATCCTTTTCTTTAATCATTGAATAGAAGCTACCTTCTGGATAAACTATCATGATAGGTCCTAAAGCACATAAGCCAAAGCATCCGGTTTTTACAACTTCAACTTTTTCTGCTAAACCTGCTTTTTTGATTTCATCATTTAAAATATTTATAATTTTTTGGCTTCCTGAAGAAGTACATCCTGTTCCTCCACAAACTAAAACATGTTTCTTATCTGTTTTATATTCATGATTGGTTCTAATTTCTACTTCCTCTTTCATTTTTTCTCTTATTAAATCTAGATCAGCAAGAGACTTCATATTTTATCCTCCTAAATATAATTCAATTATATAAATCTTAATCAACGTATTTTGCTAGGATAGAATCTACATCGTCAGCTGTAATTCTTCCATATACATCTTCATTTACAGTCAATACTGGTGCAAGACCACAAGCTCCTATACAACGACATGCATCCAAAGAGAATTTACCATCTTCAGTACACTCGCCACCCTCTATACCTAGTTTTTCTATAAACTTTTCAAAAATATCCCCTGAACCTTTTACATAACAAGCTGTTCCTAGGCATACTGAAATTTTATATTTTCCTTTTGGAGTCAATGAAAACTGGGAATAAAATGTAACTACACCATATACTTTTTCTAAAGCAACGTCTAATTCATTCGCAATAATTTTTTGAACTTCAATAGGAAGATAACCATAAATATCTTGTGCTTTTTGAAGAATAGGCATCAATGCACCTTTTTCATTTTTTAATTCTGCTATAACAGACAAAAGTTTAGCCTCTTGCTCTTTTGTTCCAGCAAAAGGTAATGTTTTTTTCTGTGTACCCATTGAGAAAACCTCCTTAAAATATTGACTTTGCTATTTTTTTAACGTCATTTTATAGCTAAGTTTAACTAATTAATTATACCACGTTTTTTTTAAAAAAGCTACAAAAATTTTTAACTATAAATCTTTCATTTTTTATGCATAATCAACAATTACTTTACTAATTAAACTTTTTTAGCTTTATTTATACGATAGAATACATACTATAATTTATATATTTTATATAGAAATCTAAAATAGTTGTTTTTATAAATAAAAATATTTCATTGATTATTTTATATAAAGATGCTATAATATTAATAATAAATATTGTCATAAATTTAAGTTTTCTATAATTCAATCTACAAGGATGTGATAAAATGGTTTCATCAATAAAATTAAAATATGAAGTAAATTCTAAAAATTTTCTAGAGGCTGGAAATGTTTCACAAGATATAAAAAACAAATTAATAGAATTAAAAATAAATCCCGAGGTAGTACGTAAAACCGCTCTTGCCATTTATGAAGGCGAATTAAATATGATAATTCATACTTTTGGAGGCACAATAGAAGTTGAAATAACTGAACATAGTATAATTGTAGAATTAAATGATACTGGACCTGGAATATCAGATGTTTCCTTAGCTATGCAGCAAGGCTTTTCAACTATTTCTAACAACAATGAACTTAAAGCACAGGGACGTGGTGAAGGTATCGGTTTTACAAATATGATGAAATTTTCTGATACTTTTGATATAAAATCAAAAGTCGGCAAGGGAACTACTATTAAAATGTCAATAAATCGTTAAACAAAAATGGTTGCTATTCAGCCATTAAAGGTAAAGTTTACGGTTTTGCAAGGGTTTCGACTTGGCGGAGTCGACCAGGCAGGATTTCCGGTCGACCTGAACTTTCGGTAAAATATCTCTGCCTTATACATAGGGCTTAATAGTAGCAAAAATGCAAGCTTTTCAAAATGAAATTCTTGCATTTTTTTATTTGTATTCTTCAATATTAATCTGCAGATCTTCTTTATCCAACAATTTCATTTTGCGTTTATTTTCATACATATTTTTATCTGCAATAATTTCAACTTCGTCAAAGGTTATATTTTTCTTTGTATCTCCATATGCTATTCCATAAGCTATTTTAAGAGAAAATGATGAACTTGATTTTTTATTAAAATCAGTTATCATCTGATTCAGCTTTTCCTCCGACTTTTTTATTTTAGATAAATTTTCATCTAAAATAAAAGCTAAAAATTCATCTCCACCAATTCTATAGCATTCTCCTATCATCCCAAAACTGTTATTAATAATTATTGCTCCATTTATTATATGTTTATCTCCAGCATCATGCCCCAAAACATCATTTACAGTTTTAAGATTGTTTATGTCAAATTGAACCATAGCATATTTATAATTTAATTTTGATTTATATAATTCTTTTTTTATATCTGTAAATGCTAATCTGTTTTTCATTCCTGTTAATACATCTATATATGCTAATTTTTTCATATGTTCTGCGTGTTGACCCAACTTAATCATTGTTATTATTTTATTTGTAGAATATCTTCCTAGTATAGCCATTAACCCCAAAAGCCCTAATCTTGTATATAAACCTGTATCAAAATTAATTGTATCCACTAAATTATATCTTATGATATCCATAATTCCGCCTATAATCATAAAAACAAAACCAACAACTAAAACTATATATGATTTATTTTCCGCTTTTTTTTGTTTAAAACTTTTTACAATAATATAAATTGAAAATAGTACAGAAATGAGTATTATTAAGTGTGTTAATTTCAATAAATCATGATAATCAATTTGAAAAAAAATCGTAAATATTGTGTTTAATAAAAAATTAAATATACATAGAACAAATATGAATAGTATTTGTTTTTTTGCAATAATCTCCATGATACCTGCAACACCGGTCAGCAAAAAAAACGGTATAAGCATTAAGATATAGTAATTTAGCAGATGAACTGCAGTTGAATTTTCAGTAATAATTTGTATTATCATTGTTTCCGTACTTGTCCATAGCCCCCCTAATAGTGAAAATACGCCGAAAGATACAACAGAAATATAATTTATATTATATGCCCTTGCAAAAGCACCAGTAATAATCATTACTACACCTATTAGCATTATCAGAAGACACACTATGAAGTTTAAGAAATATGTAAAAAATTGCTTTGTCATATAAGTACTTTCACTACCTATATTCATTGAATCAAAAAAAACAGAAGGGTCATTGTATATTGGATTTAATTTTATTTTTAAATTTGTATTTTCATTAAATTCACCTAAATATATATAATGAAATGATATCCCATAAGATTTTCCACAAAATCTGGGTACATAAGGATTAAAACTATATATTTTCTCATCATCCTTAAAAACATCAAAAAATATATTTTTGCTTCTAAAACATAAGCTTTTTCCACTTTCTTTTTTATCTAAAGTTTTGGTTATAATAAAATTACATTTGATTTCAGACAAATTTCCAATATCGACTTTTCGACCATCTCCACAGTACCATTCTTCACTAAATTCCTCTAGTTCCCCTCTATTAATATTGTTGGTTTTAGGAACAATATAAAATGATGCAATATTAAGTAGCAACGCAAAACAAACAAATATAATATACAAAATTATATATTTTTGAATATTTACTTTCATAAATCACCTCTTGACAAATGGAAATTTGTAGCAATAATCTTTTCAAACTATTCTTCAACTGTTACTATTCAGCCATATTTATAATGAAAATATGTTTTACCGAAGGTCCAGGGCGACTGGAAAGCCCGGTCGACTCCGCAGAGTAGAAACTCGTGCAAAATCGTAAACTTTACCTTTAGTGGCTGAATAGTAACCTTCAACTAATTATAATTGATATAATATTATTCGACTTTTTAAAAGAAAATTAAAAGGTAAGCATAAAAATATCTTACCTTTTAATTTTTTAAATTTATTTTTCCATTCTAATTATTGCGTTTTGAGGAAAATTTTCTTGTGAAGGAATTGAAAATTTCATCATTGCATGATTTGCTGACTCAACAGATTCACCTTTTTCATTGAAAATTTCAGTAGCAACAATTTTTTTAGGTTGTTGCTTAGGAGAAATAATCTCCAATGTTGTTCCTTTTAAAAACTTATTTCGCTGTGTTGCATAAATATATCCATTTTCACATTTATCTACTACACCTACTACATCATAACCCCTTATGTAACCGCCAGTTTCGTAATATTGGCTATCGTTTGGATGTCCAAAGAAAAATCCAGTACAATATTTTCTATGACTAACTTTATAAACTTCTTCACTTATCCATGTAGGCAATGAAAAATTATTTGTATTCTTTTTGTAGTGATCTACTGCCATTTTATAAGCGTTAGTAATAATAGAAACGTAATACGCCGATTTCGCTCTTCCTTCTATTTTCAAACTGCTAACTCCTGCTTCAATAACCTTATCTATATAGTTTATCATGCATAAATCTTTTGAATTTAAAATATATGTGCCTTGTTCATCTTCAAAAATAGGGAAAAAATCTTCTGTTCTTTTTTCTTCCATCAAATGATATCCCCATCTGCAGGGTTGTGCACATTCCCCTCTATTTGCATCTCTGTTTACCAAATAACTAGACAATAAACATCTTCCAGAAAAAGAAACACACATGGCACCATGTACAAAAGCTTCTATATCCATTTGTTTTGGTGTTTTAGCTCTTATTTCTGCAATTTCTTCTAGAGAAAGTTCTCTTGCTAGAACAACCCTCTTACACCCCATATTATAAAGTTCATTTGCTGTAACATAATTTACAATTCCTGTTTGAGTAGATGCATGCACTTCTATATTGGGTGCATATTTTTTTATCAATGAAAGTATACCAATATCCGCAGCAATCAGAGCATCTACTTTACATTCCACTGCTTCTTCTACAAATTGTTGAAATTCTGGAATTTCATTATTCCTTGGTAATGTATTGCATGTCAAGTAAACTTTTACATTGTTTTTATGTGCTAGCTCAACTGCCTCTTTTAGACCTTCTAAATCAAAATTTGATGGTGACGATCTCATTCCAAAATTTTTTCTACCCAAATACACTGCATCTGAACCATATTCTATTGCCGCAAGTAACCTTTCCTTATCTCCAGCAGGAGAAAGAACCTCTATATTATCCATAAAAACTCCTTTTTATTTTCATTTTACGTTGCTATTTTACCGATATGATGCATTAACGTTTGCACTCATATTTAAACAAATGATAAACACTCTAACTTTCGTTATTGTTGTTTATCATTTGTTTTTTTGTTACTATTCAGCCATTAAAGGTAAAGTTTATGATTTTGTAGGAGTTTCGACTCTGCGGAGTCGACCGGGCTTTCCGGTCGCCCTGGACCTTCGGGAAAACATTTCTTCATATAATATAGCTGAATAGTAACTTTTTTTATTAAATTAATCTAAAAGTCCAGCTGTTTGCAGATTTACATTATGTTGATCCATAGTTTCTGCATAGAAAGCTTCTCCAGTTTCCGTATTATGACAGAAGAAATAATACGGAGTTTCATTTGGATATAAGACAGCTTCAATAGCTGGTAACCCAGGATTTGAAATAGCTCCAGGAGGTAATCCTGCTGATTTATATGTATCATAAGCCTCTAGTTGTGTTGTATCAGTTACACCTGCGGCTTTCATAATATCTATGTATTCATTAGTAGTATCTGAATCCAAAGTAGGGAAATTAGCTCTGTTGTTCAGTCTGTTATGGAAAACAGAAGCAATGTCTTTCATTTGATCATTGTTTGCAGCTTCTTTTTGTATTAATGACGCCAATGTTATTACTTCATCTATAGACATGTTTAACTCTTTGGCTCTATCAATATATTGTTGTGTAAACTTATCATTAAAATGCTCATATACTTTTCTAATTATAATTTCATAATCAGCATCAGTCAGTGATGCAATATCATTGTTTGTAGCCTTATAAAATTGATATGTATCAGGGAACAAATATCCTTCCATTGGTTGATATTTCAAGCTTGATGTTTTAGCATCTGGTAAATATGCTTCAAAATTATATGAATTTAACCTTGCATTAAATAACTCAATAAAATCATATGCTTTACAAACAAAATTTTCTTCTAATTTTTTTGCAGCTTCATCTAAGGTTATTCCTTCTTCAAATAAAATATCCACTTTTTCCTTTTTAATAATTTCTTGAGAAGTAAGTTCACTTACTATTTCAGAATAACCCATACTAGGACTTATGTTATGATCACCAGGAACAAATTCCGATTCACTTTTCCCTATTTTAACAAAAGCCTTAAATGCAAGTGGAACTTTTACAATAGGTTCTAAATTCTTTTTCTTTTGCTCAATAGTCATAATTTTTATTATATCGTCAACAGTAGAACCTTCCGGTATATTTATAGCATAAAAAGATGTACTTTTGTCTATACCTAAAATTTCTTTACCTAAATAAAGTATAGTAACTGATAAAATAACAGATATGCCTAAAATCAAACTAGTAAAAACCAATCCAAATGCAAGTTTATTCTTTTTTTTGTACCTTATTATTTTTACATTTTTATTAACAGTAGGAGCAAAATCTTCCTCTTCCTCAATAAAATCAGAATAAAATTCTTCTTTTTTATTCTCAAAAAGATCTTCTATATCACCTAAATCCTTTTCTAACTCAATTTCCTTTATTTCAATATCTTCAGATTCCAATATACTGTCATTATCATTATTATTCATTGCTTCCTCCTAGATAATTATTTTTTTCTGTAATTAAATAATTGACTTTTTCATCATGATTTTCAGTTGGCAATTCTTCTGAAATCATAAAGTCATAACAAAGTCCCATATAAATAATATTATGATTTTTTTTTATAAAATTATCATAATATCCGCCTCCATAACCTATCCTATTTAATTTTCTATCAAAAGATAAGGCTGGAACTATACAAATAGCTTTTTGATTTAAATCAACCAAATTCTCTTGAATTTCCTCTGGTTCTAAAATTCCATAGTTAGATTTTTTCAATTCACCAATGGTCTTAATTTTATAAAAATTCATAATGGAATTGCCCTTGCATTTAGGTACTAAAACTGTTTTTCCGATTTTTAAAGAATAATCTATTAATTTTAATGTATCAACTTCATCCTGAAAAGAAACATATGTTAATATTAAATCAGAATTCTGATACATATCAAGTTTAATTATTTTTTCAAAAATAATTAAATCTTTTTCATTTTTTTGATTTTTATCTATTGATTTTCTTTTTAAAATCAAACTTTTTCTTAAATTCTTCTTCTCTTTTTCAAGATTCGTGTCATTCATAATTAGTTTTCTCTAAATAAAGTTGATTTTTTAAGTATTTCACTTCTTTCCTTTGAAATTAATATTTCAGCTAATTTAAAAGAAAATTCGTTTGATACACCCACACCTCTAGCTGTTATAATTTTATCGCTTACACAAACACTATCATAAACAACTTCTGCTCCAAATAATTGATTTTCAAAACCAATATAGCAACAAGCCTTCTTGCCATTTAATAACCCCATATGTCCTAAAATACTAGGTGCCGCACAAATAGCAGCAATGTATTTGTTGTTTTCGACACTATATTCTATAGCTTTTTTTACCTCTTGAGATTTTTCTAAATTTAACGTCCCAGGCATTCCTCCTGGCAGTATAATCATATCCATTTTTTCATCAAGTATCAATTCTTGAGCTATGATATCTGTAACTACAGATATGTTGTGAGAACCTGTGATTATATTATCACCAACACCTACTGTGACTACTTCTAGTTCGCATCTTCTTAAATAATCTACAGTAGTCAATGCTTCTATTTCCTCAAATCCATTTGCCAAAAAAACGTATATCATAAAATTACTCCTTTATTTCGTTCTTTATGTTCTGGTAATAAATCTTCATTTCATTAACTTTACCACATGTCATTTTCCCCTCTGAACAGACTCCAAAAACACATGATGGTCCTGCATCTTTAAACAAAGAAGGAGCGACTTTATAACAAAGCTTTAACATATCATCTGCAACCGCTTTTATTTCCCATTGAGCACGGTTACAACATCGGAGTTTAAAAAAATTTTTCAAACTTCTAGCATTCATAGTAACAACCATTTTGGTCTCACAAGCATTTGGTAAAACAAATCTTGCATCTTCTATAGCTTTTTTTTCTGCCATATTTCTAGCTTTTTTTTCAGCCATTCCATTTTTTAAGTAGTTTTCTAAATAGTCTTTTTCCAAAGTATCTGCTATTTTATTATATGAATCAATGGAATCTTTCATGGATTTTTCAAATAAATTAAACGCCTCTGTATTTTTCCTAATTTCAGGAGGTGTAACATATATGAAGTTACTTTTTTTTACATACCTTTGACTTTGAACAGAAAAAGATGCTATTCTATGTCTAGTAACTTGAGCTAAAAAAGCTCTAGATACACCCTCTATACCAAAAGTAAAACAAACATGTTCAATTGGACTTTCATGACCTATTTCTGATAACATCTCAATAAAGCTATTTATTTTTGAATCATCTAAATTTTCAGAAAGAGTATCTACATTTGCATCGGAATAACACATCTTTGCTGCAATTGCAATTGTTTTTTCTGGATTTGGTGTATGTTCTATTAAGGTAACTTTCATATTTACCTCCTCCATTTCATTTATTTCTATTGAAATCTTTTATCAAATATCATACTTTAATATTCTAACATTTTTTAATAAAAAAATCAATGTAAATATATATAATTAATGTATAATTTAATCATGTAAGTTACTATTGAGACACTAAAGGTAAATTTTACGGGTTTACAGGAGTTTCGCCTCTGCGAAGTCGACTAGGCTTTCCAATCGCCCTGGACTTTCGGCAAAACATCCCTGCCCTATACATATTGCTAAATAGCAACTAATGCACAATATTTTCTTACCATATTAATGTAAAGTTAATTTTAGTCTTATAATAAATCAAATAAAATATTTACCATTAAAAAAGGAGCTGCTACAAACGTACCAACTCCTAAATTTTATTTATCATTTTTTATATCATTCAGTAACAAGTGAATATGCTGATATTTTTTTAATTCTTAAAGTTATAAACATTGACAAAAAATAAGAAAATACAATTGTTGCTATGCAAAAAATAACAATCCAGTATTGATTTACAATAAAACCTGCACGCATTACACCAGCACTTTTCATTGTTATAGACATTAATGAATTTGTATAAAGTGCACCAAGCGTGCTTCCAATTAAAGCTCCAATAATTATTGGAACAATAAAACTAATTGAAAGCTGGTTCATCAACTGAAATGTTGTAAAACCAATAGCTTTTTGAATTCCTAACTCACGTTTTTTTCTGATAACTGAGGAACTTATAACAAAATATAAAACTAAAGCAACCACAAACAACGTTATAACTAACATTGTAGCTCCCATTATAGCAACTATATTTTGATAAGATGCCATTCCCTCTGCCATTGATTTGTCAAAATTTGTAGTTGCAAGTAATATTTCTTTTTCTATATTATTATTTAACTCATCAATAAAATTTTCTGTATCTGTTCCCTCTTTTAAGTATATATTAAGGGTCATTTGTTTAAAATCTGGATCTAATACTTTATAATCATCAAATAATATTGATGCATTCATTCCTCCCATTGATGAACCATTTGATAATCCAACAACATTAAATGTTTTTTCCTTATCACCAACAGTTACGGTTACAGTGTCATTTATTGTTTTACCAATTCTTTCAGCTAAAATTCCTGCAAGCGTAATTTCATTTTTTTCTTCAGGATAACGTCCATCGTATACAAGATTTGTTTCTCTTTTCGAATAATCATTCATAATAAATGAACTGATTTCAACATCATCCACTTTCATCTTTACTTGATCAAGAAACTGTACTTTTCTAACAGAATCCATGTTTTTTATAGTTTCAATGGTTGAATCTTCATATCTTTCGGGATTAAAAACAGCAATAACATTACATATTTCATATCCTGGGACTTCAGCAAAAGCTTTTGTATCAATAGCAGTATTGTAAAACATAACCACACCAAAAGCACCTGAAAAAGTAACTGCAATTAAAATGATAACTATCATAATATTTTGCTTCATACTTTGCAAAACTGATTTAAAAGCTAAAACAAATGATAAACTTCCATTTGTTTTTTCAAGTTGTAAATAGTTTTTTTTGTGTTTATAAGCAGTAGCTTCACCTCTAAGTGCGTTTATAGGATTAAGTTTATTGATATGTCTAGATGCTAACAAAGAAACGCCTGAAACTATAAGTAATAATACAAATAGTGATATCGAACTAATTTTTGCATCAAAACCTTGAACCCATTTTAAACCTGACTGCTGCTCAAATACCGCTGAAACTGCAGGCAATGCTGGATATGAAAGTGCTATACCTAGAATACTACCTATTCCTGCTATCAATATGAACTGCAATAAAATAGTTATTATTATTTGTCCACCAGTATAACCAACTGATTTTAAAGAACCTATTTTCATTACATCCTCTTCAATACTATTTACTATTCTAAATCTAACAACTAAAAGACAAACAATAACAATTACTGTAGAAAACACTACCATCATTACAGAAATCATCTTAGCCATCATGCATCTTGATAAATCAATTATAGCCCGATCTAAAGTAAATATTTGTGATGACTGATCATATGACATTGAAAACGATGGTTCTAAATTTAAAATTTTGCTCATTTCATTTTCTATTACAGAAATATTCTTTAAATCATTTACATTTGTAAATGCAATATTGGTATTAAACCTCGTATCATTTAAAATATTTTCAACTTTTTCATATGTATCAGCATTGATATAAAACCCCATAAAACCAGTATCTGTTGAACTAAAATAAATATCTTCTGTATAGCCTTTTACTGTAAAAGACAATACCTTTTCCTTTTGTGTTTCAAAATCATTGTATTTTATATCAATTGTATCGTTAAGTTCATATCCACTTACCGCCTTAAAAATATCCGGAACATAAACAGACATATCCTCTGCTGGTAAATGTTCCCCAACAAATTTCCATTTACTTATATCTCTATTTTCATCCATATTATTTAATAATATGGGAAAATTCTTTTCTTCCCCATTTGAGAGAATTTTCGAATCCAAACAAATAGCATCATTAATCTGTACTTTTTTTATGTGTTCACTTTCATTCATGTATTTTTTTATATCATTTGTATATAGTTTATCTGGGATTAAATAATATGCATCGGATGGCAAAAGTTCTGTTTTCAGCGAATTAAAAAAATTTCCATAATTAAACACAACCAAAAGTCCGCTGTTCAAAAGAAACGATGCAATTATAAACATTATAACGAGTGTTATGGAGGCTGATTTTGTTTTTCTTATATTAGCAAAAGAATGCATCCAAAATTTATACATTTTACCACCCCATTTCATTTAAAAAAGTTTTTATCTTTTCATGGCGTTGCTTATCCCCGCTAACATATTTCCCTAAATTACATTCACCACTTATAACACCATCTTTTATATATAAAATCCTATTTCCTCTTCTTGCAGAATTTAAATCATGTGTTACCATAATAATACTTTGCCCGCTATTGTTTATATCTGTTAAAACATTTAATACTGATTTCCCTGCTGCAGAATTCAATGCCCCTGTAGGTTCGTCAGCAAAAACTACCTTTGGTTTGTTTATTAATGCCCTTACTATTGCTGCTCTTTGATTTTCACCACCCGAAAGTTTATTTGGTGATTTTCTCCATATTGTTTCTGTTAAACCTACTTTAGTAAGCATTTCCTTTGCATATTCTACAATTTGTTTCTTATCTTTTTTAATCAATAATCCACTTGCAAGAATATTATCAAGGATACTCATATTATCAAGCAAAAACATCTGCTGAAAAACAAACCCACAATTATCACGGCGAAATACAGCCAGCTTATCATTATTCAAATGCTCTATTTTAGAATCGAAAAAATTAATTTTCCCACTTGTTGGTCTATCCATACCCGACAGCGAATATAAAAGTGTTGATTTTCCTGCACCAGATGAACCCATAATAACCGTAAAATCATTTTTGTAAATCTCAATATTTAAGTTTTTGAGTACCTGTTGTTCTTGTGAACCACTTTTGAAGTTTTTGCATAATTTGTCTGTTTTTAAAATCACATTATTCATTATAATCTCCTCTATTCCTTTTATGTTTTATTATTTATTAACTTATATTATCATATATCACATAATATCATAATTCAACATACTCTAGTTTGCATTTTTCTTTTTTTAAAAAATATTTTATGTCAACCATTAGTTGCATGTGAAAATATTTTCACATGCAATAAGTTACTATTGACCAATATTTATAGGTCAGAGATATTTTACCGAAGGTCCAGAACGACCAGAAGTCTTAGTCGCAACTCCTTAGAGTCGTAATTTCAACCAAATCTTTAAATCACCTGTAGTTGCTAAATAGAAAATTATATTCTTTTATTTAATTTATAACAAAAAAGCGATTGACATATAAAATTGTCAATCGCTTTTTTGTTATAAACTTTCCAAAGTAACATCAATAAATTTTTGAAATTTATCAATAATAACATCCCACTGATAATACTCATTCACGTATTCTTTCCCTTTTTCGCCCATAGCGTTTCGTAAATCAATATTTTCATATAATAAATTCAAACACTCACAAAAATCTTCCACACCATAAAAATATAATCCAGCATTACTTTTTTTACAGTGCCCCTTTAAAACCTCACATTTACCACTTACTAAAACAGGCTTTTTAAATTCAAAAGCTTCTAATACAACTATAGATAAACTCTCAAAATGTGATGGTAAAACTAAAAGTTCGGTTTCATTTAAGGTTAGATATTTATCTTCTTCTGAAACAAAACCTAAAGAAATTATATCTTTATGTTTAGGAATAGAAAGAACCTCTTTCCCCATTAGAACCAATTGTAAGTCGTTTTTGTATCTTCTTTTATATTCAATAAAATAATCAAATAATTCATCACAGCCTTTTGAATTATCTATTCTCCCCATATATAATATAAAAGGATTATGAAGTTTAAACTTTTCCCTCATTTTTTTTGAATAGTCTAGCTTAGGTACATCTAAACCTATTCCCGTAATGATATTTGGAATTTTTTGATTTTGAAACCTCTTAAATACAAATTCTCTTTCTTCATCAGTATTAAAGATTATTCCCTTTGGAGTATGAAATAATTCATCAAAACATTTTAAATAAACTGGTGGCTCATCATGACAAAAAGGTACAAGTATTGATTTGTTTTTTATTTGTTTTATTCCGTTTACTGTTGGCCAATATAAATATGTAAAACACAAAAATAAATCAAAATCATCTTTTTTTTCTTTTAAAAATTTAATTATGCCATTTGAAACAGGTCCTTGTTTTTCAATCCAATTATTCGATTCTTCTATACTATGATTTGGATTACCATAAATTTGTACACTAAGCTTTCCAAAGTTTTTAACATCTCTTTGACTATCGACTTTAAACCTATGCACCATTACATTATTTATATTTACTGATTCCTCAGGATAATAATTTTCCCATTTTTGATAATCCAAGGCACAAGTTGTTAGAACTGTTATATCATATATTTCAGATAGTTTTTCAGCATAAATTCTACAGTAAGCCTCAGCACCGCCATTTATTTCTTCGCCATATCTTTGTACAATAAAACATAACTTTTTTTTCATTTATTTTTCTACTCCATTTCATTTAACCAAAATGATATCATCTTTGAAAATTTTTCTTTTGTTTTATTTATATCAAAAAAGTCTAGTCTTTCTTTTTGCTTTCTGATTATTTCGGTTTTTAATTTTTCATCTGTCACAATAGAATTTATTATCTCTGCAACGACTTTATGGTCTTTTTCTCTAAAAATAACTCCACTATTCCCAAGTGTATATGGAATTGCAGATGAATGATAAGCCAATATAGGAATATCAAAAGTCATAGCTTCTAGCAAAGGAACGCAAAAACCCTCATGTTCACTTTCACATAAAAATAAATCAGCTATTTTGTAATAAGCAATAATTTCAGGAAATTTTACATGTCCTGAAAAAAATACATTTTGAATTTCATTAACCTTAATATATTCATCTAAAGAATCCTTATAAACTTCTAAAGAATTTGCAGCACCAACTAAAAATAATCTACTTTTAGGATTTATGTATTTATTATAAAAATGAAAACTTGTAATTATATCCTGATGTTTTTTATTTGGTGCAATTCTACCAACAAATAAAATATTAACATAACCATCATCTTTTTTATATTTTTTTATTATTTTTTCATCTGGTATAACTGATAAATACTCTTTTTTATCAAATACTATTGGTAAGGTAACTGTATTTTTATATCCTAAATTATCCAGTTCTTCTTTATTATAATCGCTATCCGCCATGGAAAAATCCATGTATGGAGCTAGTTTTTCCAACTCTATTCTTCCCACTTGACATGCAATTTTCAATGGAGGAAATCCTTCAAAAAATTCTTGCGGAGTTATATTATGATAAACCATTATCTTCTTTTTTACATTTTCATTTATAATATAATTTGTCAAGGCACTTCCTATAGACATGTGGTAAATAAAAATATCGTCTTCTCTCGATCTGAATTTATCAAATTGGATTACTTTTTGTTTTACTCTATTTCCTATACCTATAGATACTATTTCATTTTCATATCCTAAACTAGTTAAAACCTCTGACATAGCAATTATATCATTGCTAACTGCATCACCAAACGAAATGGCGGGTGTAAACTGTACTATTCTAGATTTTTTCATAGTCTCTCCTACTTTTTCGCAACAAGTGCATATTCTCTTTCGCCGTAAATAAGTTTGTTTAATCTATCTACAGACTTATTAAATTCTAAATCATTATTAATATATGGTATTTTTAAACTTTCCTCTGAAGGAGTCATATACAAAATTTCAGAATTTGAATACCCAGCTGTTTCAGACATAAATTTTAGTGTGTCTGGATGAACAGGTTTGGAATGTGATGGATCCATATAAAAGCTTTCTGCATATATCATTAAACATTTTGGGTTTAAAGTTTCTAAAACTAGAACCGAGTCACTTTTTAGCTTTTTATATGCTAAGTTTAAAAGTCTCAAAAGTTCTTCATTTGAAATATGCTCAATAACTTGTGCTGCAAATATTCCTCCTAGAGAATCATCTGCACAACCCTCTAAATAATCTATTCCATCTTGTAAAGAAACATTTAGCCCCTTTTGAGAACAATACTCTACATTTTCAATGCTTAAGTCCACACCCATAGACTTTACATTATTTTCAGCAAGTAACTCTAAAAACTCGCCTCGTCCACATCCTATATCTAGAATATTTTCTTTGTCAATAAAATAGTCAACATATTTTCTTTGGCGATTTTTTATTTCATTTATTGAACCTCTAAATTTGTTTTCAAAAAGGTGATAATTAAACTTGTGTTCTGATTTAAGTGAATTAAACGCTTCTGTCTCTACTTCATTATCTGATAATTCAATAGATGCTATCTCTTTTAATGCACTTTCTAAACGTGTAATTCTAGTATTATTTATTAAATATGACTTGTTAATTTCTTTGATTGTTTCTCCATATTTATCATATATATTACTCAATTTATCTACTCTAGCATTATTTAATGTTAAAGCATCTCTAATACTGCTAATTTCAGAATTGAGACTGTTAACTTTATTTTTTAAATCTTCATTTTCAGAAACAATAATATTCATAGTATTTGCTACCTGAATATTAAATTCATTTTGTTGCTCTACAACATGTTGCATATAGAAAAAAGTTAATTTTCTCACCATTTTTTTTATAATACTCTTAATCTTACCTTTTATTCCAGGGAAAGAAATTATAGGCCACCAATATTGTATGTATGTTTTTTTATATAGTATATCTATATTTTGCCTACCATCGTTATTTGAAGTAACTATAGGGGGATGTTTCAAAGAAAACTCCTGCACTACTTTTTGAGGATATCCTCTTTTTTCTATTTTGCCATGAATTTGTTTTATTATATCTTCTATATCAATATTTTCTACATTAAATATTATTTTATCTTCCAAAATATTTTCCCCCTTATTAATTAAAGTCCCATGCATGTGGTAACCGCACTATGCCGACGTCTTTTATATTCGATACTGTAGCAAACTCAGTAATTTTTAATCTATAATCAAACGGATAACCTCTCTCATCATGAGCTGCAACGTCAAGCCAATAACTGCCTTCGACGAGTCCTATCCTGTCTATCACAAATTTTACATAACCCGATTTTTTTAATTTTACTTTTTCACCATCTATATGGGTATTGGTCCCATACCTTTGAACACCATCTGTTCCAAAAACACCAACACCAAAACATATATCTTCCACGTCTTTATTTACTTTATACTTAATCTTTATTTCCATTTTATCTTCAACATCATAAACGGCTGTTATTTCATTTTCTTTTAATAATTCTACATCTATTATTTCTATTTCTCTTGATCCCCATCTATCATCAGATTTTTCAGTAGCCTCAACCTCGTTTGTACTTATCTCTAAAGACTCTTCTTCTTTTTCTTCCTCATTGTGTCTTACAAGTGCTTCATTTTGATTTTTTGCCATTTGCTCCAAATAAGCATTTATTATTTTTTTTGGAGTACCTTTTTTTCTTATTACGCCACCATCAAGCCATACTGCAAGATCACATATTTTTTCTATAGTTGATAGATCGTGACTTACTATTACTATAGTGACTCCTTGCTTTTTAAACTCTACTATTTTATCCATACATTTTTTCTGAAAATTTGAGTCCCCTACTGCCAATATTTCATCAATAAGTAAAACTTCTGGTTTTACATGTATCGCTACTGAAAATGCTAATCTCATGTACATTCCCGAAGAATATGTCCTTACAGGATTATCTATAAAGTCTTTAAGTTCTGAAAACTTAATAATTTCATCTATTATACTATCTATTTCTTTTTTTGATATCCCAAAAATAGATGCATTTGTATATATATTTTCTCTGCCTGTAAAATCAGGATGAAATCCTGCACCCAATTCCAACAAACTAGATACTTGTCCTATTACTGAAATTTGTCCTTTTTCGGGATAAATTATTCTGGTAAAAAGTTTTAAAAGAGTTGATTTTCCACAACCATTATGTCCTATTAACCCTACTACTTCTCCCTTTTTTATATCTAATGAAACATCCTTAATAGCCCAAAATTCTTCATAACTTTTTTTCACTATAGCTAAAGTTCTATCTTTTAATGTTGTAGGTTTGTCTTTATAAATTTTAAAATGTTTCCCTACATTTTTTGCCGAAATTACCACTTGCTTATCTTCCATTTTTAAACTCCTAACATATTTACAATTCTTCTGCAAAATTTTTCTGTAGTTTGTCAAATATAATTGTACCAACATAAAATAATAGTAAAGACATTATAGTAATAACGACAAACGTCCATGTTTCAGGAGCCTTTCCAAACATTAGTACATTTCTATATGCTGAAATAAACTGAGTCATAGGATTCCACTTCAATATATTCCATATATTTTCAGGGAACATGTCCGGACCATATACTACTGGAGTTAAGTAAAACCAAACCAAAGTAATAATTCCTATTATGTGCTCTAAATCTCTAAAATAAACATATAATGAAGATAAAATAAAACAAAAACCAGTAACAAAAATATAATTCACTATCATAATCAATGGTAAAAGCAATATAAAGGGAGTTATTTTTACTCCAGTAATTAATAATGATGGTATAACTATAATTAAACCAAATATATAATTAACAATACCTGTTGTGGATACTGCTATAGGTAAAATCAATCTTGGAAAATATATTTTCTTAACTAAATTTGAATTTGCAACTATACATGTAGTAGAATTTTGTAACGATGATACAAAATATATCCATGGTAACAACGCTGTAAAAACATACATGGGGTAGTTTTCCTGACTTGTTCTCAGTAAATAAGGAAAAACTATTGAATAAATAATTAACTGCATCAAGGGATTTATGAAAGTCCATAAAAACCCCAGAACCGAACCTCTATATCTTGAACGTAAATCTTTTTTAACTGAAGAGACCAACATATGTTTATATTTTGCTACTTCTTGTAATTGTTTAATCATTTATTTTAACCTTTCTGCTATTCAAAATTCATGTTACTATTTAGCCATATGTATAAGGCGTAGATATTTTACCGAAGGTCCAGAGCAACTAGACAATGTCCTCTACTTAGTGAAAAAATTAAAGTTTTACTCGATTTTTTTCAAAAAATCGTAGGTTTCCAAAGGGCAACGCCCTTGGTCGCTTTCCGCAGAAAGCGAAATCCTTATGCTTTAAGAGTTTTTTTGCTTCTTTTTGCGATAGAAAAAGAAGCGGTGTTTGAGGCAGAGCCTCATAAATTTCCTCAGCAATTTGCTTAAGTTGACGATATTGGGCAAACGGATAATGATGTTATAAACTATATATTTTGTCTCCAATATTCTAAGTTCTCAATTATAGTTTTTTCTATTTCTATAGTCGGTGCCCATCCTGTTTCAGATTGAATTTTTGTTATGTCAGCTTCAATTATAGGGACATCTACTGGACGTAGTTTTTCCTTATCTACTATTACATCTATATTTAGCTTAGATATGGATATTATAATATCTAAAATACTTCTTATAGAAATAGCTTTTCCACTGCCCACATTATATATTTCTCCTGATTTACCTTTTTGCATCAATAAAGAATATGCCCTTACAACATCTCTAACATCTGTAAAATCTCTTTTCGCTGATAAATTTCCCACTTTTAATGTTGGTTCTTTTAGTCCTTTTTCTATTTCAACTACTTGTTTACAAAAATCAGAAACCACAAACATCGGTAATTGTCCAGCACCTATATGATTAAAGGCCCTTACAATAATTATATCCATAAAATATGCTTTTGCATAAATAGAACCAATCAATCCTTGGCATACTTTTGTTGCTGCATAAATATTCCCTGAACGCAATGGATTTTCTTCTTTTATAGGTGTTTCACTTTCTTTTATATGACCATACTCTTCTCCTGAACCAACTAATAAAATTTTTGAAGATAGACCTGTTTCTTTTATAGCTTCAAGTAAGTTTATTGTTCCATTTATATTTATATCAACTGTAAGTTGTGGTTTTTCCCAAGATAACTTAACAGAACTTTGAGCTGCCAAATGATATATTTGATCTGGATTATATTTTTTTAGCACATCAATAATTTCATTTTTGTTTAATATATTTAAATCACATTTTACGCAATTATTATTTTTAATATTTTCATTTTCAAGCTTAGTAGCAATAACTTGATATTTGCAATCTTTTGATAAATGTTCTATCAAGTAATTTCCTACAAATCCAGCACCACCTATTACCATCGCTTTCACTAATTTAATCACCTCTTTATTATTTAGTTAATTCTTCATAGAGTTCAAATAAATCATTTAAAACTTTTTTCATTTCAAACTTTTGACGAACCAACTCATAAGCTCTTTCACCATATTTTTTTCTTTTTTCATCATTTTCAACAAGTTCCTTTATCGCCTTAGAAAGTTGAGTTGCATTTCTTGGTTCAACTGTGATTCCAGTTTCGCCATTTATGCTTACATATGGTACTCCAGTATTTAAACATGTATTTATAATTGGTTTACCATATGCCATTGCCTCCATTTGAACTATTCCAAAAGCTTCACTATTTTCTACTGAAGGTAAAACAAATATATCGCAATCTTCTAAAGCTTCCATTAATTCAACATCAGATAATTTACCCATAAAATGCACTTTATCATGTATCCCTAAAGACATAGACAAGTCTAATAATTCTCTTTCTAAAGGCCCTTTTCCAACTATAAAAAGTTCACTTCCATAAGTATGAGCGAAAGCCTCAAGCAAAACTTCAATTCCTTTATAATAAACCAATCTACCAATAAATAAAACTTTCTTATCTTCTTTATCAAAAAGCTTATTTGTTAATATCTTCTTGTTGTTTTTCGTATATAATTTTGTGTTTATACCATAAGGAATTATTTTGCATTTATTTGCATATGGTTTTAAGTATTGTGAACCATCTATATGTCCTTGTGTAGCTACTATTATACAATCCGCTCTCTTTAATAATGCATTCATTATAGGTTTATACAGCTTTAACAATTTTTTTTGCTTTACTATATCGCTATGCCAACTTACAACTACTTTCCCCTTATATCCAGACAACAAACACGCTAAATCACTAAGAGGAAATGGCAAATGCAAATGTATAATATCCGCTTTCTTAGACATTTTTTTGAATAAATTTATAAATGAAAATGAAACAGGCATTGATGAAAAAATACCCAAGCTACTTGCTCTTGTTACTTTTACTCCATTTATAGTTTCTTTTTTTGTTTTTCCTTTTTCCTGACAAACCAAAACAGATATATCCGCTCTAGTTTTAAGTCCTTCTGATATATCTTGAATTACCGTTTCTATTCCACCTATATGTGGATAATACAGTTTGTTAACTTGTAAAATATTCATTTTATTTCCTTATAAATTATTAATGCATTTTATTGCACTTTTGACGTTACTATCAGCCATATAAGTTAAAGATATTTTACCGAAGGTCCAGGGCGACCAGAAAGCCTGGTCGAATCGGCAGAGTCGAAACTCATACAAAATCGTAAACTTTACCTCGAGTGGCTGAATTCTAACCTTTTGACCAATAATTTTATTTAACATATTTGTTTGTAAACTTCATATAACTTTTCAGCTGCTTTTTCCCATGTAAATTTATTTGACTGTTCTATACCTTTTAATGACAATTTTTCTCTCAATTTTTCATCTTGGAATAATTTATTTATTCCAGAAACAATTTCCTCTATAGAATAAGCATTAACTGATATAGCACTATCTCCAACAACTTCTGGCAAAGATGCTTCTTGAGATGTTAAAACTGGTACGCCGCATGACATAGCTTCTAAAGGTGGCAATCCAAATCCCTCATAAATAGAAGGAAATAAAAAAGCCAAAGCACCATTTATTAAAGGACAGACATCTTCCTCATCTACATAGTTAGAAAAAACTACGCTATCTTTTATATTTAAAGTTTCAACCATATTGTATATTTCATTATTAAGCCACCCTTTCCCTCCGGCCAATACTAGCTTAGGTGGATTTTCTTTATCTTTCAAAAAAATAGAATACGCTTCAACCAGCCTTTTTAAATTTTTTCTAGGCTCTATATTTCCTAGATAAAGAAAATATAGGCCATCTATATTTAATTTTAATTTTACTTTTTCAATTATATCTTTATCTTTTATTGGATAAAACCTTTTTTTATCCACTCCACATGGTACCACTTGTAACTTGTGTGCATATTTAGGATAATATTTTATTATTTCATTTTTACTAAACTCGGAATCTGTTACTATTACATCTGCTCTTCTCATAGACTTCTTCATTCCAGTGTACAACAATTGCTTTGTTCTAAATCTAACGGTTTCAGGATATGCTTTAATAACCATATCGTGTATAGTTACAACTTTTTTTCCACTTACAAATGGTGGAATTATATAGTTAAAAAAATGTGTAACTTCTGATTTACTCCCAAAAAACCAATTATACGGTATAGGAATAAAATTCATTATACTTCTATATAAAAACCCAGAAAATTTTGATTCATTTAAAAAACAATTTTTTTTCATAAAAGGCAACAAACGATTTCTTTTTGCTTCTTTATTTTTATGTGCAAAATATTCATAATAATAATTATTTTCAGGATGACTTTTAATTATTTCTGCAATCAATCCTGATTGATAATAACCTATTCCAGACATTTGTTCGCTAATTAAAGGCAAAACATCAAATGAAATATTCAAAATATCAACTCTCTATTCATTTGTTACTATTCAGCCACACTCATAACGCAAAGATATATTCCCCGAAGGTTCAGGGCGACCGGAAAGCCCGGTCGACTCAGCAGAGTCGAAACTCCTACAAAGCGTAAACTTTACCTTTAGCGGCTAAATTATAACATTAATTCTATTAACTTCGAAAACTCTGTACAAAAGTTACCATTCAGCCACCAAGAGATATATTTGCCGAAGGTCCAGGGCGACTGGAAAGCCCGTTTGACTCAGCAGAGTCGAAACTCCTACAAAGCGTAATCTTTACCTTTAGTGTCTGAATAGCACCGTACAAAATAACCAATATTATATAATAGCAATCTTCTATACAAGAAAATTGCTATCATACTTTTTGATATTTATATTTTACTTATTTTTATTTCTCTTTCAACTAAAGATATATCATTTTTAACCATTCTTTCAACTAGTTCTCTAAATGGAATTTCTCTTCTCCAACCAAGATTTGTTTCGGCTTTAGTTGGATCTCCAATTAAAATATCTACTTCAGCTGGTCTAAAGAATTTAGGGTTTACCTTAACTACTGTTTTTCCTGTAGCTTTATTTATTCCTATTTCGTCAATAGCTTCACCTTTCCACTCTATAGATATGCCTGCCATTTCAAAAGAAGTTTCCACAAATTCTCTTACTGTTCTAGTTTCATTTGTTGCAATAACATAATCATCTGGAGTTTCTTGTTGCAACATTAACCACATAGCATTTACATAATCTTTTGAATGACCCCAGTCACGTTTTGAATCCATATTCCCTAATTCAAGACAATCTTGAATACCAAACTTTATTCTTGCTACAGCATCTGTAATTTTTCTTGTTACGAACTCTTTACCTCTTCTTTCACTTTCATGGTTAAATAGTATTCCAGAACAAGCATATAAGTCATAACTTTCTCTGTAGTTTTTTGTAATCCAATGTCCATATAACTTAGCTACACCATATGGGCTTCTTGGATAAAAAACTGTGGTTTCTTTTTGTGGAATTTCTTGAACTAAACCAAACATTTCTGAAGTAGATGCTTGATAAAAACGGCAAAGTGGCTTAACCGTTCTAATAGCTTCTAGCATCTTTGTTACGCCTATAGCATCTATATCAGCAGTAGCTAAAGGTTGTTCCCAGCTAGTAGCTACAAAAGACTGTGCAGCAAGGTTATAAACTTCATCTGGTTCAGCTATACTCATTGCGTTTATTAAAGAAATTTCGTCTGTCATATCTGCATAAATAAATTTAATTTTATCTTTTATGTGTTCTACATTTCCATAGTCCACGACGCTCTTTCTTCTCATAATACCATAAACGTTATAACCTTTTTCAAGTAAAAGTTCAGCTAAATAAGATCCATCTTGTCCTGTGATCCCTGTTATTAATGCATTTTTCATAATTATTTCTCCCTTTTTATTATTTTATTTTAATAAATTTAGATATATTCATTTCTATTGCATATTTTTAAATTCTCAATGACTTTTTTTACATCTTGAGTTTTTTCTTTTGAGCAAATTAGTGTAGCATCGTCTGTATCTACAACAATAACATCGCTCAATCCTATAACCGCAATTAACTTCTTGTTTCCACAAATAATGCTTCCGTTTGTATTTATAGTTATAATGTCACCCGTAATATAATTACCATAGTCATTTGTTTTATTTATTCTTTCTAAAGCTAGCCAACTGCCTACATCGTCCCATCCAAAATTCCCAGATATAGTATATATGTGTTCTGCTTTTTCCATGATTCCGAAATCTATTGATTCTGATTTAAATGATGCAAATACTTCATTTAAAACTTCTTTAAATTCATTTGTTCCAAAAGCTTCTTGAATTTTCAATAAACCTTCGTACATTTCAGGTAAATATAGTTTAAAATTTTCAACAATGGAGGAAGTTTTCCAAACAAACATTCCACTATTCCACAAATATTTTCTAGATGCTAAGTATTCCTTTGCTGTTTCCAAATCTGGTTTTTCAACAAACTTATCTACTTTATATACACCAATAAAATTTTCATTATCACTTTTAGAAAAATGTATATAACCATAGCCTGTTTCAGGATATGTAGGTGCTATACCTATAGTTACTAAATTAGTATTTTGTTTGGCAACTTTTATAGCTTGCTTTAGTGTGTCTATATACATTTCATCATATCTAATTAAGTGATCCGATGGTAAAACCATCATAATGGATTCTTCATATTTTTTATTTATTACAGCAGCAGCTAAAGCTACACATGGTGCTGTATTTCTTGCAACAGGCTCAGATAGTATATTTTCCCTAGGTATTTGAGGTAACTGCTCATTTACTATTTCCACATAATTTTCATTTGTAACTATAAAGATATCTTCATATTTAACCAATGGTAAAAGTCTTGATACTGTTTTCTGTATCATTGTTTCTCCATCAGATGTTAATGATAAAAATTGCTTTGGAAAATTATTTCTGCTTTTAGGCCAAAATCTTTCTCCTCTTCCTCCTGCCATAATAACTGCTGTTACTTTCATAATTTTTGCTTTCTCCTTTTTAACTAAAATATTATACTATAATGTTATTTTATATTATTTTATTAGTTTATCTGTTTCATTTGTTTTTCCTGGAAATAACATTGTTTTTAATGTCATCATAATTATTTTTAAATCTGTTAATATAGAATATCTCTCTATATACATTAAATCCATTTTTAATTTATCATATGGAGTAGTGTCGTATTTTCCAATTACTTGAGCAAAACCTGTAAGCCCAGCTTTTACATTTAAACGAAAAGTGAATTCTGGCATTTCTTTTATATACTCTTGAGTTAATTCAGGTCTTTCAGGTCTAGGTCCAACTAAAGACATATCACCTTTAAGTACATTTATAATCTGTGGAAATTCGTCTATTCTAAATTTTCTAAGAACATTTCCAATTGGAGTTATTCTTTTATCTTCATCTGTAGCCAGTCTAGCTATGCCATCTTTTTCAGCATCTAAAATCATACTTCTAAACTTATAAACTTCAAATTCTTTAGAGTTAATTGTTAATCTTTTTTGTTTATAGATTATAGGTCCTTTATCATGAATTTTTATTGCAATTGCTGCTAAAAACATAAATGGTAAAATAAAAGGCAAAATAATTAAAGATAAAATAATATCCATAGCCCTTTTAATAATTTTATCTTCAAACTGCAAACCATAATTTCTACATAGCAAAAGTGGGGTATCAAATAAATTTATATCCTCCGCACCTCTTATTATTATATCTGAAATTTTGGGTGTTAAATAAGCTCTAATACTTCTATCAAAACAAAATTTTAACAAATCATTTCTAAACGTATCATGAATATCACATATGATTACACCTTCATATTCACTGATTTTTTGTTTTATAGTATCTATGTCTTCATCAATAAAAATCGACTCAGAAATTATGTATTTATCTGTTCTTACGCACATTTTACTCACAAGAGAACTTGCCATTTTACTACCATATACAACAATCATTTTACGAGGTGGATATAACTTTTCGTAAACTTTTCCATATACAAATGTCCAAATTAAACTAGCGATTAAATCCATAAAAGTCAATATCAATATGGGTTCAACTGGCATAAAAAAACGTCCAATTAAACTCGTTTGACAATATGCCAAAAAGTTGACGCATATGATTGAAATTGCTTGAGAATATATTGCTTCATTTTTTTTTAAATAGCCTATATTATATCCTCCATATATTTTTGTAACCAAAATCATGATTACAGAATAAACAGCAATAACCATCCAATTGCCCTTTCTGTAAAAAGGCAACACTATTTCATTAGAATAGTACTGATACCATATATAAGCAAACAAAGACGTCATAAGAATTATATTTATAAGCATAGAAACAAATCTAACTGTTCTTTTATATTGTTCTATTTTTTTCATAATCAATTAGATATACAAGTCTAATTTTTAATCACCCCTTATAAATAAAATATTTCCTTTTCACTCGTTAACATACATCTTAAATTATATCAAATATATCTTAAATGTCAATACTTTATACAAAAAATCACATACTCATATGTAACTTATATCTATATCAATATAAAACACTTCTTATTAATGTTTTTTATTTGTCAATTTGCTATATTGATTTCTCCGAAAAGGAATATAGTGGACTTGATTGCAATTTATAAAATAATTAAGTTCCCAAAAAAAACTTAAAAAGATTGAATTCTATACATTACAGAATTCAATCTTTTTGTCTTTTGAATAATTTTTACAATCAAATTATAGTTGAACAGATTTTTTTGGTGCAAAATTACTTTCCATTGTCCAAATTACAGCTGTGCCTTTTTTTAAACTAAATACCTCTAAGATTCCATCAACATCTATTCCGTTTTCTTTCCACATTTGCAAAAACTTCCTTGTTGGATGCTCATAAACTTCATTACAAATATCAGGATTTGTTATTCTTTCAAGAACTCCAGCTACTCTAATTTGTACTCCATTTGAAAAAAAGCACATTTCCACTTTAGGATTTTTCATAATTTGTGAATATATATCTTTGGCAGAAGAAGTATGAAAAACTATACCGTTTTCATCTGCACGATACAAAAGCATTCCTCTTACTTTTGGTTGGTCATCCTCAGTAGTTGCAAGATAAAATACAGGGTTTTCATTCATTAATTTAAAAATCTCTTCTTTATTCATTATCTTAACCTCCTATTTTTTTATAATATTAACATAAATCAAAATTATTTTATATCAAAATACAATCAAATATTATTAAAATTCATTCAATGTATTTTTCACGATATTCAGAAGGAGTTATTCCAACATTATTTATAAAACAAGACGAAAAATGAGCACTACTGTTAAATCCACATTTTAAGGCTATTTCTGTTAATGTTGAATTTTTTCTTCTAAGCATATTTTTAGACTTATCTATTCTCGTATTTATAATATATTGTGCTGGTGTTTGCCCTGTCTCCCTTTTAAAACGCCGATTAAAATTAGAAATGGATATATACCCAAGTTCAGCAAGTTTAGATATAGAGATTTTTTCAAAAAAATGTTGTTCTATATGTTGTTGTGCTCTAGCAACAGAATAGTCTGAAGACACAGCTCTCATATTTAATGTTTCACCAAGGATACTCCTAATAATCCAATGTGTAATTACAGTTGCTTGAGCTTCTAGAGTTATCTCCATATTAATCATTGATTTACTATATTCAAATGCAAATGTATTTAGTGTTTTTAAAATATCACTACACATTTCAAATTTCAAGGAATTAAAATACGGAATGCAATTTGAATACAATTTGAACTGATTTTCAAAAAAAATCTTGTCAATTAAAACACAATAATAATGCAAATTTTCCCCATCATTATGGGGAGTTTCGGGCGAATAAATTTCAGCTGAATAATGAGTTTTATTTGATTTTACATCCTCAAAATATATAACTATCATATATGATGGATGTGTATGTTTTGCCATTGAAGCATAACCACAAGCCCCAATCGATGGGATGAATAACCCTAAATTCTCCTGAACATAACAATCTACTAAGCCAAGTTGCTCTACCTTAACATTTTGCCCTACCAGTTTTTTTATTATATTAAAATCCTTCATAAAATACCTCACTAAGAATAAATTTGATATTAATTTCTCTGTATTTATTACATGCTATATAATTTACTCTATTCTTATTTATGTATTTAAAAAGAAAGCGACAAGAAAATCATCTTTTCTTCTCACTTTCTTTTTTTTATAGTGCTTTAATTTAAATATTTTAAATTAATTTCTAAACTATTTCGGATGCTTTTTATGTTACTATTCAGCCATATGTATAGGGCTGGGATGTTTACCGAAGGTTCAGGGCGACCGGAAAGCCCGGTCGACTCCGCAAGAGTCGAAACCCTTGCAAAATCCTAAACTTTACCTTTAGATGTTGAATAGTAACCTTTTATAGATATTTTAAGTTAAAGAAAATTAATTTAAAGCACTATATCAATCTTTAAATTCGTATAAAGTAATCAAACTCCATGATTCACCTTTTTTTACTACAGCTGTACCATTATAACCAAAACTATTCATATAATCAAATTTATAATCAATTACAAGTTTGCCATCTTGGTCAATACAACCCCATTTTCCGTCATTCTCGTTATCTTCTTTATCTTTGTCTTTATTTTCAGCCGTTTTACTATTAGTACCCTTATCTTGTACAGGGGCTTTGCCAAGACTAAATGGATTTGCATCTACATATTTAGGTTCAATAGCCACTTCTCCAGAAACATCTATAAATCCCCATAGATTGCCTTTTTTAAATGCAGTAGGCTCCTTTGACTGAAACATTTTTATATCGTCACAATCTAATTCCTTTACGACTTCTCCTTTTAAATTGAGCAAAATAAATGTTTTGTCTTTTCTTGCTATTACAGTTCCCGCATATTTTGAACAAAAACCATATTCATCTATTTTGATTTCATCATATTCATATTCTGTAATATTATTAAAAGATGAATTTATCAACGCCCATTTTTCCCCTTTGCATACTGCTGCAACACCATTTGAAAAAGAACCTGCATAATCAAATTCTTGATTATATTCTTTATATTTTAAATCTACATATCCATACTTACCATTATACTGAAAAGGACTATACCCTTCTGCATAAGTACCTAAATAATCGTAATTTGAGTCAGGAACGTATGTTTTATATCCACTTAAATTCACATAATACCACTCATCTTCCTGAAATACAGGGACTATACCTTGTGATGAGTCATATGCACCCATTTCCTTGAACTGAAAACCGACGCTTGGTCTTCCATCTTTTCCTATTAGCCCATACATATCCTCTTTATTTTTAGCAGCATAAAAACCATAATGTAAACTTTTAATTTCCTTATAAGAACTATAAATTTCAAAGTATTTATTTTTCATCTCATTAATCATTTTGTTAACATCATTTTGTTTATCGATTTTAGGTGATTTTTTAAGAATATCCAATGCTTCATTATATTTGGACTTCCCTATATAATACACTGCCATCATAATATATGGCTCATCCGTTTTAGAGTTTATTTGTACTGCATTATTACATGCAGCTAGAAATCCTCTTTCATCGCTTAATTTTTCATAATTTTGAGCTATAGTGATTGCCAAATTATAATTTTGTGGATCTATTTCAAAAGCTAAATTATAATTTTTTACAGCAGTAATATAAGCTTCTTTTTTTTCATGCTCCTCTGCATTTGTCATATAGTTTTCATATTTTTCCTTCAAATCGCTTTTATTCATATATATCATAACCCATGATAAACCTGTAACCACTATCATAATCAATAAAACTAATATTGCATTTGTTTTCAATTAACGTTACCTCCCTTTAACAATATAATTGTCATAAAATAATAAAAAAATGCACCTAAAAATATAAACGGAACCATAGGAACTGTATCTTTTAATTTATATTTTTTAAAAATAATTAAAAATATGCTGACTACTGCCGTAAGTGCAAAGCAATAAAACATTATATTTATTACTCCAAAAACACCCGAAAAATAACCTATAATTGCAAAAAGTTTTAAGTCTCCTGAACCTATTCCACTTCTAGAAATTAAAAGGCACACAAAAAGAATTAAAAATCCAGCACCTAAACCATAGAAAGATTGTAATACAATATCCAACCAGTTTTCTATATCGAGCAAAACCTCTGCCATTAAAAACAACGTTCTTACTATGAGTAAAAAAACCAGCACTTTATTCGGAATTATTTTCAACTTAAAGTCAATTAAAGCCAATAAGAATAACGTATTTATAAGTATAAGCATTTTTACCTTTTGAAGTATCCCAAAATCAGGAAACACTATTAAAAAAACAGTTATAATTATAAATACCAAAACTGAAATATATTTCATTTTTTCTAAAAATAAAAATTTGTTTTTAAACGCCGTTATTGAAATAGCTTTATCAAATTCTTTACCTTCTCTTAAGTTTATCTCATAATTATAATAATAAATAAAACCACCAAAAGATACTATCATCATAAAAATTATTGTTACTATATCCATTTCTTCTCCTATCCCAAAGCTTTTTCTCTATATGTTATATTTATAGTTACGCCTTTTTCTTTTTCTATTTCTTTTGCAATTGAATTTATTTCTGTTAACATCGCTTCATTTTGAGCAGCTTCTTCAGGAATAACAATTATCAAAACTTTCTTAGCATTTTTAGCATCTATAGCTTGCATATCACCATTATCCATTTCGATTTCAGAAGGCATTTTTCCTAAGGAATCAACTAATTTTTGAGCATCCTTTTTTAATTTACTTTTTAAAGCACTACTTTTAATTGTATAATCACTTGAACTTGTAGTTTCATTTGTAGCCTCTGAATCATAACTTGAATAAGTTTGCATAAACACATTTACCGAGACTACATTTGTAGCTTCATTTCTAGATGCGTTATAGAGGTCTATTCCTTTGCCTCCTTTGACTGCATCATTTTGATTTTCATTTTTTATTTCGTCTACCCATGATTTTCCTCTATCTTTGCTATTTTCTGAAGTCCATCTACTTGCTTGTTCTTCTTCCTCAACTTTGGGCATTTTACCACGAACCCAGGCAGCTGTACTTGCCGTTTGCTTCATAGTAAAAATAACATCTTCCTTGCCAAATAAATTGAAAGTATTTATTTTTACATTATAAACAACCACAACATTTATTGATCTTTGATCTGATAAAAAAGAACTCGCTTTAAAGTTAAGTCCATTTAATCCATCTTGAACCCCTAATTTTTTTAAATAACTATCGGTATTTCCATCTGCAATATATTTTTTTATCAAGCTTTTACATAAGGGATCTGCAATAGCTTTGGTTATTATCTCATTTCCAACCTGTTTAAATAATAACCCTCCAAATGTTTTCACGATTCCTTCTGGATTTTCCATTAAAGTTTGAAAGTTACTCTCTATTGCTCCCGCAGCCTCATTTACTTTATCAATGCTTACGCTTACTCCATCATAAGCATTGAGTATTGAGTCTAAATCAGCAACATCCACACTTATATTTTGACTTCCCACCTCATCAACAGTACCCACAAAATTAGATATAGCATCTATGGTATCATCTACTTCTGGAACAGAACTATTATCAGTATTAGCCATACCGAGTCTATCTGCTATATAGTAGTAGTGAGATACTTCCTTTGCTACTTGATTAACTGCATACTGCATTGTTGTTTCTACTCTAATTACATTTACTAAAAATAAAATAACCAAAAAGCCAAATAAAAATACAGGAAAAGCCAATGAAGCCTCTATTGTAAAAGAACCTCTTTCATTTTTATGTTTTTGCATAACACTAACCTTTCAAATTTATTTTAAATAAATTAACTAAAAGAATTTTAGTTAATATTCATACATATGTATATTGCAAAGATATTTAACCGAAGGTCCAGGGCTATCAGAAAGCCCGGTCGACTCCGCAGAGTCGAAACTCTTGCAAAATCGTAAAATTTACCTTTAGTGGCTGAATAGTAACGAATTTTATTTTATTATTGAAACGGCTTTATATTAAATTTAGCCAACGCATCTTGAAGTTTTTGTTTATATTTGTCTATCATATCATTGATTTTAAGCTTTTCAGCTAGAAAATGAATTAAATCAAATCCCATATCTGTATTTCTTATAAATTCAGCAGAATCAGACGATAAAGCTTTTGCAGTAGCTTTTATTGTTAACTTATCCGTTAAATTAAAAAAAGCAAAAAACTGCGGAGTTCTCAGTTCTTTTTTTATGGTTACTTGAACCTCTTTATTTAAAAAGCAATTTCTAGAAAAATCAATATCACAAGTTACGTTTGAACCACCTAGTATAGATACCTTGTCAATTGTATTTACAGAATTTGATTCTATTTCATTTTTTATACTACCGTCCATAATAGTGCCCAAAAAATACCTGTAAGGTTTTATAACTCCATAGGCATCTGAAATATCCTTTGCTGTGGGTTGAGTATCTGAATTTGCCCAATCAAAATCCGCTCCACCTGTAGCTATATTACCAAATTCATAATATCCAGGAAACGATATTATTCTACTAGACATCATTGCTAGTTTTTTCGCTTGATCATGCATTATTGCATTTTGATACATAAACAAAGCAATATATATCATAAATCCCATGAGAAAAAAAATAATAGGATAAACTAATGCTGCTTCAACAACCAGTGCTGCTCCATCTTCTTTTTTTATTATTTTTTTTAACAATAAAAATTTCTTCATATGTACATTAACCTTTCCTATTATTTTTTTATCACAACAGCAAAATGCTGTTGTGATAAAATAAAGTATTTTTAATTAAACTTATGAACCGCTTCCACCAGTCGCAGAATCAACTTCTGTACCAATTTTATCGAATATATTGTTTATAAGATCTGTAATTCTCTCTCTAAAAATAACCACTAAACCAACAGCTACAACAATAATTAATAAAATTACAACTAAGTTAACCTCTCCTCTTTCATCTGTTAATAGTTTCTTCATTTCGTTTTTTCCTTTGTAATACATTGTCCACAATTTTTTTGTTAATTTCATATTTCTAACCCTTTCTTAAATATTAATAAATTAAAATATATTTGTAAATACAGGAACAATAACCATTATAATTATTCCTATAAATAACATCAACATTGGAAACAGCAGTTTTTGCTGTGCTGATTCTCCTTGCCTTTTTACCAAGTGTTTTTTTGTCTCCCAACTTTCGGCTGTCATCAATTTCAAAGAATTTACCATTTCGGAATTTCCTTTTTGAAGATTTTGCACAAGAGATGAGATGAATTTCCTAACCTCTTTTACAGAACAGCGAAGGGCGAAATTATTATATGCATCTATATCTGACATACCGTTGTTTATATCTTCTGCAGTAGTTTGCATTTCTTTATAAATAAGTGTTTGCCCAGAATATGCAATTTGTGTCCATGCTTCTCTAACTATCATCCCTGCATTTACCAATAATGTAAGTTTTGATATCATTACAGGAAAATCTGATAATATTGCATCATGTTTTTCAGATATATTTTTTTTCAATTCCATATCCAAATAAGCATAAATCAAAACCGAACACATTAATCCAAGTGCTCCTACTTCAACACTATTTGTTATTGCACCAAATAATACTCCTAAAGGTGCAACTGTTACGGCATAGGTTATTTGTGCTCCAGTGATAATATAGTTATAATATTCCGCATATTTCATTCCATAAATTTCACTTACTTTTTTTATTTTCTTACTTAATCTTTCTGATTTTAAATCTATTTTAAACAAATCAATAACGCCAAAACCTATAAAAAATAAATAATGCAATTGAAATTTTTTTCCGTCTATTGTTTTTATTATATCATTAAACTTGTTAAAGTATATACAAAATAATATCAACCACATCACGAACATAAAACTACCTATTCCCGCCATAATATACGCTTTTGTAAAGTCCATATTTCACCTCATATTTTTATATCTGTGATTTTTTTACCTATTAAATAAGCTGTAATAAAAATAGCCAATACTATAAATTTAATAGCCATGTCCATAGCACCATTTGTACCATCACCTGCATTACCAAAAGATTTCATCATAGGCATAATTACAAATGGTATAACCATCATTATATTCATATTATTTTTACTTGAATTTATTATAGTTTCTATTTCCATTTCTATTAAAATCTTATCATTTATTATTGATTGAGTTTCAGAAATAACTCTTTTTAAATTTCCACCCATTCTATAACATACTGAAAAAGTATCTGAGAAGTTTTTTATATCTTCTATATTACTTCTATCTCCAAAATTATTAAAAAGTTCTTCCAAATTAAAACCATTATCAATACCTTTTGAAATAATATAAATTTCTTTTGTTAATAATGCGTTTTCACCATATTGCATTTGCATGTCTGCATATGAATCCTTTATTGCATCATTTGGGTTTTTTCCCGCTGAAAATGAACCGTTTAAAGAATCCAAAAAGTCTCTAAACTGTAGTAATAAAGTTTTATCTCTTTTGTCTTTAAGAAATTTATTTCCAGCTGATTGAATTTTAATACCTGTTAAAATTCCAGCTATTAAACTTAATAATAAAATTTCAAAAAATATGTACGTTGCCACACCAGCTACGCCGAAACCAATTAGAAAAATAACCATTCTCTCTGTAAAATTCATGTTATAAATTCTGTAGTCCTTTGCCTCACCAGCAAGACCTTTTATAGGAATGTACTTTTCCTTTTCCTTTTTCTTCTTCATCTATTCATCCCCCATATTATATTTCGTTACTATTCAGCCACGGCCGGAATGCCTGGTCGACTCCGCAGAGTCGAAACTCGTGCAAAATCGTAAACTTTACCTTTAGTGGCTGAATAGTAACTATATTTCTATTTTATAACCGCTTAGCTTCAATTTATAATCATTTATAAATTTATTTTTAGTTCTTTTTAAAGAACCCGAAACTTTTTCCAACGTAGAATTTTCATCTTCTTCAAATAGATACAATGGATTTAATTTTATTTCACCATTTTCATATCCTAGAACTTCTATGATTTCAACCGTTTTTCTCGAATGATCACGTAATCGGGTAAGCTGTATTATTATATCTACCGCTGAGGCTATTTGCTGTCTTACAGCATCTAGAGGCAAACCTTCTGCACCTGTTATAACCATTGTTTCTAGTCTGCTCAACAAGTCCTTGCCGCTGTTCGCGTGCCCAGTAGACAACGAGCCATCATGACCTGTATTCATAGCTTGAAGCATATCAAGTGCCTCTCCTCCACGAACTTCTCCTACCACTATTCGTTCTGGACGCATTCTCAAGGAGGATTTTATAAGGTCTCTAATAGATATTTGTCCTGCTCCAGAAGCATTTGCATTTCTTGTTTCTAAACTGACTAAATTTTCAATTTCCTTAATTTGCAACTCAGCTGAATCCTCTATAGTTATTACACGTTCATCTTTAGGAATATAATTTGATAGAGCATTTAAAAAAGTAGTTTTTCCTGAACCAGTACCTCCACTTATAAAAATATTATACTTTGCTTTAACTAAAATCTCTAGTTTATCTGCTATGTCCTGTGTAATAGAACCATATCTTATTAACTGCTCAATTGTCATTGGCTTTTTAGAAAATTTTCTTATTGTAACAACAGGGCCACATAATGAAACAGGGGGTAAAACTATATTTACACGAGAGCCATCTGGTAATCTTGTATCTACAATCGGATTTGCTTGGTTTACTTCCCTACCAGCTTGACCCACTATTCTTTGTATTATGTCTTCTAATCTTCTTTGACTTTCAAACTTTGCGTTTAGTTTTTGTAGCCTTCCTCTTTTTTCAATAAAAATATCTTCATGACCATTTATCATAACTTCTGTTATAGAATCATCTTTCATGATGGTATCTAAGATTCCTAAACCACGAATAGAACTATAAATGTTTTCTATTATGTCTACTTTATCATTTATGGGTAAATACAATTCTCTCGTCTTTTCTACAACAGACGCTTCTATTTTTTCATATAACTCATCATCAGTTAACTGTGTTAATGGAAGATTATCAATTACTGTATTTTTTATATCCTGTGCTATTTGTTCATAATTTTTTTCTATCATAAATATTTCCCTTTATATTTCATTAAATATTCCACTTGATACCATGGAGTTTATTGTACTTTCAACTGTGTTTTGATTGTAAAGGGGTAACGTGCCTAAAACATGAACACTGAACTCATAATTATAATTATCCGAAATTGGAGTTATTTTATTTTCTATTAAGGAAATTTTTGAACATAAATCAATTACATTTCTTTTACTTACTATATCTAATGCCTTATATTCTTTTTTCAACTTTTCTTTGGATATAATATTCTTTTCTGTTAATAATATTATTTGGTCTGATTTATCTAAAAAGGTTATAAAATTTTCTGTAATACTAAAATCTAAATTTACAATAATATACTCATATTCACTGTTTTCTTTTAATTCACTAATTAATTTTAAACACTCTTCTTTACTTATTTCCAGCTTATCTAGAGGGTTTATTGGTGATTTAAAGAAATATACTCCTTTTGAATCTCTTAAAACAGCACTTTCTATTTTAAGTGCTAAATTACATTTTTGACTTTTAAGTGCAAAAAGTATATCCGTTAAATCAAAACTACCATCTGCAGAAAAATAAAAATCAGACTCTCCAAATTGTTCAAAATTTAGATGAAGTGTCTTTTTCTCTCTTTGAGCACATTTTATTGCACAGGCCACAGATGCAACCGAAGAACCAGCACCACCATTTACAGATACAAAAGATATCATTTTTGATACCACATTTTTATTATTCTTTTTATAGGTTACTTTTTGTTCTGCTTTTTCCGAATATATACTTAAAATATTTTTGTATATCGCAGATGTTTTTTGAAATTTGCCTATTGCTTTTTGGTTGTTTATCGTTTCAATATCATTGGTTTCAACAAAATATGCGAACATACAGTGAGAAGGTAATTCTGATGGATTTATATTTACATACTGATCCGCAATAAGCATATTTATTCTATTATTCTTAATTTCTTCAATTACTTTTTTTTCATCCGTAAATGAATAAACTTCTATGTTTTGTGAATAATTACAGTTAAAAGCATTTGTTATTGATTGAATATAATTTATATCTTTATCAAGTAAAGCCAATTTAATTTTAATTTTCAACTAAATATCCCCCAATCAATTTTTATTAGATTATTTTTTACTTATATTGAGTTATTTTGCCATATTTTTTAGATAAAAATATAGCCAGTATAAATTATACAGGCTATTGAGATTTTTGTAAATATGTAATTTATATCTTTGTTAATGTTTACAATTATTTTATAAATTAAATGATTCATATATATGAATTTTCTAAATAATCAAGATATTTTCCCAAAATAACGTATTTCATTTTTGCCTGAATCCTTTGCACGATACATGGCCATGTCAGCACATTTTAACAATTCAGCCGAATCCGCTCCATCATTGGGATAAAACGCTATTCCAAAACTTGCACTTATATGAAATTCTGAATTTTCTATAATAAACTTATCCATTAAAATAACCCTTAAATTTTCTATGTATGCTTCTAGTTCATAGTCTTTTAAATTTGATTGTATAACTAAAGCAAATTCATCTCCACCTAAACGACCAAGCATATCTTCCTTATATATAGCTTTTTTTAGTTTAGATGTTACGGTTTGCAATAAAATATCTCCCGCATGATGTCCCATAGTATCATTGATTTTTTTAAAGTTATCTAAATCTATAAACACTACACCAAATTCTATATTTCTTTTCTCTGCATAGTCAACCAAAAAATCAATTCTGTTTATAACCATTTTCCTGTTTGGTAAACCAGTTAAAACATCATAAAAAGCAAGCTGACTTAATTTTTCCTCATTTTCCTTCATTACAGTATTATATTCATATAATCGTTTATTTTGTCTTTCTAGTTCTTTATGTGCAGATGCAATTTCCTCATTTAGATACTCTAGCTTTTCTTTTTGCTTTGTTATTTCAACAATCTGTTCATTTAAATGATTTGCACAAAGATAAATAATTGAAATTATCAAAACAGTACATAAAGGAACTACTATTCCTGGAAAAGATACAAAAGATTTTTTCATGAAAAATTGAAAAGCTATAAAACTACTAGCAATAATATTCATTATTAACGCTAAAGTATATCCTAATTTTTTGAAATTCATAACAACATAAACTGAAATCATAACTTGAAACTGAGCAATAACACCATTTAAGTTCATTTTATTAATATACTGTGCTTTTGATTGTATATATATAGAAACAATGTATAATAGTATAAAAATTATGATTTGAAAATATATTTTATGTATCTTTTTATCATCATCTTCTGTACTTATAAGACTTATAATTTCGTTTTTTAGTTTATTATGAATCATAGATACTCTCCTTATTTTATATAAACAAACAAAAAATATACTATAAATTATACACTATAACGATAATTATGTCAACAAAAATATAATTTCACTGTAATTTTGTGCTATTACCCTATTCTTTCACTAAATATCTCTATATTTATCTAAACAAAATATAATTTTTAATTATTGACTTTTATAGTTTTAATTACTTATAATATATATGTTCGACTAAAGTAAAAAAAATTAAATCAAGAAAGGTTACTAAAATGTCTATTAAAAACAAACTCATTTCTATATTAGAACACAATAAAGGTAATTATGTTTCTGGTAATTTTTTAGCAAATGAATTGGGTGTTTCTAGGAATACTGTTTGGAAAATAATCAAGCAGCTTGAGAATGAAGGAATAGAGATTACCGCTAAAACCAATAAAGGTTACATGCTATTACAAGAATGTGATTATATTTCTGAGGAAGTAATACGCAAACACTTAAATTTAAATTCCAAAAGAAAAATGGAAATTTTAAAAACTATACATTCCACAAATGATCATGCAAAAAAATTGGCACAAAATTCAAAAAATGAAATTTCAGTTGTAATTGCTGACAAACAAGAAGCTGGAAAAGGCAGATTAGGAAGAGTTTTTGTTTCCCCACCACATTCAGGTATTTATTTAAGCTTGATTATACGCCCCGAATTCAATATAGAAACTTCACAGTTTTTAACTTCCTGCATTGCTGTTGCTGTTTCAGAAGCCATTGACAACATTTGTGGATGTGAAACAAAAATAAAATGGGTAAATGACATTTACCTAAATTCAAAAAAAATATGTGGAATATTGACAGAGGCTTCGATAAGTTTTGAATCAAATTCTTTGGAATATGTCATTATAGGAATTGGAGTTAACGTTGGAAGCATAAAAAAATCTCTCTCTTCTGAATTACTTGAAATAGCATCTTCTATAGAAGACGAATTAGGCAAAAATTTTTCACGCTCCATTATAATCGCAGAAATATTAAATAGAGTTGATTTTCATTTAGCAAATATAAAGTCTTTAAACTTCATGAAAAGATATAAACATCGCTCATTTATAATAGGTAAGGAAATCCTTGTTTCAACCAACAAGCTCCAAAAAAAAGCTATTGCTTTAGATATAGATGATAAGGCAGGGTTAGTTGTAAAATATGAAGATGGAAAAATCGAAACTCTTAATACAGGGGAAGCTAGTATAATAAAAAAATAAATATACTTATTAATTCAAAAAATCTTGATTAAAAATGATTAATGTGATAAAATTAAAATGTTAATGTTAAGTTGGTTAAACAAAGTTAATATCGCTTAAAATATTGCTATTCAACCATATGTATGAGTCAGAGGTATTTTACCGAAGGTCTAGGGTAACCGAAAAGCCTTGTCGACTTCTCACAGAGTCGAAACCCCTATAAAATTGTAAACTTTACCTTTAGTGGCTGAATAGTAACCTTAAAACCTCTTAATAAAAAATTATTTAAATAATTTTATATACTTTTAAAGGAGTTAATTTTTTTATGACAAACAGTTATGAAAGTCCATTTTGTTCTAGATATGCTAGCAAAGAAATGCAATACATTTTTTCAGCAGATAAAAAGTTTACAACATGGAGAAAATTATGGGTGGCACTCGCTCGTGCTGAAATGAAACTAGGGTTACCCGTTACAGAAAAACAAGTAGAACAACTTGAAAAAAATATTGAAAATATTGATTATGAAGTAGCTCAAAAACGTGAAAAAGAATGTCGTCACGATGTTATGTCTCATGTTTTTGCTTATGGTGAAGTTTGTCCTAACGCAAAAGGAATTATTCATCTTGGTGCAACATCTTGTTATGTTGGCGATAATACAGATTTAATCATAATGCGTGATGCTTTACAAATAGTTAAACGTAAGCTTATCAATGTTATCTCTCAGCTTTCAAAATTTGCAACCGAATATAAATCCATGCCTGCTTTAGCATACACACATTTACAACCAGCACAGTTAACTACTGTTGGTAAACGAGCTACTTTATGGATAAATGAATTTTTAATGGATTTAGAAGAGTTAGAATATCGTTTAACAAACATTCCTTTTTTAGGTTCTAAAGGAACTACTGGAACACAAGCATCTTTTGTAGAATTATTTGAGGGAAATTCAGAAAAAATTAAAAATCTAGAAAAAATGATTGCAGAAGAAATGGGATTTGAAAATGTCATCCCTGTTTCCGGACAAACATATTCTAGAAAAATAGATTCTCAAATTTTATCTACTTTAAGCGGAATAGCTCAGTCAGCTTCAAAATTTTCAAACGATATGCGTATATTACAGAGTTTCAAAGAAATGGAAGAACCTTTTGAAAAAGGCCAAATAGGCTCCTCTGCAATGGCTTATAAACGTAACCCTATGAGATGTGAAAGAATTACTTCCATTGCAAGATATGCAATGATAGATTCTCTAAACCCTGCTTTTACGGCTGGAACTCAATGGTTTGAAAGAACTCTTGATGACTCTGCAAACAAAAGAATTTCTGTAGCCGAATCATTTTTAGCTATCGATTCAATTTTAAACATAATGATAAATGTTACTAGCGGACTTGTTGTATATCCTAAAATCGTTCACAATAGAATTATGAATGAGTTACCATTTATGGCGACAGAAAATATAATGATGGATGCAGTAAAAAAAGGTGGAGACAGACAAGCATTGCATGAAAAAATTCGTGAATACTCAATGGAAGCAGGCAAAAGAGTTAAACAAGAAGGTTTAGATAACAACTTATGTGAACTTATTTTAAAAGATCCTGACTTTGGAATAACACAAGAAGAGATGAATTCAATACTCAATCCTGTTAATTTTATTGGTAGAAGCAGTGAACAAGTTGATGAGTTTATATCTGAACACATAAATCCTATCTTAGAAAAAAATAAAAATATTTTAAATGAAAAGGTTGAAATAAATGTATAAAATCAATTTTTATATTTAAAATTGATGTTTACGATTTTGTAAGAGTTTCGACTCTGCAGAGTCGACCGGGCTTTCTGGTCGCCCAATGTCATCAACTTAGTTGAAAAATTAAAGTTTTACTCGATTTTTTTCAAAAAATCGTAGGTTTCCAAAGGGCAAAGCCCTTGGTCGCTTTCCGCAGAAAGCGAAACCCTTATGCTTTAAGAGCTTTTTTTCTTCTTTTTGCGATAGAAAAATAAGTGGAATTTGAGGCAGAGCCTCATAAATTTCCTCAGCAATTTGCTTAAGTTGACGACATTGTCTAGTCGCCCTGGACCTTCGGATTGTATATCTTTGGTTATGGATATGACTGAATTGTACCAATAATACATCTATAATACTTTTTCGTTGATAACTATTGACTTTTTGTGTAATTTGTCATATAATTATACTTAATTGTCGATTTAATTTGTATTATATTTTTAATATAGTAAACAACATCTATTGTTTACTACATTAAGCAAAATTAAATTACTTTGGCTACATATAAATAATAAATTAGGAGGTTTAAATGTGAAAAAAATTAAAAAACCTGTTTTTTTCGTTGTCTTTTTACTTATAATGGTGTTTTCAGCTTCTGTTTTATTGGGAATTACTTCTCAATATGGAGATATAGTGACAACATATATCAAAAGCGTAAAAGATATACGACTAGGTATTGACATTCAAGGGGGAGTTGATGTTACTTTTACTCCTGCAGATGGAATTGATGCTACAGATGAACAAATAGATTCTGTAAAAGAAGTTATGAAAGTACGACTTTCTTCTTTAGGTATTAATGACAGTAACGTATATTCTGATTATAACAAGGACAGAATTATTGTAAGATTTCCTTGGCAATCAAACGAAAAAAACTTCGACCCTGAAGCATCAGTAAAAGAATTGGGCGGTACTGCTATGCTTACATTTAGAGAAGGAACTGAGCAAGACGAAAACGGTCTACCAACAAGTCCTCTTGTTTTAAATGGTAATGACGTTTCTAAAGCTTTCGTTTCAGTAGCACCAAATGAAACTACTGGTGCACAGGATTACGTTGTTTCACTTGAGTTAACTTCTGAAGGTACAACAAAATTCGCTGACGCTACTGGAAGATTAGCTGCATCAAAAGGTTCTATTTCTATATGGATGGATGAAACAATGATTTCAAACCCAACAGTACAGGCACATATAACTGATGGTAAAGCTATTATTTCTGGTCAATTTGATTATGAAGGAGCAAAAAGTTTAGCAGATAAAATAAACGCTGGTGCTCTTCCTTTTAGTTTAACTACATCAAGCTTTAAAACTATCTCTCCACTTTTAGGTTCTGGTGCTCTTCAAGCAATGATTCTTGGTGGATTTATCGCATTTATTTTAGTTGCTTTATTTATGATAACAACATATAGATTGCCTGGCTTTGTTGCTGTTATATGTTTAGTAGGTCAAGTAGCAGGAACTCTAGCCGCTGTATCAGGATATTTTGCTTTTATGAACAGTTCTACTTTAACCATTCCTGGTATCGCTGGTATTATTCTTTCAATAGGCATGGGTGTTGATGCTAACATTATCACAGCAGAACGTATAAAAGAAGAATTGCGTTCAGGTAGAAGCTTGGATAAATCACTTGATTTAGGTTATCAACGTGCATTTACTGCTATTTTTGATGGTAATATTACTGTTATCATTGTTGCAATTGCTTTAATGGGAGCATTTGGTGTTCCTGAAAGTTTTTTTGCTAAAATGTTATCTTTCTTGTTCAGATGGTTTGGTGCAACAACTGAAGGTACTATTTATTCATTTGGTTACACATTAATGGTAGGTGTAATATTAAACTTTATAATGGGTGTACTTGCTTCAAAATTATTAATTGGCTCACTTTCCAAATTCAAACCACTTAAAAACAAAAAATTATATGGAGGTGTAAGCAAATGATTAAAGAAAACACCACGAAAATATATGATATAATAGGAAAGAAAAAAGTATTCTTTACTATTTCCTCTATATTAATTTTAATCTCGATTATTTCTACTTTTTTTGGTCTTAAAGTTGCTATTGAATTTAAAGGTGGGACTATGATTTCATATTCATACATAAATGAAATCGACTCAAATGAAGCTCAATCTAGAATTGAAGAAGTTTTAAACAACAAAATTCTTCTTCAACAAGGAGATCTTTTTAATAGTGATAGAAAAAACCTAACTATTACGCTTGTCTCCACTGATGGAATCTCTTCAGATTTACAAAATAATTTAACTAGTGCTCTTAAAGAACAGTTTTCTGACAACGACATACAAATTTTAGACTCAAACGACGTTTCCCCTTCATCTGGTCGTGAGTTTTTTATAAAATGTTTAGTTGCCGTTGCTTTTTCAGCTTTAGTCTTAGTTATATATATTTCATTTAGATTTAAAAGGATTAGTGGATGGTCAGCTGGTATTTTTGCAGTTATAGCTCTTATCCACGATATTACAATAGCATATGGTGGATTTGTTATATTAGGATTTGAAATAAATTCAAATTTCATGGCTGTAATACTAACTATACTTGGTTATTCAATAAATGACACAATTGTTGTTTATGATAGAATAAGAGAAAACAAACATCTTATGGGCCAATCTACACCACTTTACAAGCTTGTAAACACCAGTATATCTCAGTCATTTTCACGTGCAATAAATACTTCATTAACAACTATTGCTTCAATGGCTGTAATTTCTATAGTAGCATTTGTTTATCAAGTTAATTCTATTTTAAGTTTCTCTGTGCCTTTACTTATAGGTATGATAATCGGTACATATTCTTCTCTTTTTCTTGCTCCTTTACTTTGGGTTACATGGCAAACAAGAAAAGGTAAAAAAGACAATTAAATTCATCGTAACTTTAAAAGCACCTTGTTTTCAAGGTGCTTTTATGATATAATAAATCATAAAGCTAAATTTAAAAACAAAAGGAGCATTTACATGAGGGTCGGTGTTTCTACTGCTTGTCTTTATCCTGAATTATTAGAAAATGCTTTGTTTAAATTACTTGAGAGTGGAATAAATAATACTGAAATATTTATTAATTCTCATTGTGAACTAGATAAAAAATTTGTAGAAAATATGGCTAAAGTATTAAATGATTTTAATGCCAAATGTGTTTCTTTACACCCTTATACATGTGCTTTAGAACCTATGATGTTCTTTTCTGCATATGAGCGAAGAATTTCTGATATTTTAGAATATTATAGAGTTTATTTTGAAGCAATGAATAAACTCAATGCTAAAATTTTTATATTTCATGGTAATAAAATTATAACAAATGTACACCATCATTTATATTTTGAAAGATTTCATAAGCTATTTACTTTAGGCAAAGAATACGGTATTACTGTAACTCAAGAAAATGTAGCTAGATGTCAAAGCTCTTCTCTTTCTTTTTTAACAGAAATGTCTGATTATTTGGGTGACGATGTTAAATTTACACTTGATGTAAAACAAGCAATACGTTCAAATGAAGATCCATTTAACATAGTTAATATACTAAAGTCAAAAATCATACATACACATATAAGTGATAATGGTCCGAATGGTGATTGTTTATTAATAGGAGAAGGCACTTTTGATATAAATCTTTTTTTAAAAACACTAAAATGTTTTAACTATTCAGGCGATATAATCTTAGAACTATATAGAAGTAATTATTCAACTGTTCTAGATTTAAATAAAAATTATAATAAAATCAAAAATATAATAAAACACAAAATTTAATTTTGGGAGGGTAAATATGAAATGTCCTTATTGCGGTTTTGAAGATACAAAAGTTATAGATTCACGTCCTGCTGACTCAAAAAAAAGAAGGCGTCGAGAGTGTACAAACTGTTCGAAAAGATTTACAACATATGAAATTGTTGAGATTCCTCTTCTCATGGTACAAAAAAAAGATGGTACTTTTGAGCCTTTTAAAAGAAATAAGCTTATAGATGGTATATACAACGCAATTAAAAAGCGACCTATTAGCATAGATGAAGTCAATAATCTTGTTGATGAAATCGAAAACTTTTATGCCAATGAAATGAAAACACAAATAAATTCAAACGAAATTGGAGATATGGTTTTAGAAAAATTAAAAAAACTAGACCTCATTGCATATATTAGATTTGCATCTGTTTATAAGGATTTTACTGATGTAGAAAGCTTTATTAAAATAATTTCTGAATTAAATGAACAATAAATATGTAGACAAATTTATATCTTTATGATAAAATAATAAAGCATTGTTAATTTTATTTATTTAATTTTAACATCTGTTTTGTTACTATTCAGCCATATGTATAAAGTAGAGGTGTTTTACCGAAGGTCTAGGGCGACCAGAAAGCCCAGTCGACTCCCTAGAGTCGAAACTCATGTAAAATCATCGCCTAAGTTTCCCCTTTAGTGACTGAATAGTAACTCTGTTTTGCTCTTTAACATATTTTTAAATACTTAATAGGAAGGTTTTTTTATGAATTTTGCAAAAATAATTAATTTCAATGGTATGCCATGTGTCGAGTTGAGCGTTGATGATTATACGGCTTTAATAGCTTATGAAATAGGGAGTAATGTAATACGTCTTAGAAATACAAAAAGTTCTGTAGATGTATTTAGATTTAATGATTCTATTTCACCAGAAGAATTATTAAAATCTGCGGAAGTATGGGGACTACCTCTTTTATATTTACCCAATAGATTTGCTGACGGTATTTTAAAAACCTCAGATGCTACATATCATTTGCCTGTAAACGAAGGTGAACCATACAACAACCATATTCATGGCTTCATTCACAAACGTGTTCACTCTATTGTTGAATATGATTGTGATGAAAATAAATCATGGCTAAAAACACAATATCTTTACGATGAAAATGATGATTTTTTTCAGTATCTACCTGTCAAGTTTAATGTAGAATATACTTTTACTTTGTCAAATAAAGGTTTAGATGTAAATATAAAATTCACAAATTTATCAGAAAAAGTTCTTCCAATGGTTTTGGCATCACATACTGCAATACAAGCACCTTTTGTTGATGAAGGAAAATTACCCGATATAAGAATAAGCGTTCCTGTTTTACAAAAATGTGAGTTAAACGAAAGATGCTTACCCACTGAAAGAATTTTAGACTTAACACCATGGGATGCAGAATACAATAATGGAACAAAAGTACCTGTTTTACAAAATATAGACAATGATATGTATTTAGCTGATAAACTTTTTGTTGAAGATAAAGATTTTTATGGAATGATAGCAGAAGATATAGCTAAAAAGGTGAAGATTTTTTATGAAGTATCAAACGAGTATAGATTTTGGATTATATGGAACGACAAAGGATTTAACGGATATTTTTGTCCAGAACCAATGACTGCAATGATTAATTCGCCAAATCTAAATATGCCAAACTATATTTCAGGATACAAAGAAATCATACCAAACAATACATTTGAAACAAAACAAAGATTCTTTGTTAAAAAATATTAAATATTAATGTTTAATCTGAAAAAAGTTTTTAATTTTAATTTTTTTAATTAAATTCATCCGTTAATATTTAGCCACGTGATTAAGATAAACGTATATACTGAAGGTCCAGGGCGACCGGAAAGCCCGTTCGACTCCGCAGAGTCGAAATCCCTACAAAATTGTCTATGTTACCTGTAATGGCTAAATAATAACATTCATAAACTTAAATTTAATAATTTTTTGATAAATAGCTTGAAAACATATTCATAATATGATATAATTTTTATAATCGTTTTGCAATTAAATAATTACTTAAATAATAACTAATAAAGGAGTTTTAAAATGAAATTCGGTTTTTTTGATGACCAAAGCAAGGAGTATGTAATCAATTCTCCTAAAACACCTTATCCATGGATAAATTACTTGGGTACACAATCATTTTTCTCATTAATCTCAAATACTGCTGGTGGATATCATTTTTATAAAGATGCCCGCTTAAGAAGAATTACTCGTTACCGTTATAATAATGTTCCTGTTGATATGGGTGGCCGTTATTTTTACATTAACGACAATGATACAGTATGGTCACCAGGCTGGTCACCAGTAAAAACAGAATTAGATAGTTACGAATGCCGTCATGGTATGGGATACACAGTTATAAAAGGGAAAAAGAATAATATTTCTACAGAAGTTACTTTCTTTGTTCCTCAAAATTATAATGGTGAAATTCAAAAATTCACAGTTAAAAATGAAGGCACTGAAAAGAAAACTATAAAATTATTTTCATTTATAGAATTCTGTTTATGGGATGCTCAAGACGATAGCACAAACTTCCAAAGAAACTTTAATACTGGTGAAGTCGAAGTTGACGGAAGTACTCTTTATCATAAAACAGAATACAAAGAAAGAAGAAATCACTTTGCGTTCTATACAGTTAATACTGAAATCAATGGCTTTGACAGCGATAGAGAAACCTTTACAGGATTGTACAACGGTTTTGATAAACCTCAAACTGTTTTTGCAGGTAAACCATCAAATTCTGTTGCTGACGGTTGGTCTCCAGTAGCTTCACATTATATCGAAATCACACTTGAAGCAGGTGAATCCAAAGATTTAATATTTATTTTAGGATATGTTGAAAATCCTCAAGAAGAAAAATTCAATGCTGACGGTTCTATGAATAAATCAAAGGCAAAAGAAATGATGGAACAATTCAACACTACTGAAAAAGTAGATGCTGCTCTTGCTGAAAACAAAAAAATGTGGGATGATTTACTATCAAAATACACAGTATCTTCTCCAGATGATAAATTGAACAGAATGGTTAACATATGGAACCAATATCAATGTATGGTTACATTTAACATGTCTAGATCTGCTTCATATTTTGAAAGTGGTATAGGCCGTGGAATGGGCTTTAGAGATTCAAACCAAGATTTACTTGGATTTTTACATCAAATTCCTGAAAGAGCAAGAGAGAGAATACTTGACCTTGCAGCTACTCAATTTGAAGATGGTGGTTGTTTCCATCAGTATCAACCTTTAACTAAAAAAGGTAATCATGAATTGGGTGGTAATTTCTCAGATGATCCATTGTGGATGATTTTATCAACTACTGCTTATATAAAAGAAACTGGTGACTTTGGCATTTTAGATGAGATAGTTCCTTATGAAAACAAAGAAGAACTTGCTAAACCAATGATGCACCATATTCAACAATCATTCTATCGTATAGTAAACAATTTAGGTCCTCATGGTTTACCGCTAAGCATGCGTGCTGACTGGAATGACTGTTTAAATCTAAACTGTTTCTCAAGCGCTCCTGGAGAAAGTTTCCAAACTTCAACATCTAAAGATGGAAAAGTTGCAGAATCTATTTTTGTTGCTACTTTATTTACATATGCAGGCCCTGAATATGTTGCATTGTGTAACTATAAAGGCGATACAGAAGCAGCTGCAAAAGCACAAGCAGAAATAGACAAAATGTCTGAAACTGTAATGAAATACGGCTATGATGGCGAATGGTTCTTAAGAGCATATGATGACTTTGGTAAAAAAGTTGGTTCAAAAGAATGCGAAGAAGGTAAAATATTTATTGAGCCTCAAGGTTTTGCTGTTATGTCTGGTCTTGGAAAATCAGAAGGCTTAGATATTAAAGCTCTTGATAGTGTTGATAAATACTTAAATTCAAAACATGGTTTAGTATTAAATAACCCTGCTTTCACAAAATACTATATCGAATACGGTGAAATTTCTACTTATCCAGGTGGTTACAAAGAAAACGCAGGTATATTCTGCCACAATAATGCTTGGATTATATGTGCTGAAGCATTTGTAGGTCGTGGAGACAAAGCTTTTGAATACTATTCAAAAATTGCTCCTGCTTACCGTGAAGATATTTCAGAATTACATAGAACAGAACCATATGTATATGCACAAATGATAGCTGGTAAAGATGCTAAGCGTCATGGCGAAGCAAAAAATAGCTGGTTAACAGGTACTGCTGCATGGAACTTTGTTGCTGTTTCCCAATATATACTTGGTATTATTCCTGACTGGAATGGATTAAAAGTAGATCCTTCTATTCCAAGTGCATGGGATGGTTTTAGTATAACAAGAAAATTCCGTGGTTCAGTTTATGATATCACTATCAAAAATCCAAACCATATTTGCAAGGGTGTAAAATCTGTAACTGTAGATGGAAATGCAATCGAAGGAAATGTATTGCCAGTATTTACAGACGGTTCTACTCACAAAGTTGAAGTAATAATGGGTTAAAGAAACCTTTAAAATAATATTAGGCTTTAGCGACTAGTTTAGTTCGCTAAAGCCTAATATATTATTATTCAGCCACTAAAGGGAAAGTTTAAGGTTTTGCGATGGTTTCGACTCTGCGGAGTCGACCGAGCTTTTCTGTCACCTTGGACCTTCGGCAAAATATCTCTGCCTATACATATAGCTGAATAGTAAACAATATATCGCACTTCGTAATTTGGAATAAATTTCTTCTTGTTATTATTTTATTTTTATGTTATCATTATAACATATATGAGTTTAAATCAAAAAATATTATTTTGTAAAGGAATATTTATATGAAATTAGGTATGGTTGGTCTCCCTAACGTAGGAAAAAGCACTTTATTTAACGCTTTGACAAATGCAGGTGCAGAATCTGCAAATTATCCATTTTGTACTATAGATAAAAATATAGGAATTGTTGCCGTTCCAGATGAAAGATTGGATGCTCTTGCAAAAATGTATAATCCAGATAAATTCACACCAGCAAATTTAGAATTTGTTGATATTGCTGGTCTTGTTAAAGGAGCTTCTAAAGGAGAAGGATTAGGAAATAAGTTTTTAGCGGATATTCGTGAGGTTGATGCTATAGTTCATGTGGTTCGTTGCTTTGAAAGCATGGATATAATTCATGTAGATGGTGAAATAAATCCTGCAAGAGATATTGAAACTATAAATCTTGAATTGATTTTTTCGGATATTGAAATGATCGATCGTAGAATAGATAGATGCAAGAAGATGGTCAAGGGTGATAAAAAATATCAACAGGAAATCGAGTTTTTAGAAAAGTTAAAAGAACATCTTGAAAACGGTGAATCTGCTCGTTCCTTCCCTTTTTCTGAAGATGAAAGAGAAACCATAAAAACAACACCTCTACTTTCTTCAAAACCAATCATTTATGCAGCAAATTTATCTGAAGAGGATTTTGTTAACAACATAGAGACAAATGCAAATTATAAGATAGTATGTGAAATTGCAAAAAAAGAAAATTCCGCTGTACTACCTATATGTGCTCAAATAGAAGCCGAAATTTCTGATATGAGTGATGAAGATAAATCAATGTTTTTAGGAGAACTTGGTTTGGAGATATCTGGACTAAATAGAATTATTAAAGAAGGTTATTCTTTATTAGGTTTAATATCATTTTTAACTGCTGGCCAACAAGAAGTTCGTGCCTGGACTATAACTAGAGGAACAAAAGCACCTCAGGCAGCTGGTAAAATACATACCGATTTTGAAAAAGGTTTTATACGTGCTGAAGTAATTTCTTTTGACGACCTTATGACAAACGGCTCCATGGCAGCAGCAAAAGAAAAAGGTCTTGTTAGATTAGAGGGTAAAGAATATATAATGAAAGATGGCGACATCGTTTTATTTAGATTTAATGTATAAAAAATGTTACTATTTAGCCACTAAAGGTCAAGTTTACAATTTTGTAGAACCTTGGACTCTGCGGAGTCGACTTGGCTTTCCTGTAGCTCGTACCTTCGGTAAAATATATCTTCCTTATACATATGGCTGAATAGTAACTAAAAAATAGCTTCAATCAAAAAAGATTGAAGCTATTTTTCTTCATATGGTATAACTATATTTACCATAAACCTGTTGTTTCTTGTTGAGATTTGCATGTCTCCATTATATTTTTCAATTGCTTTATTTACATTTGAGATTCCTATTCCAGAATGTCCATCTTTTGTGGATATAAAATTTTCATATGTCTTGGTAACTTCATTGAAAATACTATTTTCTATATTTATAATTAAAAAATTATTATATTTTTTAATTATAATTATTATTTCAGAATCTACTTCTTCATCTTCTTTACAAGCTTCTATTGCATTATCTATTAAATTTGACAATATGACAGTTAAATCAAAATCACTAATAAAACTTAAATCCACCTCCTCTATTTCATACTTAACTTGTATGCCAAAAGATTCGGCTAACATTGACTTGTCATTTATAATGATGTTTAAAACTCTGTTTTCTGATATAAACTTTGGAGATAGTTCTTTTATTTTTGCACAAATTTCAGCGGTATATTGAGATGCTTTATCAGGTTCTCCCTGCTTATATAAATTTTCTATGTTTTGTAAATGGTTTTTGATATCATGCATTATTTTTCTACTTAAATTATATTTTATCTCTATAGATGAATAATATCTCAGCTGCATGTCAGATTGCTGTTCTGATAACTTAACTAAACTCTCTAATTTATGATTTTTAGACATTACTTCAAAGAAATATGTTAAAGCAAGATTTAATCCTATCAATATTATAGCTGAAAGCAAGGATATAAGGATTAATTCCGTTCTACTATTTTCATAATCATTATCTAACAATACAAACAAAACATAAACATTTAAAATGCTGTACAAAGGGAAAATCATACTTATTACAAATTGGATTTTATTTAATTTTATAAACTCATACTTATTTAAAAAATTCATAAATAAACGATATATTACAATAGTAACAAATTGAATAACACTAACTTTTAAAATATAATGTATATCTCCCTGATTAAAGTCACCATGAAGTAAATATAATAATTTATCTATAAAAAACCCTAGAATATACTGAAAAATTAGTAAAGAAAAAATAAAAAGTAAGTTCTTACACATAACTTTATTTTGACTTGTTTTATAAAACACTTCTCCGGCTATGAGCATGATAAGAGTAAAGTATATTTGATTATAAATTATATCTCCTAGGAGATTAACTAAAACATTTATAACTATAAAAATAAGATAGATTGTAAAATATACTTCTTTATTATATCTTTTTTTATATAACTTATTCATAAAATCAAAAACTAAAACATTTGTTACCAAGCACAAAATGAAATAAGTGGTGAATTCAATTATTTCTTTCACGTTATTTACCCTCTTATATTTCTAATTAAAAAATTATTAAATTCTTTTCGAAATTCCAAGACTTTGTTTTTGGATATTGGTATTATTACTCCATCACACATATTTAATTCATGCCCTTTTATAGCATTTATATGATTTAAGTTTACAATAAAACTACGATGTGGAGATTTAAATTCATCTGCTGGTAAAAGATTTAATAGCTTGGTAATATTTGTGTTGTATGTTGTTGTCATTAACTTTGTTTTTGTAGTTGTAATAACCAGTTGTCTAGCAATTGATTCTATGTGAATTATGTCATCACATTCTATTAAAATATCCCCGTTGTTCGTGGGCAGATTTATTTTTACTGATTTTTTTGGAGTTTCTAAATATGATATAGCCTCATCTAAACATAAAATCACGTCTTCATCTTTAAAAGGTTTTGTCAAATAGGAAAAAGCATGGACAGAAAAAGCCTTACTCATGTATTCTGTATAACTAGTAGCAAAAATAATTTTAACATTTTTATCGTATTCCCTAATTTTTTTAGCTATTTCAATGCCATTTTCTTCTCCTAAATCTATATCCAAAAAAATTATATCATATTTATCCTTTGAATCTAATAATGGCTTCGGATATATATATGTGAAGATTTCGTATTTTATACATTTGACTTTCATATGATTTTGAACTAATTTATTTAGTTTGCTTATTATCTCTTCATTGTCATCGCATATGGCAATTTTTAAATACATAATTCATCCCCTCTTCATTGTATTTAGCATAACTGCAATCTAAAATTTTTTGCTTAAATAATTCACATTTTATTATACCATAAAATTAATTAAATTAATATATTTTTTAAATTTCAAAAAACATTTTTGTTGATTTTCACATAATTGAATATAATTTAAATATATTAATTTGATAAATTTTCATATTTATTTTTTGGAGGGATTTTTATGTATAAAAAAACTATTCTTTTATTTACCTTATTTGTTTTTACCTTTTTTTTCATTAATATTACAACGACTTTCAAAATAAAATCAGCTGAAATATATGATTTCTCTTTTTATAAACTTGAAAATGAAGTTATTATTTCTGGATTAAATAATAATGTAACCAATCTAACTATACCTGAAAAAATTGATGGACTATATGTAACACAAATAGACGATTATGCCTTTCAGTATTCAAACTTAGAAAGCATTTCTTTGCCCAACTCTCTAACAAAAATAAACGCTGAGGCTTTTGCATATTGCTATAACTTAACATCCATAATTTTACCTCAAAATCTAAATTATATTGGTGAATATGCTTTTCAATCTTGTACAAATTTAAAAGAAATCACAGTAAATCCTAATTTAACACAGCTTGAAAATGGTGTTTTTTACAATTGTACTTCTTTGTTAGAAATAAACATGCCTGACACTGTAAGTAAATTAGGTCAATACTCTTTTGCAAATTGTACATCTCTTGTAAATATCTCCATTTCGAGCAAACTAACTACTATACCAAAAAATGCATTTGAAAATTGTTCTAGTTTAACTACAGTTACCTTACCTGATAATCTAATTAGAATAAATGATAACGCTTTCAAAAATTGTACAGGGTTAACATCTGTTAGCTTGCCCAAAAAACTTCAAAACTTAAACGCATATGCTTTTTACAACTGCATAAACTTAGAAAACATTGTTTTGCCATCTGATTTAATTTCAATTGGCTCTTTATGTTTTTACAACTGCGAAAAACTAACCTCCATATCCATCCCATCTAAAATTAATTCTATAAATTTTGGTGTATTTTACAACTGTACTTCTCTAACAGAGTTAAGTTTGCCATCAAAATTACAATATATAAACAATTATGCTTTCTACAATTGTAGCAAGCTTCAAAATATTATTTTTCCTGAAAGTTTAACCTATATTGGTTCCTATGCTTTTTATAAATGCACCTCTATATCCAGTATAAACTTGCCTAATTCTATACTTTCAATTGGAGAATACTGTTTTTATGAGTGTACTAATGCTGTATTTTTATCCATACCTAATAAATTAACCACCATACCTAATTATGCTTTTTATAAGTGTTCAAAAATAACTACAATCTTAATTCCAAATACAGTTACTACCATAGGTGATTACTCTTTTTATCAGTGTTCAAACGTTACAAGCTTAACGCTTTCAACAAACACATTAAAAATTGGTGCTCGATGTTTTGATGGTCTATCCAAAATTACAAAATTAAATTTACCATTTATTTTAAGAAGCTTAGGTGAATACTCCTTTGCAAATTGCTCTAAATTAACTACAGTTGAAATTCCAAATTCACTATATACTTTAGGTGATGGAACATTTTACAGATGTTTAGAGATAACCTCAGCTAAAATAGGTAAAAATACAAAAATCTTACCTGTAAATTTATTTTATGAATGTGGAAAATTAACCAATTTAACTTTAAATGAAGGTTTAGAAGAAATAAAAGAATCATCATTTTATAGATGTTTAAAATTAAATTCAATTTCACTACCTAAAACGATAAAAGCAATCCATAGAAATGCTTTTAGTCTTGGATTGCCAAGTATAGTTTATGGTTATCCAAATACTATTGCTAAAAATTTCGCATCTACTGTACGTGCAAAGTATATTGAGTTAAAAGACATTATTATTCCAGATTTAATTATAAATCCTGGTGAAACTGTAGTGAATTCACATGAAGATTTTGATAGTTTAAAAACCGTATTAGATTATACAGAAGATTTTGATCCTTCTATTTCAAACTATAAAGTAATAGAATTGCCTATTGAAATCCAAAAAAACACTGGTTTCTACGCTTCTAGAATTGAATTATACAGTGACGATGCAACTATAAAATTTATAGGATATCTAGAAGAAGATAATTTACCTAACACTATTTATGCAAGTGATAGAAACTCTCAAAGATTTGTTTTTTTATCAAACAAGACAACAAATGAAACAGAAGTTTCAACACTAGTAACTGTACTTGTTGCCATACCAGACACCACTATTTCTGATAAAAAGTACTCTATTTTTATAGATTCAGAATTTACGCAATTTAATTCAATAGATTTTAAAACACTAAATTTAGAATTAAACTCTGGATTTATTCAGCTTATTTCCCCACCAATTGTAACTACTACTTCTACTTTAACAACACCAACATCCACGGTTAATACTTCAACATCAAATACGTCCACATTTACCACTTCATTTACTACTGAAAATACTTCCACTAGTTCTTCAACTAATATTACTACAAGTGACATTTCATCTACAATAGTCACCACCTCTCCTACTGAAGATTCTTCATCTACCACTTTTACAACAGTCCCCACTGATGATTCTTCATCTACTACTTTTACAACAGTCCCTACTGAGGATTCTTCATCTACCACTTTTACAACAGTCCCAACCGATGATTCTTCATCTACCACTTTTACCACAGTCCCCACTGATGATTCTTCATCTACCACTTTTACAACAGTCCCTACTGATGATTCTTCATCTGCCACTTTTACAACAATCCCTACTGATGATTCTTCATCTACCACTTTTACAACAGTCCCCACTATGGATTATTCATCTACTACTTTTACAACAGTCCCCACTGATGATTCTTCATCTACTACTTTTACAACAGTCCCCACTGATGATTCTTCATCTACCACTTTTACAACAGTCCCTACTGATGATTCTTCATCTACCACTTTTACAACAATCCCTACTGATGATTCTTCATCTACCACTTTTACAACAGTCCCCACTGATGATTCTTCATCTACCACTTTTACAACAATTCCCACTGATGATTCTTCATCTACCACTTTTACAACAATCCCTACTGAATATTCTTCATCTACCACTTTTACAACAATCCCTACTGATGATTCTTCATCTGCCACTTTTACAACAATCCCCACTGTGTATTCTTCATCTACCACTTTTACAACAGTCCCCACTGTGGATTCTTCATCTACCACTTTTACAACAATCCCCACTGATGATTCTTCATCTACTACTTTTACAACAGTACCCACTGTGGATTCTTCATCTACCACTTCTATTAGCAATACTGTTACTTCTACTAACTACATAACTTCAATAACTACATCAACTTCATATCAGGAAACAAGTGAATATGATGTTGAAAAAGGAGATATAAATAAGGATGATAAAATAACAGTTAAAGATCTTACTCTAATAAAAAGAATTATAATAGATGATTCAAAATTAATAATTAAAGATTTAAAAAGAACTTTATATGCTTCGGATTTAAATAATGATGGTATAATAAATGCTGTAGATTTAGTTTTATTAATCCAATTTATTTTAAATTCTTAAATGGTAAATTTATAAGCCTCCCTCTAATTATAGAGGGAGGCTTATTTTAAGGAAGGAGTATGAAAAAAACTTTGAATTATTTTATCTAATTTGATTTTGCTTCTGCCAAGGTTACTTCAAAATCAAATTGTTGATTATTTCTAATTACTGTTAATTTTAAAACATCACCTGCATTGTGCTTGTTTTTTATATCATTTAATTCTTGTACTGTAGTAACTTCTATTCCGTCTGCAGATACAATTATATCCCCAGATTGTAATCCTGCAAGCTCTGCAGCACCGCCTACTGCTACTTCTTCAATTAGCAATCCTGTTGCTGAAATATTTTCATTTCCAGAGTATTGAGAATTTTCAGATATAGCTCTGCATGTTATACCTATTTGTGGCCTTCCAGTAACATAGCCATTTTCCAACAATTCATCAACTATTTCTTTTGCTTCATTTATAGGTATAGCAAAACCAAGACCTTCTATTGTTGCGGAAGTGTATGAAGATGACATTTTCATAGAATTTATGCCTATAACCTGCCCACTATCATTTACAAGAGGACCACCAGAATTTCCAGAATTTATAGCAGCATCTGTTTGTATTAAATTTAAAAGCATATCATTTGCTGACACTTCTCTGTTTAAACCTGATATATATCCTACTGTAAGCGTTCCAAACAAATCAAACCCTAAAGGATTTCCTATAGCAATAGCTGTATCTCCTACTTGCAATTCACTACTATCGCCAAATTCAGCTGCTACAAGTCCACTAGCTTCTACTTTAAGAACGGCTACATCCGTTTGTGCATCAAACGCTACTACTTTTGCAGTATATTCAGTTTCATCAAACATTAATATACTTACTTCGGTTGCCTCGCCATAACTTGAGCTATAAATAACATGTGCATTGGTTAATATATATCCATCTGTTGACATAACAATTCCTGTACCTGTTCCTGTAACATCTTGTTCGCCATAATTACCATCTGGCATTCCATATCCAAAATAATTTCCATTTGAATTTGATTGACTATTACTAAATGAAGCTGAAACACCTACAACAGAAGGTAAAACCTTTGTATATATTTCTTGTGTTGACAATGCATTCTCACTTTTGGATAGTTCCAACAAATTTGCTGTACTATAATTTTCTGTGCTAGCTGTAAGCTTTTCTGTACTTACCTCTGCACTTGAAAAACTTTTATCTTCCATATTAATTGAGCTATCTAAGTTGTTTTTATTGTCAAAATATTTATAAGTAGAAACACTGCTTACTGAGATTGCAACTACACATATTGCTGAAATAAAAACTTTCACTTTTTTTCTAAAGGAATTCTTTTTTATTTTGTTTTTATCCTCTAAATTTTCTTCTACTGGTACATACTCAGTTTCAATAACATTTTTTTCGAAATCATATTTATTTTCAAACATATTGCTACTTCCTTTCAGTCTTATATTTTATTTTTGGGTTTATGTTTTTGTCTATATCTATATTATACTTTTTTATGTGTTCACAATATGTGTTTATGGCAAAAACTCCGTTGTTTTTATGTATGATATATGTGTTCAATTGTGAGCAAGTGTGTAAATTATAATAATTATTTTTCACATTTTATTATTGATATCAATGATTTCTATAAAATAAAAGATGTAATAATCAGCGATTTATACGCAGATTATTACATCTTTTTGTTTTGATTTATTATTTTATAAATTAAAAGTAGTAATTAACCACCTTTTGTTAATTCAATATCTGTGTCAAAAATAACTTCATCTTCATTGTAAAAAACTACAATATTATAATATTCCTTATCTGACATACCAAAAACTTTTACATATGTATATCCAGCAGGGAAAATTTTTTTATTAGTTTTATTATCCAATTTAGAAGTCAACGTCGGTTTTCCGAAATAATTATCACATATATCAATATTTTTTCCAATAAGTTCTCCTTTTTCTATTAGTGTACGTGATATTTCAAGTTTCTTATCAGGATGAGGAATTGACCGTTTCCATAAATAAAGTGTAGTAATTGTAATGGCTAATAAAATTACTACCGTTATTGATATTATTATGGTAACTGAAATACGACGATTAATTTTTTTCATTTTTATACTACCTTTCCCATTACTTTTGCATCCCTTTATTTATAAAAATATTAATTCGGATTTTTTATAGTGGTTAATCTATGTGTAATTATAAGAATAGATTTCTTTTTTAAATTTAATATTTTCTGTTGTAAAATCTAGATTACTTGTTGACTCGTCCAATCAAATCTAACTAGTTTTTTTATAGCCATTTTGCTCGCCTCCTATTTATTAACTTTCTTTTCTCAACTCTTCTATTTCAGCTATAGATAATCCTGTTGCATTTACTATTATCTCTATATTCAAACCTAATTTCACCATATTTTGAGCTATTTCAATAGCTTTTTCTTTTTTTCCCTCTGCTTTTGCACTATCCAATATCCCTAACTCCTGCCCTAAATAAGCTAAATAATCTTCATATGCTTTTCTTTCTCCCTCTGGCATCATTAAATAATCAAGCTTTTTAGCAGCTAGTTTTATTCCTTTTGATTTAAAGTCATCTCTTATAGCTCCATGTTTAAAGAAATACACCCACTCGTCTATATCTTCATTTATTACATCTTGAAACTTTTCGGCATATATCATATAGTATTCTGGAAATACGTTTTTACTTGTTACTACTGATTTTTCTTCATTTGTATTTACTGTTTCATGAAGTACCAAAGGCTTTTTTGTATGCACTCCAAAAAGTTCTGTTGTTCCATAATATATAAAGTCTGTATTTTCTTTTTCGTCCAATCTCATAGTATGATATAAAATACTTACTGATATAACTTTTACTACCTCACTATATCTACTACCTAAGTCTATTCCCTCTACTACTGCTTTTGAAGTTCCCCACAGTAGTCTTTGCAAGTAGTCTGACTCTCTTTGATTTTGTATTTCTATAATTATATACCTGCCCTTTGAGTCGTTGCATTTTAAATCTACTCTATTGAACTTTCTATTTTCAACTTCTCTATTACTTTCACTTTCTAATATATCTAAAACTGTTATTTCTTCTTTTAAAAGATTTGATAAAAAAGCCTCCAATACATCAAAGTTTGCTTTATTTCTTAGTATATATTTCATCGCCCAATCAAATCTTACTAGTTTTTGTATACCCATTTTGTTCGCCTCCTATTTATTAACTTTCTTTTCTCAACTCTTCTATTTCAGCTATAGATAATCCTGTTGCATTTACTATTATCTCTATATTCAAACCTAATTTCACCATATTTTGAGCTATTTCAATAGCTTTTTCTTTTTTTCCCTCTTTTAGCCCTTCCTCTTTCCCCTCTGCTTTTGCACTATCCAATATCCCTAACTCCTGCCCTAAATAAGCTAAATAATCTTCATATGCTTTTCTTTCTCCCTCTGGCATCATTAAATAATCAAGCTTTTTAGCAGCTAGTTTTATTCCTTTTGATTTAAAGTCATCTCTTATAGCTCCATGTTTAAAGAAATACACCCACTCGTCTATATCTTCATTTATTACATCTTGAAACTTTTCGGCATATATCATATAGTATTCTGGAAATACGTTTTTACTTGTTACTACGGATTTTTCTTCATTTGTATTTACTGTTTCATGCAATACCAAAGGCTTTTTTGTATGCACTCCAAAAAGCTCTGTTGTTCCATAATATATAAAGTCAGTATTTTCTTTTTCGTCCAATCTCATAGTATGGTATAAAATACTTACTGATATAACTTTTACTACCTCGCTATATCTACTACCTAAGTCTATGCCTTCTACTACTGCTTTTGAAGTTCCCCATAATAGTCTTTGCAAGTAGTCCGACTCTCTTTGGTTTTGTATTTCTATAATTATATATCTACCCTTTGAGTCGTTGCATTTTAAATCTACTCTGTTGAACTTCCTATTTTCAACTTCTCTATTACTTTCACTTTCTAATATATCTAAAACTGTTATTTCTTCTTTTAAAAGATTTGATAAAAAAGCCTCCAATACATCAAAGTTCGCTTTATTTCTTAGTATATATTTCATTGCCCAATCAAATCTTACTAGTTTTTGTATACCCATTTTGTTCGCCTCCTATGTTATATAAATATATTTTAATCTCTATTATATTATAACCTTTTATCTTATTTTTGTACATATGTTGAAACAGAAATGTCCGTGTAAAGTTTTTGTTGGGATTTTAAAAGCAAAATAAAGCTGGGCAAAATAAATTATAATCCGCCAAATATACGAGCTTTAAAATTCAACAAAAGTGCATTTTCTATATCATATTAGTTAATTTTATTTTTTATTGTCCTCAATTGATGATTTTGTTCTTTGGTAATCTATTAACCCAACAAAAATTTTATTCGGTTTAGACTTTAAATAATAATTTAACATTTATACAAATAAAACAGACTGAAAAATCAATCCGCTTTATTCAATAATTAATAAGCTTTATAGTTTTAATAGGAATCGTGATGCAACAAAAACAATATATAAAATTATAAACACAACAACTATAACCCATATCAAATTTAAGATTGGATGTTTTGAAAATTGTTCCTTTATTTTTTTTCGATTAATACAACCACATATTATTATCGTCAAAACCGCTACAACTGGTAACGCTGATTGAATAGCTTCCATTTTAATTCACCTCTATTATTTCAGTTGATTTACGCATTGTTGTTTAAGTCAACAACACTATTTACCGTTTAATTATATATTATAATTTTAATGCTGTCAACGCTTAGAAATATCCATATTTAAGTAATTCTATTTTATGAAAATTTTCACATTACATTTCCGCTTATAACCAACAGTCAAAAACATTGCACATGCATTAAAATTATGCTATAATTAAATCACAATTTTATTCAATTTAATCATAATTGAATTTTCAGAACATTATGTAATCGTTTTTTTATTAAAGGAGAGTGTTTTATGTTTAAAAAAGTTTTTTCCTTATTTACTGCAGTTTGTTGTTCTTTATCTATTTTTAGTGGTTCTTTGTCGGTAGATGCAGCGGATAAAACAAGGGTTTCTGTTCATGACCCTTCTATTTTCAAAGACAAATCGGGTATTTACTATGTTTTTGGCTCACATATAGATGCCGCAAAATCATCCGACTTACAAAATTGGACTAGTTTCACCAACGGATATACAAAAATAGGAAACGCAATATTCGATAATCTATCCTCAAATCTTGCGGGTGCTTTTGCTTGGGCTGGTGAGGATCTTGAAGATTGTGAAGGGGGATTTGCTGTATGGGCACCAAATGTTTTTTATAATCCTGCATTTATAAATAAAGACGGAACAAAAGGAGCTTATATGATGTATTTCTGTACATCATCAACCTATATGAGATCCGTAATGGCTTATGCAGTTTCACAAAAACCTGAAGGCCCTTATACTTATGTTGATAATTTAATATACTCTGGTTTTACTCCAAATGATAGTTATGTAACAAGTGCAACCAAAAATGTCAACAAAAAGTATACTACTACAAATGTTGATGAACTTATTTCCGCCGGTGAAGTCACATACAATAATGACTGGTTCAGAAATTCCGAATTTAATAATACTCTATTTCCAAACGTTATCGACCCCAACATTTACTATGGCTTAGACGGAAAAATGTATATGTGCTATGGTTCATGGTCTGGTGGTATTTTTACACTTGAAATAGATCCTACAACAGGAAAATGCATACACCCTAAAAGCGGTCAAACCGCTGATGGAAGAATGATTGATAGTTATTTCGGAACTAAAATTGCCGGTGGCTATACTAAATCAGGTGAAGGACCATTTATAGAATATAATTCAGAAACAGGATATTATTATCTTTGGTTAACTTATGGATGGTTAGCTTCAACTGGTGGGTACAACATGAGAGTTTTACGCTCTAAAACTCCAGATGGACCTTTTCTTGACCCTGCAGGTAAAAATGGAGTTCTTGCCTCAAATACAAATTTGGATAGCATTGGTTTAAAACTCATGGGGAATTATAAATTTAGTACTTTAAACACAGCATATATGGCTGGCGGACATAATTCTGTTTTAAAAGATGATGATGGCAAATGGTACATTATATATCATACCAGATTTAATACTGGCAATGAAAATCATGAAGTTCGTGTACATTCAATGTATTTCAACGAAGATGGTTGGCCTGTAGTGACTCCATTTGAATATAGCGGAGATACAATTGCCGAATATGGTTATGCAGAAACTGACATTGTAGGAACTTATGAATATATAAATCATGGTAATGATACAAGCAAAAATATTAACAACTCAACAATGATAACGCTAAATTCGAACGGTACAATTAGTGGTTCGGTAACAGGAACCTGGGAACAAGCTTTTGACAGCCCTACAGCATTAATTACAATAGAAAATCAAAAATATAAGGGTTATTTCATTGCTGCAAAAGACGAAACAGGAAAGAAAGTCATGTCATTTACAGCAACAGGAACAAATAATCAAACTATATGGGGAGCTAAAAATTCTGAATATTACGGAACTCCTAGATCTGCATTTATAGATTACACAAACAAGAACAGTAAACTATTTTATAACGAAAATGCTAAATCAGATCATGGAAAAGCTATAAACTTAAGTGGAACAAATTTATTAAGTGATGTATCATATTTTATAACAAATAAGTACAGTGGTAAACTTATCAATCTTACAGATGGAAATACCGCTGATGGTACAAATATTCAGCAATGGACAAAATCTAATGGAAGTCAAAACGAATGGCGAATGATATCAGTAGATAATGATTATTTCAAAATAGTTTCTCTTGTCGATGAACAAAAATGTTTAACAGTATCAGAAAATTCTGCTCAAGATGGTTTAAATGTAGAACTAAGAACATACAACGCACTAGATAATCAACTTTGGAAATTAATCAGAAATGCGAACAGTTATGCAATAGTATCAAAATGTTCTAATGATACCGGATGTCTTGATGTTTTCGAGTGGTCAACTCTAGATGGCGGTAATGTAAATCAGTGGAATTGCTGGGGTGCTAGCTGTCAACTTTGGTTTATTGATGCAGTTCACCCAGAAGTAAGTACAGATACATATACAATAAAGAATATTAACAGTGGATTATTCGTTTCGGAAAATAACGGGAATATAGTTCAAGGTTCTTCACAGTCTTGGAATATTACACGCTTAAGTGATGGTAAATATACGATACAAACTTCAGACGGAAAAGCTATAACAGTTGAAAATGGTACTTCTGAAGATGGAACAAATATTTCACTTAAACCATATACCGCAGACAATTCTCAAAAATTTATCCTACAGGCAAATAAAGATGGTTCATATTCATTTTTAACATCTGTTTCAAATGGCTTATCATGTTTAGATGTCTTTGAATTAAGTACACAAATGGATGCAAATATTATTCAATGGAGTTATTGGGGTGGTTCTGGACAAAAATTTGTATTACTTCCATCAGAAAAAATTACATCCGAACCGATTATAAAAAAAGGTGATATAAACGGTGACAACAAAGTTGACAATATGGATTTAATATTTTTGTGCCAGTTTTTAATCAAAGATATAAGCTTTGAGGAACTACAAGTGAAGGCTTCTGATTTAACAGGTGATGGAATGATTGATGTTGCAGATTGTGCTATTTTGAAACAACATATAATGGGAGATAGTGTATTAAGTAAGTAATTTTTATACAATTAGCCCCTTCATAAACTTCGATTTCACCAGGTTTATGAAGGGTTTTCTTTTTCAAGTGTCAAAGATGAGATTATAACATATCTTTAACATCTATACAATAAAACAAAATAATAATTTGACATTTACAAAAGTATTCATCGTTCATTAGATTAATGACGCTAGTCGAATATCTTTCGGTAATAATAACCAAGTAACTTTTGTAACTAAAGAGTTTCCTATTCTTCTTTTAGAAATGATTCTGTATGTACAACTGACAAAAAATAGTTCTTTTCATGTTATACTTTTATAACAAAAATATCATTGAAAAATCGAGAATTTATTGTATTTCAACAAGACTTGTGATATAATATAGTTATAGTTTTGTTGACTTCTGCATATAGGTCAACTTTAATAGATTTCAAACAAGAAAATTGATACATATAATAGGTTTAGAGCGAGGAGAATTTAATGTTTAAATTAGACAATTTGTTATGTAATGATTTCTTTCCAAATGAATTACCACCATGTTTTTCAACGGAATCATTCCGAGATAAAATTTCAGTAAATGAAATAATAAATATTTGCAATTATAAGGAAAAGGAAAATCAAAAGCAAACAACGCCATTGTTTTTTAGTGGATACAAAAACGAAAGTGCAAGAAGAAAATTCGCTATACCAAATTACGTTAGTTATATGAAGCTAGCAAAAAATATTGTTGATAATTCAGAACATATATTCCCATTATTATCAAAAAGCAAAGGAGCTTCATTGACTTCACCTACTTCCAAACGACCAGAAAAAAATGAGGCTTTTAGTAAAAAGTGCAGAAATTTTCAAGAAAGCAAAATTGAAATAGAGAAACAGTATTATGCTAACAACTACGAATTAAGACTTGACATAACATCTTTTTTCGACAGCATTTATACCCACAGCATAGCTTGGGCAGTTGATACAAAGAAAAAAGCCAAAAATAAGCAAAAAGATATGGAACTGGTGGGCAATCAACTAGATAAACTTGTACAACTAATGAACAACAACCAAACAAACGGTATATTAGTAGGAAACGCATTATCAAGAATAATTTCCGAAATAATACTTTGCGATGTTGATGAAAAAGTACAGAATGAATTTAAAAAAATAAAATATAAAAGATATGTAGATGACTATTACATATATACTGAAAATGGATATGACATTCCAATTATAATATCTGTTGTAAGGAAATATCTAAACGAATACGAATTGAGTATAAATGAGAATAAAATACAAATAAACGAAAGCCCATTTATTTATGACAAACCTTGGTTAGAAAGCATACGTCAATATATTAATTTAGATCCGTTCACTTTTTTCAATAGTTTAATTATTGACTATAAGAGATTTAAAGATGTTTCGTTATTAAAATATGGGTTAAAGATAATTTCTTTGTATAATTATTCTAAAAAACAATGGGAATCATTTGAACCTAAGATATTCAATTTGCTTGCAACATTTCCATCACTCGCTGATATTGTGTTGAAAATACTTCTAGTTAACATCTCTCATATTAGTAAATTACACCTTAAAAAAACAATATATAGCATTATAGATAAATCTATAATGCTCACTTATGACCAAGAATTGATATGGATGGTGTGGTATATAAAAGTATTTAAAATCGAGATAAGTATTAAATGCTATATGAAGTTATTTAATAACAACAACAGTCTTGCACATATAATTTTGTTGGATTATTTAAAAACCAATCACTCAGGCATTTTTAATCATAATGATGTTAAACGCTGGAGACAAGACAAGGCAGCAAAAATGAAAAACAACAACAATGTTATGTCCAGTCAATATTGGTTGCTTGCATATGAAGGAACTCGTAACAAGTGGTTTAATTTTGATAACACTCAATTTAAAGCAGTAAATAGTAGTCAAGAATTTAAAGCTTTACTTGATAACGAAATATTTTTTTACAGTCATGACCACCACTTCAAGTGGTGGTTTGCTATTAGCCCTATAAGGGCTATTTTACTTGCTCGCCTAAAAGGCGGGCATTGCAAGCCTTTTACTTACTATACCTCTTAAAGAGGTTATTTTCTTG